>JACCDS011064070.1_pt1 | contig 39028 bp, 38 predicted proteins | sample 7446441 | NCBI WGS metagenome assembly JACCDS01 (sample SAMN15323445, study PRJNA562643) | freshwater metagenome | isolation source: river surface water | place: USA:Blue River Watershed | collected 2017-08-17
AGGGTGTAGCCCACGGCCAGCTTGGCCGCCACCTTGGCGATCGGGAAACCCGTGGCCTTGGAGGCCAGCGCCGAGGAGCGCGAGACGCGCGGGTTCATCTCGATCACGATCATGCGGCCGTCGACCGGGTTGATCGAGAACTGCACGTTCGAGCCGCCGGTGTCCACGCCGATTTCACGCAGCACCGCCAGGCTGGCGTTGCGCATGATCTGGTATTCCTTGTCGGTCAGGGTCTGCGCCGGGGCCACGGTGATGGAGTCGCCGGTGTGCACGCCCATGGGGTCGAGGTTTTCGATCGAGCAGACGATGATGCAGTTGTCCTTCTTGTCGCGGACCACCTCCATCTCGTACTCTTTCCAGCCCAGGAGCGACTCTTCGATCAGCAGCTCGTTGGTGGGCGAGGCCTCCAGGCCGCGCTTGCAAATCGTCTCGAACTCTTCCGGGTTGTAGGCGATGCCGCCACCGGTGCCGCCCAGCGTGAAGCTCGGGCGGATCACGGTCGGGAAGCCCACATGCTTTTGCACCGCCCAGGCCTCGTCCATGCTGTGGGCAATGCCCGAGCGCGCCGAGCCCAGCCCGATCTTGGTCATGGCTTCCTTGAACTTCTGTCGGTCTTCGGCCTTGTCGATGGCCTCGGGGGTGGCGCCAATGAGCTCGACCTGGTACTTGTCGAGCACGCCGTTGCGCCACAGATCGAGCGCGCAATTGAGCGCGGTCTGGCCGCCCATGGTGGGCAAGATGGCGTGCGGGCGCTCCTTGGCGATGATCTTCTCGACCGTCTGCCAGGTGATGGGCTCGATGTAGGTGACGTCGGCCGTGGCCGGGTCGGTCATGATGGTCGCCGGATTGCTGTTGATCAGGATGACCTTGTAGCCCTCTTCGCGCAGGGCCTTGCAAGCCTGCACGCCCGAGTAGTCGAACTCGCAGGCCTGGCCGATGATGATCGGGCCAGCGCCGATGATGAGAATGCTCTGGATGTCGGTGCGCTTAGGCATGCGCCTTCTCCTTGTGCTGCGCCATCAGGTCGATGAATCGGTCGAACAGATAGCCAATGTCTTGCGGACCCGGCGAGGCTTCGGGGTGACCCTGGAAGCAAAAGGCCGGGCGGTCGGTGCGGGCCAGGCCCTGCAGGGTGCCGTCAAACAGCGAGATGTGGGTGGCGCGCAGGTTGGCGGGCAAGGTCTTCTCGTCGACCGCAAAGCCATGGTTCTGGCTGGTGATCGACACGCGACCGGTGTCGAGGTCTTTGACCGGGTGGTTGGCCCCGTGGTGGCCAAACTTCATCTTGAAGGTGCGGGCACCGCTGGCCAGGGCCATGATCTGGTGCCCCAGGCAGATGCCAAAGGTGGGCAGGCCCGCCTCGTCGATCAGATGCCGTGCGGCCGCAATCGCATAGTCGCAGGGCTCTGGGTCGCCAGGGCCGTTGGACAGGAAGACGCCGTCGGGCTGGTGGCGCAGCACCTCGGCGGCCGGGGTCTTGGCGGGCACCACGGTGACCTTGCAGCCGCGCTCGGCAAGCATGCGCAAGATGTTTTTCTTGACGCCAAAGTCGTAGGCCACCACGTGAAAGCGCGGCGCGGTCTGCTGGCCGTAGCCTTGGCCAAGCCGCCACTCGGTCTGCGTCCAGTCGTAGCCGGTCTGGACGCTGACCTGCTGCGCCAGGTCGGCGCCGGCCATCGAAGGGGCGGCCTGGGCACGGGCAATGGCCTGGGCCTTGAGGGCGTCGGTGACGGCCTCGCCCGGGGCCAGCGCCACGATGGCGCCGTTTTGCGCGCCGTGCGTGCGCAGGTGGCGCGTCAGGGCACGGGTGTCGATGTCGGCAATCGCGACGGTGCCGCTGGCACGCAGGTAGTCGCTGAGGCTTTGCTGGCTGCGAAAGTTCGAGGCCAGCAGGGGCAGGCTCTTGATGATGAGACCGGCGGCGTGGATCTGGTTGGCCTCCACATCCTCGCTGTTGACGCCGTAGTTGCCGATGTGCGGGTACGTCAAGGTGACGATCTGCTGGCAATAGCTGGGGTCGGTGAGGATTTCCTGATAGCCGGTGATGGACGTGTTGAACACCACCTCGCCAACGGTGGCGCCCTGGGCGCCAATGGATGAGCCGACAAAGACCGTGCCGTCTGCGAGCGCCAGAATGGCGGCGGGGAAGGTTCCCTTGAGAGACAAAAGCACTGGGTTCTCCGATGGTTGCGGGTACGCCTCAGCGCTCACGAAAATGCGCGCCATGCGCGCGCATTTTTGGTTGCTTGTTCGAGGAAGGGACCGGGGGTGGGCTTTGGCGTACGGGAAGTTGCGGGTAAGCCCCCCATTATAGCCGCGAGCGCCGATCTTTGCCGCCAATGGGGCGGCCTGCGGCAGGCCCTGGGCTCATTCCCGGGCCAGCGCCGAGACCGCGCTGGCGTGCAGGCAGATGGCCGCGGCCGTCGCCACGTTCAGCGACTCCTGGCCCCCAGGCTGGACGATGCGAACTTTTTGATTCGCTTGCGCCATCAGGCGCTCGCTCACGCCCTGCCCTTCATGGCCCATCAGCCAGGCGCAGGGCCACGGCAGCGCGCCCTGCGCCTGCAGCTCGTGCAGGTAGGGCCCCCCGTGCGAGCTGGTGGCCAGCTTGGGCACCTGCAGGGCCTGCAAATCGTCGTCCGACAGGCCCTCGACCAGGTGCAGGCTGGCGTGCGCGCCCATGCCCGCGCGCAAGACCTTGGGCGACCACAGGGCCACGCTGCCCTTGAGGGCCAGCACCTGCGCAAAACCAAAGGCTGCGGCGCAGCGCAGGATGGCGCCCACATTGCCGGCGTCCTGCAGGCGGTCAAGCACCACCGCCGGCGCGTCGGGCACCAGCGCTGGCGCGGCTGGCAGGTCCACCACCAGGGCCAGGCGGGCCGGGCTCTCGAGCCCGCTGACGCTGGCAAACACCGCATCGGCCAGCACCAGCAGGTCGTCGGCCGCATCGGCCATGGCGGTCCAGGGCGCGCCCGGGGCCTGCCACAGCGATTCGGCCAGCACCAGCAAAGCGGCGCGGCGGCCGCTTTGCTGCCAGGCCTGCACCAGGTGCTCGCCCTCGAGCCAGCAGCGGCCCTGCTCGCGATAGGCCTGCTTGTCCTGGGCCAGGCGGCGCAAGGCCTTGACCTGGGGGTTGTCGCGGGAGCTGATGTGTTTCATGGGCAGGCGTTTCGCACCGGGGCAAAGCTGCGCCGGTGCCAGGGGGTGGGGCCCAACGCGCGCAGGGCACGCAGGTGCTCGGGGGTGCCATAGCCCTTGTGGCGCTCGAAGCCGTAGTCCGGATGGGCCAGCGCCAGCTCGGCGCACCAGCGGTCGCGCGTGACCTTGGCCAGGATGGAGGCGGCCGAGATGGCCGGGTCCAGGGCGTCGCCGCCCACCAGGGCCTCGGCGCGCATGGGCAGCACCGGCAGGCGGTTGCCATCCACCCGCACCAGGGCCGGCGGCAGGCGCAGCCCGGCCACCGCGCGCTGCATGGCCAGCAAGGTGGCCTGCAGGATGTTGAGGCGGTCGATTTCCTCGACCGAGGCCTCGGCCACCGAGCAGCACAGGGCGCGCGCCATGATCTGGTCGTACAGGCGTTCGCGCTGGCGCTCGGTCAGCGCCTTGGAGTCGGCCAGACCGGCAATGGGGTGGCGTTCGTCCAGGATCACCGCCGCGGCCACCACCGGGCCGGCCAGCGGTCCGCGGCCAGCCTCGTCGACACCGGCCACCAGACCGGGGGTCGGGAACTCAAGCGCGGCCTGCACGGCGTTGGAGTAGCGTGTCGATCGCATGAACGGTCAGCGCCGCCGAATCGCGACGCAGCTCCTGATGCAATTGGTCAAATCGTTCGCGCAGGGCTTGCACCCGGGCCGGATCGTCCAGCCAGGCCAGGACCTCGCGCACCAGGGCCTCGGGGCGCACCTGGTCCTGCAGCAACTCGGGCACCAGGCCCGCATCGCACAAGATATTGGGCAGCCCGATCCAGCGCACCAGGCGGCGCCGGTTGGCCAACTGCCAGGACAGCCACTGCATTTTGTAGGCGATCACCATGGGCCGCTTGTGCAAGGCGGTCTCGAGGGTGGCGGTGCCGCTGGCCACCATGGCCACATCGCAGGCGGCCATCACCTCGTGCGACTGGCCGCTCACCAGTTGCAGCACCGCCTCAAGCCCCAGGGCGCTGCGCAGGGCTTGCAAGGTGGGCATGAGCGGTGCATGAGTGGGCAGCACAAAGCGAAGCTGCGGCCGCTCGCGGTGCAGCTGCGCCACGGCCTGCATAAAGGGCTGGGCCAGGTGGCGAATCTCGGACGGTCGGCTGCCCGGCAGCACCGCCACCACCTGGGCGTCCTGCGGCAGGCCCAGGTGCGCGCGCGCGCCGGACCGATCGGGCACCGCCGGGATCATGTCCGCCACCGGATGGCCGATGAAGGTGGCCTCGATGCCGTGTGCGGCCAGCAGCGCCGGCTCGAAAGGGTAGAGGCACAGCACATGGTCGATGCTGCGCCGGATGCGGTGCACCCGCTCGGGCCGCCAGGCCCAGATCGAGGGGCAGACCAGCTGCACGGTGGGCACCCCTTGGGCACGCAGCGCCTGCTGAAGCGGCAAATTGAAGTCGGAGGCGTCGATGCCGATGAAGGCGTCGGGCGGCTGCGCCTGCAGCTGCGCCTGCAGCGCACGGCGGATGCCGGTGATCGAGCGCAGGCGCGCCAGCGCCTCCACCAGGCCGCGCACCGACAGCGCGTCGCAGGACCATTGGGCCTGCATGCCCTGGGCCTGCATGGCGGGGCCGCCAATGCCCTCGGCCTGCAAATCGGGCCAGCGCGAGCGCAAGGCCATCAACAGGCGGCTGCCCAGCAGGTCACCCGAGCGCTCGGCGCATACCAACGCCAGCCGCAGCGGCCGGACGGAGCGGTCGTCGTCGTCAAGCGCGGTCATGCGATGCGTCTGGCCTTGTCCTGCCTCAGGCCTGCAGCGCTGCGCGGATGACGGCGCAGATCTGGTCGACCTGCTCGTTGGTCAGCTCCGGGTAGATCGGCAGCGACAGGCAGCGCTCGGCCACCGACTCCGACACCGGGCAGGAGACGCCTTGAGAGATTTCGGCAAACACGGCCTGCTTGTGCAGGGGCACCGGGTAGTAGATCGCGCAGGCGATTTGCGCGGCCTTGAGCGCGGCCTCCACCTTGGCACGGTCGTCGAGCAAGATGGTGTATTGGTGGTACACGTGCAGGCCGCGCGCGTCCTCGTGCGGGGTCACCACCGGCAGACCCCGCAGGCCGGCGTTGTAGCGGTGCGCCACGCGGCGGCGCTCGCGGTTGTAGGTGTCGATGTGCGGCAGCTTGGCACGCAGCACCACCGCCTGGATCTCGTCGAGCCGGCTGTTGTAGCCAATGATGTCGTGGTAGTAGCGCACCTTGCTGCCGTGGTTGCGCAGCATGCGCAGGCGCTCGGCCATCTCGTCGTTGGCGGTGGTGACCATGCCCCCATCGCCATAGCAGCCCAGGTTTTTGCTGGGGAAGAAGCTGAAGGCGGCAATGTCGCCCAGGGCACCGGTCTTGCGTCCCAGGGTCTCGGCGCCGAAGGACTGCGCGCAGTCCTCGATCAGGCGCAGCTGGTGCGCCTTGGCCAGGGCCAGCAACGCACCCATCTCGGCCGGTTGGCCAAACAGGTGCACCGGCAGGATGGCGCGCGTGCGCGGGGTGATGGCGCGTTCGACCGCTTGGGGGTCGAGGTTGTAGGTGGCGGGATCGATGTCGACAAACACCGCTTTGGCACCCACATAGGCAATCGCCTCGGCGGTGGCGATGAAGGTGAAGGGCGGGGTGATGACCTCGTCGCCCGGGCCGATGCCGGCGGCCAGCAAGGCCAGGTGCAGGGCGTCGGTGCCATTGGCGACCGCCACCGCGTGCGGCACGCCCAGGTACTGGGCGGCTTCCTTCTCGAAGGCTTGCACATTGGGCCCGAGGATGAACTGGGCGTTTTGCAGGGTCTGCGCCAGCGCAGGCGCAATCACCGACTGCAGGCTTTGGTACTGGGTCACCAGGTCAACCATGGGGATCGTCATGGGGATCTCTTTTCTTGCATCAGGAAATCAGTTCGGTGGCTTGCGCAATGCGCTGCACCACCTCGAGGGCATGGCGCCCGGCCTCGCCCGGCACCTTGGGCGTGCGACCGCTGCGCACGCATTGCACAAAGTCGGTGATCTCGGCCAACAGGGCATCGGCCTCGCCAAACTGCTGCGGCGTGCTCTGGATACCGGGCTCGGGCCCCTCGGCACTGGTGTAGCGCGTGAGGCTGCGTTGACCCAGGTCGAGCGAGAAACAGGCTTGCGACTGGAACACGCGCATTTTGCGCTCGCTCTTGGCACTCACCCGGCTGGCCGTGATGTTGGCCACGCAGCCGTTGGCAAAGCGAATGCGCGCATTGGCGATGTCAATGTCTTGTGTGAGCACGCGCGCGCCACTGGCATCCACCTGGACCGGCTCGCTGCCGGCCAGGGTCAGGATCAGGTCGACGTCGTGGATCATCAGATCGAGCAATACCGACACATCGGTGGCGCGGGGCTTGTAGGGCGCCAGGCGCACGCTTTCGATGAAGCGCGGCGCCTGCAGGTGCGGCAGCAAGGCCTGCACCGCTGGGTTGAAACGCTCCAGATGCCCCACCGCCAGCAGCACCCCGGCCTGGCGGGCCAGCGCGATCAGCTCACCGGCCTGGGCCAAGGTGGTGGTGATGGGCTTTTCGACCAGCACATGGATGCCGGCGCGCAGCAGGGCGGCGCAGACCTCATGGTGACCCTGGGTGGGCACGACCACGCTGACCACATCGACCCGACCGATCAGGTCCCGGTAGTCGGTGAGGGCCTGGCAGTTCAGGCTCTGGGCCAGCGCCTGCGCCTGCTCGGGTCGGGTGTCGACCACCGCCACCAGCTCACAATCGTCCAGCATGGCGTACTTTTGGGCATGAAACCGCCCCAGGTACCCCACCCCAATCACCGCACAGCGCAAACGGGCCACAGCGCCCTCCTCATGTTGCGGCAGCGCCGGGGCGCTGCCGATGGTTCTCAGTCCTCGGATGCCGCACGGGCACGGCCGCGCACAATGCCCACGCGCGGCTTGCTGCCGGCCAGGAAATTCAGCATGAGGTCGATGTCGGCCGCGGCCTCGGGGCGCTGCGTGCGCAGGGTCTGCATGGCCGCTTGTGCCTCTTGCAGCGACAGGCCCTGGCGGTACAGCAACCGGTACATGGCCCGCACCGCCGCGATGCGTTCGGGCGAGAAGCCGCGGCGGCGCAGGCCTTCGGCATTCACGGTGCGCGCATCGGCCGGCTGGCCCTGGCAAGTGACGTATGGGGGCAGGTCGGCAAACAGCAAGGCGCACATGGCCGTGAAGCTGTGCGCGCCCAGTCGGATGAACTGGCGCACCACCGTGAAGCCACCCAGGATCACCCAGTCGCCCACCTCGACATGGCCCGCCAGCTGCGAATTGTTGGCAAAAATCGTGTGGCTGCCGATGTGGCAGTCGTGCGCCAGGTGCACATAGGCCATGAACAGGTTGTCATGGCCGACGCTGGTGATGCCACCACCGCTGACGGTGCCGGTGTTGAAGGTGCAGAACTCGCGCACGGTGTTGCGGTCGCCCAGCACCAGTTGGGTCGGTTCACCTGCGTATTTTTTGTCTTGCGGGGCCGCGCCCAGGCTCACATGGCTGAAGATGCGGTTGTCGCGGCCAATGGTGGTGTGGCCCTCGATCACGCTGTGCGAACCAATGGTGCTGCCCTCACCGATTTGCACATGCGGACCCACAATGCTGTAGGCGCCCACTTCCACACTTTCGTGCAGACGGGCCGCCGGATCGACCAGGGCGGTGGGGTGGATGCGGGCCATGGGGCTTACTCCACCGTGCGCATGGTGCACATCAGCTCGGCCTCGCAGGCGAGCTCCTCGCCCACCAGTGCGCGCGCCTTGAACTTGAAGATGCCAGCGCGCATGCGGTCAAGATGCACCTCCAGCACCAGTTGGTCACCTGGCTCGACCGGGCGCTTGAAGCGCGCGCCGTCGATGCCGGCAAAGTAATAGACGCTGCGGCTGTCGGGCGTGGCGCCCAGCGCATCGAAGGCCAGCAAGGCGGCCGCTTGCGCCAGCGCCTCGAGCATCAACACGCCCGGCATGACCGGGCGATGCGGGAAGTGGCCCTCGAAAAAGGGTTCGTTGATGGTGACGTTTTTGAGCGCCTTGATGCGCACGCCTTTTTCCAGTTCAAGGACCCGGTCGACCAACAAAATGGGGTAGCGATGCGGCAGTTGTTTCAGGATCTGGTGAATGTTCATCATGAGGGGTCGGACTCGGACGGGGGCAATAAGGCTTCGAGCTGGCGCAGGCGATCGCGCAAACGCGCCAACTGCTTGAGGCTGGCGGCGTTGCGTTCCCAAGCGGCATTGTCGTCGATCGGGAACAGGCCGGTGTACTGCCCAGGCTGCAAAATGGAACGGGTGACCACCGACGCGGCGGAAATGTGCACATGGTCGGCCAGGCGCAAGTGGCCCAGCACGACGGCGCCGCCACCGATGGTGCAATGGGCGCCGATGACGGCACTGCCGGCCACACCCACGCAGCCGGCCATGGCGGTGTGCGCGCCCACGCGCACGTTGTGGCCAATTTGCACCAGGTTGTCGAGCTTGACGCCGTCTTCGAGCACGGTGTCCTCCAGGGCACCCCGGTCGATGCAGGTGTTGGCGCCAATCTCGACGTCGTCGCCGATGCGCACCGCCCCCAGCTGTTCAATTTTTTCCCAGCGCCCACCGGCCGGGGCAAAGCCAAAGCCGTCGGCGCCAACGACCGCCCCGCTGTGGACCACGGCCCGCTGGCCGATGCGGCAGTCCTGCCCCACGGTCACGCGCGCAGCCAGACGGCTGCCCGCGCCGATCACAGCACCGGCCTCGATCACGCACAAAGGACCGATCTGCACGCCCTCGCCCAGCACCGCGCTGGGGTCGATCACCGCGCTGGGGTGGATGGCTGGGGCAGCGCCTCGGGCATGGGTTCGCCGCCAAAGCTGGCTCAGCTGGGCATAGTAGAGGTAGGGATCGGCGCAAACCAGGGCCTGCACATGCGATGGAACGTGGGGCAAGTCGGCCTCACGCACGATCACGCAGGCGGCGCGGGTGGTCTTGAGCTGGTCGCGGTAGCGCGCCTGGCTCAGAAAGCTGATGTCCTGATCGCCCGCCTGCGCCAGGGGGGCAATGGCCGCGATGGTGCGGTCGCCCGCTGGCACCAATCGCCCGCCCAGGGCCTGCACGATGGCGTCGAGTGGCAGCGACACGGGCAGGTCTGGGAAGAACTTACTTGGTGGCCGCGGCCGGGCCGTTCATCATGCGAATGACTTTTTCGGTGATGTCCAGACGCGGATTCACATAGGCCGCTTCCTGCAGCACCATGTCGTATTTTTCGGCTTCGGCCACCTGTTTGACGGCCCGGTTGGCACGCTCGAGAAGCAACTGCTGCTCTTCATTGCGGCGGGCGTTGAAGTCCTCCTGGAACTCGCGGCGCTTGCGCTGCAATTCGCGGTCCTGGTCCATCAGCTGACGCTGGCGGGTGCTCCGCTGGGTCTCCGAGAGGGTGGGCGCCTCGCGCTCGAACTTCTCGGTGGCCTGTTTGAGGTTGTTGCTGCTGTCGATGATGTCCTTGTCGCGCTTGGCAAACTCCTGCTCCAGCTTGGCCTGGGCCTGGCGCGCGGCATTGGACTCGCGGAAGATGCGGTCGGTGTTGACAATGCCCATCTTGAATTCCTGGGCCAGGCCCGTCATAGGAGCCAGCAGGGCGGCCATCAGGGCAGAGGCCAACAGGGTCGTGCGAAGCGTGTTCATCAGAAGGAAGTTCCGATCTGGAATTGGATGTTTTGGATTCTATCCCCGCTGAGCTTGCGGATGGGCTGGCCATAGGTGAGTTTCAGCGGGCCAAGGGGCGAAATCCAGCTGATGCCCACACCTGCGGCGGCCCGCAGCTGCTGCAGCGAGACATTGGTGTCTTCGGCAAATGCCGCCCCCACGTCGACAAAGGTCACAAAACGGAGGGTGCGGTCGGCCCCGGCGCCCGGCACGGGCGAGAGCAGTTCGGTGTTGAAGACCACTTTTTTCGCGCCACCAAGGTAAATCTGTGGCGAATTGGGGTCGGTGGTCTTAGTGCCCCCAAGGCTGGAGGTTTCAAAGCCGCGCACCGAGCCCTGGCCGCCCACATAGAAGTTCTTGAACAGCGGGTAGCTGCGGCCGTCCAGGCCCTGCCCCCAGCCCAGGTCGGAGTTGAACGCCAAGGTCAGCTTGCGGCTCAAGGGCCAGTACTCCTGGTACTGGAAGTTGGTGCGGGCATAGCGGGCATCGCCGGTGGTGCTCAGGTCGGCGTTGACCCGCAGCAGGCGACCGCGGGTCGGGACCAGGGCGCTGTCGCGACCATCCCGGGCCCATCCCAAGGTCAGCGGCAGGGCGGTGCTGACGCTGCCGAATTTGTTGGCGTAGTCGCGGTAAATCTGAGGCAGTTGGATGCCGGTGGCCGACGAGGCTTCGCGCAGCTCGGTTTGCTCGGCCTGTGCGCCCACAAACACCGTGTCCAGTTCGGTGATCGGGAAGCCAAACCGCAAGCCCACGCCAGAGTTGATGACCGAGTAGCCCGTCAGGTCGTTGGTGAGGGCATAAGGGCGCGAGGTCCGCTGGAACACATCGAAGGTGCGCGAGATCCCGCTGGCGGTGAAGTACGGATCGACCGAACTGATCACGATGTTGCGGTTGTACTTGCCCGTGTTGATGTCCAGGGCCAGAAAGTTGCCCGAACCAAAGGCATTTTCCTGCCGGATGCCAAAGGTCAACGAGAACTTGTCGGCAGACGAGAAGCCAGCCCCCAGAGAGATGGCCCCAGTGGGCTTTTCGGCCACCGTGAACACCAGGTCCACTTGCTCGGGCGCCCCCGGCACATCCCGGGTCTGCACCTGCACGTCGGTGAAAAAGCCCAGGCGGTCGATGCGGTCGCGCGAGAGACGGATTTTGTCGCCGTCGTACCAGGCGGCTTCGAACTGGCGAAACTCGCGCCGGATCACCTCGTCTCGGGTCTTGGAGTTGCCCTCGATCACCATGCGGCGGACATAGGCGCGGCGGCCCGGATCGGCACGCAGGACCAACTCGACCAGCCGACGCTGGCGGTCCACCACCGGCACGGCATCGACCCGCGCAAAGGCGTAGCCGAATCGGCCGAAGTGATCGGTGAACTCCTTGATGGTCTGACCCACGGTCTCGGCGTTGTAGGGTTTGGCCACCCCAATGGACACCCGTGACTGGAACTCGGCTTCCTTGCCAAAGTAATTGCCTTCGAGCCGCACACCAGAAACGGTGAACCGATCGCCTTCGTTGATTTGAATGGCGATGGTCATCTCTTGTCGGTCGGCCGACATGCTGACCTGGGTGGACTCGACCTGAACCTCCATGAAGCCCTGGGCAAGGTAGAACGAGCGCAAAGCCTCGATGTCGGCATTGAGCTTGGTGCGCGAGTAGCGGTCTGACTTGGTGTACCAGCTCATCCAGTTGCCGGTGTTCTGGGTCATCAGATCGGCCAGTTCGTCCTGGCTGAAGGACTTGTTGCCGGTGATGCGCAGCTCGCGGATGCGGGCAGGCTGGCCTTCGTTGACGGTAAAGCTCAGGTTGACGCGGTTGTTTTCGATGGGGGTGGCGGTGATCTGAACTTGCGCCGCATACAAGCTGCGGCCAATGTATTGGCGCTTGAGTTCCTGCTCGGCGCGGTCGGCGATCGATTTGTCGAAAGGCCGTCCCTCGGCCAATCCCACATCGGCCAGCGAGCGCAAGACCAAGGCCTTGTCGAATTCCTTGAGGCCAATGAAGTCGACCTTGGCGATGTTGGGACGCTCTTGCACCACCACCACCAGCACGTCCCCCTGGGTTTCCAGGCGCACATCCTTGAACAGCCCCAGGGCAAACAGCGCGCGAATCGCCGCACTGCCCTTGTCGTCGGTAAAGGTATCGCCCACCTGCAGGCCCAAGGTGGCAAAGACCGTGCCGGCCTCCACACGCTGAAGGCCTTCGACACGGATGTCGCGCACCTTGAATGGATCGACGGCCCAAGCCGGCAAGGCGAGCAGTCCCCCGAGGACCAGCGCCGACAGCAGCGGACGAATCAGGGGTTGGAATTGACGTGATTTCATGTGGGGTCGATCCAGTCCAGAGGCGTATCCGGAAGAATTGCGGGCGCCCGGTGTTGCAGACTTTTTCCTACACCCTGATCATACAGGAACTCACCCTGCCGTCGCCCCTTTGCCAGCGTTGCGTCAGGGGGCCAAAGCAGCCACGCGTGCGCGTGCGGCCGCCCGCGCGGACTGGTCCAGTGCCAGCAAATCTGCCAGCTCGGCCGGCACGGTCCAGGACAGGGTTTGCAGGGTGCCGTCGTTGACCGCGTGGATCTGGTCAAAGCGGATGCGGCGTGCCAGAAAGGCCTCGACCGCGATCTCGTTGGCGGCATTGAGCACAGCGCAACTGCCGGGCGCGCCCTGCAGCGTTTGCCAGGCCAGCCGAAGCCCAGGAAAGCGCTGCGCATGCCCGTGTTGGTCCAAGGCCTCGAAGGTCATGGCCGCCACCGCCCGACAGTCCAGGGTTGCGGCCCCCAAGGCCATGCGCTCGGGCCAGCTGAGTCCGTAGGCAATGGGGGTGCGCATATCGGGCGTGCCCAGTTGCGCCACCACCGAGCTGTCGCGGTACTGCACCATCGAGTGGATGATGCTTTGCGGGTGGATCACCACCTCGATCTGCTGCGGCGTCACGCCAAACAGGTAGCGCGCCTCGATCACCTCCAGCGCCTTGTTCATCATGGTCGCCGAATCGACCGAGATCTTGCGCCCCATGACCCAGTTGGGATGGGCGCAGGCCTGCTCGGGCGTGACCTCGTGCAAGGTGGCCGGATCGCGGGTGCGAAAGGGTCCGCCCGACTCGGTCAGGATCAGCCGGTCGATGCGCTCGGGCCAGGTGGCCGGGTCCTCGGGCAAGGACTGAAAAATGGCCGAATGCTCGGAGTCGATCGGCAGCAAGGTGGCGCCGCCGTCTCGCACGGCCTGCAAAAACACCTCGGCGCCGACCACCAGGGCCTCTTTGTTGGCCAACAGCAAGCGCTTGCCTGCGCGGGCGGCGGCCAGGCAGGGCGAGAGGCCCGCCGCGCCCACAATGGCGGCCATCACCGCATCCACCTCGGCACAGGAGGAGACCTCGTCGATGGCCGCAGCGCCCCAGCGCACCTGCACCGGCAGGCCCTCGGCGCGCACGCGCTCGGCCAGCAAGCGCCCGGCGGCCTCATCGGCCATCACCGCCACCTGCGGTCGGTGCTGGGCACACAGGCCCAGCATGGCCTCGGTGCTGGTGGACGCCACCAGGGCGTAAAGCGCAAAACGCCCAGGATGGCGCGCCAGCACATCGAGGGTGTTTTGGCCGATGGAGCCGGTGGCGCCCAGCACGGTGATCCGTTGCATTGACATCGTGTTTGTCCTTGTGGAAGGGTTGGGCGACGTTTAGCCGCGCAGGGCCCCGACCAGCATCATGGCCAAAGGCAAGGTGGGCAGCAAGGCATCGAGTCGATCGAGCACACCGCCGTGGCCCGGCAGCAGCCCAGAGCTGTCCTTGACCCCGGCGCTGCGCTTGACCAGCGACTCGACCAGATCGCCGAGCACGCTCATGGCCGTCATGAAGGCCAGCGCGGGCACCGCCAGCCAAAGGCCCGGTCCGGCCAGCCAGGTGAAAAGGCTCACCGAATCCACCAGAAACCAGCGGTCAATCTGCACCCACAGGGCGGCCACCGCCCACACGCCCAGCAAGCCGCCGAGGGCACCTTCCCAGCTTTTGTTGGGGCTGATGGCCGGCGCCAGGCCGCGCGTGATCCAGCGCCGACCCAAGGCCCGGCCGGCAAAGTAGGCCACCACATCGGCGGCCCAAACCAGCACCAGGCAGGAGAGCAGGAAGTTGATGCCGCGCGTGCGCGCAGCCGCCATCGCGACCCAGGCCACTGCCAGCAGCAACAGCCCCAGCGCCCAGCGCAGGGATGGTGACGCAAGCGACCAGCCGCTCACCCCTCGGCCGACCGTCCAGACCGCCCCCAGCACCCACAGAGCGCCGGTGGCCGTCCACAACCAGGCCGGGGCCTCGGTGGTCCAACCCGCCTGCCAGGCCGCGCCCCCCAGGGCCAGCAGCAAGAGCGGGCTCAGCCAGGCCAGTCCGCGCCGGCCGGGCAGGATCAGGCGCGACCACTCCCAGGCCCCCGCCGCCACCAGCATCAGGGTCAGCGCCATGAAGGGCCGCACATCCTGCGCAAAGAGCGCCGGCAAGAAGAGGGCCAGCAGCACCAGGGCGGTCAGTATGCGTTGTTTGAGCATGGTCGATGGGTGGCGGTCAACCCGCGCAAAAAAGGCCGCACAAGGCGGCCCGGGCAGGCAGGAGACAGGCGCATGCGGCAGGTCATCAGACCGCCATGATGTCCTGTTCCTTGGCCGCCACCAGCTGATCGATCTCGGCAATGCGGCGATCGGTCATTTTCTGGATGTCGGCTTCGGAGCGCTTCTGGTCGTCTTCAGAGGCCAGCTTGTCCTTGACCAGCTTTTTGACGGCCTCGTTGGCGTCGCGGCGCAGGTTGCGGATGGCAACCTTGGCGTTCTCGCCCTCGCCTCGCACAACCTTGGTCATCTCGCGGCGACGCTCCTCGCTCATGGGGGGCATCGGCACACGGATGAGGTCGCCCATGGAGGCGGGATTGAGGCCCAGATCGCTCTCGCGGATGGCCTTCTCGATCTTCGCGCCCATGCCTTTTTCCCAGGGCTGAACGCTGATGGTGCGCGCATCGAGCAGGGCCACGTTGGCAACCTGGGACAGCGGCATCATCGAGCCGTAGTACTCCACATGCACGGTGTCGAGCAGGGCCGGGTTGGCGCGGCCGGTGCGGATCTTGGTCAGGTTGTTCTTGAAGGCCGTGATGGAGGCTTCCATCTTGGACTCGGTGGTTTTCCTGATGTCGGCAATCGTCATGGTTACTCCTGGTCAGACGTCAGACATGCACCAGCGTGCCCTCGTCCTCGCCGAGGACCACACGCTTGAGCGCGCCGTTCTTGAAAATCGAAAACACCTTGATGGGCAGCTTCTGGTCGCGGCACAGTGCAAAGGCCGTGGCGTCCATGATGCCCAGGTTCTGCGACATCGCCTGGTCAAAGCTCAGCTCGGTGTAGCGGGTGGCCAGGGGGTCTTTCTTGGGATCGGCGGTGTAGACACCATCGACCTTGGTGGCCTTGAGCACCATCTCGGCCCCAATTTCGGCACCACGCAGCGCGGCGGCCGTGTCGGTGGTGAAGAAGGGGTTGCCGGTGCCGGCCGCAAAAATCACGACCTTGCCCTCTTCGAGGTACTGCAAGGCCTTGGGGCGCACATAGGGCTCGACCACCTGGTCGATGGCAATGGCCGACATCACACGCGCCGTCAGGCCCGCCTTGTTCATGGTGTCGGCCAGCGCCAGCGCGTTCATCACGGTGGCCAGCATGCCCATGTAGTCGGCGGTGGCGCGGTCCATGCCGACCGAGCCGCCGGCCACACCGCGAAAGATGTTGCCGCCGCCAATGACCACCGCCACCTGCACACCCATGCGGGTGATCTCGGCCACCTCGTCCACCATGCGCACAATCGTTGCCCGGTTGATGCCAAAGGCATCGTCACCCATCAGGGCTTCGCCCGAGAGCTTGAGCAAGACGCGATGATGAACGGGCTTGGGGTCGGGCATGGGCGAAACTCCGGTGGCGGTTCTGGTCAAGAGTGTAATGGCTGCGGCCTGCGACGTGCGATCAGGCAGCGCCCTTGGCAGCGGCCACCTGGGCAGCCACTTCGGCGGCAAAGTCGTCGACCTTCTTCTCGATGCCCTCGCCCACGACGTAGAGGGTGAAGCCCTTCACGCTGGTGGCCTTTTCCTTGAGCATCTGCTCGACCGACTGCTTGTCGTTCTTGACGAAGGGCTGGTTGAACAGCGAGACCTCCTTGAGGTACTTCTGCACCGAGCCTTCGATCATCTTGGCCGCGATGTCGGCGGGCTTGCCCGATTCGGCGGCCTTGGCGGTGGCGACCGAGCGCTCGCGCTCGATCAGCTCGGCCGGCACGTCGGCGCTGGTCAGGGCGACCGGCTTCATGGCGGCCACGTGCATGGCGACATCCTTGGCGGCCAGCTCGTCACCGCTGAACTCGACCAGCACGCCGAAGCGGGTGCCGTGCAGGTAGGCGGCAATGTGGCCACCGTCGCTGTAGCGCTTGAAGCGGCGGAAGGTCATGTTCTCGCCGATCTTGCCGATCAGGCCCTTGCGCACGTCTTCGAGCGTGGGGCCAAAGCCGTCCTGGCTGTAGGCCAGGGCGCCCAGGGCGGCGATGTCGGCCGGGTTGTGCTCGGCGACCAGGCGGGCAGCGGCTTGGGCCAGGCCCAGGAAGCTGTCGTTCTTGGTCACGAAGTCGGTTTCGCAGTTGACCTCGATCAGGGCGCCGGTGCTGCCGCTGACGTGGCTGGCCACAACGCCTTCGGCGGTCACGCGGGAAGCGGCCTTGCCGGCCTTGGTGCCCAGCTTGACACGCAGGAGTTCTTCGGCCTTGGCCATGTCGCCATCGGCCTCGGTCAGGGCTTTCTTGCACTCCATCATCGGGGCGTCGGTCTTGGCGCGCAGTTCGGCGACCATGCTGGCGGTAATCGCTGCCATGAGTGTTTCTCCGTTCGGTTCAGGGTATCGGGTTAAAAAAAAGGGGCCAGAGAGCCCCTTTTGAGGTGCGTGAGGCGATCAGGCCGAAGCGTCTTCGACTTCGACGAACTCGTCGTCACCCTCGCTGGCCACGCGGGCCACTTCGGCCACCGCATTGGCACGGCCTTCGAGGATGGCGTCGGCGATGCCACGGGCGTACAGCGCCACGGCCTTGGCCGAGTCGTCGTTGCCAGGGATCACATAGTCGATGCCTTCGGGCGAATGGTTGGAGTCCACCACGCCGATCAGCGGAATGCCCAGCTTGCGGGCTTCGGCCACAGCGATCTTGTGGTAGCCGACGTCGATCACGAAGATGGCGTCCGGCAGGGTGTTCATGTCCTGGATACCGCCGATGTCTTTTTCGAGCTTGGCGATTTCACGCGAGAACATGAGCTGCTCTTTCTTGCTCATGGCGTCCAGGCCGGTTTCCTGCTGGGCCTTCATGTCCTTGAGGCGCTTGATCGAGGTCTTGACCGTCTTGAAGTTGGTCAGCATGCCGCCGAGCCAACGCTGGTCCACAAAGGGCACGCCAGCGCGCTGGGCTTCGGCAGCCACCAGCTCACGGGCCTGGCGCTTGGTGCCGACCATCAGGATGTTGCCGCGGTTGGCAGCGAGTTGACGGGCGAACTTCATCGCCTCCTGGTACATCGGCAACGTCTTTTCGAGGTTGATGATGTGGATCTTGTTGCGATGGCCGAAGATGAAGGGGGCCATCTTGGGGTTCCAGAAGCGGGTTTGGTGGCCGAAATGGACACCGGCTTCCAGCATTTCGCGCATGGTCACGGACATGTTGTGCTCCAAAGGTTGGGTCTGAAACACCGTTCATGAACACCAGCTGGGCAGCCGGCGTCACCTTGTGGGAACGGGTTTGCGATTGATAAAACGTCTGGCCTGAAAGGCAAAACCGCCGGATTATAGCACCCGCCGCTGCCCGCCCTCACCCGGCCAGCACTGGCAGGCCCAAGGCACGCCGGCGCCGGCGCGGCTTGTCTATGATGGGGGCTGACCGTCTGTTGCCGACCCCACACCGCCGCTCACCATGACCTCTGCCCTGCCCGATTTGATCGCCACCCGCAGCGCCCTTCGCGAGGGCCGCCTGGACCTGTCGCAGGTGTACCAGCAAAGCCTGGCCACGGCGCGCGCTGGGGCCTGCCAGCATGTGTTCCTGCAACTCGACGAGGCGGCCCTGTCGCAGCCCGACCCGGCGGCCCTGGGCCGGCCGCTGGCGGGTCTGCCGGTCAGCGTCAAGGACCTGTTTGATGTGCGGGGACAAGTCACCAGCGCCGGCTCGACCGTGCTGGCCGGGCGGCCCGCCGCGCAAGAAGACGCCCCGGCGGTGGCCCGCCTGCGCGCCGCCGGCGGCGTGGTGATGGGGCGCACGCAGATGGTGGAGTTTGCGTTCTCAGGGGTGGGGGTCAACCCGCACCATGGCACCCCCGCCGCCTGGGACGCGCGCCACGGCCGGGCCCCGGTGGGCCCCGCCCGCGTGCCCGGTGGCTCCAGTTCCGGGGCGGCGGTGTCGGTGGCCACCGGCGCGGCCTTTCTGGGCCTGGGTTCTGACACCGGCGGCTCGATCCGCATTCCCGCCGCGCTCAATGGCCTGGTGGGCTTCAAGAGCACCGCCCGCTGTGTGCCCACCCAAGGCGCAATCCCCCTGTCCTTCACCCTGGACACGGTGGGCGCCATCACCCGCAGCGTGCGCGACGCGGTGTTGGCGCACGAAATCCTCTCGGGCCAGGCGGTGCCGGCCCTGCCCCGCCCGCTGGCGGGCAGCCGCCTGCTGGTGGCCAGCAACTGGATGCAGGACAGCCTGGATGCGGACATGGCGCGGGCCTTCGAGCGCAGCCTGCGCCAGCTGCGGGATGCGGGCGCCACGCTGATCGAGCGCCCTCTAAAAGCCCTCAGCGGCCTGCCAGACCTGTTGTCCACCGGGGGCTTCAGCCCCCCAGAGAGCTACGCCTGGCACCGCGAGCTGCTGACCACGCACGCCGGTCGTTACGACCCACGCGTGGCCGCGCGCATCGAGCGCGGCGCGCACATGGCGGCGCACGAGTACATTGCCCTGATGCAAGGCCGACAGCGCCTGATCGAGTTGATGCAACAGGAACTCGACGGTGTGGACGCGGTGATCTCGCCCACCACCCCCATCGCCGGCCCGGCGCTGGCCAGCGTGGCCCCGGGCGCCGAGCGAGATGCCGAATTTTTCCGGGTCAACGGCCTGCTGCTGCGCAACACCAGCGCGGTCAACACCCTGGACGGCTGCGCCATCTCGCTGCCCTGCCACATGCCCGACGAGCCGCCGCTGGGCCTGATGGCCTGGCTGGGCCCCATGCAGGACGCAGCGCTGCTGGGCCTGGCGGCCAGCCTGGAAGCCGCGCTGGCGCCCGGCGCATGAGCACGGTGCAGCGCATCGCGGCGGGCCCGGCCTGGCCGCTGTGGCGCGCGGCGCAAGCGCCGGCACAAGAGCGGCTGGCACAAGCCACCACGACCGAGCCCCTGATGGACCGCGCTGGCCTGGCCGCGGCGCGGCTGGCGCTGGCGCTGGCGCCGCATGCGCAGCGCGTCTGGATCGCCTGCGGCCCCGGCAACAACGGCGGCGACGGCCTGGAGGCGGCCCTGCAGCTGCGGCAGATGGGGCGCGAGGTCTGGGTGAGCCTGCTCGATCCGGCCCAAGGCCCGCGACCGGCCGACGCCCAGCGGGCGCTGGTCCGCGCGCAGGCCGCCGGGGTGACCGTGCTGACCGATGCCCCGCTCGAGGTGCTGGCGCAGATGGGCCCGCAAGACCTCTGCATCGACGCCTTGCTGGGCGTGGGCGCGCGGCGTGCGCCCGCCGGGCGCATGGCCGACTGGGTGGCCCGGCTCAACCGCAGTCCTGCCCCGGTGTTGGCCCTGGACCTGCCCACCGGCCTGGCGCCCGACAGCGGCCAGCCCCTGCAGGACGCCCAAAACCTGTCGGGCCCCGTGGTGCACGCGGCCCACACCCTTGCGATGCTGGCCGTTCGGCCCGGTCTGTGGATGGGCCAGGGCCGCGACTGCGCGGGCCAGGTCTGGCTCGCGCCACTGGTCGATCCCTGCCCCTGGGCCGAGCAAGCGCCCGACGCCCGGCTCAACCCGGCGCCGGCCCCCCATGCGCGACGACACGCCAGCCACAAGGGCACGCATGGGGACGTGGCGGTGGTGGGCGGCGAAGGCCTGGCGCGGCGCGGTCAGGGCATGCAAGGCGCGGCCGTGCTGGCGGCGCAAGCGGCCTTGCATGCGGGGGCCGGCCGGGTGCTGCTGGCCTGGACCGATGCGCCCGACGCGGCCCCGGCCCTGCCCCCCGAGTTGATGCCCCGGCAGTGGCAGGCCCTGCCCCTTGATTCGCTCACGGTGGTGGCCGGCTGTGGCGGCGGCCTGGCGCTGGACGAGGTGCTGGCGCCGCTGATCCGCCACAGCGCCCGCCTGGTGCTGGACGCCGACGCCCTGAATGCGCTGGCGCGTGACCCGCAGCTGCAGGCCCTGCTGGCGGCGCGTGGCCAGCAACACGGGGCCCAGGCCACGGTGCTGACCCCGCACCCGCTGGAAGCGGCGCGCCTGCTGGCCACCGACACCGCCCAGGTGATGGCCGATCGCCTGCAGGCCGCGCAAACCCTGGCCGATCGCCACGGGGTCACGCTGGTGCTCAAGGGATCGGGCACGGTGATTGCGGCGCCCGGGCAGGTGCCACTGGTCAACCCCACCGGCAATGGCCGGCTGGCCTGCGGCGGCACCGGCGATGTGCTGGCCGGTCTGATCGGCGCGCGCATGGCGCAAGGCCTGGCCGGGCCGCTGGCGGCGCAAGCAGCGGTGTGGCAACACGGGGCGCTGGCGGATCGATGGCCCGCCGACCACGCCCTGACCGCCGGCGCCCTGGCGCGCGCGCTAAGCTGAGCCGCCGCCCGCGCGCGGCCGGGCAAGGCCCAGGGCCGCGTGCCAGCCTCAGCGACGGCGGCTGGCCTTGCCCGGCTTGGGCCCGGCACGCTTGGCTGGCTTGGCGCTGGCCGTGCGGGCAGTCTTGACCGCCTTGCCCGCACGGGCGCCCTCCTTGCCGGCTTTGCCAGGCTTGCCCGCAAACGTCAGATCGTCGTCGCGAGCGGCCGCGCCGTCTTTCTCGCGCGGGGCGCGCTGCAGCAGATCGCGCTCGAGCGGCACGAGGCGAAAGTCGATCTTGCGCGCATCCAGGTCAACCCGGCTGACCTGCACATTCACCCGGGTGCCAATGCTGTAGCGGATGCCGGTGCGCTCGCCGCGCAATTCCTGGCGCACCTCGTCAAAGCGGAAGTACTCGCCGCCCAGCTCGGTGATGTGCACCAAGCCTTCCACATACAGGCTGTCGAGTGTGACAAACAGGCCAAAGCTGGTGGCCGAGCTGACGACGCCGGCGTATTCCTCGCCCAGGTGCTCGCGCATGTACTTGCACTTGAGCCAGGCCTCCACATCGCGGCTGGCCTCGTCGGCACGGCGTTCGTTGGCGCTGCAGTGCAGGCCCGCGGCCTCCCAGGCTTGCTGCTCGCGCGGGTTCATGCGCACCCGCGGGGCGGCCGCCTGTTGCGCGCCCGGTTCGGACTTGCGCTTGCTCAGGCGCCGCGTCAGATCGGCCTGCGCCTGGCCCGGGGTGGGCAAGGCCGGCAGCGCATAGCGGCGCTCGTCCAGGATGGCCTTGATGACCCGGTGCACCAGCAAATCGGGGTAGCGCCGGATCGGGCTGGTGAAGTGGGTGTAGGCCTCGTAGGCCAGGCCAAAGTGGCCGCTGTTGACGGGCGTGTAGATGGCCTGCTGCATGGAGCGCAGCAGCATGGTGTGGATTTGCTGCGCATCGGGTCGCTCGCGCGTGGCCAGGGCGATCTGCTGGAATTCGCGGGTGTGCGGGTCTTCGCTGACCGACAGGCCCAGGCCCAGCGAGCGCAGGTACTGGCGCAGGATCTCGCGCTTCTCGGGGGTGGGGCCCTCGTGCACCCGGAACAGCCCGGGGTGCTGGGCCTGCGCCAGAAAGTCGGCGCTGCAGACGTTGGCCGCCAGCATGGCCTCTTCGATCAGGCGGTGCGCGTCGTTGCGCACGCGCGGCACGATTTTTTCGATGCGGCCGCTGTCATCGCACACGATCTGCGTCTCGGTGGTTTCAAAGTCCACCGCCCCGCGGCGCTGGCGCTCGGCCAGCAGCGCGCGGTAAATGTCGTGCAGGTGCAGCAGGTCTTGCACCCGCTCGGACCGCTTTTGCGCCTCGGGCCCCCGGGTGTTGGACAGAATCGCCGCCACCTCGTTGTAGGTAAAGCGCGCATGGCTGTGCATCACCGCCGGGTAGAACTGGTAGGCCGTGACCTCGCCCTCGCTGCTCACGAACATGTCGCAGACCATGCACAGCCGGTCCACATCGGGGTTGAGCGAGCACAGGCCGTTCGAGAGCTTCTCGGGCAGCATGGGAATCACGCGGCGCGGGAAGTACACGCTGGTGGCGCGGTCGTAGGCGTCGATGTCGATCGGGCTGCCCGTCTTGACGTAGTGGCTCACGTCGGCAATGGCCACCAACAGTCGCCAGCCCTTGCCTCGGCCCACGCGGGCGGGCATGCCGTACACCGCGTCGTCAAAGTCGCGCGCGTCTTCGCCGTCGATGGTGACCAGCGGCACATCGCGCAGGTCCACACGGCCTTTGCGATCGGCGGCGCGCACCTTGTCGGGCAGGGCCCGGGCCTCGTCCAGGCAGGCGTCCGAGAACAGATGCGGCACCCCATATTTGCGCACCGCGATCTCGATCTCCATGCCCGGGTCGTCGATCTCGCCCAGCACCTCGGCCACACGGCCGACCGGCTGACCATAGAGCGCCGGTGGCTCGGTCAACTCGACCACCACCACCTGGCCCGGCTTGGCCTCGCCGGTGGCGCCCTTGGGAATCAGCACGTCCTGACGATAGCGGCGGTCTTCGGGCGCCACCAGCCACACGCCCGCCTCATGCAAGAGGCGGCCAATGATGGGGGTCTTGGGGCGCTCCACGATTTCCACCACCCGGCCCTCGGGGCGGCCCTTGCGGTCCAGGCGCACCACGCGCACCTTGACGCGGTCCTTGTGCAAGACCGCACGCATCTCATTGGGCGGCAAAAACACATCGGGTTGGCCATCGTCGCGAAGCAGAAATCCGTGGCCGTCGCGGTGACCTTGAACGGTCCCTAAAAATTCTTCCAGCATCCCGCTGGTTGGAGCCGATTTTTTGATATACAATCCTTGTATTCCTGAAAGCCCAGGTGGCGGAATTGGTAGACGCACTAGTTTCAGGTACTAGCGCTGCGAGGCGTGGAGGTTCGAGTCCTCTCCTGGGCACCAATCTTAAACGTGTTTCCTTGTGAAATGCGTGTCGGTTGAACAAATAGCCGCTCTCACAAAGAGCGGCTTTTTTGTTTCTGACGTTTGCTGCAGCAGACCACGAAAACATCGCTGGCAACAGCGCCCCCAAGCCCCCGATCACCTGCCCTGGCGCTCCCCGATGGGGCGCTCGCCCAGCGCGTCCCAGCCCGGCATGGGCGACCAGCAATCGATGAGCGCACGCGGCGCCTGCGGCACGCGCTCGCGCAGGTAGCGCCGCACCAGCGGCTCGGCCATCCAGGGCGCGGTTGGGCCCCCGCTGAAAATGCCCGTGGGCATCACCTGCCATCGCCCATCCACCTCGTGCAGCAAGACCACCGCATCGCGCAAGGTGTCAAACTGGGCTTGCGCCAGCCACCAAGGCCCCTGTTGCTGCAAAACCAGCAAGCGGGCCGACGCGGAATCCGGCGGGCTGTGGGCCTTGAGTTGGGCCAGTACTTGCGCATGCGCGGGCGCATCGGCGCCAATGCCTTGCACCGCCCGGCAGTCGCGCGTGAGCTGGGTCCACCATTGATCGAGATGGCCGCGCACATCCACCGGTCGGCCGCTCACCCGCAACAGACATGGCCCGCCGTCGCAGGCCAGCTCCAGGTGCGTGAGCGGCAAGAGCAGGCCCAGGGCCAGCAACACCGACAGGGCCGTGCGCCGTTTCACCGCTCGATGGCGTGGGCCTGCAACTGTTCGAGCGTCAGGTGCTGCAGCGCGCGGTGGTGCGTGGCCGCCAGCACCACCGGCGGCGCCACGCCCGCCAGATAGGCCTCTTTCCAGCGCAAGGCGCACAGGCACCAGCGATCGCCGGGGCGCAGGCCCGCAAAACGGTACTCGGGGCGCGGGGTGATGAGGTCGTTGCCCTGCTCGCGCGAGAAGGCCAAGAACTCGGCGGTGACCCGGGCACAAACCACATGCGAGCCGGTGTCATCCTCCCGTGTGTGGCAGCAGCCATCCCGGAAATATCCGGTCAAGGGATCAAACGAGCAGGCCTGCAAGGGCGTACCAAGAACATTCAGGGCGGTCATGGGCGGGCGATCGATCTGGGGAACAACAGTGGCGCGAGCCTACGCCTTTGCCGCTGGCTTTGCGCGGGCAGGGGTTTGCGCAGGCGCGCCGGGGGTCAGGTCAATGCCCTCGTGAGCGGCGACCCGCTCGAGGGCCTGCTCAAAGAGGGCACGCGCCGAGCCCGACACCGCGCTCAGGTAGGCATGCAGGCGGGCATCGTCGGTTCCGTTGTTCAAGCACTCCTGGCTGTATTGCTCAAAACTGGCCAACTGGGCGATCAACTCGGCCACATGGCGCGGGCACTCACACAAGACCGAACTGGAAATGCCCGCCACCCGCGTCAGGGTTGCCTCGTCGTATTTGCGCGGTGGGATCAGGCCCGTGGGTCGGGTCTGGCCCAGGCTGTGCATGGGGTCGACCCACAGCAAGGCCTGGATCTGTTCGGCCAACTCCGCATCCCCCAGGGGCGCGCGGCGCACCTGAAAGCCAGCGGCACGCAAGGCGTCGATCACCGGGTCCTGGCCAAAGCGGTACACCACCAGCACCTGCGCGACCCCCAGCTGCGCTCGCACGCGCAGCAGCGCGGCCTGGCTGGCCCGGTGCAAGGTGCTCACGGCCACCACCAGCAGATCGGGGGCAGTGTCCAGCACCAGGGCTTGGGCGCTGGCCAGGTCGGGCAAGACCTGCAGCACCTGCAGGTGGGCGCGGCCCAGGTGGGCGAGCACCGGCGCCGACTGCAGTCGGGTGGCCAGCGGCAGCCCCACCACCACGCAGCGCAAGGCTTGCGCCGGGTCATGCGTGCCGGGCTGGGCCTGGCGTTGGCGGTGCCAGAGCGCGCCCAGCTGCGCGGCCGACAGGCGCGCCAGGGTGCTGATGGCATGCCCGGCTTCGGTGAGCTGGCGCAACAAGCTGGCACGCAGCACGTCCTCGTCGCCATACAGCCGGTGCCGACCCTCGGTTTTGTGGGGAGAGAAAGCGCCATAACGGTTCTCCCAGACCCGGAGGGTGGACACCGGGACACCGCTTTGCGAGGACACCGCGCCAATCCGGTGCAAGGTTGCTTCGTCGATCATGGGCCCTAGTTGAGTAGATTATGAACAGCAATATAGCCCAAGAACCAGGCAATAATCTACTCACTTAGGGAAAGTGCGGTAAATTGCAGCTTTCCCAACCGAAAGGTGACCAGATGCTGAGCAAGAAAACCCAACTGTGCGTGGACGTGCTGGTGACCATGGCCTCGGCCTCGCCCACCGAGGCGCTGAGCACGCAGGTGCTGTCGCAACACCTGCGGGTGTCGCTGTCGCATCTGGAGAGCATCCTCAAGACGCTGCGCGAAACCGGCTTTGTGCGCTCGGTCCGTGGGCCGGGCGGTGGCTACCTGCTGCAGGTGCGGCCCGACCAGACCAGTGTCTGGCAGGTGGTGGAGCGGGTGGAGCCGGCCGCCAGTGTGCTGGTGCTCGAGCCGGTGCCCAACGCGCTGATCGAGGGCCTGGAACACGACTTTCACCAGGCCTGCTGCGAGCACCTGCAGCGCATGATGCTCAGCGCTTTCGTCAAACCCATGCCCGATCTGCGCCAGCGGCCCAGCGTCCAACCCCTGGGCTTTCGCCTGGGGCCCAAGCCCGAGGTGCTGCGCCCCGTGGCCCCCAATTCGGTGTTCCAGCTGTCGGCGTTCATGCAGGCGGCCTGAGCGGGCGCATTGAACATGCCCCCCATCAAAGCCCTGCATTGGTGGCGGCAAGACCGGCGCCTGCACGACAACCCGGTGCTGTGGCGGTCCTTGCAGATCGCCCAGCATGGGTCAGGCGCCTGGCTGGGCGTGACGGTGGACGACCCGGCGCAGGACGCGCCCACCGCCTGGGGCTTTGCGCGCCGGGGCCCGCATCGCCGCCGCTGGGAGGCCATGACCGCGCGCGCCTTGCGTGATGCCCTGCACGCCCATGGCCAGTCGCTGGTTTGCCTGCGCGGCGACCCGGTTGAGGTCTTGCACCAACTCTGGCTGGCGCTGGATCGCCCCATGGTGGTGTGCGAAGACGTGGCCGCCCCCGAGGAGCAGGCCCAGGTTCGGGCCTTGCGCGCCCTGGGCGTGACCGTGCAGACCGTGTGGTGCAGCACCCTGTGGGCGCCCGAGGACCTGCCCGCGCCGCCCGAGAAACTGCCCGACACCTTCACCCCGTTTCGCCAGGCCCTGGAGCGCCATGGCCGCCCACCGGCCAAGCCCCTGCCCGTTCCCGCCACCTGGCCCATGGCCCTGGCGCCCGAGCAGCTCGCGCAAGCCTTGGCACGCTGGCCCAATGCCCCGCTTGAGGCGCTGCAGATCCCCGAGGCCGCGATCGACCCACGCACCACCGTGGCCTGGGACACGCCGGCCTTTGGCGCCGGCGAAGAGGCGGCGCTGGCGCATGTGGCGCGCTATGTGGCGCGCGGCCTGCCGCATCACTACTTTGACACGCGCAACGGCCTGCTGCACACCGACGACTCGACCAAATGGTCGCCCTGGCTGGCCACCGGCGCCCTGTCGGCGCGCCAGGCCTGGGCGGCGGTGGCGGCCTTCGAGACCACGCATGGCGCCAGCAAAAGCAGTGGCTGGATCCGCTTTGAGCTGCTGTGGCGCGATCACTTCCGATGGCTGCATCGCAAGCACGGCGCCCGCCTGTACCGCGCAGGGGGCCTGCACCCCGACGGCGCGCCGCGTCCGCGCCCCAGGCCCGATGCGCTGGCGCGCTGGTGCGAGGGCCGCACGGGCGAGCCCCTGGTCGATGCCGGCATGCGCGAATTGGCCGCCACGGGATTTCTGTCCAACCGGCTGCGCCAGATCGTGGCCAGCTACCTGATCCACGACCTGCAGGGCGACTGGCGCGCGGGCGCGGCCTGGTTCGAGTCGCGCCTGATCGATTTTGATGTGCACAGCAACCAGGGCAACTGGTTGTACCTGAGCGGGCATGGCACCGACCCGCGCGGTCACCGTCGCTTTGACCCGGTGCGGCAAGCGCAGCAATACGACCCGGACGGCGCTTACCGCCGGCGCTGGGCCAAGGCCTGACGGCGGATCAAACCATGGGGCCCGACGGGCTCAGGGTGCGCTGTGCTCGGTGAGCTCGAGCTGCTCGACCGGCAAGCCCATGCCGGCCAGGCGATCGAGCAGGGCCCGGTAGCGCTGCGGATCGACCTTGGGCTGGCGCGAGAGGATCCATAGGTATTCGCGCCGGGGTTCGCTGACGGCCACCAGGTCGTAGGCCGGGTCCAGGTCCACCACCCAGTAATCGCCCCAGACCAGCGGCAGCCATGACAACCAGGCGGGGGCAAAGCGCACCTGCAAGGTGGCCGACTGCGCGCCGCCCAGCTGGCGTGCCAGGCCTTGCGCCTCGATCATTTCCCCGCTGGCCTTGCGGCAGCGGTTGATGACCTGCAGCTCACCGGTGGCCTGCGCACGGTATTCGGCGCTGGTGTCGCGGGCGCACTGGCGCTGGAACCAGTTGGGCAGTTTGGCCACCTCGTACCAGCGGCCCAGATAACGCGGCACGTCCAAGGCCGGCACCGCCTGCATGGGGGCCGAGGCCTGGGCCTGGGCCGCCCACAGCAAGCCGCCCAGCACCAGGGCATGAAGCCAAGGCCCGCGCAGCGGGCTCGAAAAAAAAGATCGGGTCATGGGGACAGTCTAAGCGCTTGGCCGCTTGGGGCCTTCAGAGCCCTTGCCCCGCAGGCGTTTAGCGCCCCCGCGCCCTCAGTCGAACATATCGGGCTCGGTGCGCACCAGGTCGTCCCAGATGGCCTGGAAGTGCAGCCAGCCGATGTATTCGCTGCCCACATGCTCGCGGCTGTAGCGGGCCTTGTCGGGCGGCACCAGCAGGGGTTTGCGGCCGCTGGCGTCGATCAGGAGTTGCTGGCGGCAGCAGCGCTCGAGCGCGATGAACCAGAAGGCCGCCGCCTCGATGCTGTGGCGGCTGACGGTCAGCAGGCCATGGTTCTGGTGGATCGCGGCCTTGACGCCACGGAACCAGTCGGCCACGGCCAGTCCCGCTTTTTCCTCGACCGCCACCTTGCCGCCCTCGTCGGTGATGACGGCATGGTCCTCGAAGAAGGCACACGCGTCTTGCGAGATCGGCGCCAGGGGCTGGCCAAGCGAGGAAAAGGCGGTGCCGTAGACGGTGTGCGCATGGCACATGGCCACGATGTCGGGATGCGCCTCGTGCACGGCGGCGTGCAGGACAAAGCCGGCGCGGTTGATGGCGTGCTGCCCCTCCACCACGCGGCCTTCGTGGTCGGCCAGGATCAGGTTGGACACCTTGACGTGGCGAAAGTGCACCGCCATGGGATTGGTCCAGTACAGCTCGGGGTGCTCGGGGTCGCGCACCGTCAGGTGGCCGGCAAAGCCGTAGTCGAGGTCGGCGCGGGCAAAGGCGCGGCAGGCCGCCACCAGGCGCTCCTGCAAATGGCGCCGCTGGGCGCGCACATCGCTGTGCTGCGGCATGAGCGGAAAGATCAGGCCGGGCTGATCGGGCTGGTAGATCGAGGTCTTGCCGTGCACGGCGGGGTCGTATCGGGTGGCGGCGGGTTCACGCATGCGGGGGTCTCCGGTCGGGTGGGCCGCGGCGGGCAGCGCGGCCACACCGGGCATGATGGCCCAAGCGGCTGCCTTTGACAAACGACGAACGCTCAATCATGGTTGAAATGCCGTCAACTGTGCCCGCAGGCGCACAGGCCCCGTTCGGGCGATGCGCCCCCCCTAGGTGCGGTGGCCTCAGGCCGCGCGCGGCAGCGGCATGGGCTGCATGCGGATCACGCCAAAGGGGCAGCGGCGCGCGCACAGGCGGCAGCCGGTGCAGGCGATCGCGTCGTGCAAGACCGCGTGCTTGCGCCAGCCCTGTGGCTGCAGGCTCAGCACATCCACCGGGCACGCGGCCACGCACCAGCCGCAGCCGGTGCAGCGGTCGGTGGCAATCTCGGGCAGCAGGGCAAGCGGGGCATCGGCCATGCCCTTCATTCTGGCACGCCAGGGTCGGCCGCTCAGGCCGGGCTGCGGGCCTGGCCGCGCGTCCAGTCGGGCAAGGGGGCGCTGCGGTGCAGCACATCGGTGTGCAACCAGATGGCGCTGCGCCGTGCGCGCTCGGCCACCGTGTCCAGCGGCAGTTGCTGGTAGTCGTCGTTGAACACCTCGAAGCTGTGGTCGCCCCGGTAGCCGATCCGCTCGAGCCGCAGCACCAGATCGGCCAATTGCTCGCTGTGCACGCCCTCGCCCGGAAAGACGCGGAAGGTGCGCGCGGTCGTCATGCGCTCCTCAAAACTCGGCGTCTCCTGCCACATGAAGTCCGAGAGCTGGACCAGGAAGATCTTGCTGGGGTCCAGGTCCTCGATGGCCGCGAGAGAGGTGCCCGCGGCAAAGATGTGAAACGAGTCCAGGCCGATGCCCAGATTGGGGCAATCGGCGCGTTGCACCACGTCCCAGGCGGTGGTGAACTCGTTGACATGGCGCCCCCACGAGAGGCCCTCGTACGCAATGCGAATGCCCAGCGGCACGGCGAGCATGGCGAGCTTGCGAAGGTCGGCCGCGATCTGATCGAGATCGCCCGTGGCATGGCGCGAGGTGGACGAGCAGGCCAGCAAGACCTTGGCCCCGGTGGCCGCGCACATCTGCAGCATGGACTTGGCGATATCGATCTTGTAGCCGTGCAAATGACCCGACAGGCCCTCGAAATCGCGCAGCACCTGAAAGCCGGTGGGGCGCAAGCCGCTCTCGCGCACCGCCTGCACCGCCGCCTCGACCCCGCCAGGATGGCCGACCAGGTCGCGCGCCATCAGCATGACCTGCGAAAAGCCCGCCCGCTTCATGGCCGCCAGCTTGGCCTCCAGGCTGCCGGCCAGGGTGATGGTGTCCATGCCGTAACCGGCCAGCATGTTCATGGCCGCGGCCCCCATCAGCGGTGCACCAGCTCAAACGCCAGGCTGCCCAGGGTGCTGCGCGTGAGCGCGCCCCGGTCTTCGGGATGCAGCTGGCTCGACTCGACAAACTCCACGCCCCGCGCCTTCAGGGCCTGCACGGCCGCGGCCACATCGGGGGTGCCCAGGCCCAGGCGCTGCAGGCATTCGGGGGAGTCCTCGCCCGAATCCATCCAGGGCTCGGGCTCGACCAGCTGCCACAGAAAGCCGCCGCAAGGACTCTTCATCAGCTTGCCCTTGGGCAGGATGCCAAAGCGCTGCTCGTCGGGGATGCTCTGGAAATCGAACATCTGCTCGAAATAGGTCAGCCAGTCGGCGCTGCGGCCCATGCCGATGTACTGCACCACGCCAAAGTAGGCCATGCCGGCCAGGGCGGGCGGGTGCGGATCGACGGTGGGAATCGGTTTGAAGTCGATGTCGTAAATCGAGAACTCGTCCCAGCGATCGACAAAGTAAAAACGGCTGCCGCCCGGGCCGTGGATGGCCGGGATGTGCAGCTCCATGGCCTGCGCATGGCTGGGCACGCCCCAGGCCCCCAGCTCGATGCAACGCTGGTGCGCGCGCAGGGCGTCCTGCACCCGAAACGCGACGGCAGAGAGCACCGGGGCGCCATCGGCATTGCGGCTCACGCGCGCGTCGTCAGGGTTGGCATTGACCACCAGGTTCATGCCGCCCTGGCGGTACAGCGTCACCTCGCGCGAGCGGTGCCGCGCCACGGGTCGAAAGCCCATGTTCTCAAGCACCTGCCCCAGGGCCTGCGGGCGGCTGGTGGCGTACTCGATGAATTCGATGCCCGCCAGGCCCAGCCGGTTGGGCGGGGCGGGCACATCTTCGCGATCAGGCGTTCGGTTCATGGCAAGGGCGCATGGCGCGGTGGAGGACGGGCCCTGGGCTCGGGGCGCGATTCAGGCGTAACTCAGGCGGGCCACACGGCGCAGCGCCTCGGCGGTGGTGCTGGGCAGGCCAAAAAATTCCAGATAGGCCGGGATCTGCTCGAAGAGCATGTCCGAACCGATTTGCGTGCGGCAGCCGCGCGCCTGCGCCGCGGCCAGAAAGGCCGTGGTTTCGGTGCGCATGACCACCTCGCCCACAAAGGTGTTGGGCGAGAGCCGGGCGGGGTCGAGGGGCAAGGGGTCGCCCTCGTTCATGCCCAGCGGGGTTGCGTTGACCACCAGGTCATACCCGGCGGGGTCTTGCTGCTGCACCTCAAGCTCGATGGCCGGGTAGTTCTCGCGCAGGCGCTGCGCCAGCGCGGCGCAAGCGGCAGAATTGGCGTCATACAGGCCCAGGGCCGCGACACCGCTGGCGGCCAGCGAGGCGGCAATCGCACAGCCCACGCCGCCGTTGCCCACCACCAGGGCGCGCGCACCAAAGAGCTCAAAGCCCTTGCGGCGCACCCCCCGCACAAAGCCGGCGCCATCGAACATGTCACCGGCCAGGCGGCCGTCGGGCAAACGCTTGACCGCGTTGCAGGCACCGGCCACGCGCACCGTGGGCGTGAGCTCGTCAAGCAGATCCACCGTCGTCACCTTGTGCGGCATGGTGATCAGGGCGCCCCGGATGTTGGTGAGCTTGAAGATGTTGCGCAGAAAGTCGGGATAGTGCTCGACCGTGCACCCCATGGGCACCACCACCGCATTGATCCCCGCCTCCTCGAAGTAGGGGTTGTAGATCATGGGGGACTTGAAGGTGTGGGTGGGGTAGCCGATGTGGGCAATCAGCTCGGTCTGGCCGTCGATCATGGGGCCTCCGTCAAGCGCTCGCGCAACCAGTCGGCCATGCGCTCGAAGGACGCGCGCGAGGCATCGCAATACGATTTGGCGCGCAAATAACCGTGGATCAGGCCGGGCCCGCGGTCGAGCACGACCGGCACGCCGCTGGCCTGCAGGCGCTCGGCGTAGGCCACGCCCTCGTCGCGCAGCGGGTCAAACTGCGCCACCGCCACATAGGCCGGTGGCAAGCCCTCGTGGCTGTCGGCCAAGAGCGGCGCGGCCAGTGGATGGCGCAGGTCGGCCGGGTTGGGGCAGTAGCTGGCATTGACCGCTGGCATCGAGGCCACGGTGATCACCGGGCCGTTGGGGTTTTCCAGGTGCGAGGGGCGGTTCATCGAAAAGTCGACCGCCGGGTAGACCAGCAACTGCGCCCGCAGGCGGCAGTCGCTGCCGCGATGCACCAGGGTTTGCGAGGCCGCCAGGTTGGCCCCCGCGCTGTCGCCGCCGATGGCAATGGCGCGCGCATCCAGGCCCAGTGCCTGCGCGTTCGCAAAGGCCCAGCGCACCACCGCGCTGCACTCGTGCACCGCCCGCGGGAAAGGCCGCTCGGGGGCGAGCGCGTAGTCCACGCTGATCACCACCTGCTGGTTGCGCGCGGCGATGCCGCCGGTGATGTCCCAATGCGTTTCGGGGCTGCCCTGCATCCAGGCGCCGCCGTGCATGTAAATCAGGGCCGGCGCCAAGGCCGGGGCGCCGGCGGCGCGAAACTCGCGCACCCGCACCTGCCCGCCTTCGGGCACGTCGATCCAGTGCTCGCGGGTTTGCAGGCCCGGTGCGTCGGGCTCGCGCATGGCGCGCGCCACCACCTCAAAATGCGCGCGTCGCTCGGCCGCGCCGCTGCTGGCCGGCAGGGTGGACCAGGCTTGCTGCCAGTCACGCAAAAAGTCGTGCAGCTGCGGATCCATGCCGGCGGGAAGTCCAGTCTGGCCCATGCCTTATCCTTTGTAGCCCAAGAGGCGCGGCAACCACAGCACCGCATCGGGCACATAGGTCAGGAAGGCCAGCGCAGCGATCAGCACCCAGATGAAGGGCATGGTTTCGCGGATCACGGCGGTGAGCGGCTGGCGCGACATGTTGGCGCAGATAAAGAGCAGCAGGCCGTAGGGCGGTGTGATCAGGCCGATCATCAGGTTCACCGTCACGACCAGGCCAAAGTGGACCATGTCGATGCCCAGGGCTTGCGCGGCCGGGATCAGGATGGGCACCACCACCAGCAAAATCGTGCCGCCTTCGAGCAAGGCGCCCAGGATCAGCAGCAAGACGTTGACCATCAGCAAAAAGCCGGCCTTGGACAGCTCGTAGCCCGCCAGCCAGGCCTGCACATCCTTGGGCAGGTCTTCCTTGGTGACCACATAGTTGAACACCATGGCCCCGGCGATCAACATGCCCACCGAGGCCATCTGGCGACCGCTGGAGAGCAGCGCGGTGTACATGCCGCTTGGGGTCACCGAGCGGTACAGCACGATCGACACCACCAGGGTGTAGAGCGCGGCCACGGCGGCGGCTTCGGTGGGGGTCATCACGCCGCTGTAAATGCCGCCGAGCAGCACCACCGGCATCATCAATGCGGGCAAGGCACGGATGGTGATGGGCAAAAATTCGCGCATGGGCACCGCCGGCTCGACCGGGAAGTTGCGCTTGTGCGCCAGGTAGCCGTTGAGGCCCATCATCACCAGCGTCATCACCAGGCCGGGGATCACACCGGCGGCAAACAGGTAGCCGATCGAGGTGTCGGAAATGAGGGCGTACAGCACCAGCGGAATCGAGGGCGGGATGATGGGGCCAATGGTGGCCGTGGCGGCGGTGATGGCCGCCGCATAAGCCGGGGTGTACTTGCCGTCCTTGGTCATCATGTCCATGGTCAGCTTGCCCACGCCCACCACATCGGCGACCGCCGAGCCGGACATGCCCGAGAAGATCAGCGAGGAGACCACGTTCACATGGCCCATGCCGCCGCGAAAGCGGCCCACCAGGGCATTGCACCAGGCAAGCAGACGGTCGGAGAGCGAACCCAGGTTCATGATCTCGCTGGCCAGGATGAAGAGCGGGATGGCCAGCAGCGTGTAGCTGTTCATCATGCCCTGCAGGATCTGCTCGGCGGCAATGCCGACGTCCTGGCCCGAGATCATCAGGTACACCACCGAGGCGCCAATCATCGACAGGCCAATGGGCAGGCCAAACAGGCTCAGGCCCGCGATGGTGATCACGCACCAGGCAAAAGGGGTCAAACCAAGAATCGTCATGCCGGCTCCTGCTGCACGGATTGGGCGATCACGCTGTCCTCGACCAGGCGGCCGCGCAGCGCGTCGTAGGCGATACCGGCGTGGCGCACGATCATCGAGATGGCGAACAGCATGTACACCGAGAAGACCCAGTTCATGGGAATGCCCAGGCTGGCACTGCGCTCGACCTTCATGAAGCTGATGTAGGACCAGCTGGCCGGCAGGCTCAGGGCCAGGATCACCACCAGCGCCGTGCTGGCGATGATGGTGAGCACCCGCCGCACCTGCGGCTTGAGCAGGGCGTAGACCATGTCAAAGCGGATGTCGTCGCTGTTGCGCATGACCAGGGAAGCGCCCCAGAAAATGCCCCACAACCAAACCAGGTTGCAGACCTCGTCGGTCCAGGCCAGCGGCAGGTTGATGACGTAACGGAACACCACCTGCAGGATGAAGGCGATGAACATCACCGCCATCATCAGCGCCAGCACCGCGTCGGCCAGGCGACGCATTGGCCCGTTCGGGCCCAACCAGGTTTTCATGGGTCAACTCCTGGGGCGATCAGATCACAGCTTGCTGATGCGGTCGAGCATGCCCGCCGGCCAGTCGGCGGCAAACTTGGACTTGGCGTAGGCGTCGAGCACGTGCTTGCGGAAGGCCGCCAGGTCGGGGGTGTAGATCTCGAGGCCCTGCGCCTTCAGGAAGGTCTCCTGCTCGACATCGTCCTTGAGCGCCAGCGCGGTCACCGCGTCGGCAAACTTGTCGGCCGCTTCCTGCACGCGCTTTTGCTGGGCCGCGTTCATGGTGTTCCACTTGCTCAGGCTGATGGCAAACAGGTTGTTGGCGACCAGGTGGCCGGTCTTGACGATTTGCGAGGAGACCTCGTAGAACTTCATCGAGCGCACGGCGCCCAGCGGGTTGTCCTGCGCGTCAATGGCGCCGGTCTGCAGGGCCGTGTAGACCTCGGTGAAGGCCAGCGGGGTGGGGTTGGCGCCCATGGCGGTGCCCACAAACTGCCAGCCCTCGCCCGGGGGCATGCGCAGCTTGACGCCCGCCAGATCGGCCGGGGTCATGATTTTCTTCTTGGTGCGCAGGCCCAGGTGGCGGATGCCGATATAGGGCACCGACAGGACCTTGATGCCCATCTGCTTTTCCATCATGGCAAAGAGTTCCTTGCCCACATCGCTGGCGAACACCTTCTTCATGTGCACATGGTCACGGAAGATGTAGGGGGTGGTGACGATGCTCCAGGCCGGGATCTGCTTTTGCACGTCGAATGCGGCCAGGTTGGCCAGGTGCAGGTTGCCGCGTTGCATGGCCACCGGCTCGGTGCCCTGCTTGTACAGGGTGGCGCCAAAGTAGGGCTTGAAATCGAATTCCGGGCCCAGGTTCTTGCCAAACACATCGCGCAGCACCGCGGCACGCGGGTCGGCCTCGGCCACGGTGTCGGAGTAAATCAACTCGATCTTGGCTTGCGCCGAGGCAAAGGTCGGCAGCGTGGTGGTGGCAGCGGCCGCGAGTGCGCCCAGGGCGCTGCGACGGGACATGGCGAAGGTCATGGAAAGTCTCCTTGAGATGGGTCCGGTGGAAGCCAACAGGCAGACGCCTGCACAGATCAGGCGACGGTTTGATATTAACCATCTGGTTAATTCATTTGCCTAGTGATTACCCTGATGAGGGTTGCCATGAGCGGGCGCGCCCTGCCCTGACGGCTCGGCAGGGGGCATGCAAGGGTGGGAAGCGTGCGGCGCTTGGGGCGCCGGCCGCAGCGCGGTCAGGCCAGCACCAGGCCCAGAATCATTTGCACCGCATGCTCGCGGCCCAGGGTTTGCGCCTTGCCCGCACTGGCCCGCTGCTCGAAGATGGTGCCAAAGGTGTGGCGGTTCGAGACGTTGAAAAAACTCACGGCCGAGATGGCCGCGTGGATGTCCACCGGGTCCAGACCGGTGCGGAACAGGCGCTCGGCGCAGCCGCGCTCGTAGAGCTCGCGCACCGCGTCGATGGCGTTGGCGTTGAGCTGGCGGATGGTGCGGCTTTGGCGCAGGTAGTCGGCGCGGTGGATGTTCTCGCTCATCACCAGGCGGATGAAGTCCTCGTTGTCGCGGTGGTGGTCGTAGGTGAACTCCACCAGGTGGCGCAGCGCCTGCACCGGCGGCATGTCACCCAGGTGCTGGGCCGACTCCACCGTCCGCATGCGCCGGTACGCCTCTTCGAGCACGGCCAGGTAGAGCCCGTCCTTGCTGCCGAAGTAGTAGTAGATCATCCGCTTGCTGGTGCGCGTGGCCGCCGCGATCTCGTCGATGCGCGCACCGGCGAGGCCTTTGTCGGCAAACTCGGCCATCGCCACCTCCAGGATTTCCTCCATGGTGCGGGCGGGGTCCTTGCCACCGGCCGGACGCCCCACGCGACCAGCCGCGGTCTTGGCCTGCGGTGTGGTGGGCTTGGCAGCGGCAGCGGTGGAGCGGGTGGCGGGCATCCGCGCAGTATAGGCGGGCCCAACCCTTCAGCGATCGCGTCAGGTCAATGGCACCGTCAGGTCGCGGATGACCTGGGCGGTGTCGGGGCGCACTCCGCGCCACCAGGCAAAGGCTTCGGCGGCCTGCTCGGCCAGCATGCCCACGCCATCGGCCAGTGCACGCACGCCGGCTTGCTGCGCCAGCGACAGAAAAGGCGTCAGCCCCTTGCCATAGGCCAGCTCGTAGGCCAGCGCCCCCGGCGCGAAGACCCCAGGCGGCAAGGGTGGCAGCTCGGCCGTCAGGCTGGCCGAGGTGGCGTTGAAGACCACATCGAAGGAGCGTCCGGCCAGGGCCGCGTAGGCCAGGCCCTGCACCGGCACGGGCGAGCGCTGGTGCTGCTGCGCCAGCGCCACCATGTCCTGCGCCTTGGCCACCGTGCGGTTGACGATCACCAGTTCGGTCGGTTGCTCGGCCAGGATGGGCAGCAGCGCCCCACGCGTGGCCCCGCCTGCGCCCAAGATCAGCACGCGCTGGCCGCGCAGGGGACGACCCAGGTTGTGCACCACGTCGCGCACCAGGCCCACGCCGTCAAAGTTCTCGGCCAGGACCCGGTCGCCCTCGAATTTCATGGCGTTGACCGCCCCCGCCATCTGCGCACTGGGCGCCAGATCGGTGGCATAGGCATAGGCGTCGAGCTTGAAGGGCGCGGTGACGTTCATGCCGCGGCCGCCCGCCGCGCGGAACGCGTCCACCGTGGCGGCGAATTGGCCCAGCGGCCCCAGCACGCGGGTGTAGTCGATGTCCTGCCCGGTCACCCGCGCAAAGGCCAGGTGGATCTGCGGGGACTTGCTTTGTTCAATGGGGTTGCCAATCACGGCGTAACGGTCGGTCATCGGGTGCTCTGCCTGTCAACGGCCCCACGGCGCTGCGGGGCAAGCGCCAAGTTTCTCACAGGCCCAGGGCGCGGGGCACAAAAAAACCGGGCCTCGGGCCCGGTTGGGGACAGGCGCAGGGCCTGTGCAAGCGGCGCGGGCGATCAGGCCTGCAGCTGCTGCTCCAGCTGGTGCAGCACCTCGTAGCAGGGCAGCACCTGCGCAATGCTGGAATTGGGCTCGCGGCCTTCGCGGATGGCGGCAAAGAACTCGCGATCCTGCAACTCGATGCCGTTCATCGACACGTCCACCTGCGACACATCGATCTTCTCTTCCTTGCCATTGACCAGGTCGTCGTAGCGGGCGATGTAGGTGCCGGTGTCGCCGATGTAGCGGAAGAAAGTGCCCAGCGGGCCGTCGTTGTTGAACGACAGGCTCAGCGTGCAGATCGCGCCATTGGCGGCCTTGAGCTGGATGCTCATGTCCATCGCAATGCCCAGCGTGGGGTGGATCGGCCCTTGCAGGGCGTTGGCCTGCACCACCGGGCTGCGGCACTGGTAGGCGAACAGGTCGACCGTGTGGGCGGCATGGTGCCACAGCAGGTGATCGGTCCAGCTGCGCGGCTGGCCCAGCGCGTTCATGTTGGTGCGGCGGAAGAAGAAGGTCTGCACATCCATTTGCTGGATGTTGAACTCGCCCGCCTCGATGCGGCGGCGCACCCACTGGTGGCTGGGGTTGAAGCGCCGGGTGTGACCGCACATGGCCACCAGACCGGTTTGCTGCTGCAGCGCCAGCACCTGCTGGCCTTCGCGGTAGATGTCGCACAGCGGGATCTCGACCTGCACATGCTTGCCCGCTTCGAGGCAGGCCAGGGTCTGCGAGGCGTGCATCTGCGTGGGGGTGCACAGGATGACGGCATCGACTTCCTTGATCGCCAGGCTGTCGGCCAGGTGGGTGCTGACGTGGGCGATGCCGTACTTGTCGGCCACCTCACGGGTCTTGGCCAGATCGCGGCTGACCAATGAAACGACCTCGACATCGGGAATGTTCCGGATGCCGTCGAGGTGCTTGATGCCGAAGGCGCCAGCGCCGGCGAGCGCGACTTTGATGGTCATGGGGGAGTCCTTTTAAACGTTTTCAAGAATGGCGTGGCCCACCGCCGTGTTCGAGGCGGGCACATGGTAGAAGCGATGCGCCAGGCGCGGCTTGGCGCCACCGGCCACATCGGCCATGGCCCCGCGCGCAATCAGCCACATCACCAGCTCGATGCCCTCGCTGCCGGCCTCGCGCACATAGTCGATGTGCGGGGTGCGGGCGCAGGCGGCCGGGTCGTCGATGAGCTGGTCGAGCCAGGCGTTGTCCCACTCGCGGTTGATCAGGCCGGCGCGCGCGCCCTGCAACTGGTGGCTCATGCCGCCGGTGCCCCAGATGTGAACGTTGAGGTCTTCGTCATAGCTTTCGACCGCCTTGCGGATGGCCTGCCCCAGGGCAAAGCAGCGCTGGCCGCTGGGCACCGGGTACTGCACCACGTTGACCGCAAACGGGATCACCGGGCAGGGCCAGGCATCGCGCACCGGATCGAGCTCGCCGCACATGAGCGACAAGGGCACGGTCAGACCATGGTCCACGTCCATCTTGTTG
>JACCDS010788520.1_pt1 | contig 38952 bp, 30 predicted proteins | sample 7446441 | NCBI WGS metagenome assembly JACCDS01 (sample SAMN15323445, study PRJNA562643) | freshwater metagenome | isolation source: river surface water | place: USA:Blue River Watershed | collected 2017-08-17
CGGCAAGCCGCTGCTGCTGCGCACGCACACCAGCCCGATGCAGGTGCGTTACGCGAAGATGAACCAGCCGCCGATCCGCGTGATCGCGCCGGGACGCACCTATCGCGTGGACAGCGATGCGACGCACTCGCCGATGTTTCATCAGGTCGAGGGCCTGTGGATCGACACCGACATCAGCTTCGCCGACCTGAAGGGCGTCTACCTGAATTTCGTGCAGGCTTTCTTCGAGACCGACGACCTGCAGGTGCGTTTCCGCCCGTCGTATTTCCCTTTCACCGAGCCGTCGGCCGAGATCGATATCGCGTTCGGATCGGGCCCGCTGAAGGGGCGCTGGCTGGAGGTGTCGGGCGCCGGGCAGGTGCATCCGACCGTACTGCGCAACATGGGCCTGGATCCCGAGCAGTTTATCGGCTTTGCGTTCGGCTCCGGCCTCGAGCGCCTGACGATGCTGCGCTATGGCATCAATGACCTGCGCCTCTTCTACGAAGGCGACCTGCGTTTCCTGAAGCAGTTCAACTGACGCAGTTTCACTGACCCTCCCACAGATTACACCGGACGTAAGCGATGCAATTCTCTGAAAACTGGCTGCGCACGATGGCCGACCCGAAGCTGACTTCGGAAGAACTGTCGCACCTGTTGACCATGGCCGGCCTCGAAGTCGAGGACGTCGAGCCGGTCGCGCCGCCGTTCAACCATGTCGTGGTCGCGCAAGTGATGCAAGTCGATAAGCATCCGAATGCCGATCGCCTGAACGTCTGCCAGGTGGACGCCGGCACCGGCACATTGCTCAACATTGTCTGCGGCGCGCCGAACGTACGGCCGGGCATGAAGGTGCCGTGCGCGCTGCCGGGCGCACTGCTGCCGCCAGGTGACGATGGCAAGCCGTTCGAGATCAAGGTGGGCAAGCTGCGCGGCGTCGAGTCGCAGGGCATGCTGTGCTCGGCGCGCGAGCTGAAGCTGTCGGAGGATCACGGCGGTCTGCTGGAGCTGACCGAGTCGGCGCAGGTCGGGCAGAATTTCCGCGACCACTACGGACTGAATGACCTGAAATTCACGATCAAGCTCACGCCTAACCGGGCTGACTGCCTGTCGGTGCTGGGCGTGGCGCGCGAAGTGGCTGCGCTGACCGGCGTGCCGCTGTTGCCGCCCTTGTTCCGGGCAGTCACGCCGAACTACGACGAGACGCTGCCGGTGAAGGTGCTTGCGCCGGACCTGTGCGGCCGTTTTTCCGGGCGCATCATCCGCGGGCTGAATGCGAAGGCCGAGACGCCGCAATGGATGAAGCAGCGCCTTGAACGCAGTGGCCAGCGGCCGATTTCGGCGCTGGTCGACATCTCGAACTATGTGATGCTCGAGCTCGGCCGGCCGACGCACGTGTTCGACCTTGACAAGATCCACGGCGGGCTCGAAGTGCGCTGGGGCCGCAAGGGCGAGCAACTCAAGCTGTTGAACGGTAACACCGTCGAGCTCGACGACTGGGTTGGCGTGATCGCCGACGGTCGGGAAGTCGAGTCACTGGCCGGCATCATGGGCGGCGATGCGACTGCGGTGTCGCTCGAGACAACCAACATCTACCTTGAAGCCGCCTTCTGGTGGCCGCAGGCGCTGCAGGGCAGGGCGCGCCGCTACAACTTTTCGACGGATGCAGCGCACCGGTTCGAGCGCGGCGTCGATTTTGCGACCACCGTCGAACACATTGAGCGCATCACGGCGCTGATCGTCGAGATCTGCGGCATGCCGGGACAGACCCAAGTCGGACCGGTCGATGATCAGGTCACGTCGCTGCCCAGGCGCGAGCCGGTCCGGCTGCGCGTGTCGCGCGCGGCGAAGATCATTGGCATTCCGGTCAGCGCGCCGCAGGTGGCCGATATTTTCACCCGCCTTGGCCTCGCGTTCACGCAGGAGGGCGAGGTATTCGCGGTGACGCCGCCGAGCTATCGCTTCGACATCGAGATCGAGGAAGACCTGATCGAAGAGATCGCGCGCGTGCATGGCTTCGAGAACATCCCGACCTTGCCGCCGGTGGCGGCGAATGCGATCCGCATTGCGCCCGAAAACCGTCGTTCGCTGTTTACCGTGCGGCGCCAGTTGGCCGACCTGGATTACCAGGAGGTGGTCAACTACAGCTTCATCGATGAAGAGGCCGAACGCCAGTTCGGCGGCAATGCCGATCCGATTCGTCTGCTCAACCCGATTGCCAGCCAGATGAGCGTCATGCGTTCGCAGCTGCTCAGCGGACTGGTGGCCAATGTGCGCTACAACCTGAACCGCAAGGCTACGCGTGTGCGCGTGTTCGAGATCGGTGGCGTGTTCGGCAAGGATGCCGGCGTGACGGAGGGTCCGCTGTCGGTGGCCGGCATTGCCCAGCCCAAGCGCGTGGCTGCGCTCGCCTACGGTCCGTTCGCCGAGGAACAGTGGGGGCAAGCGAGCCGCCCGGTCGATTTCTTTGATGTGAAGGCCGATCTCGAGGCGATGTTTGCACCGCAGTCGGTGCGCTTCGAATCGGCACCACATCCGGCCCTGCATCCGGGGCGCTCAGCTGCGGTAACGGTGGACGGTCAGCCGCTTGGCTTTATCGGCGAGCTTCATCCTCGCCTGCAGCAGCAACTTGAATTGCCGCTGGCGCCGGTCATGTTCGAGGTCGATGCGCAGGCATTGCAGCAGCGCGCGATACCGTCCTACCACGAAATTACGAAGTTCCCGGCCGTGATGCGTGACCTGGCCTTGCTTGTTCGACAAACGGATAGCGTGCAATCGCTGCTCGACACGATGCGGGCGGAAGCGCGCAGCAATCCGGTCTGCAGGTTTTTGCAACATATTGTTTTATTTGATGAATATCGCGGAAAGGGTCTCGCCGACGGGCAAAAAAGCCTTGCTTTCCGCGTCACCATGCAAGATACTCAAGGCACATTGCAGGACGAGTCGGTCGATGCAGCGGTCGCTGCGATTGTCGAGGCTGTTCACACCAAGCACGGCGCCATGCTGAGAAAATAAGCAGCCTGTTCTGTCATCACAAGACATCATGAATCACAGCAATCCGGTCGAAATGGAATCCGTGCTCGCCGCCGACTTTGGTCGTGCCGTGCAGGCAACGCAGGCGCGCGTCGGCGCCGAAAAGGAGCTTCCTACCCTGACCAAGGCTGAACTGGCCGAACTGCTGTTCGAACAGGTTGGACTCAACAAGCGCGAAGCCAAAGACATGGTCGACACCTTCTTCGGCGAGATTCGCGATGCGCTTGAGCGTGGCGAATCGGTAAAGCTGTCGGGGTTCGGCAATTTCCAGTTGCGCGACAAACCGCAGCGTCCGGGGCGTAATCCGAAGACTGGTGAAGAGATTCCGATCAGCGCTCGGCGCGTGGTCACTTTTCACGCAAGCCAGAAGCTCAAGGCGATGGTCGACGGTGCCAGCGCTCAAAACAGTCCGGCACCGATTGGCTGACGTGCTGAATGATCGAACGCGCTGCCAGGCCCGATCGGCCAAGTTTGCCGCCCATCCCCGCCAAGCGTTACTTTACTATCGGTGAAGTCAGTGAACTATGTGGCGTGAAGCCGCATGTGCTGCGCTATTGGGAGCAGGAATTCACCCAGCTCAAGCCGGTCAAGCGGCGCGGTAACCGTCGCTATTACCAGCATCATGAAGTGCTGTTGATCCGGCGCATACGCGAACTGCTGTATGAGCAGGGATTCACGATCAGTGGCGCACGTAACAAACTCGATAGCGCCGAGGTGCCGCAGGCGCCTGCTGCCGTGCCCGTCGATCTGGCCCGGGTGCGCGCCGAACTGCAAGATATCCTCCATCTGTTGAAACCCTGAATCGCTTCGGTTGTTCCGGTGCCCGCCATGGCGTAGCCGGACCCGAAGCTTTTTTCGCGCAAAAAAAAGCCCGCTCGGGAGAGCGGGCTGAATCTATATCTGAAGAGAAGACATAGAGGAGACAGGAGGAATTATGCTGCTCCGCAAAATATAAGGCAAATTTTTATTATCAATGGGCGCGATAAATTTTTTGTATAACGTGTGCGAACCCGGCAAGATGACGCCCGTTGCCGAAATCACGTCGATTCGCGCACTTTCCTGATGACCCGCTCCGCATCGGTATCGGCAGCGGCAGCGGGTGCATCCTCCTGGCGCTGGATGACCAGGCCGAGCAGTCGGGCGCCATGTTCAACGCCGATCGTGCCGTAGGTAATGTCGCCGCGCACCTCGGAGTCCTTGTAGAACTCCACGCGCTCGGTCGCACAAATATTTCCCTCGACCTTGCCGGCCACCATCACGCGGTGTGCCGTGATGTCGCCGCAGACCACGCCGGAGCGACCGATGGCCACGGTCACCTTCTTGTCCTTCATGGTCTCGATATTTCCCGTCACCTTGCCATCGATGCGCACGCTTTCCGACAGTACCAGCCGGCCGTAGATTTCGGTCGTGTTGCCGATCAGCGTGTCGAACTTCTCCTGGGTTGGCAGCAGCTTGTTTTGTTTCAGTTTTCGGAACATCGTAGTCTCCCCTCGCTCAGGCTTGCCTGGGCACAATATACAAGACAGCGTGACCAGCCGAACTTGATTTCTCGTCAGCGATCGCCCGGTTGTGCTTGAAGGTGCGCAGGCCGGCGGCCTGGCCGGGGGTTCAGGTCCGGCCGACGTGCAGCACCTGCGCCGGATTCAGTACCCGCCCGTGACGGAACACTTCGTAATGCAGGTGCGGGCCGGTCGAGCGCCCGGTGCTGCCGACCGCCGCAACCGGCTGTCCGCGCTTGACTTGTTGTCCTTCCGTTACCAGACGCTCGCTGATGTGCGCATAACGGGTCATGAAGCCCTCGGCGTGCGTAATCTCGACAATGTTTCCATAGGTGGTTTCCCGGCCAGAGCGGGTGACAACGCCGTCGGCGGCGGCCAGGATCGGTGTTCCTTCGTCGGCGGTGAAATCAAGGCCTTCATGCCGCGCCAGCTGGCCAGTAAACGGGTCAATCCGTATTCCCCAGCCGCTGGTGAGCTGAAACTCGCCCGCGATTGGCAACGCGGTCGGCAGCGTATACAGCCAGGCCAGTTGCGTATTCCAGTCTTCGCGCAGGCCGCTGACGGCCTTGCCGAATTCACTGAATTCATTCAAGGCACGATCCAGTGACTTCACCAGCGGCTGGGGCTGGCTGCTGTCAGTGCGATAGCTTGGCAGCAGGGGACCGCCGCGGCCTGCGTCTTTCACGTTGCCGCGTGCACGCATGGAGGCGGGAGTGGCCAGCTCCATGAAGCGGTTTTTCAGCTGCTCCAGCTGGCGAATTTCATGGGTAGTCGCTTCCAGCACATGCTGCAGTTTCACCAGACGCTCGCGATATACCGATTCGACCCTTTGCTGCTCGGCCTCGGTCGTGACACCGCCCAGACGGCGTGCCAGTTCGGGACGAAACTCGATGGCGATTTTAAAACCGACCAGATACAGCGCGCAGCCGGCTGCCAGCAGCGCGAGCGACAGCGCGCCGGCGGCGATGATCACCTTTCGAGAGGTGATTGAAATGATCCTGACCTTATCGGTCGGACCGGAAACCCACGTCATTTGCATGCCCGGATCCTTGCCTTCTCACGATGAGAATTTTTATAAGCTGTTGATTATATTGGTTCTCATGGAACTACGGCATGGTTAGCACAGCGCCGTGTGTGGCCGACGCCACCGTGCCCCCGGCAGCGACGCAATGCGATCAGCCCATACCCTGGTCTTCGCGTAGCCAACAGGGCCTGCGCGCAATGATGCAAAATTGGTAGCGAATCATCAGGCGAGAATCTAGAATCAGCGGTTCGGTAATCAGATAAACGCCCGCCATGTACTACATCGTGTACGTCAGTGCTGCCGCCGAGCCCTTCAGCAAATCGGCTCTGCTGGAATTGCTGAACAAGGCGCGCGACAATAACCAGCGCCGCAACGTGACAGGCCTGCTCCTTTACAAGGATGGCGACTTCATCCAGTTGCTCGAGGGTGAGCAGGCTGCGGTGAAGGCACTGTTCAATACGATCAGCGCGGATCCCCGGCACCGCGGAACCATCATTGTGGTCGAGGGGGAGGCGGACAAGCGCTTGTTCTCCGACTGGTCGATGGGCTTTCGCGATTTGTCTGATCCGGCGGTGGCGGCCACTCCCGGGTTTTCACAATTCATGAACAAGCCGCTGTTGGCAGAAGGCTTTGCCGATGATCCGAACGGTTGCCTGGAATTGCTTTCACTGTTCAGGCCCGCTCTTTGATCCGTATCTGTCAGTGGCGGTCTCGACGCCTCGCTTTGCCTGCGGCGGTGCAAGGCCGGCAGCGCAGGGCGCCCGCCGGTGGCCGGCGCGTGCCATCGTCACAATTCTCATCGCAGCGTCCATAAAAATAATCGGAGCACAACGTGTCAAACACTCAGTCCGCCAGCGCAAACGCGTTCGACATCGGCCACGCACTAGACCAGGGGCCCTTCAGCGCAACACAAAAGCTGATGTATCTGCTGGCCGCGCTGGCGATGATACTCGACGGTTTCGATGGGCAGATGATCGGGTTTGCCATTCCTGCCCTTATCAGGGAATGGGGTGTCACGCGTGACGCGTTTTCGGTCGCCGTTGCGACCGGTTTGTTTGGCATGACGATCGGCGGCATATTTTCGGGTTTGCTTGGCGACCGTATCGGTCGCCGTATCGTGCTGGTGGGCAGTGTGTTTGTGTTTGGTGCCTGTACTTTCCTGATCGGCTTTGCCAACGATATACAGACCGTCGCCTTCATCCGCTTTTTTGCCGGACTCGGTATCGGTGCCGCGTTGCCAAGCGCATCGGCGCTGACTGCCGAGTACACGCCGCAGCGCTTGCGTACCGTCGCCGTCACCACCACCATCATTTGCTATCCGCTGGGCGGCATGCTGGCCGGTTTGTTTGCTTCACAAATCCTGCCGACGCTCGGCTGGCGCTATCTGTTCTGGGCCGGCGGGCTTCTGCCGGCCGCGTATGCGGTGCTGCTGTATTTCACGCTGCAGGAATCCCCGCGCTACCTGTCGCGCAAAGCAGGGCGCTGGCCTGAGCTGCGCCGGCTGCTCGCCCGCATGCAGCATGCCGTGCCGGACAATGCTGAATTCGTCGACAGCAAGGAGCAAGGCATGGTGAAGCGACCGGGCTTTGCCGCGCTGTTTACCGAGGGACGGGCACGCGACACGCTTGGCGTCTGTGTATGTTTCTTCATGACCCTGCTATCGATCTACAGCGCGTTCAGCTGGCTGCCCTCGATGCTGACGACCGAAGGGCTGCAGCCGGGTCAGGCCAGCCTTGGCCTGACCGCCTACAACCTGGGCGGCGTGGTCGGTGCGACGATCTGCGCGATTGCCATCGCACGCTTCGGCTCGCGCTGGCCGATGATCGTGTTCTGTTCGCTGGCCGCGTTCAGTGCCTTGCTGCTGAAGTCCGTGGATATCACGCAGCACACGCAGGCTTTCCTGCTTGGTCTGGGCGTGCATGGCATGTTCACGAATGCGGTGCAGTGCACCACCTATGCACTGTGCGCGCACCTGTATCCGACCGAGATGCGCGTGACCGGAATCTCGGCGGCGCTGACCTTCGGCCGGCTGGGTGCGATCCTGAGTTCTTTTGTCGGCGCCGGCGTCATTACCGCCGGTGGTTCGGCTGCGTACCTGAACCTGCTGGGGCTGTCCATGCTGGTGAGTCTGGCGGCACTGGTGCTGGTAAAAAACCATATTCCCGGCACGCCGAGGTAAGCGGACCAGCGGGGTGATCAGTCAGGCGACTCATGCTGCGATCCCGCGTCGCGGCTCCGGTCTGCATGATCCTCCGGAAGCAGAACAATCGGCTCGCCGTGCGGCGTCCGATGGGCGGCGCGATCCCAGGCGTGCTGGTAATGCGCCAGCGTGTGCCGGTCGGTAATGCCTTTTTCCTGCACCAGTGTTTCGATCGCGGCGAGCCAATGACGGTAGTAGGTCGCTCCCAGGTCCGGGTCGCCGTTGGCCTGGGCCAGCTTGATCTGTCTGCCCAGTGCGTCGGCCCATTCGCTCCAGCTGAACAGCCCGCTGCTGTGCATCGCAACGGTCATGGCAAAGGCTTGTGCTTCCCAGGGTTCATTGAAGGCCGCTTCGCGCTGTTCCGGCGGCAGACCTGCCAGTGCCTGCGCCACGGCAGCAGCGTTCTCGCCTGTGCGCGTCACCATCTCAGATAGCCTCCAGATAGGGTTCAAATGCCTCAATCGAAACGACCAGCGCGGGATCAGCGCCGCGCCCCCACAATTCGGTACCTGTGAATTCCACCGTGTAGAGCCATTGCGGGTCCTCACCCTGGCCGGCGGCGGCGGCGTCCGCGTACACATGGACGCCATGAAGCGCCGTGACGATACCGGTTTTGTCCCTGGCATAGCGAGGCAGGCGGGTATGGCCACACGGATGCTCATTGATCGTGCGGACACGCTCACCGGGCTTGAAGCGTGCCGCGCGGGTCATGGGGCGGCCGAATGGCGCGCGGATGAAGCCTGCTTTCGCCTCGTCGGGTCCCATCGTGCGCTCGACGGCCGGACCCGGCCGACAGGCATGTCCCGCTGCGAGTTCGTCGCCGCTGACCAGTCCCTTGTCGAGGGCACTCTGCGTCAGGGCAAGCAGCCAGCGGTGGTAATACGAAACAGACAGATAGACACTGGCCGGCAGTCGCTCCTGCGAATCACGAAACACGTCAATGTTCCAGGCGCGGCTGTAGAGCAGGGCGCGCTGTATACCGAGCACCCGTCCTTCCCACCGATCGTGAAAGACGGGTTCGTCTTGCTCGACTTTCACCGTGCCGAAGCCGTGCATGCCGCCCATGTCATGGATGCCATTCATGTGCCGTCCTCCCCGGGCGCCAGCGCCAGCCCGGTGCCGATCATGCTGTCGCGCGTGACCAATACAGCCAGTCTTTCCTCCGACCAGCCTTGCGTCCCTGCGGGGCGGCGGGGAACGACCATGTAACGCGTCTCTGCCGTCGAATCCCAGACGCGGATCCTGGTCGGATCCGGCAATGTCACGCCGAAATCAGCCAGCACGCTGCGCGGCTCCCTGACGACGCGTGAACGATAGGGCGCGGATTTATACCAGACCGGCGGCAGGCCGAGCAGATCCCACGGATAGCAGGAGCACAGGGTACACACCACCATGTGGTGAGTTTCGGCAGTGTTCTCGACCGCGATCAGGTGGTCGCCGATTTTCCCGATGATGCCGCTCTCATTGATGGCCCGCGTGGCATCCTCAAGCAAGCGCGCCTTGAATTGTTCGTCAACCCAGGCACGGGCGACCACCCGGGCACCGATATGCGGCCCTACCTTTGTCTCGAAATGCTCGATGATCTGGTCCACGGCGACCGGGTCAAGGTAACCCTTTTCGGTCAGGATGGTTTCCAGTGCGCGCACCCGCAGTTGCACGTCGCTCAAATGCGCGTGGTCGTGGTCGTGGTCGTGATCGTGATCGTGATCGTGATCGTGCTGGGGGTCGTTCATGAAATCTCCGGCGCAGTCGCAAGATACTGCCAAACATTGTAAAGGAATCGACGCTGACAAGACTGTCGTATGAGGGTGCCGATCCGGGTATCAACCTGACGCAACCGGTTCGACGCCGGTGGCCTCAGCGATTTGCGCCCAAGCTCGCTGGCCGATATGATGACCGTGCTCGTTTCGCTGCGTGCGCAGGCCTGCTCCGGACGGGCGATCAGCATTGACGCCGCCATGCAGGCGCTGGTTTACCAAGAAGAAAATAAATGCTGAGGAGGCATCGATGAACTATCCGGGACCTGTCGTCAGCGCCGAATGGCTGCTCGACCATCTGTCTGCTCCGAATGTGAAGGTCTTTGATGCGACAGTTCATCTGCCGGATACTGGTCGCGATGCCCACCATGAGTACTTGCAGGAGCATATCCCGGGCGCGGCGTTCTTCGATCTGAACGTGGTGGCCGACCCGGCCAACCCGCTGCCGAGGAAATTTCCGCCCGCCGACGTTTTTGCGCGCGAGGCTGGAAACCTGGGCATTGACAATCAAACCCATGTCGTTGTCTACGACACCCCGGGCCTTTACAGTGCAGCGCGGGTCTGGTGGCTGTTCCGTCAGTACGGGTATGATCACGTGTCAGTACTCGACGGCGGATTGAAGGCCTGGAAGCTGGCTGGCCACCCGGTAGTGTCGGGCGAGGTCAGGCATGCCGCCACGTCCTTTACGGTCGGGGAGTGCAGGGACCAGCTGGCGCTGTGGCACGACGTACTGGAGATTTCCGCTCAGCGCAACAATGGAATTATTGATGCCAGAACGGCTGGCCGGTTCGCCGGAACGGAACAAGACCGCTATCCGGGAACCCGCGCTGGCCATATTCCCAACAGCCTTCATCTGTACTGGGCCGATTTGCTGGACCCGACGTCAAGAACCTTCCGGAACAACGATGCGCTGCGTGAGCTTTTCAGCAAGGCAGGTCTGGATTGGAATCAACCGATTGCCATCAGCTGCGGCTCCGGATTGACGGCATGTATTCTGGCCCTCGGGCTGCAGCAATGCGGCAAAGAAGACTGGAAAGTGTATGACGGTTCCTGGGACGAATGGGGCCGTCGTGCGGATCTCCCCTGCGTGGGTCCCAATGACGTATTGCCATGAACTGGCGCCTCTGCGGCAGCGAGCACGCCAATGCCGGGGATCGTCCGGCCCCGCCCTTCAGCATCTCATGCCGGTGTCCTGTTGGGCACGCTAAGCTGGACGCGTGTGCCCGGCTCCATTGACGTCCAGAAGATTTCACCCTGACATTTTTTTGCACGGGTTTTCATGTTGGCGATCCCGCGTCCGCGTGCCACCGTCGCCTTGTCGAATCCTTTGCCGTTGTCTTCGATCCGGATCACGATTTTGTTCTCTTGCGAGAAAATATGAATACGGATGATCGTCGCGTGCGCGTGCTTGAGGATGTTGGAGATCGCCTCGGCAACAATACGCTGCACGTGAAGTGCAACGATCGGTGACGTTTCAGTCGCCTCGATCATGGGATCCACATCCCAGCGAAAATCCAGCCCGGCTGAATGAAGTCGCGCCATCATTCGGTAGCGCATTGCGCCGATCAGGCTCGGAATCGATGAGGGTTCGGGCGACAATGACTCAACCAGCACTCGCAGCTGTTCGATACAATCGTCAATGCTTTCTTTCGCGTTAAGCACATCCTGGTTTTCCGAAACCTTGTCAGTCAGGAATCGGGCGGCAATCAGATGGGAACCGAGTCCGTCATGAATCTCGCGCAGCCAATAATCACGTTCCATGGCAGCCGCGTGTTCAGCGCGAAATTTGGCTTCCTGCTCTGCGGCTGCCGCCAGGTTTTTTTTATAGGTACTGATCTCTTCCCGTAATTCTTCGTTGGTAATCTGGAAGTTCCTGAAAGATTTTTCCAGTCCACGTGCAAAAATCAGCAGCATCATCAGCATGGCCAGACTGCTAAGCAGCATCTGCCTGTTTTGTGTCGCAAAGCTGAACAGGCCATGGTTCAATATAATCGATGAAACGGAAAAGACTAACCTTAATCCTATAATAACGGCCAGTGAAATCAAAAACCAGGAGCGCAGGCGGACCAGCTCACGACCACTGCGGAATACGGCATAGCTGAAGCATATGATCATCGCAGCTGAAGTGAAGATCCTGCGCAATTCCAGGGAGCCGGACTGTGTGAAGAGTGCCAGGCCAATGAGCGGAAGAAAAATCAATGCCATGCCGATGAATGTTTCTAATTTCTGCTTCGTCACCTGAAGCAGTGACAGGCTGAAACTGAAGACGACATTCACCGAAAGAAACAAAAACAGCGCTAGTTGGAAATCGTCTTTTTTCCAATAGCCCAGCAAATCGATCCATCCCTGCTGAAAAGCGTATGCCAGCGCCGCAAAACTCAGTGACAGCAACAACGGCATGGCTCTGAACCAGTAGGCACCGAACGCTAATATGCCGAGCACCGTTGGCAATACGATTGCGCCAGCGCGACCCAGGTAGCGTACCGAGCTGATGATCCATGCCTGCCGTTCAATCAGCTGTTCGGGGCCGATGCGTATGTCATCAAGTCCGCCACGTAACGCGAAATTGTGACGTACCCTGATCTCGATGGATTCCCCGGGAATGGCCCTACCCAGTTTAGCGAGGATGGCTCTGTTCAATCTGCCAGTGAGTTCTTCGAGCGGGATTGGTTTTCCGGCATAGGTGATTTCTATATCCGGGCTGCCGTCTGACATGATGAGCGCGAGCGGTACATCTGCGATGCCAGCGGGCAGACGAATCCGGTATACGCCTATTGATTCTGTCCTGTGTTCATCGAAGCCCCAGAAATGAGGCAGTGAGACCGTGCGCGTTACTGGATTTTCCTGGCTATTGTGCAGCAGCGTAAAGTCGGCCTGCGTCAGCTGCTTGATAGATTGCGCCTGTGGTCCAACCCAGTTCCCCCAATACAGCACCAGGCCCATCAGGAGTACCAGTGCAAGAATTAAAATGAAGCGGCGGCGATTCAATTTGTCTTTCGTGAAATCAGCCCGTGGCGTTGCCCCTCGAAGACTGCAGCGCTGCGCGAATGCACCTGCAATTTCTGGTACACGTTACGGATGTGGGCGGTGACGGTATGCGTCGAAATATTCAGGCGTACTGCGATTTCCGCGGTGCTGTAGCCCACGGCAATCTGGTTCAGGACGTCGATCTCGCGTGAAGACAGGTCCTGCGCCAGCTTGGGCTGGCTTTCGCCAGACTCTGCGGCCCCCCCGCCACTTGTCGAGCGGCCGTTTTGCATGCGCTTGAGAACCAGTCGCGCAACGGTTGGTGTAATCGGAGATCCGCCGGACTGTAATTCAAGGATATGATCGCCAATCTCATCCGAGTTGGTCGATTTCAGCAAGTAGCCGGTCGCACCACGCTCAAGCGCGGTAAATACGTGACTTTCGTCGCTGAACATCGTGATGACCATGATGGCTGCTTCCGGGCGGGCTTGCTTGCAGGCGGTGATCAAATCAAGGCCTGAGCCATCCGGCAATTCGAGGTCAATCATCAACACATCGAACCGGTGACGGCCGTCCATGAGCCAGCGCTGCGCGTCAGCCAGATTGTTCTCCGCCCCGGCAAGGCGCAGTCGCGGATCCTGGCGCACGACCTTGCACAGGCGCTCGAAAACCTCCGGTTCATCTTCGACAATAAAAACATTCGGGACCGTCTTTGGCGCTGCATTCGCCGCATCAGTCTCAGGCTTTGAAGCTTTCACTTAGCTCGACCGGGTGTTGTTCATGACGTGATTGTGTCAAATCCCGGCCCGCTCGCAAATAGCAAGTTCATGTGATGTCCAAGATCATTCCCATGGGAAATAATTTGGCTGGGTGAGTGTCCATCTAATCTGAGCAGGAATTGTCAATGAAAACTCCAGGGATTGATCAGGTTGTGAACGGGCGGCGGGCTGCGCTGGCCTGCCTGGTGGTCGCGATGAGTGCGAACGCAGAAACCGCAATCTATCAATCCTACCCGGGTTCACCGAACGGTGTGCCCAATACCTCGGCAGGCGCCATGTGGGGAACCGGCATCGGTAGTACCGGGGGAGGCGCTGCGTTGGGGTCGTCGCAGATGCATCAACTCGATGGCATGTCTGCAGGCTATGAGCAAGCTGCTCGCAAAAGCCTGCTGATGGCCCCGGGTAACTCAATAACCGTTCAGTCGATTGGCAACCAGACTATCGTCAATACCTCAATTTATGGAAATAACAATAGTGCAACGATCGATTCTGAATTCTCCTCGAGTAATACCGGTGCGGTCAGTAATTCAGGTGCAGTAAGTAACACGAATAATCAATGAGCTTTTACCTGATGAACGGTGATGGATCGCAGCTGGCGGGGCAAAGGGATTCGACCTTGAGCGTAGGCCTGGTTGATGTCCTGAAAGCCTGGTCAGGAATTGTGGTGCTTGCCGTCTTGGCCGGCTGCGCTTCAGGGCCTACCGGCGTGCGCTCCAAAGAACCTCGCATGGTGCCTGAAGTCGAGGTCACGCCGGCTTCGCTGCCGACGGCGATACAGCCTTATCCGCGTATCAACGATGTATTGCTTTGCATCCGGAAGACAGGGGCATTGGAAGGAAAGACCTTCATCGTCGGACCGTTCGCCGACAGTACCGGGAAGATCAATGCCGTTGCCAGCGGTGCGACGGGTGCTTTTGTGCCGCAAGGAGGTAGCGCGGCCTACATCACTGATGCGCTGCATAAAGCCGGAGCGCGGGTCATCTCTACGTATTTCGGTGCCCCTGCCATTAACGCGCCGGCGCAATACATGATCAATGGAATTTTTAATAGCCTGGATTTTGGTGCGCCCATATCGATAGATGTGCGAGTTGCCGGCGTCGGTCCTACGGTAGCGCGCGGCTGGGCTCAGATTACCTTGGCAATTCAGTTGGATGAAGCCGGTACGCGTCTCAACCGACAGATGAGCATGATCCAGCGACCGGTGCGTTACAGCCAGTTTGGCGTGGGTATCGGCCGGGTAGCCGGTGACGTGCTTGTGACCGGAGGCTTTTCGACCCAGAACCAGGAACGACTGCAGTTTGAGGCATTGAATGGCCCGATCGCGCTGGGCGTTGCTGACGTCCTGCTCAAGGAATTTCCTGTTGCGCGATCGCGGTGCGCAAATGATGTTGCAGATTTATTGCAGCCAGCTGCAGATGGCGCGTATGGCGACTTCCGCGCGGGCTATGCAGCGGGAGAGGCGGGAAGGGAGTAACCCTAATCAAGGGGCGGGCTCATCAGGTGTAGTCAACACGTCCTTGCGGCGAAACTTTAAGGAGAATAAGTATGAACAAAATTTTTAAAAAAATACCATTTGCGTTGACGTTAATCGCTGCAGCGACAAGTTCGGCGGTCTGGGCGGTGGATACGCCGGTGATAGTTGACCAAACTGCCAAAAATGAAGGCGCGGTGACCAACACTACGCCCGCAATTTCAGGATCTACAGCGTCAGATACGATGACTCTGGGAACGGCGTCCTCGGCAGCGGCGAGCTCCACCGGTGCGGTCGCGTCGGTCTCGGTCAGCAGTGTCGATGGCGTGTTGCCCAGCCCGGCCGGAAATTTTGGAACGATTGATCAAGCGGTCAACAACAGTGGTGCCGTCAGTAACGGGACCAGCACCAATGCGGCAGTCATTAATCTGGGTACCGCTGGAACCTTGGGTACGGCTGCGTCGGTCTCGAGCAGTGCATCCGGCGCAGTCGCTTCGGTTTCCATTTCGACTACCACGGTGAGTGCCACTGCATTGACCATTGCCGTGCCCACGATTGGCGATGTAACCCAAGGCACTGTCGCGGTGCCGATCGCGAACTCCGGCGCGGTGTCCAATTATGCGACGGTAACGACGGGTGATCTGGGGCTTGGTGCTTCGGTTTCCGTTGGTGCAACCGGCGCGGTTGCCTCGGTCGGCCTGCGCGGAGTATCTGTTTCTACTGGTTCAATCGACCCGGCGACCTTCAACGGCTCTACCGTTGGCAACGTCGTGCAGGCCGTTGAAAATACCGGCACCATCATCAACCAGGGCGTGGGCACTGGACTGACCGTCGGCAACCTGGGTACCGGCGCTTCGGCATCGATCAGCGCCAGTGGCGCCGTTGGCTCGGTCAGCGTCTCCATGCTGAATGCGAACCTGTCGGGCCAGTCGTTTGGTACGGTCAATCAAACAATCAGCAACACAGGAGCCGGGACCGTGAGTAACACCGGCAGCCTGACCGCAGGTAACCTGGCGGACGGTGCATCGGCTTCAATCAGCGCATCCGGTGCTGTGTCTTCGGTTTCTGTGTCTGGCTTGACGGATTCTACGGTTGCCACCGGCGCAGCCCCCGCGACAATCACCGTACCGACCTTCGGTGCGGTTACTCAGTCGGCAACGAACGAGATGGGTATCTCGAACACCGGAACCGCTTTAGCCGTCGGTTCACTCGGTCAGGGTGCGTCAGCATCAATCGGCGCGACCGGCGCGGTTGCCTCAGTGTCGGTAACGACGAATAACGAAGTGGTCACCGCGGGAAGTTTTGGTAATGTTGACCAGACCGCGAATAACGGCAGTGCAACCTCGACGCCTTCGATTGCCAACACGGGCAATATTACGGTTGCCGGGAGCATGGGTGCCGGCGCATCGATGTCGGTATCTGCTTCCGGTTCGGTGGCATCGGTATCAGTCATGAGCATTGTTGATTCCACCGTTCCGGGTGCAACGACCTTTGGTTCGATCACCCAGGCGTCAAACAACTATGGTTCTGTGACTAATACCGGCACGATCAGCTTCGCTTCTGGATCACTCGGTGCAGGTGCCAGTGCGTCGTTGTCGGCAACGGGTGCTGTCAGTTCCGTGTCGTATAAAACGGTTCAGTAAGCTTTGGTGCAACGATAAGTTGAACCGTGTGATGGGCTCTTTGCAGCCCATCACATTGCATGCAAGTCTGAGAGTCTCTATCAAAATGAGCGACGCGCACGCCGTGGCCGCCGACAAGGCGTACCCAACGTGGCCCGCGGCGTTCTGACAGAGACTCGAAAGTAGTACTAACGCGTTACCAGTGCAGTGGAAGAAAAATTGTTCAGAACACGACAAGTAACAATGAAAAACCCGGCCAGTTCGCATGTTCCAGGCAGCCTCAGCCGCCGGATTGTCGTGTTTCTATTGCTGGTCGTCTGCGGATCGGATGTCCTCGCATCGCCTGACGTCAAAGATGCGACGATTGAATCGAAAACCGGAAGTACATCGCTGACGGTGGCGTTCAACAAGAAGGTGGTTTATCAGCTCGCCAGAGTCCGCGGCACGAATCTCATGTATCTGGACATTGACCGGCTGCAGGTCGAGCCGACTTTGAGCGCGCTGGCTGATCAGGTCAAGAGCAACGATCCGGTTTTGAAAAAGATACGGGTTTCAAATTTCAGCGAGAAGACGGCGCGATTGGTATTTCATCTGAAAACCGACATCAAGCGTCCGGTCGTGCAGGCGTTCAGCTCAAAAAATGGGGCGAGTCACACATTGGTGATCAATTTTGTTCCAACGGCTTTGCTCCGGCCGAGGAACGAAGAGATTGATTCAAAGAGCCAGGTGGTCGCACCGGATACCAACAAACCGATTATCTCTGCGGACACGACCGCTGCGACTGTTGCCGCCGTGCCGGCAACTGCTGCTACTGATAAGGGTGAAGGCAAACCCGGAACATCGGTTGCCAGAAAAGCGCCAGACAATAGCGCGACCGTCGTTGATAAGACGGAGCCAGCCCACAAGCTTGCCCAAACTCCTGCCTTGCCGGTGGATGCTCACAAGCGTGCTGCGGAGGCTGTCGCAGCCGAACCTGTTAAATCCGAGGTGCTCGCGGAATCAGCTCACAGCGGAGGCCATCCGTCCGATGTTTCAAGCGTTACTCATCCGCCAGCTGGCGTCGCAGTAACGCAGATCAAGCCAGCCACGCCGTTGCCCGGTAATTCCATGCCTGGCGCGGTGCAGAAACAGGTAAGTGCCACCAGCCCGGTGCTGGATGCACTACGCTGGACCATTCTTTCGGTTCACCAAGGTAACCTGACGGGTGACTACAGCCCGCTCTATGCGCGGCTGAGTGCTGCGATCCAAAGCAAAATCCGGCCTGAACAATTGGCACAGGCCCTCAAAGGATTCCGCGAGCGGAAAATCGATCTGTCTGATGTCGCCAATCTGGAGCCGGTATTTTTCCGTACGCCCTGGAAGGATGCACATGGCCTGCTGAGCGTGAACGGATATTTTTCAACGAAGCCGCAGGCAGTACGATTTGCGATGGGTTTCAAGCCGGTGGCAGACGGTTGGCGTATCGAGGCATTGAATCTCGACATGCCAAGTGCTGAGGAACTGGCGACTTCCCTGAAGAATGGACAGGCTGCGCGAACTGCACCCAAACAAGCGCAATCCGCTAATGGTGCGCCATCGAAAGCTGGCACAACTGCAATGAACGCGACCCCCTCCGTCCCTGCTTCTGGCGCGGCCGCAGTCGCACCGCCACCGGATGCTCGCATGGCCAGCGGGGCGGCCGGTGCGCCGGCGCCGGCAAAAGTCGCGGACACTACGACTGCCACGAGTCCTAAACCGCAGGAATTCCACAAGGGCGGGCAACCTCGAAACCCAATGGTGGATTTGCTTCGATCGACATTGTTGTTTACTCATGCGGGCAATGTGAGCGGCGACTATGGACAGCTTTACTCGCGGTTGAGTCGGCGGGCTCAGGACAAACTCACGCCAGAGCAGTTGGGTCAGGCACTCAAGGAATTTCGAGATCGAAAGATCGACCTTTCTGCGGTGACCAACCTCGAACCGGTGTTTTTGCGCGCTCCCTGGCAAGACGCCCAGGGCATGACCAACCTGAATGGCTACTTTCCAAGCAAGCCGCATGCAATCCATTTTGCAATTGCGTTGACGCCGGTGGCACAAAGTTGGGAAATCGAGGCCATGAAACTCGACATCCCGGGAGCAGACGAGCTGGCGGCAAAAGCGCGAACGGCCTCGACTATGCCGACCCAGGCCAATGCCAAGGGCGGTGTACCAACCTCCAGCACTCCTGCACCGGCGGCATCGTCTGGTCGTCCTTCTGCGTTGCCGGCGACAAAGCTGGCTGACGAAAATGGTAGCGGCAATCGCAGCAGTGTGCGAACCGGCCTATCGAAGGACACGGTTGCGGAGGCAGTGCGCGCGACGCTCATTGCGGCTAATCGAGGCAACCTCAGCGGTGACTATAGCCAGCTTTATGCACGCCTGAGCCCGTCGGTTCAAGGCAAAATCCGGCCCGATCAACTGGCACAGGCGCTCAAAGGATTCCGCGACCGGAAGATCGATCTCTCCGATGTGGCCAATCTCGAGCCGGCATTTTTCAATAAGCCGTGGGAAGACCCTCAGGGTACGCTGAATGTAAACGGCTATTTCCCGACGAAACCGCAAGCGGTTCGTTTCTCGATCGGACTAAAACTGCTGGCAGATGGCTGGCGAGTCGAAGCATTGAACCTCGATACACCAAACGCCGACGAACTGGCCCTTTTAAAGCGCAATGGGCCAGTGGCGGGAGTTGCACCCAAGGCTGAACCAGGCGCAGCGAAGGCTGAACCAGCTGCATCCCAGCCTGAACAAACGGAAGCCAAAGCTGAACGAACTGCAGTCAAGCCCGCCGTAACCAGGAATTTCGAGTCCGTCCACCTTGACTGGTCGACTGATCCGCCGACGGCATCGAAATGGTGACTTGAAGTTTTTAATGGCTTTGTAAACAGATATATATGTTTATTGGAGTGATCCATCAATCTCTTTCGCCATGCTGCAGCTGGCGTGGTAATTTTTTGGGGAAAAGCGGATGTCAAGCAACGCACCGGGTGGCCGGCAATGCGGGCGTTGAACGCAGCGAGTACCCCACCCATTTGTCAACGCAAGCGTGCATTCATTTAAGTGCGCCTGCAGTTCTTTAGCCGGACCTGAATTTCGGCTTACCCGGCATCGAGCGTGCCCCGCCTGGCGGGCCTTCTTTCGCGTCGTCGCAAGCAGGCGCGTAGCGCGCCACCCGTGCGGCGCCGCGACGAGTTGAACGATTTATGGGCTGCCTGATTGTCAACTTCGGTCCCGCCACCATCGACTTTGTTAATTTTCCGCGAAAATCAAGCGCTGGCCAACACGCCGAAATGACGGGCTGCAATGTAACTTCGGATATAATAAGTGTTAAATATTTGGTCGGTGAGCAAAATGGCAAGTTATGAAAACGATGCAGTAATCACGGGGTTTCTTGCGGGCGAAAATTGCGAAGACGTCGAGAACAATCTTATTGATTTATTGGCAAGCTTGCCAGGCGAGTCGGCTGCCGGCCGAAAGCTCACCGAGGCGGATTTCAACCAAAACGGTTCGCTGACCAAATCCACGATTCAGTCGCTCAGGGAAGACAGCCCGGAGTTCGTGCTGTTCGATGTGGCAGGCACCGCGGGCAGGCTGAAGGTTAACCTTGCCAAAGCCTCGGGTGACGAGGTCAGCAACATCAAGGGCCTCGCCTTCGATACGGATCGACCGGTATCCCTCGCCGGATTGAAGAATTTTGCGGGAGTCATTGAGCTCGGCGACGGTAACGATCGGGTATCGGCGGGATCTGCCAAGGGCGACATCACCGTCTGTACCGGCGATGGTAATGACAGTGTCAGGACTGGCGCTGGTAACGATAGCGTCAGCATCGGTTCTGGAAAAGACAGTGTGTCGACCGGCGCGGGCGATGATGTGATCAAGTTCAGTGGCGCTCAGACAACGGGCGGACGGGTTACCACAGGATCCGGTGAAGACGAGATGATTTTCACAAGCGGCTTCATGGGTGGCCCGGGCGTGCGGATTACGCTCAACGGCGGCGCTGACAATGATTCCCTGGATCTTGGCCTGCTAGAGATTGAGCTGGTGCAAAGGATAAGCGGCGGGGTCAGGATTACCCTGGCTGACGAGACGGTCCTGATTGTGAAACAGGTAGAGACATTCAGTTACGGTAGCGTCAAGGCCGTCGGCATCCAGGACTTTGCCGACGCTTTCCCGCTCGGCTGATGGTCGGGGTGTCGATGTGAGAAAAATGCCGGTCATTGACCGGCGTTTTGCTTAATACCACCTGTCCAATGTCTTTACTTCAGGCCGCGCTGGCTGCTGTCGAACAAGGTTTTGCCGATGGTGATTCTGAGGCGGCTTTCGCTGCAGCCGATCGGGTCATACGGCTAGGCGCGCGCACCCCCTTTGCATTTATCGCCAGAGCCTGCGCTTTGGAAAGGGCGGGGCAATACGCCGCCGCTCTGGACGACCTGCTCGATGCAGCAGCACGTCGTCCCGGACAGCGCGAATTCAAGCTCCGTGCGCTAAGGTTTGCACTCTCACACGGATTTGAAGATCGCGCGGCACAGCTGGCGTCATTCTGGCTGCGGATCGAGCCGGACAGCCTGCGCCAGACAGAATTTGTCAATGCGCTGCGCCATCTACGGTCGCCGTTCGGCTATTGTGAATTGCACGGTGATGTCGTGGTCGGTTGGGCGGTCGGCGGCGCATCCAAAACGGTACAAATTGAAATCGATGGTGTTTACGGGAGCGTTGAATGCTGCCGTCCTACCCCGGAGCTGGGCGCTGTCGGTATCGGTGATGGCTTCAACGGTTTTTCAGTCAAGCTTCCTGCGTGGGAGCGCGTGGTACGCATGGGTATCGACGGGCATGCCTTGTGGGGCGGGTTGTTCGTCAATACACATCTCCCCGCCGGCGCGCCACCTTCCCGAGCGCCGGCACGGCCGGCGGCGGTGGACATCATCGTCCCGGTATATCAGGGGAGGAAGGAGACGCTCGCCTGTATTGACAGTGTGCTTTCTTCAGCAAATGCAAGTGAAAGCCGTCTGATCCTTGTGAATGATTGCAGTCCGGACCAGGATCTGATCGACGCTTTGCGGGCATGTGAGCGGCGTGGCCAACTCGTTCTGATCAATCGACAAATTAATGCCGGTTTCATCGCTGCCGTACAGACAGTGATTCATGCGGATCCACGCGCCAGTCGCGACATCGTTCTGTTAAACGCGGACACGCTGGTGCATGGGGACTGGCTCGATCGCCTGCAGCAGGCGGCCTACAGCGATCCCGCGATTGCGACTGCCACCCCACTGTCGAATAACGCTGAATTGCTGAGTCATCCCGAGTCGCACCGCGCGGGCACGATGCCTGACCCGGATACGCTGGCAATTCTGGACGGTATGGCACGCTCCGGTCGTGCGCGCCCGCACCCCATCCCGACTGGCATCGGCTTTTGCATGTATATCCGCCGTGACGCACTACACGCGCACGGCGGCTTCGATGAAGCTTTTCTGGTTCGAGGCTACGCGGAAGAAAATGACTTCTGCATCCGTGCTTCTGAGAGCGGCTGGAAGAATGTCGCCGTTCCGAACGTCTTCGTTGCACATCGTGGCGAGGTATCTTTTGGTGCCGAGAAGCGCTGGCTGGCAGCACACAATGTGCGCCGCTTGAAGGCACGGCATCCCACTCATGCAGCCGAATACGACCGCTTTCTTGCGCAAGACTCACTTTCCCCGGTGCGGCGATCGCTGCAGCGCCGCTCGCTTGTCGCGCTGTTGAACCATCGTGAGCTCACGCTCGTTGTCACCAACATGAATGAAATCGCCTGGCGTCTTGGTCATTCGCCAGAGGCGCGATTACTGATGAACGATGAGGCTGTCGCGCTGGAGTTTCGTCATGTGGTCGGATTGGGCCGGATCGATTACGTTGGCAAGCGCGGCCTGGCCGAATGTGCGCGCGACCTGAAGTTGCTGCGGTTCCAAAATGTGATTCTGAATGCGGAAGGACCGCTAGCATTCCGGCTCGCGTGTACTGCCGGCTATGTGGCGTGCACGGCTACGGACACTAGCGGGCTAGCGATGGTGCTGCCGTCACTGCCGGAAGAACATGCGCCGATGCGCCTGCTCGTGCCCGCGCCTGCGAACGCAGAGGATTTTCGTGCGCTGCTGGCGCTCGCGAAAGCCTGGCAAGTGAAAGGCATTCCGCATCGGCTCATCGTATTAGGCACGACACTGGACGATGAGCAACTGGTTGGCTTGCCGGCTGTGCACGTTACCGGGCCGCTCGAACAACAGCAGCTTGATCGACAGGGCAGCACCCACCTTCAGCAAGCCATTGTTGCGCGTTACGGTATCTCGGCGCTGGCGCTGCATGCGTCATCGTGCGTGCGCGATTGGCAAGCGGTTGCCGTCGCCATGGCGCTGCCGGTGTATCGCCTTCCGGTGCCAGAGGATAGCGCTGCAGTGGTGGGGCGGGTAACCGACAATAAGCGTCTCCATCAACATGCCGCTGGCCGCGCCGGCGGCGCCTTGCCAGCGACCACGCTGCTCGGCATGGCTCATTCTGATAGAGACGCTGAGACGGTCGATGGCGCCACGACGCATCCCTTTGCCGGTGCGTTACTTGACATGGCAGGACTGTGTATCACTGGCTGGGCAAGGAATAACGACCTGCCGGCTGTACCGGTCGTGGTGGAATTGCTGGCAGATGGCTTGCCCGTTGCGCTGGTTCGCGCCGACAAAATGCTACAGGCCCGACCGGATCTCGGCGATGGCCCCACACGCGTCAGCGGCTTCCAATGTTTTTTGCGTCCGGAGTTATTGAACAAAATTCACAGTGTGCGTGCGCGGATTGCGAACACACCGTATTACCTCGATGGTGAATTGCGAACGAGCGCAGCAGCCATTGCCAGGGGCAAGCCGCATCAGCAGGCATCACAGTGGTCACAACGGGAGTTGCTGCGGGGCGTAAGCTATGTGCGGAACCACGGCGGCCTGCGGCTTGCTGGTATCGCGGTCGATACTGTGCGGCCGGAGCGCACACTCACTGTTGTCGCTGAATACCAGGGTCGTCAAATTGCACAAACCCTCGCCAATGCCTGGGCAGCCGAACTCCATGACATGCCCGGAGTCGACGCCGCTCATGGTTTCAGCCTCAGCCTCCCGATCGAATTTGCCGACGGTAAGCAACGCGTGGTGCAGATCGTCGATGAGGAGGGGCGCGCGCTGCCCGGTAGCCCGATACCCGTATGCTGCAGCGGACAGACGATCGACTCCTGGCTTCATTCGCTCAATATTCGACAAGCCGACGCATCCCTGCTGGCAGAGGTGCTGAAGATGGCGGGGCGCCATGTACCACTCGCGCTCGATTTTTCGGCCTACGCTGACTGGAAACAGCGATTCGGCAGCGCACCCGTCAGGGCGGTGCAGGGCAAGGTCGTCGTCGTACTGGGATTGGCATCGACTGCATCGGACCGCATGGATGCCACCCTGAACAGCCTGAGACATCAAACCCACGGAGACTGGCTCGCTTGTGTCAGGGGAAAGGGAAACAGTCAGGACGAGCGCATCCATATCGTCGGCGAGCGCCAATGGAAAGCGACACTGAACCGATTGCTGCAGGAAACCGACTATGCCGCAGTGATCGAGCCGGGTGACGTATGGCATCCGCACACACTTGCGCATGCACTGGCGGCGCTGCAGGACGATAACGCACAGGTTGCCTACTGCGATTGTGACGCTGCGGATGTGACGCAACGACCCTGGTTTAAGCCGGATTGGTGTCCCGATACTTTCCTGGCGCAGCCACTGCTGCACCACGGCTTCGTGGCAAGATCCGCTGTACTGGCTGGCCTGGTCGACAATGACGCACCGTCTGACTGGCCCTGGCTGGCAGCAGCCGCCATCGGCAATGCGCCGGCCTCGTATGTGCATGTAGCCCGTCCACATCACACCTCGGCTAACCCTGTTCACCCGCCCGGTCCGCGTGCGTTGTCACTGGTGCAGCAGCGATTCGGCGTGCATATTGCCGGGACAAGTGAAGCGCCCCGTCACCCGCTGATCTTTGCTCACCGGATTAGCTACCCTGAGCCGGCCTGGCCGCGTGCGACCCTGATTGTGCCGACGCGCGACGGCATCGAACTGCTGAAACCTTGCATCGAATCGCTGCTGCGGACCGATTATCCCGGACTTGATATTTGCGTCGTCGACAATGGCAGCACCTGCAAGCACACGCTCAGCTACCTGAAGCGTTTGCCGTCAAAAGGCGTGCGCGTGCTGTCGTGGCCGTACCCCTTCAATTATTCGGCCATCAATAATTTCGCAGTGAACCATGCAGACAGCGAAATCATTGGGCTCATCAATAATGATGTTGAGGCGCTCGATGCGACCTGGCTGAGGGCGATGGTGACGCAATTGATGCGCGACGGTGTCGGCGCGGTTGGTGCGAAGCTGCTGTGGAAAAACCGTATGGTCCAACATGGCGGTGTACAGCCCGGCCTGCACGGACTTGCCGGCCATGTCGGCAACAACTGGCTCGACAGTGACCCTGGCTATTGCGGCATCAACCAGGTCGTACGTAGTGCCAGTGCCGTGACCGCCGCATGCCTGCTGATTCGTAAGGCTGATTACGAACAGCTTGGCGGTCTCAACGAACACGCGTTCCCGGTTGCCTTCAACGACGTCGATCTCTGTTTGCGCTTGCGTGCCAGTGGCAAGCGCATTGTCTGGACACCGGAGGCCGTACTGATTCACGCTGAATCTGCAAGTCGCGGCGCCGACCACTCGCCCGAGCAGCGTTCGCGTCTTGAGAGGGAAAAGGCCAACCTGCAGGCCCGTTGGGGCGAGCTGCTGTTTCGCGACCCTTATTACAACCCGAACCTGAGCCTCGACCAGTACAGCCATACGTCACTGGCACTACCCCCGAGACACACATGAAATATTTATTCATTCACCAGAATTTCCCGGCGCAGTTCCTCGATATTTCGCGCGTCCTCGCCGCGGACCAGGAAAATGAGGTGCTGGCGCTGCGTCAGGTCGATAACGGCATCATGGTTCCCGGCGTCGGCATCCTGACGTATCCGCTGCAGGCCGCACCATTGCCCAACCAGCATGTGTATCTGCAGGAGATGGAAGCCAAGGTCATTCGTGGCGAGGCAGTGGCTGCAGTAGCACGCGGGCTGAAGGCGAAAGGCTGGGTTCCCGATGTCATCGTTGCCCACCCGGGCTGGGGCGAGGCACTGTTCATCAAGGATGTGTTTCCCGAAGCACGTCTCGTTTGTTACCTGGAATATTTCTACAATCGCGCAGGTCAGGACGTTAACTTCGACCCGGAATTTCAGGACAACTCGTTCGAAGCGCTGGTGCGGCTGAAGATGAAGAACAGTGTGTTTTTACATGCATTGGACGAGGCCGATGCGATGTGGGCACCCAGCCACTGGCAACGGGGTACCTTCCCGGCCTGGGCGCGGGACAAAATCCGGGTAATCAATGAAGGTGTCGACCTCAGCTTTTTCAAGCCGGACCCCAAGGCCAGCTTCAGCATTTCGAACAAGGGAATTCGCCTCACCGCCGCCGACGAGGTGATTACCTATGCCGCGCGTTCCCTCGAGCCGGCACGCGGCTTCCATACCTTCATGCGCGCGCTGCCGACCATCCTGCGCCGACGGAAAAACGCGCATGTTGTGATCATGGGCCGCGAAGCAGCGAGTTACGGACCCGAGCCTGAGGGTCATCCCAGCTGGCTTCAGAAACTGCTGGATGAAGTTGGCAGCCAGCTTGATCCGCGCCGGGTGCATATCGTCGGATTCCTCCCGAAGGAGCAGTACCGCGCCGTCCTGCAGGTGTCGAGTGCCCATGTGTACCTGACCTATCCCTTTATTCTCAGCTGGTCCGTGTTGGACGCGCAGGCCGCAGGCGCAGCGCTGGTGGCGTCCGATACCGGGCCGCTGCACGAGGCAATTCCGCCGTCGGGTGAGCGCTTCCTGTTTGATTTCTTCGATACCGCAGACCTGGTACACAAGCTCGAGCACGCGCTGAACAGGACACCCGAGGAGCGAGCCGCAGACCACGAGAAAGTGTTGGTGTGGATGACTGAGCGCTATGGAAAGCAGCAATCACATAGCGACCTGGCTGCATTGATCCGGCCGCAAGAAAGTCCCGCGAAAACTGTAAGCGCAGGTCGGGAAAAGATCGTGGCACAGGCCACCGGGAAGCAGCGTGTACCGCCAGCCAGGCGAGGCGCGGCATGAGCGACGGGGCGGTGCATGGGCTGGCTGCTTTACCGGCCGCACTTCAAACGAAAATCCCGCGGATGGACTGGTCGCGCGAATCTTGATCAAAGAGAGTTAATGAAATGAAAGCTGTCCTGCTGGCTGGCGGTTTGGGTACGAGGATTTCCGAGGAATCACAGTTGCGGCCGAAGCCAATGATCGAAATTGGTGGAAAGCCGATGCTCTGGCACATCATGAAAACATACTCGCACCATGGCATTCACGAATTCATTATTTGCCTCGGTTACAAGGGTTACGTAATCAAGGAATACTTCGCAAATTATTTCATGCACATGTCAGATGTGACGATTGACATGACAACAAACCAGATCGAAGTGCATCAACGAAATGTTGAGCCGTGGCGGGTTACGTTAATCGAAACAGGCGAAGAAACCCAGATTGGCGGACGTATAAAACGTATCTTGCCATATGTAAATGAGGATGACGCGTTTTGCCTGACCTATGGCGACGGGGTTGGCGACATAGATATCGGCCGCCTGATCGAATTTCACAAGCGCGAGGGCCGACTGGCTACCGTTACGGCGACGCAGCCGCCTGGTCGATTCGGGTCCATTAATTTCGAGGGGAATCGCGTCATATCATTTGAAGAAAAGCCGATCGGGGATGGCGGATGGATCAATGGAGGATTTTTTGTTCTCTCGCCGAAAGTCGGCCACTACATTGAAGGCGATGCGACAGTCTGGGAGCGCGAGCCGATGGAAAATTTGGCCAAAGATAACCAGCTAAGTGTCTTCTTTCATCAGGGCTTCTGGCACCCCATGGATACGCTGCGCGATAAGAGGCATCTGGAAGAACTATGGTCTTCCAAGAGTGCACCGTGGAAGACCTGGTGATCTGAAATTTAGGAATGAATCATGCTCCAAACAAATCAGCGAAAAGATTCAGGCATCATCGGCCACGTAGACTTTGCAACGAACAAGATGATTGCTGGTTGGGCGTTTAATCGCGCCAATCCTGAAGACAAGGTGGTGCTCGAGATCCTTGTCAATAATATCTTATATAAAACCGTGGTAGCTGAGAACTTCAGGGGAGATCTGTCGGCGGCCGGATATTCCGACGGTTGCTGTGGTTTCTCGGTTTATATCGGAAAATCCAGAAAGTTCGGGTCTGACAATCAGGTTGTAGTTCGGGTAAAGGGTTCTGGCCAGCAACTGCATGGTTCGCCCCGCGCCATGGTGATTGAAACTCCAAAGAAAGAAATAAAAGTCAATCCCGCTGAACAATTGAACCTGGTCAGCGTTGACGGCGCGCCGGTGGCGGATGCTGACTATACGGGGAAATCTGTCGTCCTGTACGCGATCCATACATGGACCAGCGAATTTTCTCCGACACACATTGCAGTCGCTCAAAGATTAAAACAAATGGGTTTTACGGTTATTGCAATTGATTCGCGCGATTCCGCTGATCCGAGCATGATCGCCGAAGCGACTGATCTGTTCGATACCTACATTATAAGGAATGACTCAGGCAGGGATTTTGCGTCTTGGGTATCCGTGCTTCAGGGCTTCTACCGTGAGCTGTCAAATGCGAACTTTGTGCTTCTTCTGAATGACAGTGTCATCGGGCCGCTCAACACATTTGAGGAGTCGATAACTTCCCTGTGCAACCCGGAGGTCGATGTATCTGCATTAACAGACAGCTGGCAGGGCGGTTATCACATACAGACCTCCTGCTTCGTGATCACGAAGGCTGGCATGGCCCACCCGGCAATAGTCAGCTTTTTGGAAGATTACCCATTCCCCAAGGAAAGGGATGACGTGGTAAAGCTCGGGGAAATCGGTTTTACTAAAAAGCTTCTGCTTGGCTCAGTAAAAATAGAAGTTCTGAGTAAATACCATGAAGTGGCCGACATTTTTCTATCTTGCAGTGCGAGGGTTTTAAGAGAAATTCGAAGCATGCCGGCCCTCGCCATAATGCTCGAAAGTGATGCCTCCACTGTTCAGTCAATGCCCGGCCGCGAGCGCAATCGAGGTTGGTCTGACTATATTGAAAACTGGATGGTCAATGTTTCTTCAGATTTGATTGCCGGTATCCCGCGCAATCCGCAGCATGTATTCTGGGATATTTTAATCCGTGACTTCAAGTATCCATTTATCAAAAGAGAGCTGGTTTGTCATAATCCTGAGAACGTACCGACCTTGATCGGTTTAAATACATGCCTGGAAGAGACCGACAATCGGGGCGTGATGCAGGCGATTTTGTTCGAAAGTTGCAGGCTGGCGTCGAAAGCGCCCACGTTTGTTTCATGCTGACGGCCACGCTACCTGCCAGGACTTGCCTCCGGTTGAACTTGCCGTTCGTTTTTTTATCGTTGCATGTGGGGAAACCTAATTGAGATTGTTGATTACCGGAAATGCTGGCTATGTGGGGTCTGTGCTGGTACGCCACCTGAAGCGGGCCATGCCCGCGATCCAGATAATTGGTTTTGATAGCGGTTACTTTGCTCATTGTCTGACAGCGGCAAACTGTCTCCCCGAGACGCAGGTAGATTTGCAGTATTTTGGTGATGTGCGTGCTGTGCCTGACGAGGTATTGTCCGGCGTTGATGCCGTCGTTCTTCTTGCCGCAGTTTCGAATGATCCGATGGGCAATAAATTTGGCGCTGTCACTGATGTGATCAATGCTGGCTCATGTATCGATATTGCCCGTCGTGCCATTGCCCTGGGGGCCAGGCGTTTTGTCTTTGCATCAAGTTGCAGTATGTACGGCTTTGCGGAAGGGGCGGCGCGACAGGAAGGCGACCAGTTGAACCCGTTAACCGCATACGCAAAATCGAAAGTAAATGCGGAAAAAGGACTTTCAACACTCGCCTCGGATGACGTAACGATGACATCGCTGCGATTTTCAACGGCATGCGGAATGTCGGATCGGTTGCGGCTGGATTTGGTTTTGAACGATTTTGTTGCCAGCGCCCTTGCTTCCTCCGAAATCATTGTGCTCAGCGATGGGACGCCATGGCGCCCGTTGATCGACGTAAAAGATATGGCGCGAGCAATCGAATGGGCATTGGTTCGAGATGCGCACGAGTCAGGTCCGTACCTGGCAGTGAACGTGGGCGCGGATGAGTGGAATTACCAGGTTAAAGATTTGGCGGAAGCGGTCGCGTCGGCCATGCCGGGTACAAAGATAAGTATCAACGATAGTGCGCCGCCGGATAAGCGCTCATACAGGGTTGATTTTTCCTTGTACAGGAAACTGGCGCCGGATCATCAACCGATCGGTACGCTCGCGCAATCGATTGATGAACTTAAACTTGGAATGTTAAAGATGGGGTTCAGCGATTCCGAGTTTCGATCGTCCAAATTTATGCGGCTAAAGGCACTTGAAAATCATATCGAAGAAGCTCGTTTGGGTGAGGATTTGAGGTGGATCGTGCCAAGGCAATAATGAGATGCGTCCAATCACAGCTTGCCTGCTGCTGCCTGTCAGCATAGCCTTGGAGATCTGAATGATTTTTAATTCAACGCCCCTGACCGGGGCATACATCATTGATCTGGAGAAGAAAGGTGATGAGCGCGGATTTTTTGCTCGATTTTTTTGCGAAAAAGAATTTGCTGCCGCTGGACTTGTAACGAATTTTCCCCAGATTAATAATTCCCTGACTGGCAAACGCGGCACTTTGCGCGGCATGCACTACCAATTGCCTGGAGCTGCAGAAGTGAAGGTCGTTCGCTGCATCAAGGGTGCGCTGTTTGATGTCATCGTGGATCTGCGACCCGACTCATCTACCTACAAGCAGTGGTTTGGGGCAGAACTGTCTGCTGAAAATCGTCGGATGATGTATGTACCACGTGGATTTGCCCATGGTTTCCTGACTTTGACAGACGATACAGAAGCTTTCTACCTTGTCAGTGCGTTTTACAACCCGGACAAAGAGCGTGGATTGCGATACAACGACCGCGCAATCGGTATCGCGTGGCCCTTTGAGCCGATCGAGGTCTCTGCAAAAGACGCAGCGTGGCCTGATCTGAACCCGGAATTTCATGGGCTTGAGCTCATGCGAGGCTGTCAGTGAAAGTCTTGCTTACGGGGGTGAGCTCCTTTACCGGGACGTGGTTTGCCCGCAGCCTGGTGAGCTCCGGCCATCAGGTCACGGCAGTGCTGCAGAAAGAGATATCAGGTTACACCGGTGCTCGCAGCAAGCGAGTGATGCTTTTGCAAGAGTGTGGTGTTGAACTCGTCGAACGATGCTCCTTCGGGGACGAGCGCTTTGTTTCTGCCATGTCGATGGGATTCGACATCCTGTGCCACCATGCGGCGTCGGTTGAAAATTACAAGAGTATTGATTTTGATGTTGCTGGCGCCGTGGCCAACAATACATTTAATTTGCGCAGCGTTCTGGCTAAAGCAAAAGACACAGGTGTTCGCAGCCTGGTTCTCACAGGAAGTGTTTTTGAGCAGGATGAAGGTGCAGGCAGCCATCCGCTACGGGCTTTCTCGCCCTATGGATTATCCAAGGGCCTGACCTGGTCAATATTCTCTTATTGGGCGGCTAGGCTGGGTGTGCCGCTTCATAAGTTTGTCATCCCAAATCCGTTCGGCCCCTATGAAGAGCCACGGTTTTGTGCTTATCTGTTGCAACAGTGGGCGCACGGCGAGGTGGCTCATGTCAACACGCCAGACTATGTGCGCGACAATATTCCGGTTGATCTGTTGGCGGCCGCCTATTCGGATTTTGTTACGCGGGTTTACCACGGAAACGCACCCGAAAAATTCAACCCATCAGGCTATGTGGAAACGCAGGGTGCGTTTGTCAGCAGGTTTGCAACCGAGATCGGCACGCGCCTGAACCTGCCAACCCCAGTACAGCAGCGTGTCCAAACGGACTTCTCTGAACCATTTTCCAGAATCAATACGGATCGAATCGAATTGGCATGGGATGAGGCGGCTGCGTGGGATGTCCTGGCTGAGTATTACCGCAAAACCTACTTGTAAAATCCCCATCAATGTGCCGCTGACCATAATTGCTTGTCCCTTGGTCCGCGGTAAGTGAAAAGCGGTCGGGACCCATATCTACCTATTTGTCGGGAAGTCGATAATGAAAAAGCAGGTTTTGTGCATAGGCGGAATGCGATCAGGAACGACTTTTCTGTATGACTTATTCGCTCGCGACTCAAATTTTTTACACGCGCCAATAAAAGAGTGGAATTATCTGATGGACCTGGAAGAAAATGGTCCGTATGAGTTCCCATCAATAAATTCCCTGATGCAGCAAGGCCTCAATCCCGGGATAAGTCCGAGATTGATGGAGTATGGTGTTAATTTTCTTGCTGGTTCAATCAATTCTTATAAAGAAAGCGGTCAATATTACGATACATTTGGCCGCGAATTTTTTCTCGAGCAGTGTGCCTGGCTGAAAACATATCTGTTTGAAGACCGGACATTTTCCAATTATTTTCGTTTGTTCGGTTGCTCGGACCGGACTGCGGTCGATATCTCGCCCAGATACATTGATTTAAACCTGTCAACTATTAAAAGCGCCCGTGGCGGTCTGGATAACTGCAAAATTATCGTGATGGTCAGGAATCCCTACTCCAGGATACGCAGCCATCTGCGCTTCAATTTGCTGCACGGTCGCCATTCGGCATTTTCATCGGCAAAAATCCATGCAATGGTTAGACATTTCCAGCTGACTTCTTTGTGGAAATGGGGCTGGTGCTTCGGACAGGATGCGGTGTTTGTAATGTTTTACGACGAATTTTTCGGAGAAAAACATGAAAAGTGTCTGCGCTCGTTGTACGATTTCCTGGGAATGCCACATTCGCAATCTTCGGCGGATTTGGGGAAAAAAATAAACGAGGCCGGCATCAGCACTGGCGATGAACGCACTGATCTTTTAGAGAGAGTTCATTTTGAATATATTTCCCAAATTCTTGCAAGCGGTGCCTTGGAGCGTTTCCCGCCATGGTTTAAAAAATGGTTTATTTCAAAATCCGATGATTTTTCTCTGAACGATAATGATGAACTGAAATCAACCACGCTGGACAGGCTGGTTGCAGCGAATGCGGAGGGTGGTCTGATTTCAAGAGCTTAGCGTCTCTGTCAAAATGCCACTCTCCGCCCGCGGCGACGCTTTGACCTCGAGCTGATGAAATCGGCCTAATCCGTGACGAGATCGCTCACATAGGTTGATATTGCCAAAGCCGAAGTCAAGCCGGGCGATTCAATTCCAAAAAGATTCACCAGCCCGTGAACCCCGTGTTCCTTCGGGCCTTGTATTAAAAAATCCTGTTCAGGAGAGGATGGTCCCCACAATTTTGGTCGGATGCCAACGTATCCAGGAGTCAGTTTATGGGCCGGAAGATCTGGCCAGTATCGCCTGATCGTTTCAATAAATAATTCGCGGCGATTGTCGTCGAACGCATAGTCAATTCTTTCTAACCAGCGTATATCAGGCCCAAAGCGGGCGGATCTGCCCAGATCCAACGTCAAGTGGATGCCGAGCCCCCCTTTGCTGGCGACCGGGTAGATCAGGTGGTTAAAGGGTACTTTTCCACTTAATACATAATATTGGCCGGCAGCATAGTGAATTGGCGGTACATGGACTGAGGGGAAGCCGGAAATGGTTTTGGCAACCGCCTGGGCATCCAATCCCGCGCAATTTACCAGGCCCGGAGTCTTCAGGTAGCATTGATTCGACCCGCCAAGTTCCAGCAAAATATGTCTGTCATCGTCCAGGCGCTGGCCGCTGATTAATGGTGCCTGGCGTACGAACGTTCCGCCCAAAGATTCAAAATCTCTCAGCAAGGCTGCCATCAAAGCATGGGAATCAACTATTCCGGTTGATGGGCAGTAAAGGCCGGCCACTCCCCGTACCTCGGGTTCAGCCCTGGCCAGAGCTTTGTGGCTCAAAAGCTCGAGCTGATGTACGCCATTATTCTCGCCACGCGACTTATATTCGAGGAGGTTTGCCATCTCGTCCTGGTCGACGGCAACGATAATTTTCCCGATGTTTTTATGTGGTATCGAATGTTTATTGCAGTATTCGTAGAGTGCCTTGTTTCCGGCTACGCATAGTTTGGCTTTTAAACTGTCTTCCTTGTAGTAAATGCCGGAATGTATTACCTCAGAACTCCTTGAACTGATACCAGATCCGAAATCTTTTGCTTTTTCGATAAGCAATACGCGGTCGCTTCGGCTCGCCAACTCACGTGCAACGGCTAGTCCAACTACGCCGGCACCAATAATCACATAATTGAAAAAAAAGGTATCCACGTTGAGCGAGAATTAAGTTTTTCTGCAGTCGATGGTGCGAATCTGAATATTTATTTTTTTTGATATGTATATCAAGACAGGGGTCCACCGCACACGATTCTGTGCGGCGTGTAACGCGCTGCGCCTTTCGTCGACTCGTCAGCCATTTATCAGCTGAATGCCTTGAAGCATGTGCAGGAAAAATGCTTGCGTTGCTCGGAGACTCAATTATCCCGGAGACGCAGGTAGCAGAGTCGGTTGGAAACAGCTGCACAGCCCGTGATCGGACCGGTGAGGCTCATCGTACGCCCTTGCATGGCTGTGCTTTGCGGACTGAACTCGCATCGATCACAATGTTTTCAAGGCGCCCGGCAAAACATCGTATCAACGCTCGACGGAAGTATTCAGGCCGGATCCTTCAAACTGAAAACATCCGCTCGCTCAACCGTACTTTCCCCTGGCAAGCGCCCTCGCCCAGCCGTCCCAATCTACAGTGCTTTCGCGAATTTTTCTGGCAACCACCGAACTAAACAACGGTGCAGGACCGTGCTGCATTCGGGACATGGCACGACTATTTGCCACGTCTAACGGAACAATCGATGCGTTACCGGTTTCATCAACCGACAAGATTTCGAAACCACTTGCCTCATTCAGCATGGCAGGCCAGGCATGCGGGGAGATCCTCCAAAAATCCCACGGCTCGGCGTGCAGTGGCCAGGTAACCGGTGCATAAGCAATGAATAGCCCGCCGATCCGCAGTACCCGATTGGATTCGATCACAACTTTCCAGGGTACGATTATATGTTCCAGCACCGAGTGCGAATACACGACATCAACAGATTCCGGTTGAAAATACTGAGATAACTGATGTGCGTCGCCAACAACATCGACGTTAGGGTGTTCTTGAATATCAACACCGATATATCTGAAATTGTTTTCTACTAATTTTCTGATCTCGCTGCTATGATTTCCACGTGCTCCAAGCTCTAGAAAAACCCGGTTTTTATCTGCTGGTTTGTCTTCATCGTCTAATAGTTGCTCGAGATGAAATTTTTTCGGGAAAACTTGCTCAGTGAGGGTGACCGGAAAAATACGACTCGAGCCGTCTTCAAAAATGGCTTCCAGTGTCAGGCTATCGAGTATCCTGCTACTTTCATCGAGTGCCATGTGCGGGACGTTTATAAAATCGGAAAAAATGGCCCGAATACTATGTCCATACCAACCAAAATCTTCGCCATATATTTCCATGGCCCGCGGCGAGGGCAACGGAAATTTTGGTGTACGTGGCCTCTCAATAGCAGAATGGTTGGGTGCAATGTCTTGGGATGTCCACCATTGAACTGTCTCAAAAGCGAGGTCGCCTTTTAGTCTGACACCTGCCAGCCTTTGATTCATGTTCAATAATTCGAAATCGATCTGGAGGTAGCTGCGATACAAGCTCAGTGAATTCACATTGAAATGGAAGTCCTGCGGAGGTGAAATGGCTGCCGGTCGGTCGTAATTATAATCAGCCTTGTTCAGGAAAAAACTTGCGCCTTCTGATTTTCCTTCACAAAATATATAAAGCCATTCAAGATATGTTTTATAGGGTGAAAACTCTACGCTTATTTTCAGAATTTCTTTTTCTAAAGCGAGCTTGGCGGTGACTACCTCTTCCCCGACTCTGGAAATTTCGCCATTGCCCTTAAAGTCTACGAATGCTTTTTGCATCCTTGTAACACTGCCACAAACTTCCACTCGAAGATTTTGCTCGCCAGTGGTTTCGAGATAGGCATGAACACAGCTTTGTTGACCAGAAAAATATGGCACAAGCATGGCGATGCCGAACCGCCCGGGCGAGTCTGCTGTAATCAGCCATTTTCCACCGACTTCTGTCAGATGGGAATTAACGGTTGTTATCGGATTCAGTCCGACACCAAAATTTCTTTCGCCTGTCAAAGCTTCCTCACTGCGCCAGCTCGTGCCACGTGTGGACGAGCGAATTAAACCTGAAAAAGTAATTCAGGTGGATTGAGTCTGCGAGCCGCTCTCTCAGAATGGGGATTGCTGCGTGGCGCGGCCGCTGCCAACACGCCCGCGGTGCGGCCGGCATGCTAAATACTGATATCGCCGGCAAGTCTGCCAATTTGACTTGACACTTCCTCGATCGTTAATTTTAACGATAGTTTGGTGTGATAAGAAATCAATTCGATTAATTCAGTATGCTCTTGGGCGAATTGAGGCAAGTACTCTTTCCACGCCATGCAATGTTCATGAGCCCGGATAAAACAACTGAGTGCGCTCGCTGCATCATGATAATAATTCAGCGCCATAATTCCCTTGTAATAATAATACGGGCCATAAAAACATGGAATTTTTTTAATGAGTTCTTTCCCGGATTCAATTTGATGCAATATTGTTTTGAAGTCTCGCCAGCCGATTAATGAGTCAAGATGCTGGGAGTAGTTGTGCGCCTCGTCGTATTCTCCGAAATTAACGCACTCCCTGTATAATCGATACAGGGCACCTCCCTTAACCCATTCGTGATTTGAATGAGCTAGAATATTCAGGTAGTCAAATACTAATTGTTTTACTCTGTCCGCAGGAGCTTTGTTAATTATTGGAATTTCTTTGTTGGAAGCAATGCAGATTAATCTTTGGTTATCTTCGATAATCGATACAAACCGAAGTCCTGCAGATAAAATAACTGCTCTCAAGGACTCCGGGCTGTAAAGGACATGATGAGCGCCTGGCGAAGCAAGAGCTAAATTTACCTGGTCGCTGTTAGCATTAGTAATTTTTTCGGCATTTGGCGTTGTAATTATAAGGACGCCATCGTTGGTAAGGCAGTTGGAAACGTTTTTTGCGAATGATAAGCCGTCTCCGACATGCTCTATTACTTCGCTGCTATACACAACATCAAATTTCCCAAAAAATTCATGTGAGCTGGCATCAATAATTTTGTGCGAGATATTTGTATTGAGAAGTTCTTTGCCTGCATATCCATATGACGCGACCTCAATTCCATGGCTGGGGAAATTAACTATTTTTTCCCAAAGATCCACGACAATGCCAAAGCCACAACCAATATCCAGAAGCCTGCCTTTGGGCTCTGCGAACACCATCACCAACGGCTCGATCAAGCTGCCAATTCCATATCCGATTTCAACGTAAAATTTCAGATGCGAATCGTTCTGGTCGTATCCTATTTTGTAGCCGCCGACAGTGCCGTCCGGATCGGTAAAATTTTGAAAAATCGTGCCACAGCCGCTACATTTGAAATAGTCATAATCACGCTCACCAAGATTTATCGAAAACGTGCCCAAGGCATCTTTGCCGCAGATACTGCAAATGGTAGTGTCGGGTGAGTGAAATGACCAATTAAAATTCATATCTGTTCCACAGAAGTTCAGCCAAATAGCGATCTGCCACGTGGCGGTTGGTATATTTTGAATGCCATCTCACGACGAGGCTGTCAAATGGTCATTATCTTTTGTTACCATTGATCAGAATGGCCATGTCAACGTCATTATGTATCTGCAAGGAATGTCACCGGCGTAGCGATGCCGAGCGAATTGCAGCAGTGATTGGGCAAGTGCGTCGGATGGAACAGGGTGCTGTCAGAAAACAGGCTCAATTGCACAGCACTCAATGCTTTTTAGCGATCTTTACACTGCCAGTATGGTGGTGACCATCTGCGGCCGAACGGATGCTTTCCCCCGCAGAGTATAACGCTAGCAATGCATGATGAAGATCAACCTGGCTTGAGCGGGTGCGCTCACCGGGCCAGCAGGGCAGGGGGGTAGTGGCTTCGAGCAGGACGGGGAGGAAGTCGCTGCGGCGAGCACGGAGCGGATAAACTGACATAGCGCGCAAGGAGGGGAAATTTCCGATCAAACTGGGGTTGACGACAGCCGGCCACGCGGTGGCGCAAGCCAGCTCGCAATGCAAGCCTGCTCTCCACCTCGCGTACTCGGTTTTTTCAGGCGCTGGGAGGTGCAGCTAGCGGCGCCGATCGATAGCGCGGTCTGTTCGGCTCTGGAAGCTTGCGGTTCGAAGCATGAATCCCTGGGCGCAGAATGGTTCGATACCCCGCGCGAGGATCTCGGGAGCACGATCAAGTCGATCCGGTCGGCGGCATCGCCCCATATCATTCCGCAAGAGAAAAGCGGCATCATTTGATGTAACTCTCGCAACTCTCGCAGCTCTCGCAGCTACGTAGTCAGCGGTTCAGCACTGCTACTGCCAATAGCGCGCCAACCAGCGCTACAAGATACAGCGCGATTTTGTACTTGACCTCGAGATGCGGTAAACCGGCCGGTTCGGTGCTTTCTGCGGATCTTGGCGACGGGGCGACCACAGACCCCGGATCAGTCCCGGAAAGAAAGATGCGGACGCATTCTCGCCATAAGAGAGCCAATCACACCGGCCCCCTGTCTCTGCGATACAGAAATCTACCCAGACAGGTTCGCCGTTAATCACGGTTTTTCCTGCAAACCCCATTTTTTCCCATCGGGAAGCGACAAGCTCAATAGCGGACGGATCCATTGATGCGCGCGCAAACAGATGGTCATCGAACCAGCACGGCCCAAGCGGGTCTGCGCTGTTCTTCGCGATCTAGTCCGCCCATCCTCCGGGAAATCGGGTCAGCACAGTGGTGATGGGGATTACGATAATCGAGTAAACCAGTCTAATCGCCACCCTGTCTTTCGTTGCTAATGGCTGGTTCCAGGAGATGCAAACTACGGAACCTGAAGCTTATTTTGTCTCAGTATCATTGGCGATATGCGACAGAGGCCTGTCCGTTACGGCCCGACTACTGAAATAGAAAATCAGACGGCATGCTCAGGAGTGCTGCGGGTGACGTCCTGGCCAGTCAGCGGTGCGGAGAGCGGGTACCGTTATCACTCGACGAACATCCGTCATCAAACCACCTACGGCGGAATGTGTTGTGGCCTTTCGCATGGTGAGCGCTGCTGAACCAAGAGGTTTGTCTTTCGCCAGTGTGTAGCAAACGGTGTAGCAGATCCGTGCTGCAAGCGTTAATGCAAAAAAGGGTCAGCCCGATGATGAGCTAACCCTTTGATGTTATTGCTTGTTTTTTGGTCGGGGCGGCGGGATTCGAACTCGCGACCCCTTGCACCCCATGCAAGTGCGCTACCAGGCTGCGCTACGCCCCGACGAGCC
>JACCDS011010907.1_pt1 | contig 38920 bp, 34 predicted proteins | sample 7446441 | NCBI WGS metagenome assembly JACCDS01 (sample SAMN15323445, study PRJNA562643) | freshwater metagenome | isolation source: river surface water | place: USA:Blue River Watershed | collected 2017-08-17
ACGAGCTGCGGGGGGCAGGGTGGTACGAGAAGACCGCCCAGGCGTTCGCGGTATTCCTGCCGGTGAAGTCGGTGGGGGTGATGGGGGACGGTCGTACTTACGAGTATGTGGTCGCGCTGCGGGCGGTGCAGACGCAAGACTTCATGACGGCGCACTGGGCCCACCTGCCGCACGAGCTGCTCGGCCGTGTGTCGAACCGCATCATCAATGAGGTACGCGGGATCAACCGCGTGGTGTACGACATCTCGGGCAAGCCGCCGGCGACGATCGAGTGGGAGTGACTTGGTTCGATCTGCATTAACTTCTGATCGACTCATAAGGCCCTGTTTCTGACAGGGCTTTATATTCTGCGCGACCGTACGGTTGCGAATAATTCCGACTACCTCAGTTCGAGGACATTTTACAAAGTCTGCGATGGAAATTAAGGTCAACTTTCTCGATAAGCTACGGCTTGAAGCCAAATTCGATGACTTCACGGTGGTCGCCGATCAGCCTATCCGTTACAAGGGTGACGGATCGGCGCCGGGGCCCTTTGATTATTTTCTGGCCTCTTCGGCTTTGTGCGCAGCTTACTTTGTGAAGCTGTACTGCCTCACCCGAAATATTCCCACCGAAAATATACGCCTGTCGCAAAACAATATTGTCGATCCGGAAAACCGTTATCAGCAGATTTTCAAGATCCAGGTGGAGTTGCCGGCCGACATACCGGAAGTGGATCGCCGCGGTATCTTGCGCTCGATTGAGCGTTGCACCGTGAAAAAAGTGGTGCAGGCCGGACCCGAGTTCGTCATTGAAGAGGTGGAGAGCCTGGATGCGGACGCGCAGTCCTTGCTGAGCTTGCAGCCGGCATCAGGCGCCGGCACCTGTATTCTCGGCAAAGACCTGCCACTGGAACAAACCATTGCCAATATGTCCGGCATCCTGGCCGAGCTCGGCATCAAGATTGAAATTGCTTCGTGGCGCAATCTCATTCCCAATGTGTGGTCGTTGCATATCCGCGATGCGCACTCGCCGATGTGTTTTACCAATGGCAAGGGCGCGACCAAGGAAAGCGCATTGGCGTCCGCTTTGGGAGAATATATCGAGCGGATCAATAACAACCATTTCTACGCCGGCGCTTTCTGGGGCGAAGATATCGCCAAGCTGGCGTTTGTTCATTACCCGAACGAGCGCTGGTTCAAGCCAGGCCCCGGGGATGCGTTGCCGACTGAAATCCTGGATGAGTATTGCCTGCAAATTTATGATCCCGATGGCGAATTGCGCGCCTCGCACCTGTTCGACACCAACTCCGGCAATGTGCAGCGCGGTATCTGTTCGCTACCGTATGTGCGGCAATCCGACGGCGCGGTGGTGTATTTTCCATCGAACCTGATCGAAAACCTGTTCGTCAGCAATGGCATGAGCGCCGGCAATACGCTGGCCGAAGCGCAGGTGCAATGTCTGTCCGAAATTTTTGAACGGGCGGTAAAGCGCGAAATCCTCGAAGGCGAAATCGCCTTGCCGGACGTGCCGCATGACGTACTGGCGAAATACCCCGGTATCCTGGCCGGGATTCAGGGCCTGGAAGCGCAGGGCTTTCCGGTGCTGGTCAAGGATGCGTCACTCGGCGGGACGTACCCGGTGATGTGCGTTACCTTGATGAACCCGCGCACCGGCGGTGTCTTCGCCTCATTCGGTGCGCATCCAAGCTTTGAAGTGGCGCTAGAACGCAGTCTCACCGAATTGCTGCAGGGGCGCAGTTTCGAAGGCCTGAATGATTTGCCGCAGCCTACCTTTGAAAGCAACGCGGTGACTGAGCCAAATAATTTTGTTGAACACTTCATCGATTCCAGCGGCATCGTGTCATGGCGTTTTTTCAGTGCCAAAGCGGATTTCGAATTTGTCGAGTGGGACTTTTCCGGCCAGGGTGAGAATTCCAATGCGGAAGAAGCCGCAACCTTGTTTGGCATTCTCGACGACATGGGCAAAGCAGTGTACGTGGCGGTCCATGACCAGCTGGGCGCCATCGCCTGCCGGATTTTGGTGCCCGGTTATTCGGAAATTTACCCGGTCGAGGATTTAATCTGGGATAACACCAACAAGGCGCTGTGGTTCCGCGCCGATATCCTGAACTTGCATCGTCTGGACGATGCCAGCCTCGCTGCCTTGCTTGAGCGTCTGGAGACCAGTGAACTCGATGAGTACGCTGATATTGCGACGCTGATCGGCATCGAATTTGACGAAAATACGGAATGGGGGCAACTGACGGTTCTGGAGTTGAAGCTGTTGATTCATCTCGCCTTGCAACAGTTTGATGCAACCCACGAACTCGTGGGTGCCTTCCTGCAGTACAACGACAACACGGTCGAGCGCCGCTTGTTTTACCAGGCCCTGAATGTGGTGCTGGAGGTACTGCTCGATGACGACATGGCGCTGGAAGACTACATCGTCAACTTCCGGCGGATGTTTGGCAATGCCCGGATGGATGCGGTGATGGGATCCGTGGAGGGCAGCGTGCGTTTCTACGGATTGACGCCAACGAGCATGGCACTGGAGGGGCTCGACAGGCACCACCGCCTGATCGACAGCTACAGGAAACTGCATAAGGCGCGCGCTACGGCGGCGGCTGTCACCCCGTAGGTTACGCACCATGCGTCAGTGAAGCGGTCCCGGGCTGCTTGGGGCGCTTACGTTGGGCGCCCCAAGCCACGCCGCGAGCTCAGCGACGATGGCGCTCAGCCTTCAGCGCCTGCCGAGTCCGGGCCGGCTGACCAGTGAGGTCGCGTCATTCAAGAGGCCGCGCAAGCCGCTCGGATCACGCAGTGGCTGGTAACGTAAATCGCCCTCGCGCGTCACCCATCGCGTGGTGCGCTTGCGCAGTGCCTTGGCCGTGCCTTCCATGCCGCTGGCGGAACCTACCGCCTGCGCCAGTTCAGCCAGTCGCGTGCGGGTCAGTAAATCCGGTTTGTCGCTGTTCTCGGATCCCGCTGCGGATGGCGGGGAGTTGCCATGCCGGCGAGGAGTCAGCGACACGATAATCGAGCTTGTGGACTGCTTTTGTGACTGCTGGCTGAACAGGGTCCGCAGCAAGGGGATCTCTTTCAGGATCGGCGTGCCGGTGTCGCTGGATTGTGTTTCGTTCTCCGACAGGCCGCTGATCACCAGGGTCTCGCCAAATCGGGCAGTGACGTTGGTCGTGACTGATGTACGGTTCGTGGCAAGCGCCTGACTGAACGAATTGCCTGCGCCAATCTGCGTGCCTGCCAGCGACGAGCGCGCGATCTTGACGTTGATGTGCAAACGGTCGTTGTCAATCACGGTTGGCGTCACCGACAGGCTGACGCCGATCGGCTTGTCGCTGATCGTACTTGCCGAGCCGGCAGTGCCGCTCACACCCAGCGTCAGCACGGCACCCGAGAAGAAGCTTGATGGCAGACGGTCGATCGCGATGATCGAGGGCTGCGACAAGATCTCATTGCGGCTGCCGAAGACATTGGCGATGCTGAGCGCGTATGAAATATAGTTCGCGCTGGGTGTGCTGCCCAGCGAGTACGACAAGGTACTCGACAGGCTGCGCGTGTCGGGTACGGCGGTTCCGCTGCTCAGGGTCAAGGTGCGACTCCCCGCGAGGAACACATTCAGCGCGCCCAGGAAATCCACGCCGTAGCTTGAACCGCTGATCTCTTGCAGCCGCATGATGGTCGTGTCGAACAACACCACCGGTGGTGGCGGGTCGCCTGCACAGACACCGGGAATCGCCAGCAACTTTTCGGTTTCATCGCCGTTGGAAGGCTTGACCTCTGCGTTGCCGGGCTCGGGCGGCTTGAAGAAGCCCGGATCCGGATCGCACTCGAACCATTTATGGATCTTGACGCGTTCGCCGCTGCCTTTGTCTGCGCCGCTGCCTTTGTCAGCCTTGTTCCCTTTGTCGGCGCTGTGGTCTTTGTCGGTGCCGTCACCCTGGTTGGCGTTGTCGTCCCTGTCGGTGGCTGCCAGCGCCACGGTCATCTGTTCGACGTCCCGCAGGCGCCTGGCGAAAGTACTCATCTCATCGTCACTGTAGCGGTAGCGCTGGCGCAGCAGTGCCGGGGCTTCGGCCGGGGCATGTGTTTGCTCGCCCCGTACACCATGATCAATCGCCGACAGCAGGGCATCCAGGCGCACCGCATTTTCGCTGGACGCGGAGATCTTTTGCGCGCTTCGCAGTACCTGCTCTGCGAGGTCGATATCACCTGCCTGATAGGCCGATACCATCAGCGCCTCGAGCAGTTCGGGATCCTGGCCGTTGCCGCGCGCAAGCGCCTTGGTGTAGTGCTCTGCCGCCGCCGGGTAGTTGTGTGCAGCGTATTCAAGGTGGCCACGCAGCTGGTGCGGCAGCGCCTCGCGTCCGTCGAGGCGCAGAGCAACATCGTAGGCGGTTGCCGCCTGCGCATAGGTATTGCCACCGGATAGGTAGGTCAGGTGGTAAGCCAGCCCAAGCAACAGATGCAACGCAGTTGCATCAGGCCGAAGTTTCAAGGCCGACTGCAGGCGCAAGACGGCACCCTGAGGGTCCTGCGCCAGCAATCGTTCGATACCTTCCTGTGCCAGCTCGGCCGGAAGGTCACGAACGCTGGTCCGGCTGCCTGCCGCCCTGGCGTTGGGCGCCTGGGCGCAACCCGGCAACTGCGCGACGAGCGCAGCGGCCAGCGTCAGTCCCAGCGCGCGCTGAGCCAAAGCGACACGTGACATTATTTGTCCTCGATGAATATGCCGAGCAGGTACAGATTCTTGTCACCCACCAGTTTCGGATTCAGCTCTTCACCAATGCCGTACACGGCCGCAAAGTTATGCGCCTTGGTCGAGGTCGTTGCCTGAGCGCCGAAGGTCTTGGTCGTCTTGCCGGTCGCCGGATCTTTGGTTGACTTGGTGCTGCTCATCGTCATGCCGGTTTTGTAGTCGGTGTCGCATTCATGGCCGGTGCCGACAAAAGTTTTCAGAATGCCGGAATCGCTGCGCACATTGACCAGGCACTCGCTGGTTCTGGGGCGGAAAAGCAATTGAACTTTGGTGTCGTCGGACTTGCCTTCCCACGCATACAGCTCGACATACTTGTTCGAGTCACCGGTGTCGCCGCCGCTGCCCAGGGTCGTCCAGGTCCCCTTGCCACAGCTGAGCGTGTGACCGTCGACCACCTTGCCCTGGAGGGGAATCACGTTCGCGCCCGTCGTCGGATCCTTGGTCATGAAGCACTTGCCTTCGAGGACATCGGCGTGGCTGGTCAGCGGGGCGGCGAGCGAGGCGATGGCGGCGATCAGGGGCAGGATTTTTTTCATCGGTGTGTGGAAGTACCTAGTGAAGGGATACCCAGTCTAGGCAGCGGATGCATGCGACGAAAGCGCCTGGATGTTGCAGCAGAAGGAAAATTGTTGCGGGTGTTACCGCTGATCTTGCAAGCCCATCTCAATGCGTAGCGTCGGCGGGGGCAGGCGGCAGGCGCACCAGCGCATCCAGTCCGCCCTGCCGGTTGATCTCGAGCGTCAGCGTGCCGCCATCGGTCTGCAGCAGGCGATGCACGATCGCCAGACCCAGGCCGCTGCCAGCGCCCTTCGCACGACCGGCGTCGGTACGCACGAAAGGTTGTCCCAGGTGTTGCAGTTCTTCGATCGGCACACCGGGGCCGGCATCGCTGACGCGCACGCACACCATCCCGGCATCGAATCGGGTGCTGACAGCCAGCCCGCAACCGGCGTAGCGAGCGGCATTGCCCATCAGGTTGGCCAGCACACGCTGCATCGCTACCGGCCGCACGTACACTGGCGGCGCCAACTGCAGGAAAAGCTCGAACGGGTGGCCGTCGAGCTCCAGGGAAGCGGCGGCTTCGCGCACCATGTCATTGATGTGGAGACGCACGGGTTCCTCGGCATCGCTGCCGGCGCGTGCGAATTCGACGAATTGTCCGATGATGGCGTCGATTTCGTCGATCGCACGCAGCAGTGATTCGTCCCCGGGTGCGCTGTCGCGCAGCGCCAGCGCCAGTCGCATCCTGGTCAGCGGCGTGCGCAGGTCATGCGAGATGCCTGCCAGCAGCAGCGTACGTTCCCGATCGGCTTCGGCCAGGCCGCGCGTCATCCGGTTGAAGCGGTCGGCCAAATCTGCCAGCTCGGCGGCACCGGTCAGTGGCAGCTTGAACCCGCGCTCTCCACGGCCCAGGCGTTCGACGGCATCACCCAGCGCACGCAGCGGCGGCCTCAGCCGCAACTGCAGCACGGCCGCCGCACCGATGGCCAGCGCAAACAGCGCCCCGAACAGTGCTGCCACCGCAAACGGCGAAATCGGGTTGACCTTCGCCGGATAGCTCAGCCACAGTGGTACCGCATCTGGCAAGCGGACTTCAAACCAGATCGACTGATCGTCACCATCGCCATCGTGCCACGCAATATGCCCGTCACCCTGGGTCAACGCTTTCAGCTGGGACAAGAAGGTGGGGAGCAGCGGACCGCGCGGCGGCCCGAAGCGCGCCTCGTTGCGATCGACCAGGCGCACCCCGGAATCAACCGACAGCGTGGCAATGAAAGCCTCGCGTTGCGCCGGTGTTGCCACGCGCGCGAACTGACGCACCGCCTTGATATAGGCGGACACGCTGTGCGCCACGCTCTCGATGCGAGGACGCTGTACTTTTTCAACAAAGACATTGTAGGCGAGCGCCATGCCGGAGACGACAACGAGCACGATCAAGATCGAGCTGGCGCCGAACATGGAGCGCGGCGTGCGCAACCATCCCGCCAGGCGAACATGCATGGGTGTCTTGTAGTTCATGGCACCGTCAACGCAGCGGCGCCGGAACGAACATGTAGCCGACTCCCCACACGGTCTGCAACAGGCGTGGCCGCGCAGGATCGAGCTCGATCATGCGGCGCAGGCGCAATATCTGCACGTCGATGGTGCGGTCGCTCAGTTCGACGTTACGTCCGCGCGCCAGATCGATCAGGCGGTCGCGACCCATCGGCCGATGGGGTTGCGCCACCAGCACTTGCAACAATGCCGCTTCAGAGGGTTTCAGGTCGAGCGCCTCGTCGCCTCGCGTCAGCCGGCCTGTGGTGGTATCAAAGATCCAGGTGCCAACGGCAACTTGCGCGCCCAGCGAGCGCTTTTCCTCCACGCCGCGCCGTCGCAGTTGCGCATTGATGCGAGCGAATAGTTCGCGCGGTTCAAATGGCTTGGACATGTAGTCGTCAGCGCCCATCTCGAGACCGACAACCCGGTTCACCAGGTCGCCGCGCGCGGTCAGCATGATGATCGATAACCATTCTCCTTGCGCGCGCAGGCGCGCACAGACGTTCAGGCCATCCGTGCCGGGCATCGAGATATCGAGCACCAGCGCGTCAAAGCGCTCGCGACTTAGCAATCGGTACAGCTGTTCGGCATCAGGCACGGCGCGAACGACGAAACCCTGGGTGCTCAGGTAGCGCTCGAGCAGCGCCCTTAATTCGGCGTCATCGTCCAGAACGAGGATGCGTGCCGGTTGGGCGGTGGCGTGCGGGTTGTCCATCAAATCCTTGCAACGTGATCCCTGAGTGGGCAAGCGTCTTTATCGACATGCCGCTGGCCGCCTTTGGCGGCGCTTTGCGAGCTGTGTTTTGACAGGCTCCCTCATCAGAAGATGATTTTTGTTATCACTTATTTCGGCGATTTTATTTTTATAATCTTAACATCCCGACTTTGTCCGGATGCCTCAAGCGGCTCAGGCCCAGCCCCGCATCAGCCATAACGCCGTCAGCGCCAGCGCCGCGATGACGAGCAGCCCGAGCATCGCGTGCGCCCAGTCGCGCCGGCTTGGCCACCCCGCCAGCAGGCATTGCGCCGCCAGTAGTTTCAGGCCGGTGCCGCCGGCTGAGAGCAGCGGCCAGGAGGCGGATTCCAGCCATACCCATCCGCCGGCCGGCAGCAGCGCCATCGGTGCCAGCCCGACTGGCACGCTGTTCCACCAGCGCAGCCGCGCAAAGCTGACCGACCCCAGCGCCCAGTGGCCGTCCTGCTGCCGTCGCGGCAGCAGGCTGATCGATACCGGGCGCGCGCCGGTGAGTGCGCCGGCGAGGTAATGCAGCAGTTCATGCGCGAGCGTGCCCGGCCACATCAGCAGTGCGTAGCCCGGCGGCCAGCGGCGCAGCGCGAGCAGCAGCGCGCAGACGATGCACAATGCCACCGCGTGCGGAGCGAACGCCAGCAACGCAGGCGGGTCAAGCGCGCGCAGTGACCTGGCCACGCATGACTGGGACAACCAGTCAGGCAAAAATTCGGACAGGGGAAGGGCGTGCACGTTCACGCCCCGATTCTACGCCGGCCGGTGGCGCTGCCTTCGCTGCGTGGTAGTCTGTTGCCGCCTGCGCGGCCCGTGGCACGGCACCACGCTGCGCGCACAGAACAATACATAAAAGGGGGAGACCAGCATGGCCACAGAACTGTATCAGGAAGACGCAACCACGCTCGCGCGCCGTCTGGCACGGCGCGAGATCACCGCCGAGGCGGTGCTGCGCTCGTGCCTGATGCGTATCGAGGAACGTGAACCACAGGTGCAGGCCTGGGAATTTCTCGACCCGCAGGCCGCGCTGGCCGAGGCGCGCGCGCTCGACCAGGGGCCGGTACGCGGATTGCTGCACGGCGTGCCGGTCGGCGTGAAGGATCTGTTCGACACTTTCGATATGCCCACCACCTATGGTTCGCCGATCTACGCGGGCCATCGCCCGCGTGCCGATGCGGCCAGCGTCGCGCTTTGTCGCGCGCAGGGGGCGCTCATGGTCGGCAAGACGGTGACGACGGAATTCGCCACCTTCAAGCCGGGCAAGACCCGCAACCCGCACCGCACCACGCAGACACCGGGTGGCTCGTCGAGCGGCTCGGCAGCGGCCGTGGCCGACTGCATGGTGCCGCTGGCTTTCGCTTCGCAAACCGCGGCCTCGGTGATCCGTCCGGCTGCGTACTGCGGCGTGGTCGGTTACAAGCCGAGCTATGGTTTGATCAACCGCGCCGGCGTGAAGGCCTTGTCGGATCCGCTGGATACGATAGGTTTTCTGGCACGCAGCGTTGATGATGTTGCGCTGTTTGCCGCCGCCGCCAATGGCGAGCGCGTTGCGCCCGAACTGACCGCCACCGGTACGCCGCGTCTTGCGCTGTGCCAGACACACGAGTGGCCGCATGCCGGTGAGGACACCCGCGCGGCGTTCGCACACGCGCTGTCCGCACTCGACAAGGCCGGCATGCCGGTGCGTAACCTGCAATTGCCATTGCTGTTCTCCCAGCTGTTACAGGTGCAGAAGGAAGTGATGGCGTTTGACCTCGCGCGCTCGCTGGCAGATGAACGCCTGCGCCATCCTGCGCAGCTCAGCGCAGGGCTGTCACAGCTGCTGGCGCAGGGCGTGCAGGTAGCGGTCGAGCGCCACCATGCCAACCTGCAGCTGGCCGCATCCGCGCGCGCGATGATTCCCTCGGTCCTGGGCGACGCCGATGCGCTGCTCGCGCCGAGTGCAATCGGCGAGGCACCCACGCTCGAGCAGACGGGGGACCCGGTGTTCGGCCGCATCTGGACGCTGTTGGGCCTGCCCTGTATCCACCTGCCGTTTTTCCGCGGACAGAGTGGCCTGCCGGTCGGGCTGCAGCTGATCGGGCGGCACGGCGAAGATCTCGCGTTGCTGCGTACGGCACGCGCGTTGCTGCCGGTACTGTCCATGCCATGACGCGGTGTGCTTTGCGAAGCTGACAACAATGTCAGCTGATGACGTTATATTGGCAACGCGACGCCGGCAAGCGCGGGCCGGCGCTGCCAGAACGCTATCCGAGACCGCGTATTGCCTGATGGAGCTGTCATGAAAACACTGTGGATCGCAACCGCTGCACTGCTGGCATTCGCCATCGCGCCGGCCCAAGCTGCCAATGAGCAGCAGAACAAGATGGCCACCTGCAACAAGGAAGCGGCCGACAAGAAGGGCGACGAACGCAAGGCCTTCATGAAGGATTGCCTGAGCGCCAAACCGGCCGAGGAAAAGAAGCCTGAAGTAAATGCGCAGCAGAACAAGATGGGTGCCTGTAACAAGGAAGCCGCTGGCAAGAAGGGCGAGGAGCGGAAGAAGTTCATGAGTGAATGTCTGAAAGCGAAATAAGTCCGCAGGGGTCGGCAGCGTCCGTTACAAGGTGCTGCCGTCCAGAAGTATCGGGGTGGACTAAATGCCGCTGCAGCAAGTAAATTAGCGCTTCGTCAGTCGCGCATGTTGTTGTCAAACCGGCATGCCATCCATGGCTGTCGCATCGTCTTTGAACAACCAAACCAATACGGAGACAACTGCATGTCGCAACAAATCAAGTTCCTGCTTCCCGAAGAGAGCATCCCGCGCCGGTGGTACAACATCCAGGCTGACCTGCCCAAGCCGCTGCCGCCGGTGCTGCACCCGGGTACTCTGCAGCCGATCGGGCCGGACGACCTGGCGCCGCTGTTCCCGATGGAGCTGATCCTGCAGGAAGTGTCGACCGAGCGCGAGATCGATATTCCCGACCCGGTGCGCGACGTGTACCGCTTGTGGCGTCCGGCGCCGCTGTATCGTGCGTACGGCCTCGAGAAGGCACTGCAGACTCCTGCCAAGATTTTCTACAAGTACGAGGGTGTCAGCCCGGCCGGCAGCCACAAGCCGAACACCGCCATCCCGCAGGCCTTCTACAACAAGCAGGCGGGCGTGAAGCGCCTGACCACCGAAACCGGCGCCGGCCAGTGGGGCACGTCGCTGTCCTTTGCCGGCTCGCTGTTCGGTATCGACGTGACCGTCTTCCAGGTGCGTGTCTCGTATGACCAGAAACCGTATCGTCGCGCCGTGATGGAAACCTATGGCGCGCGCTGTGTCGCATCGCCATCCAACGAGACGGCCTACGGCCGCACGGTGTTGGCCGAGCGCCCGGACCATCCGGGCAGCCTGGGCATTGCGATCTCCGAAGCCGTCGAGATCGCTGCCACCAACCCGGACACCAAATATGCGCTGGGCTCGGTGCTGAACCATGTGCTGATGCACCAGACCATCATCGGCATTGAATCGATGGAGCAGATGGCGATGGCCGACGCCTATCCGGACGTGGTGGTCGGCTGCACTGGCGGCGGCTCGAACTTTGCCGGGATTGCGTTCCCGTTCATCGGTGCCGGCCTGCGCGGCGGACCCAAGCCGCGCATCGTCGCGGTCGAGCCGTCTGCCTGCCCGTCCCTTACGCGTGGCAAGTACGCCTATGACTTCGGCGACACCGGCAAGATGGCGCCGCTGACCAAGATGCACACGCTCGGTTCGTCCTTCACGCCGCCCGGCTTCCACGCGGGCGGCCTGCGCTATCACGGCATGGCGCCGCTGGTATCGCACCTGAAGGAACTCGGGCTGCTGGAGGCGGTGGCATACAACCAGACCGAATGCTTCGCGGCCGGTGTGCTGTTCGCTCGTCATGAAGGCATTGTGCCGGCACCGGAAGCCAACCATGCGGTCAAGGGCGCGATCGAGGAAGCACTGCGCTGCAAGCGCGAGGGCAAGAGCGAAGTCATCTTGTTCAACCTGTGCGGCCATGGCCACTTTGACATGGCGGCGTACAGCAACTACTTCGCCGGCAACCTCAAGGATGAAAAATATAACGAGGAAGAACTGGCGATGGCACTCGCCGGCCTGCCGAGCGTGCCGGAAGCGGCCTGAGTCACCCCTGTGGCATGAAACACCGGGCGACTGCCCGGTGTTTTTTTTTTGAGCATTGTTATCGCAGGCTTGCGATTGTCAGTCGCGTGTCAGGCATTGCTCAGAACTACGAAAGCTTAGTTGCCTAAGCTCTCGGGAGTCGACCCATTGTCGGTGTCCGGGAATTCCACATGCGTGTTTCGCTCATCCTCGCCAGCCTCTCATTGATGGCTGGCGCCGCCATGGCAGCCGAAGGCCTGCCTGTCTCGCTGCCCTTGTCGCAGTCACAGGCGCAGGCGCTCGCTCTCGAGCGCAACTACGATCTCGCGATAGCGAAATCCACGCTTGCCTCGGCGCGCGCGAACGTGCTCGCGGCGGGCGCCGCACCGAACCCGGTGCTCGGCCTGTCGACCAGCAGCATTGATCCCGGCGGCCACAATGGTTCGGGACCATTGTGGCGCAAGCGGGTCGACAGTATCGTCAGCTTGAGCCAGCTGATCGAACGCGGCGACAAGCGCGCGCTGCGTCGCGAGAACGCCGAGCATAACGTGCGCGCGGCCGACGCGGATTTGCTCGACGTCAGGCGCCAGCTGCGCCTGCTGGTCGCGCAGGCTTACACCGATTTGCATGTTGCCCAGGACCGGCTGGCGGCCGCGCGCGACGCGGCACAATTGCTGGAGGCGATGTTGTCCGCCACCCAGGTGCGGCGCCGGGCCGGCGATATCGCGGGCACGGACGTCGAGCGCGTGCGCGTCGATGCCCTGCGCGCGCGGAATGAGGTGGCGCTTGCCGAGGCCGAGCTGCAGCGCTCGCGCCGTGCGCTGGGCTTTTTACTGAATGAAGGCGCGCGTGCCGACCAGCTGGAGGTCGCTGATCACTGGCCGTCTCTCGATGAGGCGGTGCTGCCGGCCACGCAGTCGATCGCGACCCTTGTCGAACGCCGCGCCGATGTGCTGGCGGCCGCGGCGCGCATCGATGCGGCGGCCGCCGGCGCGCGTCTTGCCGAGTCGCTGCGCACGCGCGATGTGTCGGTAGGCGTGCAATACGAACACTATCCGCAGCCGGGAAGTCAGGGCAACAGCGCCGGCAACAGCGTGGGCGTCTCTCTGCAGGTTCCGCTGTTTACCCGCTACTACTATGCGGGCGAGATCGGCGCGTCGCTGGCGGCGCTCGATGCCGCAAAAGAGCAGCTGGCGCGCACCCGGGCGGCGGCCGAAGCCGACGTCAGTACCGCGCTGGCGGCACTGCACAGCGCGGCCGAGCGCGTGCGCCGCAATCGCGACGAATTGCTGGTCGCCGCCGAACGGGCGGCGATGGCCGCTGAATACGCGTACAAGAACGGCGCCGTGGGCGTGATCGACATGCTCGATGCCCGCCGTACCCTGCGCGCGACCCGGCTCGACGCGCTCACTGCGCTGGCCGACTTCAGCAAGGCGCTCGCCAGCTGGCGCGCTGCTACCGAAATTACTGATGGTTCCCGATAATGAAAAAAATTAGCAAGCTGGTGTTGCTGCTCGCGATCGCAGCCATGGCGGCGGGCGTCGTCCTGTATGTGCAGGCGAACCGTGCCGAACATGAGGCGGCCGAGGCACAGCCGCGGCCGCTGCGACGCGACCCCGGCATCGTGCACTTCGAGCGTGGCGAGCCGCAGCTGTCGGCACTGCGCTCGGAAGCCGCGAAGGCCGAGGCGATGCCGGCGGCCGATCCCGTGAACGGCCGCTTTGTGTACGACGAGAATGCGACATCCCGCGTTAGTTCGCCATTGACCGGGCGCGTGCTCAGCCTGCGCGCGGAAGTCGGGACGAGCGTGTCGCACGGCGATGCCTTGCTCGAGCTGGATTCCCCGGAGCTGGCCAACGCCGAGGCCGATCAGGCAAAGGCCAGCAGCGACGAAGTGCGCAAGCGGCTGGCCTTCGAGCGGGCACGGCAACTGCACGACCATGAGGTGATCGCAAGCAAGGATCTGGAAGCGGCCGAGACAGAGTACCAGCAGGCGCAGGCCGATACGCGACGCGCTGCGGCGCGGCTGCGCAACCTGCAGGCGTCGGGGCACCAGAACGGCAGGTTCGTGTTGCGCGCGCCGATCGGCGGCTTGGTCGTCGAGCGGCACGCCAACCCGGGGCAGGAAGTGCGACCCGATCTCGATGCGCCGCTATTTTTGATTTCGGATGTCAGCCGGCTGTGGATCCTGGTCGACGTGCCCGAGCACAGCCTGGCCAACATCCATGTCGGCCAGACGGTCGGCGTTGAGACCGATGCCTTCCCGGAGCAGCGCTTTACCGCACGGGTCGAGCGGGTCGGTGTGGCTGTCGATCCGGTCACCCGCCGCGTGCAGGTGCGCTGCGTGGCGAAGAACCTGGATGGCAAGCTGAAGCCGGAAATGTTCGCGCGGGTGTCTTTTCTGGCGGATGGCGAGCGCAAGGGCATTCGTGTGCCGAACTCGGCGCTGGTCAGCGAGGGCATTTATGCGTTCGTGTTCGTCGAAACCGGGCCTGGCACCTTCGAAAAGCGCAAGGTGGGGCTGGCACTGCGCGGTATGGAGCACTCGTTCGTCGAGAGCGGGCTGTCGGCAGGGGAGCGGGTCGTGGTCGAGGGCGCGCTGCTGTTGAATTCCGAGGCGGCTGCCGATGCTCAGTAAGCTCATCCAGTTTGTCCTGACCCAGCGCGTGTTCGTGCTGGTGATGACCGCGGCCTTGTGCGCGTTTGGCTACCGCGCAGTCACCAATCTGCCGATCGAGGCTTTCCCTGACGTGCAGGACGTACAGGTGCTGGTTGTGACCCAGTATCCCGGACAGGCGCCGGAAGAAGTCGAGCGCAATGTCACGCTGCCGATCGAGCGGGAGATGTCCGGCGTGCCGCGCCAGACGCAGTTGCGCTCGGTGACGATCTCCGGGCTGTCGGTAGTGACACTGACCTTCGGTGACGGTACCGATGACTACTTCGCTCGCCAGCAGGTGCTCGAAAAACTGCAGAACGTGAATTTGCCGGCAGGCGTACAACCGCAGCTGGCGCCGCTGACCACAGCCGTCGGCGAGGTGTACCGTTATGTGCTGGAGATACCGGCAGACATGTCGCTGAGCACGGCGCGCGCGATTCAGGACTGGGTGATCCGTCCGAACCTGCGCATCGTTCCCAACGTGGCCGATGTGGTCAGCTTTGGCGGCACGATCAAGGAATATCAGGTGAAGGTCGACCCGTATGCGCTCAAGCGCTACGGCCTGGCCATCGAGCAGGTCAGCGCCACGCTGGCCGCAAACTCGGCGAATGTCGGCGGCGGCTTCGTGCGCCGTGGCGATGAGGCGCTGGTGATTCGCGGCATGGGCATCTTCAGCAAGCTTGAGGACATCGGCCGCGTGGTGGTCAGCGCGAAGGATGGCAAGACCGTGCTGGTGTCGGATATCGGCGAGGTAGTGATCGGTGCGCGCAACCGTTCCGGCATCGTCTCTTACAACGACCGCGATACCGTCGTCGAAGGCATCGTGCAGATGACCAAGGGCGGCAATGCGACCAAGGTCGTCACCGAGCTGAAGGAAAAGATCGCGCAGGTGAACGCCAAATTGCCACCGGGCGTGAAGATCCATCCGATCTACGACCGTACCGAACTGATCGGCCATACGGTGATGACGGTCGCCGAAAACCTGCTGGTCGGCGCGGCGCTGGTGATCGCGCTGCTGGTGATCTTCCTGCGCAACTGGCGGGCGGCGCTGATGGTCGCGACCGTGATCCCGCTGTCATTGCTGTTTGCGTTCATCTTCCTTGATGCGCGCGGCATTCCGGCCAACCTGATCTCGCTCGGTGCGGTCGACTTCGGCATCATTATCGACGGTGCGGTGGTGCTGGTCGAGGCGCTGATGGTGCGGCTGACCCTGACCCAGTTTGACCCGGCGCTGACGCCGGAGGCCACCGTCGCGCTGCGCCTGTCGCAACTGCGGCGCACCGTCATCGAGATGGGGCATCCGATCTTGTTCGCCAAGGCGATCATCATTGTGGCGTTCATCCCGATCTTCACGTTCCAGCGCGTCGAGGGCAAGATCTTCGCGCCGGTGGCGTTGACGCTGTCGTTTGCGATGCTCGGGGCGGTGGTGCTGACAATGACGCTGGTGCCGACCATGCTGGCGCTGACGCTGCGCAAGCATACGATGGAAGAGAAACACATCGGCTGGCTGCACTGGCTGCAGCGACGTTATCGCGCCTTCCTTGGCTGGGCCGCCGGGCACCGCTTCATTGTCGCTGCCGCCTCGGTTGGCGTGCTGGCAGTGAGCCTGCTGCTGTCGCCGCTGCTGGGCAGCGAGTTCGTGCCGAAACTCGATGAAGGCAATATCTGGCTGACGATCAGCCTGCCGCCGGCCACGTCATTAGACGCGTCGAAGACGATCGAGCGCCAGGTACGCGCCATCCTGCTCGGCTACCCGGAGGTCAAGAGCGTGATCGCGCACGTCGGCCGTCCTGACGATGGCACCGATCCGAAGGGTCCGAACAACATCGAGATCCTGGCTGACCTGAAGCCGGCCGGCAGCTGGCGCTTCCCTGGCAAGGAGGCGATGGTCGCCGACATGGGCAAGAAGATCCGCACGATTCCCGGTGTGCCGACCAACTTCTCGCAGGTCATCCAGGACAGCGTCGAAGAGGCACTCTCCGGTGTGAAGGGCGAGATCGCGGTGAAGATCTACGGTCCGGACCTCGAGATCCTGACCGAGAAGAGTGAGCAGGTCGCGCGGGTCATCAAGGGCGTGCGCGGCGCCACCGACGTGCAGGCGATCAAGATTGCCGGCCAGAGCGAGATCGACATCGCGATCGACCGTGAGCGCATCGCGCGGCTGGGCGTGAATATCGCCGCAGTGAACACCGCAATTCAGACCGCACTCGCCGGCATCGCCGTCAACACCTTCTACGAAGGCGACAAACGGTTTGACGTCACGGTAAGGCTGAAGGAGACCTATCGCAATGCGGTGGATGACATCAGCCTGTTGCAGGTCGCCCTGCCGGAAGGCCGGGGTAGCGTGAATCTGGGCGACATCGCGCACATTGAAGTCCGGCAGGGGGCCGCGCGCATCAGCCGCGAGGCCGGCGGCCGGATCGCGCTGGTCAAGTCCAACCTGCTCGGGCGCGACCAGGGCAGCTTTGTCGCTGAAGCGCAGAAAAAAGTCCGCGAGAAGGTGAACCTGCCGCCGGGCTACACAATCGCCTGGGGCGGCCAGTTCGAGAACCAGCAGCGTGCGGTGAAGCGGCTGACAGTGATCGTGCCGATCACGATCCTGTTGATATTCTCGTTACTGTTCTGGGCCTTCAAGTCCGTGCGCAAGGCCTTGCTGATCATGATGATCGTACCGTTCGCCATGATCGGTGGCATTGCTGCGCTGGCGCTGGCCGGCCTGCATTTTTCGGTGTCGGCTGCGGTCGGCTTTATCGCGGTGGCCGGTATTTCGGTGCAGAACGGCGTCATCATGGTTGAGCAGATCGTCGAGATGCTGCGCCGCGAGCGCAGCGTCGCGGCGGCGGCGGTCGAAGGGGCGGTGTCGCGGCTGCGTCCTATCCTGATGACCGCCTTGATGGCCGGGCTGGGCCTGTTGCCGGCGGCGCTGTCGCATGGCATCGGGTCGGAGACCCAGCGTCCGTTCGCGCTGGTGATCGTCGGCGGCATTGTATCGGCGACGTTTTTCACCTTGCTGCTGCTGCCGCTGGCTTACCCCTATTTCCAGGACCGGACGGCTGACGTCATTCCGCCGGCGCCGCTCTGACTGTCTGGCACAATACCGGGATTATCCATGTCGAATTTCTTTATGCACGTTCTGCTGGTGGAGGATGACCTGGTGCTGGCCGACGGGATCGCGCGCATTTTGCGCGGCCACGGCATGGTGGTCGACGTCGTTCACAACGGCACCGATGCGGACCGCGCGCTGGCATCACGCGAGGTGTCCGTGGCGGTGCTCGACATCGGCCTTGCCGGTATCGACGGTTTCGAGGTGGTGCGACGGCTGCGCGCGCGCGGCTCGACGATGCCGGTGCTGCTGCTGACCGCGCGCGACGACGTTCAGGACCGCGTGCGGGGCCTCGAGATCGGTGCCGACGATTACCTGGTCAAGCCCTTCGCTGCGCCCGAACTGGTGGCTCGGCTCAAGGCGCTGGTCCGGCGCAGCAACCCGCGCGCAATCGACCTGCAGATCGGTGCTTTGCAGCTCGACCCGTTTGCGCGTCGCGCTACCGTCGACGGCCAGCCGGTCGACCTGTCCGCGCGTGAATGGGCCGTGCTCGAATACCTGATGCAGAATGCCTCGCGGGTGGTGTCCAAGCAGCAGATCATTGACGCGATCCTGCCCTGGGGCGAAGAGGTCACGCTGAACGCGGTCGAGGTCTATGTGTCGCGGATTCGCTCGAAGATTGCGTCGGCCGGCATTTCGATCAAGACCATTCGCGGCTTCGGCTACATGCTGGAACCGGGCGCCAGCGGATGAGCCTGCGCACCAAGCTGCTGAAGTGGCTATTGATCCCGCTGCTGGCGGTGAACTCGGTCGCGGCCGGCAGTGCCTACTGGCTGGCGTGGATTCCGGCGCAGTCGGCGCTCGACCAGAGCCTCGCGGATGCCGCGTGGGCGCTGGTTCCGCATGTGCAGGAATCCGGCAGCTCGCTTGAACTCAGCCTGTCGCAGCAGGCCGAACAGGTGCTGCGGGTCGACCATTTCGACACGGTGTTCTTTGTCGTGCGCGACCGTTTCGGGCGTACGCTTGCCGGCGACAGCGATTTTCCCGCGCTGCGATCGCCGGAAAAGCTCAATGTGTACACGGCCTATCCGGCACGCATGCGCGGCCAGGACGTGCGTGCGATCACGCTGCGCACGGTGATCGCCGGTGAACAGATCATGATCGGTGTCGCCGAGACGCGCATCAAGCGACAGCAGATACGCATGCGCATCCTGTGGTCCTTGCTGGCCCTCGAGCTGGTGCTGCTGCTGCTGATCCCGGCGGTGATCTGGCTGGTGCTCGACAAAGGCTTCGTGCCGCTCAGGACCATTCGCGAGGACCTGGCACGGCGTCGTCCGGATGACCTGTCGCCGCTGCCGATCGGCGATGCCCCGCAGGAAATCTCTCCCTTTATCCTGGCCATGAACGATTTGCTGCAGCGCGCTCAGGACAGCGCACGCGCGAAGCAGGACTTCCTTGCCAATGTCGCACACCAGTTGCGCACGCCGCTGGCGGGCTTCCGCGCCCAGCTGGAGTGGCTGCGCGAGCATCACCGGCAGGACGACGAGACTGCCCAGTCGACTGCGATGATGCTGACGTCGACTGACCGCATGGTGCGCCAGGCCAATCAGTTGCTCGCGTTGGCCCGCTCGGAGCCGGGCGGCATTGTGCGCCAGCGCTTCGAATACGTCTTGCTAGACCAGCTGGTGGCCGAGTCGGTACAGCAGTTCGTGCAGCAGGCGCTGGCGAAGGACATCGATATCGGTTTCGACCTGCAGCCGGCCGAGGTCTTCGGCGACAGCTTCCTGCTGCGCGACCTGGTAGACAACCTGGTCGACAATGCCATCCGTTACACGCCGCGCGGCGGCATCGTCACCGTCAGCTGCAGCAGCGCAGACGGGCGCGCGCTGCTGCGCGTCGAGGACAACGGCCCGGGTATTCCGGAGACGCAGAAAGACCGTGTTTTTACCCGTTTCTACCGACTGGACCAGACGCAATCCGGCAGCGGACTGGGGCTGGCGATCGTGCGCGACATTGCGACCGACCACGGTGCGGTGGTCGAGGTGGGGGTCGGCGCCGCCGGCCGTGGCACGCTATTTCGCGTCGTGTTCCCGCCGTTGCCGCCGTCCGCGGCCGTATAATCGCGCTCCTGAACGACAAGGGCGAGCCGCCCGCATTCCGTATTCCCGTGACCTACAGCGTCAAAGAAATCTTTTACACCCTGCAGGGCGAAGGCGCCCAGGCCGGCCGCCCGGCGGTGTTTTGCCGTTTTGCCGGCTGTAATTTGTGGACCGGCCGCGAGCAAGACCGCGCGGACGCGGTGTGCCGTTTCTGCGATACCGATTTCGTCGGCACCGACGGCGTCAATGGCGGCAAATTCGCGTCGGCCGATGCGCTTGCCGCGCGGATCGATGCGCAATGGCCGGCCGCTCGTCCGCAGCGCAAATATGTGGTGTTCACCGGCGGCGAGCCGCTGCTGCAACTTGACCGCGTACTGGTCGAGGCAATGCATGCGCGCGGCTTTGAAGTCGCCATCGAGACCAATGGCACGCTGCCGGTACCCGACGGCGTCGACTGGGTGTGCGTCAGCCCGAAGCAGGGCGCGGCACTGGTCGTGGCGGGCGGCGATGAACTGAAGCTGGTGATACCGCAGCAGGGCCAGGACCTGGCCCAGTTCGAGCGGCTGGACTTCACGCATTTCTTCTTGCAGCCGATGGACGGGCCTGACAAGGTAAAGAACACGCAGCTGGCGATCGGCGCCTGCAAGGAGAATCCACGCTGGCGGCTGTCGATCCAGACGCACAAGTTATTGCAGATCCCCTGAATTGAAACCCACCATGCTCACCATTACCCGCAAGCTCGAGTTCGATGCCGGGCACCGGATTCCCGACCACAAGAGCCAGTGCCGTAACCTGCACGGGCATCGTTACACGCTGGAGATCACACTGGTCGGCAACGTGATCGAGCAGGAGGGCAATTCCGACAACGGCATGATCATGGACTTCTCCGACGTCAAGGCACTGGCTAAGCAACACCTGGTCGACGTCTGGGATCATGCCTTCCTGGTGTATGCCGGCGACACCGCGGTGCGCGATTTCCTGGCATCGCTGCCCGGTCACAAGACCGTGACGATCGATCGCATCCCGACCGTCGAGAACCTCGCCCGCACCGCGTTCGACCTCCTGAAGACGGTCTTTACCGACCGCTACGGCACCGGACTACGGCTGTGCAAGCTGGTGCTGCACGAGACGCCGAATTGCTGGGCCGAGATCTGCGAGGACTGAGGTGACCGACGAGGACTTCATGCGGCTGGCGATGGCGGCCGCCGGCCGCGCGCAGGCGCTCGGTGAAGTCCCGGTCGGCGCAGTACTTGTCAAGGACGGTGCAGTGATCGCGACCGGTTTCAACCAGCCGATCGGCAGTCACGATCCGACCCGCCACGCCGAGATTGCCGCGCTGCGCGCCGGCGCCGAGGCGCTCGGCAACTACCGGCTGCCTGGCTGCACACTGTACGTGACGCTGGAACCCTGTGTGATGTGCGCCGGCGCGATGATGCATGCACGGCTGGCACGCGTGGTGTTCGGCGCGTCCGACCCGAAGACCGGTGCGTGCGGATCGGTCGTCAACCTGTTCGCCGAGGAGCGCCTGAATCACCATGCCGAGGTGAGCGGCGGCGTGCTGGCTGCCGAATGCGGCACAATGCTGTCCAATTTCTTTGCCGAGCGGCGCCGGCAGACGCGCAGCGAGACGACATGAACCGACCCCTGACGATTGGCGTGGTGGCGCCCAGCGGCTATGCGGCCGACCCGCACGCTGCGGCCCGCGGGCTGCAACGGCTGCGCGAACTCGGGCATACGGTCAGGGATTTCCCGGCGTCCTATTCGCCGCATCAGCGTTTCGCGGCGACAGATGCCGAGCGCGTCGCACAGCTGCATGCGGCCGCACGTGATCCGGACATCGAGCTGGTGATCGCGCTGCGCGGCGGATACGGGCTGTCGCGGCTGCTGCCGGAGATCGATTTTGCGCTGCTGGCCGCCAGCGGCAAGCGCTGGGTCGGTCATAGCGATTTCACTGTGCTGCAACTCGCCCTGCTGGCAACGACCGGTGCGGCCAGCTTTGCCGGGCCGATGATCTGCGACGACTTCTGCCGGCCTGACCCCAGCGAATTCACGCTGAACCAATTCTGGCGTTGCGTTAACTCGCCCTCCTTGCGGATCGACGTGGCAGCAGCCGGCAATCCGGCCGTGCAGGCCAGCGGTCGGCTGTGGGGTGGAAACCTGGCGATGCTGTGCCATCTGGTCGGCACGCGCTGGCTGCCGTCGGTCGACGGCGGCATCCTGTTTGTCGAAGACATCAATGAGCATCCGTACCGCGTCGAGCGGATGCTGCTGCAACTCGCCCACGCGGGCGTGCTCGGCCGGCAGAACGCGGTCTTGCTTGGCGACTTTTCCGGCTACAGGCTAACGGACACCGACAACGGTTATGATTTTGACAGCATGGCGGATTACCTGCGGCGGCGCCTTGACGTGCCTGTCCTGCACGGCCTGCCCTTCGGGCATACCCGCGACAAACTGACCCTGCCGGTCGGCGCGCACTGCGTGCTGCGTTCGGATGCGGCCGGCTTCTCCCTTGACCTGAGCGGCTATCCGTTCCTGCAAGCGCGCTGAGCGAGGGCGGGCCGCCCTGCGGCCAGCTGCGTTCGAGGGTGCGTCACGATGGTAAAATACCGGGTTTTCCGCCCTGCAGCACGGCCGTGCCGCTGCGCGCTGGGCGTTCAGATTGTTGTCATTCATCCCGCTCCCACAAGGTCCCAGCTTGCTTTCCACCGCCAATATCACAATGCAGTTCGGCGCCAAGCCGCTTTTCGAGAACATTTCCGTCAAATTCGGCGACGGCAACCGTTACGGCCTGATCGGCGCTAACGGCTGCGGCAAATCGACGTTCATGAAGATCCTCGGCGGCGATCTTGAGCCGAGCGCCGGCACGGTGATGCTGGACCTCAACGAGCGCCTCGGCAAGCTGCGCCAGGATCAGTTCGCGTACGAAGAGATGCGCGTGCTCGACGTGGTGATGATGGGCCACACCGAGATGTGGGAGGCGATGGCCGAGCGCGACGCGATCTATGCCAATCCGGATGCGACCGACGAGGATTACATGAAGGCGGCCGACCTCGAGGCGAGGTTCGCCGAGTATGACGGCTATACCGCCGAAGCGCGTGCCGGCGAACTCTTGCTCGGTGTGGGCATACCGCTCGACCAGCATAACGGCCTGATGAACGCGGTCGCGCCCGGCTGGAAGCTGCGTGTGCTGCTGGCGCAGGCGCTGTTCTCGAACCCGGACATCCTGCTGCTCGACGAACCGACCAACAACCTCGACATCAACACCATCCGCTGGCTCGAGGACGTGCTCAATGAGCGCAACTCGACGATGATCATCATCTCGCACGACCGCCACTTCCTGAACCAGGTCTGCACGCACATGGCAGACATGGACTACGGCACGCTGAAGATCTATCCGGGCAATTACGACGACTACATGCTGGCCTCCGCGCAGGCACGCACGCAGCAGGTCGCGGCGAATGCCAAGGCGAAGGAAAAGATATCCGAGCTGCAGGACTTCGTGCGCCGGTTCTCTGCGAACAAGTCCAAGGCCAGGCAGGCGACCTCGCGTGCCAAGCAGATCGACAAGATCAAGGTCGAGGACCTCAAGCCGTCATCGCGGCAAAACCCGTTCATCCGCTTTGAAGGCGAGAAAAAACTGCATCGTCTTGCGGTGGCGGCTGAGGGCATCTCGAAGTCCTATGACCACCCGGTGTTTCGCAACTTCAGTATCGCTGTCGAAGCCGGCGAGAAAATCGCGATCATCGGCGAGAACGGCGCCGGCAAGACGACGCTGCTGCGCTGCCTCGGCGGCGAGGTGTGCGGATTGCAAGCGGATGCGGGCCGTGTCAAATGGGCCGAAAATGCCGATGTCGGCTACATGCCGCAAGACCCGACCGAAGAATTCGCGGTCGACAAGCCGCTGACCGACTGGATGGGTCAGTGGACGCAGGAAGGCGACGACGACCAGGCGGTGCGCTCCATCCTCGGCCGCCTGCTGTTTTCCGGCGACGAGGTGAAAAAGTCGGTGAAGGTGCTGTCCGGTGGCGAGAAGGGGCGGATGATGTACGGCAAGCTGATGCTGGGCCGGCACAACGTCCTGCTGATGGATGAGCCGACCAACCACATGGACATGGAATCCATCGAATCACTGAATATCGCACTGGAAAAATACGCCGGTACCCTGATATTCGTCTCTCATGACCGCGAGTTCGTGTCGTCGCTGGCCACGCGCATCCTGGAAGTGAAGCAGGGCGGGATTGTCGACTTCCAGGGCACCTATGATGACTACCTGACTTCGCAGGGCCTGGAGTAAGCCGTCCGCCGGCAGGTGAAACCAGCGGGTGAGGCCAGCGGGCACGACCACAGGGTGAAAGCAGGGGTAAGTATGGAAATCAAGACTGTCGAATTCGAAAGACCGGACGCCGGCGGCGCCAGCTGTGTCGCGTCGGCCTGGGCCAGGGTGCCCGAACTGCTCACGCCAGAGCGTCGGGCGCAGTTGAAGGAACGCGCGCGCGCGCTGCTGAAGGCAAAGGGCGCGGTACTGGTCGCGCATTATTACGTCGACGCCGATCTGCAGGACCTGGCCGAGGAAACCGGCGGTTGCGTGTCCGATTCGCTCGAAATGGCCCGCTTCGGCCGCGATCACGCAGCCCAGACCCTGGTGGTCGCCGGCGTGCGTTTCATGGGTGAGACCGCCAAGATCCTGTCGCCGCAGAAAACCATCCTGATGCCGGACCTCGACGCGACCTGCTCGCTCGATCTCGGCTGCCCGGCCGACGAATTCGCCGCCTTTTGCGATGCGCACCCGGACCGCACCGTGGTCGTCTACGCGAACACCAGCGCGGCAGTGAAGGCGCGCGCAGACTGGATGGTGACCTCGTCGATCGGTCTCGATATCGTCAGACACCTGCACGCGCAGGGCAAGAAAATCATCTGGGCGCCCGACCGTCACCTGGGCGGCTACATCCAGAAGCAGACCGGCGCCGACATGCTGCTGTGGCAGGGCTCCTGCCTGGTGCATGACGAGTTCAAGGGCATTGAGCTCGACCTGCTCAAGCGCGAACACCCGAACGCGAAGGTGCTGGTGCATCCGGAGTCGCCAGCCGCGGTGGTCGAGCAGGCCGATGTGGTCGGCTCAACATCGCAGCTGATCGCGGCGGCTGTTGCACTGGACGCGAAGGAATTCATCGTCGCTACCGACAACGGCATCCTGCACAAGATGCGCCTGGCGGCGCCGGGCAAGACCTTCATCGAAGCGCCGACCGCCGGCAACAGCGCCACCTGCAAGAGCTGCGCGCACTGCCCGTGGATGGCGATGAATGGCCTGCAGAACCTGATCGACGTGCTCGAGAGCGGCCGCAATCAGATCCATGTCGATGCAGCGATCGGTGACAAGGCGGTCACCTGCATCAATCGTATGCTTGACTTCGCGGCGGCAAAGAAGGCGAATGTGCGCCCGTCGTCCGACCTGGCAGCCGAGCAGCCGCTGTTTGCCGGTATCGGTCCGGCATGAGCACGCTGACGAACCCGTTCGCGCCATTCGACGCCGCGCTGGCCGAGGCCTTCGAGGCAAACATCCGGGCGGCGCTGGTCGAGGACATCGGCCGCGGCGACTGGACCGCGATGTTGCTGCCGGAAGCCGCGCAGGTAACTGCACATGTCGTCGTGCGCGAGCCGGCCGTGCTGTGTGGCGCGCCCTGGTTCGAGGGCGCGATGATGCAGGTTGATCCGCGCATCCGCATTGACTGGCATGTCGCCGAGGGTGAACTGATGCACGCCGATGCGCTGGTATGCAGCATGGCCGGACCGGCGCGCTCGCTGATGACGGCCGAGCGTCCCGCACTGAATTTCCTGCAACTGCTGTCCGGCGTCGCCACCGCGACGCGCGACTATGTGCAGCTTGTGGAAGGCACGACTGCTGCGATTCTGGACACGCGCAAGACCTTGCCGGGACTGCGACTCGCGCAGAAATATGCGGTGCGCGTCGGCGGCGGCCGCAACCAGCGGCTCGCGCTGTACGACGGCATCCTGATCAAGGAAAACCACATCGCGGCTGCCGGCAGTATCCGCGCCGCGATGGAAGCGGCGCGCGCATTGCATGCCGGCGTGCCGATTCAAATCGAAGTGGAAAACCTGGATGAATTGCAGCAGGCGCTCGACACGGGCGCGACATCGGTCCTGCTGGACAACTTCAGTACCGACATGATGCGTGCAGCCGTGAGCCTGAACGCGGGCAGGGCGCTGCTGGAGGCGTCCGGCGGCGTGAACCGTGACAGCGTGCGCGCGATTGCACAGACCGGTGTTGACCGGATCTCGATCGGCAGCCTGACCAAGGACGTGAAGGCGACCGATTATTCGATGCGGGTGGTCGGCTGAGGAACGCTGCGGCATCCGGCGCAGGCCGGCCTGCCGCAGCGCTAGCTCATCGGCGCGGCGGCAGCTTGCGCACCGGCGTCAGCACGGTAGGCAGTGCCTTCGGCAGCGTATCCGGATAATCCAGGCTGTAATGCAGGCCCCGACTTTCACGCCGCGACAGCGCGCTGCTGACGATCAGTGACGCGACTTCGACCAGATTGCGCAGCTCCAGCAGATCGCGCGTGATGCGGAAATTCGTGTAGTACTCATTGATCTCTTCCTTCAGCAGCGCAATGCGGTGCTGCGCGCGCTCAAGCCGCTTGGTGGTGCGAACGATGCCGACGAAGCTCCACATCGCCCGCCGCAGCTCATCCCAGTTTTGCGTGATCACCACTTCTTCGTCGGCATCCGTCACGCGGCTTTCATCCCACGCGGGCAGGGCCGGGGCTGTCGATGTCGCTTGCCTTTCGATGTCAGTCGCCGCGGCGCGCCCGAGCACCACACATTCGAGCAACGAATTGCTGGCCAGCCGGTTGGCGCCGTGCAGGCCGGTGTACGCGGTCTCGCCGACCGCGTACAGCCCGTGGATGTCGGTGCGTCCATGCAGATCGGTGACGATGCCGCCGCAGGTGTAGTGGGTGGCCGGCACGATCGGGATCGGCTGCTTCGTGATATCGATGCCGAGTTCGAGGCAGCGCGCGTAAATGGTCGGGAAATGCTCGCGCAGGAATTCCGGCGGCTGATGGCTGATGTCGAGGTCGACATAGTCGAGGCCGCGCTTTTTCATCTCGTAGTCGATGGCGCGCGCGACGATGTCGCGCGGTGCGAGTTCGCCGCGCTCGTCATGCATCGGCATGAAGCGCTGGCCGGCGGCTACGCCGGCGGTCGCAGGCAGCTTCAGCAATCCGCCTTCGCCACGCACCGCCTCGGTGATCAGGAAAGACTTCGCGTACGGGTGGTACAGGCAGGTCGGGTGGAACTGGATGAACTCCATGTTTGCCACGCGGCAGCCGGCCCGCCAGGCCATCGCAATGCCGTCGCCGGTGGCGGTGTCCGGATTGGTCGTGTACAGGTAGACCTTGCCGGCGCCGCCGGTGGCCAGTACGGTCTGGTCGGCGGCGATGGTCAATACCTGCTGGCTTTCGACATCCTGCACGTACAGCCCATGGCAGTGCGGCGCGCCATTGCGATGACCGAGCTTGTCTGAGGTAATCAGGTCGATCGCAATGTGTTGCTCGAGCAGCGTGATGTTCGGGTGGTTGCGGACTTTTTCCTCGAGCGTCACCTGCACCGCATGGCCGGTCGCGTCGGCCGAATGAATGATCCGGCGCTGGCTGTGGCCGCCTTCGCGCGTCAGGTGAAAGCCCAGTTCGGCCTCGCTGTCGCGCGTAAATGGCACCCCCTGCGCGATCAGCCATTCGATGGCCTCGCGGCCGTGTGAAACGATGAAGCGGGTAGCAGATTCGTCGCACAGCCCGGCGCCGGCGATCAGCGTGTCGCTGACATGCTGGTCATGGCTGTCGTGCGAGTCCAGCACGGCGGCAATGCCCCCCTGGGCCCAGTCGCTGGCGCCGTCGCGCAGCGCACGCTTGGAGATGAGCACTACTTTGCGCTGCTGTGCGAGATGTAGCGCGACCGACAGGCCGGCAAGGCCGCTGCCGACGATGGCGACGTCAAATTTCATGTTCATTTTCTATTGTTGCATCTAGGAACTATAGGCGATTTACCCCGGCGCTGCGTACCATCAGTTGGAATGGGTCGACCAGGCAGGGTCAATCAGACGGGGGCGGAAAACAGGCTCGATTGGAGGTATCTCAAAAAAATAATGAAATTTTTAGTACAGAGAATCTTCTCAAGTATAATTCCCTTGACGTTGAGGCTCAGGTAGTAGCGGTGCAGTATCAGGCTGTAATTCCTTACTTGGTTGAGACGGTCGTCCGGCGGATCTTCCGCCTTAACCAGGGTCATATTTTTGGCCCAACGAAAGGAAACGCAATGGCAACTGGTACTGTCAAATGGTTCAATGACGCAAAAGGCTTTGGCTTCATCACTCCGGAAGGCGGCGGCGGCGATCTGTTCGCGCACTTCTCGGCAATCCAGTCGTCCGGCTTCAAGTCGCTGGCTGAAGGCCAGAAAGTCGAATTCGACGTGGTGAACGGCCCGAAAGGCCTGCAGGCTGCAAACATTAAGCCGATCTGATCGATAGTCGGTCGTTTCGAGCGGATCCCTGCTTCGGCAGGGATTTTTGCTTTTAAGGCAGCAAACATCGCTTGTGCCGCGGCGGCCAGCGTAGCGCATGTCGGCGGCCACCTTATTTCTTGAGCCAGTAATCCGGCTGCGCGAATGCGCGCCGCAGGAAATCGACGAAGGTGCGAACCCGCAAAGGCAGGTGCTGCCGCTGCGCAAAGACGGCGTAAATATCGTTGCCGGGCGCGGCGAAGTCATCCAGTACCGTTTCCAGTTGGCCCGACTCGATCTCGGTGCCCACCTCCCACATCGAGCGCCATGCAAGGCCGCGACCGGCGAGCGCCCAGTCGTGCAGTACCGCGCCGTCATTGCATCCCATGGTGCCGCCGACCTTGATGGTCACATTCTTGCCGTTCTGCCGGAAGGTCCAGCCGCGCTGGCTGCCCGCGCTGGAAAACGCCAGACAGTTGTGACGAGACAGCTCGTCGGGCGATGACGGACGGCCGAATTTCCTGAAGTAGTCCGATGCGCCAACGACCACGCGGCGATTGTCGGCAAGCTTCACGCCAACCAGGCTCGAATCCGACAAGTCGGCGATACGAATCGCCACATCGACGCCCTCGCCAATCAGGTCGACCACACGATCATTCAGGTTCAGCGTCAGCGTGACATCCCGGTGCTCGGCAAGGAAGGACGGAATCAGCGGCGCGACATGCTGCCTTCCGAAGCCGGCTGGCGCCGATACCGACAGGTGACCGCTCGGGCGGGCGCTGCGTTCGGAGACCTCGGCTTCCGCATTTTCCAGGTCATGCAGGATGCGCTGGCAGTTTTCCAGGAAGGCGAGCCCTTCGTTGGTCAGCGCAATCTTGCGGGTCGTTCGTTGCAGCAGTTTCACGCCCAAGCGGGCTTCGAGCGCATCGAGGCGGCGTCCGATCACGGCCGGCGCGATGCCCTCGGCACGCGCCGCAGCCGACAGGCTGCCGCGCGACGCGACATCGACAAAGGTGGAGATCTGCTTGAACTGGTCCATGCGTCCACGGATTTATAACTGGAACGCAATGATAAACGTATTGCCTATGATTTTTTGCAACATTTGGGTTAAAACGAGCCAATATAGGCGCGTACGCCGGCGAGCAACATCTCGATCGCGATGGCGGTCAGGATCAGTCCCATCAGCCGCTCGAACGCCGTGACGACCGGATCGCCCAGCACCCGCTGCAAGCGTTCGGCTGACAGCAGCACCAGCAGCCAGACCACGGCCACCAGCGAGATAACAGCGACATACAGCCAGATCGCCATGTTGGCTTGCGAGGAAAATAGCAACACGGTCACCAGTGCCGACGGACCCGCCAGTGCCGGTATGGCCAGCGGTACGATCAGCGGCTCATTCCCCGCTTTGTCGTCATCGCCGAAAATGCCGCCCGGCTGCGGGAACACCATCCGCAGCGCGATCAGGAACAGGATCACCCCGCCGCCGATCCGCAGCGAGATTTCGCTCAGCTGCAGCGCGTGGAGGAAGGGCCTGCCGATGAACATGAAAGCCAGCAGCAGCGCAAAGGCGATCAGGCATTCGCGCACGACCACCAGATGACGGCGCTCTGGTGCCACCTTGCGTAGCGTGCTGACAAACAGCGGCACATTGCCGAACGGATCGGTGACGAGCAGCAGCAGGATGAACGACTGGAAGAAGCTTTCGGTCATGGCGGTCCCGGCATGAAAGATCGGGTTAGCATGCCATGAAACATCAAGTGGGACGGCAGTGGCGTCTCGGGAGGGAGTCGATCAATGAGCAAGAAGGATGAATCGCGCACGCGCCGCGCGCGCCGGCGTGTGCTGCTGGGCGGGCTGGGCGTGGCCGGTGCGCTGGTAGTCGGCTGGAGCGTGCTGCCGCCGCGCCAGCGCCTGTATGCGACGCCACCCGGCGGCTTGCCGTCACAAATTTTTCCGCTCAACGGCTGGGTCATGGTGTCCACGACGGGCCGGGTCACCGTCATGCTGGCCAAGAGTGAAATGGGGCAGGGCGTAACGACCTCGCTGGCGATGCTGGTAGCAGAGGAACTGGACGTGCCGCTGTCGTCGCTGGACCTGCGGCAGGCACCGTTGCAAGCCATCTATGGCGACACGACGATGGTGCCCGACGGGCTGCCGTTCCGGCCGGACGACGAGGGTGCACTGGCGCGCGGCGCGCAATGGATGACGCGCAAGATGATGCGCGAGTTTGGCCTGGTGGTAACGGGCGGCTCATCGAGTGTGAAGGACAGCTGGCTGCCGATGCGCTCGGCCGGGGCGGCCGCACGCGCGCGCCTGGTCGCCGCTGCGGCGCAGGCCTGGCAGGTGACGCCGGCTGAATGCCGCACGCAGGCCGGGCGTGTGCTGCATGCGGACGGGCGCTCAGTCACGTATGGTGAACTGGCGCAGCGCGCCGCCGCGCTCGGCGAGGTAGCGTACACGCTGAAATCCCCGCGCGAGTTCAGGCTGATCGGCCAGCCGGCCGAACGCCTTGACGCGCCGTCCAAGGTGGATGGCAGCGCCCGTTTCGGGCTCGACGTGCGCTTGCCCGGCCTGTTGTATGCGACGGTCGCGATGTGCCCGCTGCTGGGCGGCCGGCTGGCATCTTTCGACCCGGATTCGCTGGCCGGTCTTGCCGGCGTGGTCCGTCTGGTCCGGCTGGCTGCCGATCGCGCCGGTGCGCCGGAGGCTGTGGCCATCGTTGCGACTTCGCGCTGGAGCGCTTTGCAGGCGCTGGAAAAGCTGCAGATCGCGTGGCTGGACGGTCCGCAGGCGCACTGGTCGAGCGACGCCGGTCTGGCGTCGTTGCGGCACGCGCTCGACAGCGAGAGCGGATTCACCTTCCACCGGCGCGGTGACCCTGCGCGGGCCAGCGGCACGCACAGCGTCAGCGCCGAGTACAGCGCACCTTACCTGGCGCATGCGGCGCTGGAGCCGGTCAACTGTACCGCGCAACTGAAAGGCGGGCGGCTGGCGCTGTGGGTGCCGACGCAGGCGCCGTCGACGGCCGTGGCCGCTGGTGCACGCGCAGCCGGCGTCGGGCAGGCATCGGTGGATCTGCAGGTAACGCAGCTCGGCGGCGGTTTCGGCCGCCGGCTCGACAGCGACATGGTGGCGCAGGCGGCGGCGATTGCGCGTGCGCTTGACGGTGCGCCGTTGCAACTGATGTGGACCCGCGAGCAGGACATGCGTCATGACTTCTACCGGCCGGCAGCGGTTGCGCGGCTGTCGGCGACGCTGGATGCCAAGGGCAACGTGATCGCGCTGGAGTCGCTCTCCGCCTCCGGCGCGCCGGCCCAGCAACTGATGCAGCGTGCGGTCGGCCTGCCGGCGGTCGGGCCGGACAAGACTACGGTCGAGGGCTTGTTCGATCATCCCTACGACATTCCACACCAGCGTATCGCCCATGTGAAGGTCGATTCGCCGCTGTCGCTGGGACCGTGGCGCTCGGTCGGCCATTCGTACAACGCCTTCTTCAAGGAGAGTTTTGTTGATGAGCTGGCGGTCGCTGCCCGGGCCGATCCGGTCGAGTTTCGCCGCCGGCTGTTGGCCGGGCGGCCACGTCATCGCGCGGTGCTGGACGCGGCAGTCCGGCTGGCCGGCACGGCGGCACCGGGACATGCGCTGGGCGTCGCGCTACACGAGGCATTCGGCAGCATCGTGGCGCAGGTCGCCGAGGTATCGGTCGACGACCAGCGCATTCGGGTACACCGGATCAGCTGTGCAGTCGATTGCGGTATCGCGGTTCACCCCGATGGCGTGCGGCAGCAGGTCGAATCAGCGGTGTGCATGGGACTGTCGGCGGCACTGCAGGAGCGCATTACCGTGGCGGGCGGCAAGGTACAGCAGTCGAATTATGCGGATTACCGGACGCTGCAGTTCTGGCAGATGCCCGAGGTGGCGGTGGTGATCGTGCCCGGCGGCGCATCGCCCGAGGGGATGGGCGAACCGGCGACGCCACCGGTGGCACCAGCCGTCGCGAATGCGGTGTTCCGGCTCACCGGCCAGCGCTTGCGCAGCCTGCCGCTGACCCTGGCATGACACCGCGCCCGCCGCCGGGCCAATGGCGCGAGCGCTTTCGGGCTGACCGTGCGCAATGAATGGCGTTCAGGAACCCAGTGCGTCCAGCAGGGCGCGCAGGTTGCATTCATGTTGCCATTGCTGCCGTTCCGGCGTGCTGGCAGCTTCGCGACGCAGTTCGTCGTCGCTGCGTTCCTGCTGCGCCGATAGCAGGCGCGCCACCTGGCGCGGTTCGGGCAGCATGGTGCCGTAGAACGCGACGATATCCCCGCGCTGCATCAGAATCGTCGGGAAATTCTCGACATCGAGGTCGCCGACCAGGTCGGCCTGGTCCTCGATGTCGATCCAGACGAATTGCGCGTCAGGAAACTCTTGGGCGAGTGCTTCGAAACCGGCACGGTATTGTTTGCACACATCGCACCAGCCGGCGCACAGGCAGGCGACGATCCAGCGACCGGCAGCGAGCGCAGCGGCCAGCCGAGAGAAGTTCTCAGGCACAAGAAAAAGTGAACTCATGCAAGGATTCTACCCGAAGGCACGCTTGGTAAAATGACGGTCATGCCTTCCCAACCTCCTACCATTGTCGCGATCGAGACCTCCACCGAACTGGCCTCGGTTGCGCTGCTTCATCGCGGCGAATTGCATTCGCGTGCATCGTCCGGCGTACAGACGCATTCGGCGTCAGCGCTGCCGATGCTGCAGCAACTGCTTGCCGAGGCCGGCCTGGCACTGGCCGACGTCGATGCACTCGCGTTCGGCTGTGGTCCCGGCTCGTTCACCGGCGTGCGCACCGCCTGCGCGCTGGTGCAGGGACTGGCCACCGGTCTGCAGCGCAAGGCGGTACCGGTCGTCACGCTGCTGGCCATGGCCGAATCAGCCCGGCTTGCCGGGGCCGGCGACGAGGTGATCGCGCTGCTGGACGCGCGCATGGGCGAGGTCTACCGGGCGCGCTACCGGTATGACGGCCAGTGGCATACGGTCGACCAGCCCGCGCTGCTCAAGGCAGCCGACGCCGCGTTCGCCGACGGCACCCCGGCCGTCTGCGGCAATGGCCTGAGCGCCTGTCCGGAGGAACTGGCGCCGCTTGGCGCACTGGCGTGCTTCCCGCAGGTCGTGCCGCATGCGCAGTCGATTGCGCGCCTGGCGGCGGCCGCACTGGCGCGTGGCGACTCGGTGGACGCGCGCGACGCACAGCCGCTTTACCTGCGTAACAAGGTGGCCCTGACGACAATCGAAAGAATGGCCGCAGCGGCGGCCAAGGTGGCGGGGGCCAGCGCGTGAGTTCGTTGCCGCAGATGCCGTCACGTTACCTGGCACCGCTGGTGTTGGCGCCGATGCGCGCGAATGACGTCGATGAGGTGGCGCGGGTCGAGAACGACGCTTACCCCTTTCCCTGGACGCGCGGCAATTTCCTCGATTCGCTCGCCAGCGGGTATCAGGCCTGGACAGCGCGCGAGGCCGATGGCCGGCTGGCCGGCTATTTCCTGCTGATGCCAGCAGTCGACGATATGCATTTGCTCAACATCACCGTGCGGCCTGATTTGCAGGGGCGTGGCATTGGACGGCAATTGCTCGACAAGGTGAGCGCACTGACACGCGCCGCCGGCATCACAGCGGTGCTGCTCGAAGTGCGACCGTCGAACCTGAATGCGCTGGCGGTGTACCGGCATGCGGGCTTCGTGCAGATCGGCCTGCGCAAAAATTATTACCCGGGGGCGGCCGACGCGCGCGAAGACGCGATCGTGATGCGGCGGATGCTCGATGGGGAGCCAGCGTGAATCCGGCACGGCTGACCCGGCTGCAGCAGATGGGGCTCGGACCTGTCTGGCGCCTGCGTACGGCGGGCATGGCAGCGCCTGTGCCTGAGCCCGTGCTCGCGCCCGCGCCGCGCCATCCGCTGCCTGACCCAGCGTTAGCCACAGCAGAGCAGCCTGCCGGCACTGAGCCGGTCGGCGCGATGGACTGGGAAGCGCTTGAGGCGTCGATCCGCCGTTGTACCCGCTGCGGTTTGTGTGCGGGGCGCACGCATGCCGTGCCCGGCGTTGGCGACCGCGCTGCGCGCTGGCTGTTTGTCGGCGAAGGGCCGGGCCGCAATGAGGATTTGCAGGGCGAGCCCTTCGTCGGCCCGGCCGGCAAACTGCTTGACAACATGCTGCGCGCGCTGGGGCTCGCCCGTGGCGAAAACACGTATATCGCCAATATCGTCAAATGCCGGCCGGTCGGTACCGACGGGCGTGACCGTCCGCCGGCGCCGGACGAAGTGGCGGCCTGCCTGCCTTATTTGCAGCGGCAAATTGCGCTGATCCGGCCCGACGTGATCGTCGCGCTGGGCAAGACCGCCGCCGTATCGCTGCTCGGGCTGACTGACGACGTCTCACTGGCCAGCCTGCGCGGCAAGGCGCGCGACTATGCGGGCATCCCGCTGGTGATCACCTACCATCCGGCTTACCTGTTGCGCAAGCCGGTCGACAAGGCCAAGACCTGGCGCGACCTGTGCGCGGCCCGGCAGTTGCTTGATGGCCGCTGAGCCCGCACCGTCCGGCGACAGTTTCCAGGCGCGCTTCCACCAGCGCTGGTCGGCGCTGCGCAATCCGCACACGCGCGCGCTGGCCTGGCTACTCGATGCACCCGACCTGCTGGAGGCATCTGCGCCGCGCTGGCACGGCAAGATCGCGCAGCTGCCAGCGCAGGCCGGCGACGCCGCGCGCGACTGGCTGGTGCAACTCGATGCGGCGCCGCAAGCGCTGGAAGCTTTTCTCGCCGTACATCCGCTGACGCGGCTGGGCCGCTATGCGGAGAACCTGCTGGCCTGGTATTTCCGCCATCTCGGCATACTCGTCGCCCACGGCGTGCAGGTACGTGCTGGCAAGGACCACACGATAGGCGAGTTCGACTTCCTGTTGCAGCAGGACGGGGCACTGCTGCACTGGGAATTCGCGACCAAGTTCTACCTGCTGTGCTCGGACGACCCGGCGCTGGCTGACCTGCAGCGGGCCGACTACTTCATCGGCCCGAACCTTGCCGATACGCTCGGCAAAAAAATCCGCAAGATCCTCGACCGACAGCTGATGCTCGGCCAGCATCCGGCTGCGCAGGCGCTGCTGCCGCGCCCGCTGTCCGCTGCGCAGGCCTTGATGAAGGGCTGGCTGTTCTACCGGCGTGGCGAGACGCCGGCGCTGCCAGGTGCCGGCGTCTCCGCCCGCCATTGCCGTGGCTGGTGGTGCACGCCGGACGAACTGGATTCGCACATTGGCGAGGCGGCGGCGATCATTCCGCGCATCGGCTGGATGGCGCCGGCACGGCTGCCGCTGGCGCAGGGCCTGCCAACGGCAACCGTTCGGCAGGCGCTGCTCGAGGGCTTTGCGCGCGACCCGATGCCCGTGATGGTGGCGGCGCTGCAGCGGCATGGGGAGGAATGGCTGGAAACCGAGCGCGGTTTCGTGGTGCCCGACCGCTGGCCAGCACAAGCGGTACAGCGGCTTGGCGGCCAGGCCGATCCCGGGCCTGCCTGACGACGTCGGGCGAAGAAATTGATGAACAGCTGTTCAGGTACCGATGTGTTTCTGCTCGCCGATCAGGTGCAGTGAATCATATTCGCGCTGGTTGTTCGCGTGACGACGCATTACCAGCCACATGATAGCGGCGACGAACAGTCCGAACAGCACAATCACGGCATTGATGTCGACATCGAATTTCACCAGCAGTGCGTACAGTGCGAGCATCAGCAGGATGGACAGGTTTTCGCTGAAGTTCTGCACCGCGATCGAATGCCCGGCGCTCATCAGCACATGGCCGCGGTGCTGCAGCAACGCATTCATCGGCACGACAAAATAACCGGACAGGGCGCCGATCAGCACCAGCAGCGGGTAGGCGACCGGCACCGATTCGACCGCCGCCATCACGCACACGATAACGCCCATGGCGAAGCCGAGCGGCATCACCGTCAGGGATTTTTTCAAAGGCACGCGCCTGGCCGCTGCGATCGCACCAAACGCGACGCCGAACGCCACCACGCCCTGCAGGATCGCTGCCTGCGCGAGCGGCATGCCGAGCGCGGCTGCGGCCCACTTCAGGACGATGAACTGCAGCGTCGCACCGGCGCCCCAGAACAGCGATGTGACGGCCAGCGAGATCTGTCCGAGCCGGTCGCGCCACAGGGTGGTGAAGCAGTGCGAGAAGTCGAGCACCAGCCGCCACGGGCCATGCTCCTGGCGCGGATAATGCGCATTGGTCAGCGGGATTTTCAGGTTGAAGGCGGCGGCCGCGACATAGGCCAGCATCACGATGCCAAGCGCCACTTCCAGCGAGAGGCTGAGCTCCATCGGATTGAACGGCAGCATCTCGCTGATCGCCGCGGCAAAACGGCTGCTGACGAGCGCACCGCCAAGCACGGTGCCCAAGATGATGGAGAGCACGGTCAGCCCCTCGATCCAGCCATTGGCCATCACCAGTTTTTCCGCGGGCAGCAACTCGGTCAGGATGCCGTACTTGGCCGGCGAGTACGCAGCTGCGCCGAAACCCACGACCGCATAGGCGATCAGCGGGTGAACACTGAAGAACATCATCAGGCAGCCGACAATCTTGACCAGATTGGTGATGAACATCACCCGCCCTTTGGGATAGGCATCGGCGAACGCACCAACGAATGGAGCCAGCGCAACATAGGAGAGAACGAAGAATAGCTTCAGCATCGGCGTCATCCAGTCCGGCGACTGGATCGATACCAGGACGGAAATGGCGACGATGAGCAGTGCGTTATCGGCCAGCGACGAGAAAAACTGCGCTGCCATGATGGTGTAGAAGCCGCGGTTCATTCAAATGATTCTCTTGCGGTGGGGCTGGCGGCTTGCTTTATACCATGAAATGGAATGATGCCCGTCAGAAGCGGGCTGGCGCGTCGCCGCTCCGGTAAAATGCACGTTTTATGCTGCCTTCCTGCGTGTCGCCCCCGATGTCTCGTCCGCTTGTTGCTGTCACCGATATTGACGCGATGCGTTCCAATCTTGCTGTGGCGAGTGCCAGGATGCCCCTTTCCCGCATGTGGGCGGTGGTCAAGGCGGATGCCTATGGCCACGGACTGCAGAATGCGCTGCGCGCTTTTGAATCGGCTGACGGCCTGGCGCTGGTTGAAATCGACCGTGCGGTTGCGCTGCGCGAGATGGGCTGGACCAAGCCCATCCTGCTAATGGAAGGTATGTTCGACCGCTCGGACTGGGCGGCTGTTCGTGACTACCGGCTGGAAACCGTCGTGCACAACGACGAGCAGGTGGCCATACTGGCCGAGGCGGGCGAGGCGGCGATACCGGTGCACCTGAAAGTGAACTCCGGCATGAACCGACTGGGCTTCAGCCCCGCGCGCGTGCGCGACATCTTCCACACGCTGAAGGCGATGCCGGTGGTCTCGAAAGTATCGCTGCTGACGCACTTTGCCAATGCCGACAATCCTGCGGCCGTGCTCACGCCGGCGCGGCAGATGCAGCGCTTCCTCGATTGCACCGCGGGCCTTGATGCCGAGATCAGCCTGTCGAACTCGGCCGCACTGCTGCTGGCCACCCAACAACTGCATTGCGACTGGATCCGTCCCGGTGTGATGCTGTACGGCGGCGTGCCCGGCAACGGGGCGCCGCAGCGGTATCAGCTGAAGCCGGCGATGACGCTGCGCAGTGCGCTGATTGCGGTGCAGGACCTGCAGCCGGGCGACAGTGTCGGCTACGGCAGTCTGTTTTGTGCGCATGCGCCGATGCGCATCGGTGTGGTCGCCTGTGGCTATGCCGACGGTTACCCGCGCCATGCACCGACCGGCACGCCCATTCTTGTCGATGGCGTACGTACGCAGCTGCTCGGTCGCGTATCGATGGACATGCTGAGCGTCGACCTGACGCCGGTGCCGGGTGCGCGCATCGGCAGTAGCGTGACCCTGTGGGGCGACGGCCTGCCGATTGATGAAGTGGCGACGGCGGCCGGCACGATAGGTTATGAACTGATGTGCGCGGTAGCGCCGCGCGTGCGCCGCGAAGTGCGAGGCAGCTAGATGGCCAAGGCGAAGACCCAGTACAGCTGCACCGAGTGCGGCGGCGTCAGTAACAAATGGTCGGGCCAATGCCCGTCCTGCAGCAGCTGGAACAGCATGGTCGAGACGCTTGTCGAGGCCGGTGCCAACAACCGTTTCTCCGCGCAGCCTCACGGGCTGGTGCAGGGGGCGCCGGTGATGAAGCTGTCGCAGATCGCGGCCGCCGATGTGCCGCGCTACCCGACCGGCATCGACGAATTCGACCGTGTGCTCGGCGGCGGTCTGGTGGCCGGCGGGGTCGTGCTGATCGGCGGCGATCCGGGGATCGGCAAGTCGACGCTGCTGCTGCAGGCACTGGCCAATTTGTCGCGAGTAAAAAAGGCACTGTATGTCAGCGGCGAAGAGTCTGGCGCACAGGTCGCGCTGCGCGCACGCCGCCTGGCGATTGACGCCGACGAGCTGCAACTGCAAGCCGAAATACAGCTGGAGAAAATACTCGGCACACTGGCCGAGCACAAGCCGCAGGTGGCCGTGATCGACTCGATCCAGACCTTGTATTCCGATGCGCTGAGCTCGGCGCCGGGGTCGGTGGCGCAGGTGCGCGAGTGCGCGGCGCAGCTGACGCGGGTGGCAAAGCAGTCCGGCATCACCATCATCCTGGTCGGCCATGTGACGAAAGAGGGCGCGCTGGCCGGGCCGCGGGTGCTCGAGCACATCGTCGACACGGTGCTGTACTTCGAAGGCGACACGCACTCGAGCTTCCGGCTGGTACGCGCATTCAAGAACCGTTTCGGCGCGGTCAATGAGCTCGGCGTGTTCGCCATGACCGACAAAGGGCTCAAGGGCGTCTCGAATCCGTCCGCTCTGTTCCTGTCGCAGCACCAGGCCGAGGTGCCCGGTTCCTGCGTGATG
>JACCDS011536068.1_pt1 | contig 38816 bp, 36 predicted proteins | sample 7446441 | NCBI WGS metagenome assembly JACCDS01 (sample SAMN15323445, study PRJNA562643) | freshwater metagenome | isolation source: river surface water | place: USA:Blue River Watershed | collected 2017-08-17
ACCTGTTCCACGTCCACCGCAACCAATAACGGCTACTTTGATAACGTCATCAGAGCCTGAAAAAAAGTTAGCGTTGGAAATTAGGGGTGCAGCTGCAATAGCACCTGCTAGCATCGAACCTTGTTTTACAAAGTCTCTGCGTTTGTCATGAAAAGATGAATTTGACATATGGCTGTTGTTTTTATTTTATTAAATAGGTGGTATAAAATTGTTGCGCTTGCTCGGGTGTTGGTTGTTGTAATGGTCGCACCAGTCTAATGCCTACATCTGTAGCTTCTGTGAGCCACCATTTACTTTTTGGGATTTGTGGATCACGCCTATTCCAAATAGGATCTGATTTAATGCGTTTGCCATTTCTGCAAGTATTGGCATCCGATAAATACGATCCGCCGCGTAACACTTTTGGATACACACCTTGCGTAGGCGGAACCATGGGGTTGTTTAATTCGATGCTAGCATATCTACCCGGTAAATAATGATCCGTGGTCCACTCCATTAAATTGCCAAGCATATCGTAAAGTCCCCAAGCATTGGGTAATTTTTGAGCTACTTTTTGGTATTTATTAGTACTGTTTTTTTGAAACCATGCATATTTAGTGAGTAGATTAGGGTCTGTTCCAAAATAATAAGGGGTAGTTGCTCCAGCCCTGCTTGCATATTCCCATTCGGCTTCTGTAGGTAGTCTATAAAAAATACCTGTTTGTTTATATAGCCATTTGCAAAACATAAGAGCTGCATACTGCGACATACTATTGGCAGGGTAGCCTCCCTCTTTACCCATACCCCAGGTTAAATCTACATATTGCGGACTGGGTCTAGTGATAGCATCTACATCTGAATTTTGAGAAGTTGTTTCGTCTTTTAAAAAAACATCAAATACATCACGGGTTACTTCTGTCGCACTCATCCAAAATGCATCTAGTGTAATTTCTTTTTGAGGCGTTTCGTCGGTATTGATTTTTGGAGATGATATTGTGGAACCCATCTTAAATTGTCCGGCAGGAATAGGCACCATTGCAAAACGCAAATTACTTACAGGTAATTTTTGCTCATACTTTTCAAAATTTACACTCGTTTGTTGGGCAGATGCACCAATAGCAATAAAACAAAATATGACTGCAAAAAAATTCTTGAACACAATTAAAATTTAGAATTAGGAAGTTATGAATTTTTTATAATAGCTACAACAATTATTGTTCTAGGTAGCTATCAAATTTTCCAAAACTAACTTTATGAATCATTCCATTTTGTAAAGTGGTAATGAGTACTTCAGATTTGTACTTTTTTGCCAATATTTTAACCTGATCGGTTGTTAGGATGCTACAAGCCGTTGCTAACCAATCTGCAGTTGTCGCAGACGGAGCAACCACGGTTACATTCCGCTGAAAAGTAACGCCATAGCCGGTTCTAGCATCAATGACATGCGCATACTTTTTACCCTTATGTAACATATATTGATATGCATCACCAGACGTTGCAACTGCCTTATTGGATAAGATGAGCTTTCGCTTCCATAATGCTTCCTGCTGCCCGGGTATGTTTATTCCTACGCGCCATCCCTTTTTATCTAACGGCGTACCAAAAGCAGCCATATCACCACCTGCATCTACTAGCGCATTTGTAATTCCAAATGATTGTAATAAAGCGAGTACTTTATCAGCAGCATATCCTTTAGCAATTCCACCCATATCGAGTTGCATGTTGGGTTGTAAAAACGTAATCGTTTGTGCACTGCTATCTAATAGAACTTTATTAAATCCAACAGATTTACGGGCTTCTTTGATTGCAGTGGCGTTAGGAAATTGTTGAGACTTACGTGCGTTTCGCCATAAACGGGAAAGTGGACCTACGGTAATATCAAAACTACCATAAGAATTATTGTAGGCCTGGCGTGCAGTACAAAGCAGTTCCATTAAAATAGACGAAACTTTAGTGGGTTTGCCAACTACCGCGTACCTAAGTTTAAACAATTCGGCACTGCTATCATAATCACTACAAATTAAATTGATAGAATCAATAAGTTTAAAACTTTGATACGCTGCGCTGTCTGCTATCTGTTTTGTTTTTGCATAGAGTACCAAATTAAATGGTGAGCCCATCTTTTGCATACTATACGCATATCTATTTTCTTGTGCTGCCGATATGCATACCTGCACAAAAAATAACAAAAAGAAAATGAGCTTTTTCAAATAAAAGAAGTTTGCGTTCAAAAGATTTGTAATTTAGAAAAACTTTAATCGTGATTGGGAAAATTAAGCGGGTTTTATTGTATTTATTTGTTAGCTCCTTTTTATATGTGCTGATAACAAAGTTTGTGGATCCTCCCATCACCATCACACAGCTCACAAATGCTTTTGGGCTTGGTTTAAAAAGAGATTATGTAAGTTGGGATGAACTGGGGTACCAGAGTAAACTCGCTGCTATTGCTAGCGAAGATCAACTATTTGCAGAGCATATTGGATTTGATTTCGACGCCATCGAAAAAAGCCTACGTCCAAAAAAGAAAAAGAAGAAAAGTAAAATTCCGTTAGGAGGAGGAGCTAGCACGATAACACAACAGGTTGCAAAAAATGTATTTTTATGGCAGGGAGGTTCTTATGATAAATACATTCGAAAAATTCCAGAAATCTATTTCACGTTTTTGATAGAGCTTATTTGGGGTAAAAAAAGAATTTTAGAAGTTTACTTGAATGTGATTGAAACCGGCCCAGGCTGTTTTGGCATGGAAGCTGCAGCCAGACATTATTTTAATAAATCAGCAAAATCATTAACGCCTGCACAAGCCGCCATGATTGTAGCCGGCTTTCCAAATCCTAAAAAATTTACAGCAAATCCCATGAGTAAGCGCGTAAGTTGGCGCTATCCACAAATTTTAAGACAAATGAGTAATATAGATACCGACGAAGACATCTATACTTTACTTCGAAAATAAAGACTAAGCTTCGTCTTTCTTTGTTGTGATACCTAATAGCTTATAGAGCGGACAAAAACTAACAAGGCTAGTAACCAATAGTACAATTCCAATAATAAATGCAATAAGGCCTAAAGTGCCTACAATGAATTTACCCAAAAACAAAAGTGACAATACAATAGCAACCGTAATTCTAATATTACTGTCTAAAGAGCCAATATTCTTTTTCATATAAATTAATTTATACGAAAGTTACGACAGTTGATAGCGGTTTCACATGACAATCGTCATGAAAATATACCTAATGCCCAGCTTTAAAGAAACGATAAGAGTAGACAATAGGTGCAATTACCATGGGTATCATGATCACAAAAAAACTAATAAATGACCACATGCCTGGTAGTACAAAACCAAGTATCATTTGAAGTATGCCCCCATACAACCAAAATTTACCAGCATAATTGTGCGTGGCTTTCCAGTTTTCTTCACTAGATAATGTCCAAGGAAGTTTAAATCCTGCAAAATAGTTTTGAGAAAGCTTTGGAAAAAAAGAACCCATTACAGCAAATAATAATCCTAGTAATGGTAGCAATAATTTATCGATAGGAAGGTTTGGAAATTTTGTTTTTGTTAAAATCACCATATTTAGTGCAGACATAAAGGCAACAATAATGAGTCCAAATATTTTAAAATATTCATCATTGTTATTTTCATACCTTTTAGGATCAATTTTTTTGATATTAATCATTACCATATAGGTGAACAAGCTAACAATTCCTATAAATACTGGACCAAAAAAAGCCATGCTTTTAGAACCAAAGCCATCGGCTTCTCCTTTGATATTAAAGTGTGTAGGTATGGTATCAGGCAGGCTATTATAAAAAGTAAATAAATATATAAATGGAGCGGATAAAAGGAGTAGTACAATAAGATAATGAGAATAATTCTTATTCATAGTTAGCGGGTTAATATATTTGTAACGAACAATTACAAAGCATTGTAAAATTAAGAAAAATGAAGATTAAATTAGTAATAATTGGATTATTGGGTATCATAGTTTGCGGACTCTTTTCTTTTACTTCAAAAACAGCGTCAACGAGTACAACCGGAGAAGCCCTTGCAAAACAATATTGCGGTAGTTGTCATTTGTATACGGCTCCTGATTTATTAGATAAAAAAACTTGGAAAGAAGGCATACTACCTAATATGGGTTGGAGACTGGGTATTAGAGGTGTTAATGACAGCCCCTATGCAGAAATGGAAGCATCTGAAGCTGCCATTGTAGAGAAATTGAGGGTCTATCCAACTTCACCCATTATTTCAAAATCGGACTGGCAAAAAATTGTAGACTTTTATATTGCAAAAGCGCCAGCAACTGTAATTCCAGCAAAAACTACGACTGTTGTAAAAACATCCATTCGACAGTTTTTTAATCAGCCTGTTTTTATTGACAACAAACAAGCACCAAAAACAAGCATGATCAAATTTAATGAGGCCACTGGCACATTGTATGTGAGTGATGCCATTAATGAGTTGTATGCATTAGATAAAAATTTGCGTCTCACTGAAACATGGAATACGCCATCTGCAGTGGTAGATTTATTGTTTGAAAAAAATAAAGAACCAAGGGCCTTATGTATTGGTAGCATTGCGCCTTCAGAAAAAAAAGAAGGTTTGTTGATATCACTAGACTCTACCGACCAGAAAAGCTCATTTGGTGGTTTGGCTAGGCCTGTAAATATTGAAAAAGCAGATTTAAATCAGGACGGTAAAGAAGATATTCTTATTTGTCAATTTGGAAATCATACCGGCAAAATAAGTTGGTTGGATGGTGGGGATATCCGCAAAGAAAATATTTTAGTATACCGTCCAGGTGCTAGAAAAGCAGAAATAGTAGATTTAAACAAAGATGGAAAATTAGACATTGTAGTAATGATGGCGCAGGCCTACGAAGGCATTTATTATTTAGAAAATAAAGGCGATGGTAGTTTTAAAGAAACGCCACTCGTTAAATTTCCGCCCGTGTATGGAGTAAGTTATTTTGAAATGGTGGATGTTAACAAAGATGGATATTTAGATATCGTTATGACCAATGGAGACAACTGGGATTTATCGAGGGTTAAAAAAAGGTTTCATGGCGTTCGCATTTTAATCAATGACAAACTCAATCATTTTAAAGAAAGTTTTTTCTTTCCAATGTATGGCGCTAGTAAAGCTGTTGCTAGAGACTTTGATGGAGATGGGGATGTAGACATTGCGGCAATTTCGTTTTATGATGACCTTGCTAAACCAGAACAAGGATTTATTTATTTTGAAAACACGGGAAATATGCAGTTCAGCGCATCTTCTACACCAGAAGCTGCCAATGGAAAGTGGCTTACCATGGAAGTCGCCGATATAGATAAGGATGGCGATACAGATATCGTACTTGGTTCTTTTATTTATACCTTTAGTGAAATGACACAACTCCTTATGAAAGGAATTGAACATTTCCCGCAGTTGTTGGTGTTGCGCAACAATAAAACAAATTAATATGTTCCGCCTACTATTGATATTTCTTTTCCCAATCATTCAGCTATCTCTAAATTGGGAGTCCAATTTTGACATTGCGAAACAGAGATCATTAAAAGAAAATAAAATTATTCTCATTCATTTTGTACATAAAAATAGAGACGCTAAAAATGTTAAACTAGAAAAAGCATTATTTGAAAGCAACGACTTTATTGAATATGCAAACAAAGAGGTTGTATTATTAAAAGTAGATTTAGGGATAGAGCGGACTGCTGATAGCGAAAAACAGTTTTACCATAATTCAATACTACTTGAACGCTTTAACAATAAAATGCTAGCACCTTATACCATCATTACAGATACCGAAGGAAAAGTGTTGAAGCGCTGGAGTCATGAACAACCAATGGTTGCTGCCGATTTTGTTAGATCAATTAAAGTATCTATTGAAGCCCATAAACAATAACTTTCATGAAAAAGATTATACAATATACTGGGATTGCAATTGTAACAATTATAATGGTCGTTGTTGTTGGAGTTTTAGCGCTAGCAGAATCAGATAAAAAATTAGAAACACTACTGCCTATTTATACGAGCAAAGAATCAAAGTTTTTACCGGTATTAGGTATGCAGGTACATTATACAATAGAAGGGCCCGATTCAGATACGGTTCCACTTGTGCTAATACACGGGACATCAGCATCCCTACATACCTGGGACAGTTTAACACTGCTTCTAAAAGACAAAAAGAAAATTATTCGTTTTGACCTACCTGCTTTTGGACTTACTGGTCCCAATAAAGAAAATACATACAATGCAGATGTCTATAACATTTTTGTAGATTCGGTATTAGAAAAATTAAAAGTTACATCATGTATTGTAGCAGGAAACTCATTAGGGGGAAGCATTGCATGGCATTACGCATTATATAATAAAACACGGGTTCAGCAGCTAATTTTGCTTGATGCAAGTGGGTATCCCAAAAAAAATGAAAAAGGGTCGCTTGGTTTTAAAATTGCAAGTATGCCTGTTATCAATAATTTATTATTATGGGTAACGCCTAAATTTTTAGTCAAAAAAAGTTTAGAGGGTGTTTTTGTAGATAAAACTAAAATCAATGACGAATCTATTAACCGTTACCACGATTTACTTTTAAGAGAGGGCAACAGAAAAGCCGCACTCTCTATTTTTAAAGCCGGCTTTAAACCTAACCCTACCCCTATAAAAACAATTACTATTCCAACACTTATTATTTGGGGCGATCAGGATCAGCTCATCAATATTTCCAATGCATATCTTTTTAATAAAGACATCAAAGGAAGTAAACTTGTTGTATTAAAAAATGTTGGACATGCACCTATGGAAGAAACGCCTACCAAAGTAGCTGCAGCCATTCGTTCATTTTTAAATATCCCCTAGTCAAGCGCTATGCCCGGATTTTCGAGGGCATTTGGACTACCTGGTGCATCGTTTAAAACCTCTACATCCCTTAATTGACGCTGAATAGCACGGGTACGCACACCCACTAATTCGTCAAGTTGCTTGAGACCATTTTGAATATTCCCTTGCGCTTTTTCAATTAGGCCGCCAAATTTTTCAAATTCGGTTTTTACATTGCCAAGCACTTTCCAGACTTCACCACTACGCTTTTGAATTGCCAGTGTTTTAAAGCCCATTTGTAAACTATTTAAAATGGCGGCTAGCGTGCTTGGCCCCGTCACCACTATTTTATAATTGCGCTGTAAATCTTCGAGTAAGCTAGCTTTTCTTACCACTTCGGCATAGATTCCCTCGAATGGTAAAAATAGAATGCCAAAATCGGTGGTATTGGGCGGATCAATGTATTTATCAGAAATATCTTTGGCCATTTTTTTAATGGTTTGCTCTAAATTTTTTTGCGCTATTTCTATTTGAGGTAAATCAGAAGTGTCGTAAGCAGTTTGTAACTGCTCATATACATCTTTAGGAAATTTAGCATCGATAGGAAGCCAAACCTGTTTGTTGTTATCATCTCGCCCAGGTAGTTTAATGGCAAATTCCACAATGTCTGCACTGTTTTGTTTGGTTTTAACATTGGCTGCATACTGCTCTGGTGCTAGAATCTGCTCTAATAACATGGCTAGCTGCACTTCACCAATGCCACCACGCATTTTAACGTTACTCAACACTTTTTTTAATCCGCCTACATCACCAGCTAGTGTTTTCATTTCTCCAAGACCAACCTGCACGGCTTCCAATTGCTTGCCCACCGCTTCAAAGGATTGTCCCAGTCTTTCATTTAACGTTTTTTGAAGTTTTTCATCCACTGTTTCGCGCATTTGCTCTAGCTTTTTTTCGGTCTCTTGCACCAGTTTAGATTGGCCTTCTGTTAGGTCGGTAAATTTATTTTTAAGCTCTTGCGTTAAATCAATTAAACCTATTCTCAAATCATCTCTATTAAGTTTATGATTGGCGTCCGTTTTTTGAATAAGTCCGTCAAGCCCAGATTGTAGCCTGTTGTTAATTTCCGTTCTATTCATACTAAAATCTGTTTTTATAGAATGCTCTAGTTGGTCAATTTTAGATTGTAATACGGCCATTTGATTTTGTAAACCTGCGCCATTATTGGATTTGACAAGAAGCAGGATGACGAGTAAAAGGGATACGCTACTAACGGCAAGCGAAGCATATAAAACAAATTCATTCATTCGTAAAATTTTAGAAATCAAAGATACACTCAGGGTCCTCCACCTATTGGAGCACTAACATTATTTAACAAAAAAATGTAACGGTTTATTATGAAATAGTTGGTGTAATTTGAGGTTATGTCTGCTGCACTTTCTTATAAAATTTATTCGGTATCAGATCAAGCGGTTACACTTGATTTTGGTGGACCTATCAGTGTAGCAACAAATGATAGGGTATACATGCTAATGGCCTCGCTTTTAAAAAATAAATTAGATGGTGTTACTGATATTATTCCTGCCTATAGTTCTATATCCGTTGTTTATGATTATATGACGGTATACCAGCAGCAATTAAAAAAAGAAAATACCCAATCCGTTAGTTCAGTGATCAAAAAATGGATGGAAGATAATCTAACGGAGCATGTTAATGACACCGGGGCAAACAAAAAAGAAATGATCATTCCAGTTTGTTATGATAAAACTTTGGGTCTTGATATCGAATCAGTTGCAAAAAAACACAATCTAACTATCCAACAAGTTATTGAACTACATACGGCTACAACATACCGTGTTTTTATGAATGGATTTTTACCTGGCTTTGCTTATTTGGGTATTGTAGATCCTGGCATTCAAACGCCAAGACATGAAAGTCCAAGGCCAGTTGTAAAGGCTGGAAGTGTTGGTATTGCCGGCGTTCAAACAGGTATATATCCAAGTGATTCACCAGGTGGATGGCAAATTATTGGTAAAACTCCAGTTCCATTAATTGATGAAAACGAAAACATTTTACTAAAGCCCGGGAGCTTTATAAGATTTACTTCCATTTCTCTTTTTGAATTTGAAAAACTAAATAAACAATGAGTATTCAAATTACAAAATCTGGAATTTTAGATAGCTTACAGGGTTTACCAAAAAATGGAAAACAACAGGAAGGATTTAGTCCGGGCGGCTCTATGGATATCGTAGCGCACGCGGTTGCTAATGCACTTGTTGGCAATAAAAGAGATGCTACTACTTTAGAAATGCATATTCCTGCCGCAGAAATTGTATTTCATAAAGAAACTATTTTTGCATTTACAGGTGCTGCAAATTCAGCTACACTGGATAACGAAACAGTGTATGCCAATCAACCCATTATTGTAAATGCTGGATCAAAACTATTATTTGACACGCGGGCTAATGGAGCTAGAATTTATCTAGCCGTGCAAGGTGGATTTGAAAGTAAAAAAGGAAGGCTTTTAAAAAACGATGTTTTAAATACCGTTGCATCATTTGGTTATCACTTTGAAGGGGTGGGACAATTACATGCATTAACACTAGGTTGGACAGCAAATACGCAGGAATTTTACCGTTCCAATATCATTCGTTGCATACAAGGACCCAACTTTTCTGTATTATCAAAAGAGGAAATAGACAGTTTTGAAAGTAAAAGCTTTGAAATAGACATGCAAAGCAACCGAATGGGCTTTCGCTTAAATAGTGCGCCCATTTCCCATACGGTTACGCCAGAGCTATTATCCACCGCCGTAACTAGAGGCACTTTACAATTAACGCCAAGTGGCCAACTCATTGTGCTAATGGCCGATCATCAAACCACTGGCGGCTATCCACGCATTGGGACCGTGATTAGCGCAGACATGCCTTCGCTCGCACAAATGCCTATTGGTAGTTCTTTTAAGATAGCCTGGATAAGCATTGAAGAAGCGGAAGCACTTTTATTACAGCAGGAAACAAATTTGCAGCAATTAGAAAATGCCTGTAAATTCAGGTTACAAGAATACTTTTCTGAAAAATAAGATGCTACTGATTAATTGTGATATGGGCGAGGGGTTAGACAATGATGAATCACTCATGCCCTATATAGACGCCGCAAACATTGCCTGCGGTTATCATGCAGGTGATACGGATACCATCAAAAAAACAATTGCATTAGCACAAAAAAATAAAGTACAAATAGGGGCGCACTTCTCATACGCAGATAAAGAAAATTTTGGAAGAAAAGAAATGTTTTTGTCAAATGAAGTGGTTTATGATATGGTATCTGAACAGCTACTGCAATTTTCAAGCATCGCAAAAGAAATGGGAGAAGATGTAACACATGTAAAACCACATGGCGCTTTATATAACCAAGCTGCTAAAAATATAGAACTAGCTACAAGCATTGCCACGGCTGTATTTAATCATTTACCTACTGCTGTATATTATGGTCTAAGCGGGAGTATCATGTTAGAGGCAGCAAGGAATCAAAAACTTGCCATTGCACATGAAGTTTTTGCAGATAGAGCTTATTTAAACGATGGTAGTTTGTGCCCAAGAAATATTAGTGGGTCTGTATTTACAAATGAAAAAAGCGTGGAGAAACAAGTATCACTTTTAATGCAAGAGAAAAAAATAAGAGCCATGGATGGAACCATCATTGATGTGGCTGCAGACACCATTTGTATTCATGCCGATACACCCAACGCGCTTGCATTTGCAAAAGTAATTTTTAGCATTGTAAAAAATAAATAACATTGAATTCAGGAAAAAAACAAAATGCAATATTGGGTGCAGCTTTTTTAATGGCCACTTCTGCGATAGGTCCTGGATTTTTAACGCAAACCACTGTCTTTACCCAGCAGCTACTTGCTAGTTTTGGTTTTGTAATTCTACTATCAATACTACTAGACATTGGCGCACAATTAAATATTTGGAGAATTTTGGTCGTAAGTAGTAAACGCGCACCCATCATCGCCAATGAACTAATGCCGGGCCTTGGGTATTTGATAACTGGGCTCATTGTAATCGGCGGCCTCGCTTTTAATATTGGTAATATTGGTGGCTGTGGCCTAGGGCTCGAAGTATTAACCGGACTTAACCCAAAACTGGGGGCAGTGATCAGTTGCTTTTTAGCCCTATTTATATTTTGGATGAAAGAAGCCGGTGATTTACTGGACCGTTTTACCAAAATACTAGGGCTTGTTATGATGGCGCTTACCTTATTTATCGCACTAAGCTCCAATCCGCCTGTGTATGAAGCCATAACCCATAGTTTTATGCCAACTGTGTTTAGCGCTAAATCGGTGGTAACACTCGTTGGCGGAACAGTAGGTGGATATATTTGTTTTGCGGGTGGTCACCGTTTGTTGGATGCTGGCTATTCCGGAACAGCGTCATTAGGGGATACCAATAGAAGTGCCGTGTCAGGTATTTTAATTACCGCTATCATGCGCATCGTTTTATTTTTAGCAGCATTAGGCGTTGTATCGGGTGGTACAATTTTAGATCCCGCAAATCCGGCGGCTAGTGTTTTTAAAATTGCGGCTGGAAATATTGGCTATATATTTTTTGGGGTGGTGCTTTGGTGTGCTGCTATCACATCCGTTGTTGGAGCCGCCTATACTTCGATTTCTTTTTTACGAAATTTTAGTAGCTGCGTGGATAGGCATCAGCAAATTTCAATTAGTATTTTTATAATCATTAGCACCCTACTATTTGCAGTTTTAGGAAACCCAGTAAAAATACTTGTTACGGTTGGCGCACTCAACGGTCTTATTTTACCCATAGCATTAGCCGTTATTTTAATAGCCGCACGCCACAAAAAAATAGTAGAAAATTATAAGCAGCCTTTGTGGCTAGATATAGCAGGGTGGCTGGTTGTAGTTGTTATGACTACCTTAAGTATACTTACCATTAAAAATTGGATTGCTGGTTTATTGTAACCCAGCTCTGGCTAATAAAGCAGCTGCATTTGCAGCTGCGTCAACAGTAGGTACTTCAATTGTATGAATCAAATTTTCTGCATTTTCTCTATTATATGCACCTTTCAAATATAATTTATCGTAGTAGGTGAGTAGTATTTTAAAACTACTTTCAACATCGTCTTCTATTAAATAATTGATAGCATTTTTTGTTTCTAATCCACCCAATCTTTTTTTGATTCGAAGAATGGCGCTCATCAATTTATCTTTTTCAAATTTGCCATATCCCTTCAAAATAAATTGAAGCCTTTGTGAAAATGAAATATCTAAAAAATACAATTTGCTTTTTCTAATTTGCTCAAACAATTGAGGAGGTATATTTACAAGTCCAATGCGCCTACTTTCATCTTCTATCCAAATGTAAGATTGGCTTTGACTGATTTTATATAGTGACTGTGCCAATAAATTTTCAAACTGTTCTTGCGAAGGTTGCACGGGCTGTCCCAAATTTCCAAATGTAGAACCCTTATGATGCGCAAGGCCTTCTAAATCAATAATGGGCTCGTTTAATGCTTGAAGTGCATGCAAGGTTTCTGTTTTACCAGATCCCGTATAACCACCTATCACTTTAAACTGGTAGTCCAGGGTAAATTGAGCTAATACCCAGTTACGGTAGGCCTTATAGCCACCCGCAAGTGTATACACCGTATAACCGTATAAGTCTAAAAGCCATGCTACGCCGGCACTGCGCATGCCCCCACGCCAACAGTGCACCAGTACCACTTTATTGTTAGGATCGGGACTAGCCGCTAGAAACGCCTCCACTTCATTAACCATTGAAGCCATTTTGACCCCAAAATAATTGAGACCTAATTTAATGGCAGGTTGCTTCCCTTGTTGTTTGTAAGCTGTGCCTACTACTTTTCGTTCTTCATCTGTAAATAAGGGTAAAGAATAAGCGTTTTTCATATGCGCATGCGCATATTCCGATGGGCTTCGTACATCCAAAATTGGATACTGTTCCATCATGGAAACAAATTCTGTTATAGATATCCGTTTTACAGCCATCCTTACAAATATAAAGAAACGCTGTTAGATTGATTTTTTTCTATTCACTAAATAAACACCCGAAAAAATAAGAATAGCTGCTGCTGCTTTAATGAATGTAAAATGTTCACCAGCAAAAACCATTGCGATAATGGTTGCAAAAACGGGTTGTGTATATATGTATGCACCCGTTACAGATGGACCCAGCTCCTGCAATCCATACACCGTAAATAAATACGATAAAAAAGTAACAAGAAGTACTACAAAAGCAAGTGCTAACCACTGTGGGGTTCCAAACAAAGACCAATCGGTGGCGATAAAGTCAGGAAGTGCAATAGGCAAAATAAAAATGCTGCCAAAAGTAAATACCCAGCGAAGTACATGAAGTGCATTGTATTTTTCCATGAGTGGTTTTACCAGCACCATGTAAAATGCATAAGAAATGGCATTGATAAGAATAAACAAATCACCCAGTAAACTACTGCCATTATTAGATTGACTATCTTTAACCAGTACGAGTAAAGTAGCGCCACCAATACCAAGTAACAAGCCAATCAATTTATTGATACTAAACTTTTCACCAATAAGCCAAATGGCAATGATGGTAATAAATATGGGTGTGGCTAAAGAAAGTAAAGAACTATGAATCGCAGATGTTAATGCCAATCCTTTTACAAACATAATTTGATTGATGGCTACACCTGTGATACCACATAGTATAAATAAGGGAATATCTTTTTTATCGATAGATACTTTTGATGGTTTGAAAAATAACAAAGACCAAAATAATACAAGACTCACAACCACACGCACCACATTTAACGAATAGGGCGCTAAATAAGCCGGCGTAATTGTTTTTATAACCGCATACCCAGCTCCAAAAATTAAATTGGCAATTAATACTGCAAAGTGTGCCTTTGTTTTTGAATTCATGTGGCAAATATAAAGCAATGCTTGTCTGCTTTATCATTAAGTGTGTTCAGATCAAATGTAGCCTGATCCATCATTACAGCCATTTGTCGACTTGCAAGAGATCTTGCCAAATATACCTGCTCTGTTTGACCCGGTGTAGGTATCAATATCATTTTTTTGTGCAGCGGTAATAGTTCCATGAGCGTAGAATATCCGCTTCGACACACAATATATTCAGACTGCATAATGATGTCAAGCAAATCTTGACCACGTGCATAACGCAGTTTAGTAAGTGTTTCTTTTATTTGGTAATGATTGGGTAAATCGGAAGGCCTTCCTTCAATTAGTATAGAAGGTTCATGTAAACGCGCTGACCCTGATTCAATTAAATTTTGTAGTATCGTTCGTTGGGGCTCTGGACCCGATAATAAAAAACAGTATGTATATTTTTTTGGTGCCGAAGTAGTAGATGCGTTTTGTAAAACACTAAACTGGCTTAGAGCACCAATATACTTAACCGGTATTTTGGGCATGACAGCAGGGTGAGACAAATCAGCTGCAAAGCCCGGATAATCCAGCGTGTCAGGAACCCAGCACTCCGAAAATTTATTGATAAAATAGTACTGCGTTTTTTGAATGATTGTTTCAACCCATTTAAATGGAGCTTTAACAAGTAATTGATGGCTGATAAATGTGGTTTTTAATTGGCTGTTGTACAGACCATACCTATTATCAGAAATCACCTGATCAAACGCTGTTGCATGCAATTGTAACCAGCGGTGTTCTTTATAAATTGCAGTAGCAATTTTAGGTAACTGAAAAAATAAAACAACAGGAAGCCACCAAGCTTTTTTACTATACCGAATATTATACTTAGGTATTGTTATATAAGTGATATTGGGAAAATAATATTGTAATAATTTTTTTTGAGCGCCATCAGCGGCAATTGTAACCAACTGCCCTTTTTCAATACAATCATGAATAATGGGCACGCATCTAGAAGCATGTCCAAGCCCCCAATCGAGTGGAGCAATTAAAATTCGTTGTATAGATACCTCTGTTTTGATGGTAAATGGATAAATTTTTACGTAATTTAGTATTCAATTATGAAACACGGTCTACTAAAAATTATTATCATCACCCTTGTGATGGCTGTTATGGCCTCTTCTTGCAGCGTATTTAAGCCTGGCTATCAGCGAAAAGGCGGTTGCGGCTGCGCAAAAGATGTTAGATAAGTCTACCAGAATTTAACGTACAAGGCACTTAAGAGCATGAGTATGATTACAATCAACACAAGTGTTGATTTGCTAACCTTAAACATACTTGCATCTATTTCAAATGCCTTAGGGTTTACTTTAGGACCTGCCATACTTACTATCACCATGATGATAATGGTAAGTACAAACGACCAACCCATATTTATTAAAAATGGAATTTCATAAGCACCGCTTTTATTTAGGTACGCGGTATACATGATATTGTCGGTTCCAAAAAGTGGAATAGCATAGCTGTTAAAAAATATAGCTAATAAAAATCCGGTAATTAAACCAGTCATGGCAGCCGCACCAGTAGTGCGCTTCCAGAAAAATCCTAACATAAACATGGCAAATACACCTGGGCTAATAAAGCCGGTATATTTTTGAATAAATGTAAATCCACCTTCGCCACTAATACCCAACAAATCTTTCCAAGTAAATATAACGGCAATAACCAATGAAATAAATACGGTTAAACGGCCTGTCCATACCAACTTTTTTTCATCGGCATCTTTATTGATATATTTCTTGTAAACATCTAAAGTAAAAATGGTTGAAATGCTATTTGCCTTACCAGCAAGCGATGCAACAATCGCAGCAGTAAGTGCGGCAATCGCTAGTCCTTTTAAGCCAGCAGGTAAAAATGCAAGAATAGCAGAGTAGGCGCCGTCTTTTCCACCTTCAAAACCTGCTAACTGACCATTTTTATAGAGTACAAATGCTGCAATACCCGGAAGCATTACAATAACCGGCATAAATAATTTCATGAAGCCAGCAAATAAGATACCTTTTCTTGCCGTTTCTAATTGTGCGCCAAGTGCGCGTTGTGTGATGTACTGATTACAGCCCCAATAATTTAAATTCAAAATCCATTGACCTGCAAAATACATAGCGATACCAGGTAAAATAATATACTTATCTCTTGCCAGCTGCCCAGCAGCACTCATATCAGTATTGTTGGGTTTTGGTAAAATTAAATGGAAATGTTCTGGGGCTTGCGATAGCAAGGTATTAAATCCTGCAAGTGCACTGCCATCCACTACATGATTGATTCGTTGATCCACAATTTCTAATGCCATGTATACGGTTGCAAAACCGCCAATAATTAAAACAGCAACCTGAATAACATCGGTGTAACCAATTACTTTCATGCCCCCTAGCGTAATGATCAGCGCCATGAGCATAAGTCCAATCATTACGAGGTGTAAATAATCGCCACCTAATAAACCATTGATTGCAACGGCTCCTAAATACAAAATAGAAGTAAAGTTTACAAACACATACAACAACAACCAAAATATTGCCATTACAAGCGCCACAGATTCGTTATACCTCGATTTTAAAAATTGAGGCATCGTGTAAATCTTGTTCTTCAAATAAATTGGGATGAACCAAACCGCAATAATGATTAAACCAAGGGCCGCTATCCATTCGTAGGCTGCAATGGCAACACCCACAAAAAAACCTTCGCCACTCATTCCAATAAACTGCTCTGCAGAAATATTAGAGGCAATTAATGAGGCTCCAATAGCCCACCAGGTAAGGGATCCTTCGGCTAAAAAAAAGTCTTGAGACGCCGATACGGTATCCTTTTTTTTACGGTACACCCAATAACCATAACTAGCAACTATTAAAAAATAAAGTACAAAAACAATTTTATCTGATAGTGCTAATGAACTCATAATTGGTTGCTAGTTATGATTGTAAAAAATATTGGGGTATTAAAATTTAATTATTCGATTGTTTTGTAGTCTTTAAAGATTTTAACAGGCGCCGCTTCTGTAAGTGATCTCAATGTTTTCCAAGTACCATCAAAAAACTTATTAGCGCGCGCTATTACTTCACCAACTTTTTGCTCTGCAAATGTAATAAGCCTGTCTTCTTGTGCACCAGGCGCTACCGGCTTACCCATTACTGTCATTCTGGCTTCACCAAAAACACTACTTACTGTTACTTGCGGAATGTTGCCGTAACCTTGTTTTGTTTGTGGTTTGCCATTAAGCATTTCTCTAATCGCTTTTAATTCATCTTTAGCAGCAGTTACTGTTTTGCGAATGGTATCTGCTGCTTTTTTATCCATATCTCTTAGGTTGGCTTCAATTTTTGCAATGATGCCATCTGCTTCTGTCATACGCTCATTTAACGTATTTAGTTTTTCGGTGGTTTTATCTAGACGTGCATTTGCTTTTCTGATGGCGTCACGCACTTCTTTAGAAGTTGGTGCATAAGGATCATCATTTACAACAAGCATGGTGCTATCAGAAAAATTACGACCAACACTTACGACTACTTTATAAGTACCTGGATCCACTGGTAAGCCTGGTGCTTCTTGTGGTGTACCGCCACCAAATCCAGCGCCGCCAAACATTCTACCGCCTCTTCCGCCGCCGCCACTTGCACGAAGGCCACGTCCTTCCATACCCCAGAAATATCTATTGTAGCCAGAGTCTGTTTTTGTACGAATGGTTCTAACGAGTGTATTATTAGCATCATAAAAACGTAAAGTTGCGGTGTCTCCAATCGCATTTTTACCAGTATCAGATGCTGCTTTACTTACATAAAAACTAATTGGAAGTCCAGCTCTTTTATTTTCACCTTCGTAAGTACCCCAAACGCTGTACTCGATACCCATTGCGTTTTTACGGTGTGCTTGATAACCAGCTGGCGCATTAAATACTGTTACTTTATTTGAAAATACTTTACCCATATTAGCTGCTGCTTTTCTCAAGCCACCTATATCATCTAAAATATAAAGTGCTCTACCAAAAGTTGCAATCACTAAATCGTTTTCTCTTTCTTGAATCGCTAGATCGTAGGTAGAAACAGAAGGATAACCATTTTTAAATTGTTGGAATGTTGCAGCGTTATCAAGGCTAATCCATAAGCCTTGCTCAGTACCAACAAAAATTAAATTAGGTTGTGTTGGATCTTGCAATACACAAAGTGCATAGCCAATTACTTTTTTATCTTCTAAAATATTGGTCCATGTTTTTCCAAAATCGGTGGTTCTAAAAACAGTAGGTTTCATGTTGCCTCTTCTGTAATCGTTTGCCACTACAAAAGCTTCTCCTGCATTAAAACGAGAAGCACGAATTTGTGGAACCCATGCGCCAAGGGGCATTCCGGGGATTTTACCTCTAAAGTTAGTCCATGTTTTTCCACCATCTTGCGTTAATTGAACGTTACCATCATCGGTTCCTGCCCATATAACGCCTTGCTGTTTTGCAGAAGGTTCGATACAAATAACGGTACAATAGTTTTCAGCTCCGGTAATGTCTACGTTTAATCCTCCATTATTAGACTGATCCATTTTTGCACTATCACGCGTTGTTAGATCATCAGAAATTTGTGTCCATGAAGCGCCCTTATCGGTACTCTTGTTTACAAATTGAGAACCGTAATAAATTGTTTTTTTATCAAAAGGATCTTGTGCAATCGCTGCGTTCCAATTAAAACGCTGACGCACACCTGGTGCTGGACTTGGTGGACGAATACTCCACTCTTCTCCAGTTGCTATATTATAACGGCCCACTGCACCACCTTGGCTCATGCTGTATACCCAGTTTGCATCTTCTGCATCTGGAACCACATCAAAGCCATCACCACCACCAACACCTTGCCAGTATGCATTTCTAATACCGCTGTTTACCCAAACGTATGCAGGACCATGCCAGCTTCCGTTATCTTGTAAACCACCCATTACGTTGTACGGAATTTTATTATCTACATTGATATGATAAAATTGTCCAAGTGGTAATTTCTCATCAAACTGCCATGTTTTACCACGGTCTCTTGAAATGCCAATACCACCATCATTACCATCAATAATAAAATTTCCATTTTGTGGATGAATCCACCAAGCGTGGTGATCCGGATGAATACCGCTGTAAGGAATCACTGATTTAAATGTTTTACCAGCGTCTTCACTTACGGTAATCATTTGATTGATATTGTACAATCTGTTTTCGTTGGTTGGATCAATAGCGATGTCCTGAAAATAAAATGCACGGTTTGTAACAACCGTTGGATCACTATTTACAAGCTCCCATTTTAATCCACCATCTTCTGATTTATATAAACCATTTTTTGTTGCTTCTACAAGTGCATATACCCTGTTTGGATCATTACGGCCCACTGTAATGCCTATACGGCCTAGGTTTCCGTCAGGTAAACCATCTTCTTTTCCTAATTTTTTAAATGTTTTACCACCATCATAGGTAACATAAAATCCACTTCCTTTTCCGCCACCTTGTAAGCTCCATGGTGTTCTTTGGTGCTGATACATGTTTACAAATAACTTGTTTGGATTTACTGGATCCATCACCATATCACCTACACCACTGGTATCATTGGTGTGTAAAATAAGTTTCCATGATTGACCACCATCTGTTGTTTTGTATAAGCCTCTTTCTGGATGTGGAACAAATGGATTACCAATAACACCCGCGTATACAACATCCGGATTTGTTGGATCAATAATAATACGGTGAATATTTCTAGTTTTTTCTAGACCCATACACTTCCATGTTTTACCGCCATCTAAACTTTTATAAATACCTTCTCCTAAACTCACAGAGTTTCTTGGATTACCTTCTCCTATTCCTGCCCACACAATACTTGGATTGCTTTGTGTAATTGCGACAGAACCAATATTTAAAATAGGTTGTTCATCAAAAATAGATGTCCAACTAGCACCGCCATTTTCAGATTTCCAAACGCCGCCACTAGCCGTTCCCAAATAAATAATATTAGGGTTAGACCACACTGCATCAATCGCAGTAACACGTCCACTCATACCTGCTGGACCAATGCTTCTTGGTTTTAAACCTTTAAAATGCTTCGCAATGTCAATGTTTTGCGCGCTTGTGCAAAGAGCAATTACAAGAAATGTAAATGCGGAAAAGAATTTTTTCATAAATGGTGATTTTGTAACGGGTAATTTCCTAAAAAATTGGACAATTTCCAAAAAACTATTGAATGGTGAACCAGGTATAGCTTTCTGGCTCTATCGTAATAGTAAGCATGAGCTCGTGATTTCTATTCAATGTGTATTTTTTTGCAGTTGTCATATCGTCTTTGATTGCCAGGGTTGCCGTATTAGTCAAGCCTGTGTAATAAAGAGGCACTGGTATGGTTCTGGTAATTTTTTCTTTTGTTGGATTGTAAAGCATGCCTAACGCTTTTTGTTTTGAACTAGGGTCTACGTGAATAAGACCATCCCAATCTCTTCCATCGGCCCTTCTGAGCTGAATCATATCTGCATTGAGGATAGAGCGGTATTTCTTATACCAGTTAATGGTACGAGCAACCATTTGGCGGGTAGTTTCTGTATCGTATAGACGGGGGCCTCTATAACAAGCCTGAACACCGGCGCCATAATACTGAATCATGAGTTGTTCATAATCGGCTAAATGCTCCGAAAGTGGCTCTAGCACTGCTCTTGGATCAGTGCCTTGGTAATTGGTTAGTGGTACAAAGCCCCAACTCATTGACCCCGTTTTTTCGATGGTGCCGTCATGGATATTTTGTCTATTTAAAATGCGCTGTTGCTCGCGTGGTAATGAAAAATTGACTTCGCGGTAGCCAATGGCAATTTTATGTGTGCCATCTAAAAAATACCAATCAGGTGCATTGATATACACTCCTCTTTCATTTAACCAGTGGTACAATTCTTTTTGAATTTCCATCTGACGCCACTGTGAATCATTATATCCTTTATGACCAGGATGTGTGGTAGATGCGCAAACGTCGCCCGGATAAGGACCATCATTTTCCCAAATGTCAAATCCTGTTTTAGTAAAAAAATTTTTTATTTTTTCTCTGTAAGCGAGGCCCCAGTTGCTTCCAAAGCATGGTGCATTTCCAAAAAATGCGCCGCCCGGTTTACCAGTTTTAATATCTACTACATCATCAGCATCCGAAATACGTCTACTACTAAAAAGTGAATAGCCGCCCAACATTATACCACGTGCATGCGCATAATCAGTTAGTTCTTTCCAGCGTTGTATATTTTTTTGTGTGGTGTCTTCCATATTTAAATGACTACCAAAACTTAAAATGACTGCTTCGTAACCGGTAGCCACGCACTGATCAATCGCAGTTTTAACTTCTTGGTCATTTTTACTAACGAGGTGCATGAAAATTGGATTCTGTGCAGTCCAAGGTGCAACAGCTGTGTACATTTTTCGAATCATAAGGCCCCTGCGCTGTCTATCGTAACTATCCATGAGCAGTTCGTGTGTGCGCACCGATTTAAATAGTTCATTAGGCTGTAAGTCAATGCCAGGAGCCTTTTCAGGATATATTTCTAAAAGGCAAGGGGTTTGGTAATTGTAATTTACTTGCGAAGTATATACCGAATCTGTTTTCCAGTGTGTAGTTTGATCACTGATATCATAACGCATAGCATTGTTAAAAGCATAATTTGTTTCGACATAAATACCATGCTGCTTTTTCATTTCTTCCGGAGATCCTACTACCGCACTTTCTTCTTCAACAAGCCCTAATACTTCATTAACCACCCTGTCAAGTGCGTGTGGCGTTGTAGATGAATTTAATATAGAAACCCATTTTACAATGAGGGGCAAATGATCATAGAGTTCATAATGCACTTCTACAGTAATGCCATTTAGTTTTTGAGATGGATGTGCGTATGTAACAATTAATTCTTTGCCTGTTGGCGCTGTTTTGTGGTGTGCCCAGCTTTTATTTTTCCATTTTAAAAATGGTTGAAGTGGTTTTATTTTATGAGAAACATATTTGAAATCGTTTATGCCGGCTTTTAAAGTATCGGCAAGGCCTGGTAAAATATATCCGTTTTCTTTTTGACCTACTAGTCCACCCACATTATATAGCTGACCATCAAATACAATACGAGCCTCCGGTTTAATAGCACGTAACAGTTGTTGTTGGTTGGCTAGATTGGTATAATCGGTGCAGGCAAAATTGGCGCCAATGGTAAACCTTCTTCGTACAAGACCATTGTTAAGTTCAATGACAGTGCCTTTTTGCGTGATGGCCGCTTTGTAGGATGAGGCGTCAATTAACCAATCTTGTGCGCGCACAACTACAGTTAGTTGCAGTGTAACAAGGCAACTAACAAAAACGATTTTTTTGAAATTCATTAGGAGAAATTTAGGTATCCAAAATACAATGTCTATAAAAGTGCTCTGTCTAAGTGTGTGTATCCACCATCTACATGTATCAGTTGTCCAGTGGTATGACTCGAAACTTCAGAAAGTAATACCGCAACCATATTTGCAATTTCTATATCGGTGGTCATTCGGTTTTCTAATGGAATTTTAGCGGTGATGCTTGCTAATTTTTCGGAAGGATTATCAAATGTTTGAATCCAACTTTCATACAGTGGTGTAAAACATTCTGCAACAATAACAGCGTTTACACGAATACCATATTTTAATAGCTCTACTGCCCACTCTCTTGTTAGCGCGTTTCTGCCGCCATTAGACGCTGCATACGCAGATGTATTTCCCTGACCGGTTTCCGCGGTTTTAGAACCAATATTTACGATTGCTCCTTTTGATTTTTTTAAAGCGGGAAGTGCATGATGTGCTAATAAATAATAGTGCACTAAGTTTTTATGAAGCGATGCTATAAATCCTTCATAGCTTCCATTTTCTAGGCCCACGCCATCGTTGACTCCGGCATTGTTTACAAGTCCATCAATGGTACCATAGGTTGCAAGCACGGTATCTATGGCTTGTTTACAAGCATTTGGATCTGTTAATTCAGCTTCTATACCAAATGCTTTGCCGCCAGCTGCTATGAGGGCATCTACAGCTGCTTGATTATCCGTAGCACTACGACCAATAATACAAACCGTTGCACCTTCCTTTGCTAATACTTTAGCAATGCCATAACCGATGCCTTTGGCGCCCCCCGACACAACAATTACTTTATTTGAAAGTCCTAGTTCCATATTATTTTATTGAGGAAGTGTAAATATTTTTTCTAATAAGACCCATTTTTCTCCAGGCTTTGATCCTGGCATGGCTTGTTGATAAGTCCACATGAGTGTTTCCCATTTTTGAACCACTTCGTTTGCAGCATCCGCCGCCGACTTGGCTTCAAAAGAAAAATTTTCGTTTGCTTCTAACACCATAAATAATCGGTTAGACACACAGTAAATGTCTAGACAGGTAATGCCCGAACTTTTTATGCTTTCAATAATTTCTGGCCACACGTTTTGATGGTACGCTTTATACTCCGCTATGAGTGCCGGATCCTCTTTTAAATCAAGTGCTAAAAAGTATTGTTGTGCTGCCATGTTTTTATTTTTTTGTGTAAGCAACCGCTGTTTGTTTACTAGTGCCTAATCCTTCGATACCTAATTCAATAACATCGCCCGCTTTTACATAAACCGGTTCTGGTTTAATGCCCAAACCTACGCCAGGAGGGGTTCCTGTGCTAATAACATCACCCGGTAATAGGGTCATAAACTGACTTAAGTAGTGCACCAAAAAAGGTATTTTAAACACGAGGTTTAACGTATTACTATTTTGATAGGTTTTACCGTTTACTGTTAACCACATTTTTAAATTGTTAACATCTGCGATTTCATCAGGTGTTGCTAAAAAGGGTCCGAGCGGTGCAAATGTGTCGCAACCTTTTCCTTTAGCCCACTGGCCACCTCTTTCTAATTGAAATTCTCTTTCGCTATAATCATTATGAAGGCAATAACCCGCAACATAATCGAGTGCATCTGCTTCTTCTACATAAGAAGCTTTTTTACCAATCACAAAAGCAAGTTCTACTTCCCAATCTGTTTTTACACTATTTTTTGGAATAACAACATGGTCGTTTGGACCACATAATGCAGTAGTAGATTTAAAAAACAAAACAGGTTCGGTTGGAATAGGTGCATTGGTTTCTAAACAGTGGTCTACATAGTTAAGGCCAATACAAATAATTTTTGAAGGCCTCGCTACTACAGAACCCAGTCTGGTTGTAGGTTCTACAACAGGAAAAGATGTGCCCGCAGCAAGCGCATCTTGTAATTTTTTGATATCGTTGTTTGTAAAAAACGCTTCGTTGTAATCTGTTACCACACCCGATACATCATACCATGTGTCATTTACAATGATACCCGGTTTTTCATGTCCTTCATTTCCAAATCTAATTAATTTCATTGCTTGCTATTTTTTTCTAAATATTAATTATTGAGTTTTATAAATCCGCCATCTATTGGATAATCACAACCGGTAATAAATGAAGCTTCATCGCTGGCTAAATAAAGTGCGAGAGCTGCTACTTCGTTAGGCTCTGCCATTCTACCGATGGGTTGTGAAGCAGATAATTTTTCAAACATTTCTTTTTCTTTGCCCGGATAATTTTTTGCAATAAATCCATCTACAAACGGTGTGTGCACACGCGCTGGAGAAATAGAATTGCACCTAATATTTTCGTGCATATAATCTTTGGCAACAGAAAGTGTCATGGCCATAACAGCACCTTTTGCAGTAGAATACACAAAACGGTCTGCTAGTCCTACCCATGCTGCAATGGAAGCCATGTTAATGATAACACCGCGCCCATTGGCACGAAAGCCTGGTATAGCAGCAGCTATGCATTGGTACACCCCTTTAACATTGATAGACATGACCCTGTCAAAATCGGCTTCAGGTGTTGTATCGGCTTTACCAATATGTGCAACACCAGCATTGTTTACTAAAATATCTAATTGACCAATGCTTGCAAAAACAGCGGCCACTTCTTCTTTACTAGCCACATTACAAGCATGCACAGTTACTTGTCCACCTGCTGCTTTAATAGTAGCAGCTGTATCTGCACCCGCCTCCGTAGTTAGTTCTAAGACATGCACTGCCGCACCTTGTGCAGCAAAAGTTACGGCTATTGCTTTTCCAATGCCACTACCACCACCGGTGATAACTGCTTTTTTATTCGCTAATGAAAACATAAAAAATAATTATAAAGAAACGCCGCGCTTCCACGGTATAAAATCGTCTTGATTTAACAGCACCGCTTTTGGAGTAACTTCTCCACTAGCAGCCTTGATGCAATATTCTAAGATTTCTACCCCCATTTGTTCAATCGTTTTTTCACCACTAATGATAGGCCCACAATCAATGTCAATGATGTCCTTCATTCGTTTTGCAAGTGAAGAATTGGTGGCCACTTTAATCACCGGACATACTGGGTTGCCCGTAGGTGTGCCAAGTCCGGTAGTAAATAATATAAGGGTAGCGCCTGCTGCAGCCTTACCTGTAGTAGCTTCTACGTCATTACCTGGCGTACATACAAGGCTAAGTCCGGGTTTTGTGGCAGGCTCTGTGTAATCTAATACATCTACAACAGGAGAAGTGCCTCCTTTTTTTGCAGCCCCTGCACTTTTGATGGCATCGGTTATGAGACCATCTTTAATATTTCCTGGAGAAGGATTCATATGAAATCCGGAACCTACTTTATGCGCCAGTGCATCATAACTTCGCATCAGGTCTATAAATTTACCGGCAGAAGATGCGCTCTCACACCTGTCAATTAAATCCTGTTCTGCGCCACATAATTCTGGAAACTCTGCTAACAATACTTTGCCACCAAGCGCCACTAATAAATCTGAAGCATAGCCTACAGCTGGGTTTGCAGATACACCACTAAACCCATCGCTACCACCGCATTTAACACCGAGTGTAAGTGCACTTAATGGAGCAGGTTGTCTTTCAAATTGATTGATGGTAATAAGTCCTTCAAATGTTTTTCTGATTGCAGAAGCGATGAGCTCTTCTTCGCTTTCTGATTGTTGTTGTTCAAAAATATAAAGCGGCTTATCAAAGTTAGGCGCTAATTTATGAATGTCGTTTTTAAAATCTTCTACCTGTAAATGTTGACAACCAAGGCTTAAAACCGTTACTCCTCCTACGTTTGGATGATTGGCATAAGAAGCAAGTAACGCACTTAATGTAGCAGCATCTGCTCTTGTTCCACCGCAACCTCCATTGTGATTTAAAAATTTAATGCCATCTACATTTTTAAATACCCTGCTTTGTTGAGGTGTAATACTAGGAGAAAAATTAATATTTGAAACGGATTCTCCTTTTTTATATGCTTGTAAAAGAGACTCGGTATACTTGCTATATTTATCACTAACAGCATAACCTAGTTTGTGATGCAGCGCCTCTTTAATAACGTCTAGATTTCTGTTCTCACAAAAAACGGTAGGAATAAATAACCAATAATTAGCTGTACCCACCTGACCATTGGATCTTACAAAACCATTAAAAGTTTTATTGGCAAACCCTGACACATCCGGCTTTTCCCATGAAAAATTTGTTTCACGGTATGCATAAGGCTCTGCAGCATGCTTTAAATTAGCTGTAGTAACAAGGCTTCCCCTAGCAACGTCTTGTTGGGTTGTACCCACTAATACGCCGTACATGAATACAGAAGCACCTTTTGCTAAATCTGTGGTATAAAATTTATGCTTGCTTTGGATGGGTTCCAAAATAGTATACTGCTCATCACGATATTCCACAACCTGCCCTTCGGCTAATTGTGTGAGTGCCACCAACACATTGTCTTGGGGTGCATCTCTATCACTAATCTTTTTGGTGGCACAGTAGTCATGGGTACTATACAGATTTTACTTTATGTCCTTTGGTTGCAAATAAAAACACCACAACAAAACAAATAAGTGGTACAATATACCCATTTTGAATACTACCTGTAGCATCAGAAATAACGCCAAGCACTGGTGGCAAAAATGCGCCACCAACAATTGACATCACTATTAAACTAGATGCCATTTTTGTATCGGCACCAACTTCTTTAATGCCCAATGAAAAAATGGTAGGAAACATGATAGACATAAAAAATGCAATGGCTATAAGGGCATAGACAACAACTATGCCTGATCCAAAAATCGCTACTGCAGATAAAACAATATTGATGAGCGCATAAGCGCTTAATAATTTTTCAGAAGCAAACTTGCCCATTAAAAAAGTGCCTACAAATCTTCCAAGCATAAATGCTGCGCCATAACCCCAACCTAAATATTGTGCAGCGGTTTTTTCATCCATGCCTGCGCCTGTTCTGGCCATTTTAATGAAAAAGCTTCCTACACAAACCTGTGCGCCTACATAAAAAAACTGTGCAACAACGGCCCATGTCAAATGCCTATGTCTAAAGGCTTTTAGCGGATTATTACCGGCTTTACTATCTTCCCCTTCTTTAACATCAGGGAGCTTGGATACCATAAATAATACAGCTACGAGTAAAACAAGAATACCTAAAATAAGGTAAGGCATTTTTACACTTTGTGCTTCGGTCGTTAGATAATTATTAAGCGCTTCGGGAGATAATTGTGCGTATGCTTCATCCGACATTTCTGTACCAGACAAAATAAATTGACCGCCAATAATAGGCGCAACCATCGCAGCAAGCCCATTAAATGATTGCGCAAAATTTAATCGACGCGTTGCAGTCTCTGGAGGACCAATAATGGTTGCGTATGGATTAGCGGCCGTTTCTAAAAAAGTTAAGCCGCTCGCAATGATAAAAAGTGCGCCTAAAAAGTAAATGTATTGATGGGTATCGGCTGCTGGTAAAAATAAAAAACAACCTAACGCAAACAACAAAAGACCGCCCACAATGCCGGATTTGTAGCCATACTTACGCATCACATATCCGGCAGGAAGCGCCATTGCAAAATAGGCGATAAATACCGATGAGTCAATCAGTGACGATTGCAAATCATTTAAACGAAAAGATTTACGGAGGTGCGGTATTAAAATTGGGTCTAGGTTATGTACAAAACCCCAAAAGAAAAATAAGCTTGTAACAAGTATAAATGGAAAAAGCCAGTTAGCGGCCTGATTTCCTAAACCATTATTACTATTCGTTGGTGCGTTTATTGCCATACCTTTAAAATTGACCTATTTTGACCCTTAATTTTGATTAACAATATACTTAAATATTGCCTCTTTTTACAAACATGGTAATGTTAAGCAAGTTTTTATTAATATGAACGAAATGAGATTGAAAAATCGAAAATTATCTATATTCAATGAACTTATGAAGCGTATCATTTTAATTAGTTTTTCGATATTTTGTTTGTTGGGTACAAAGGCTCAAACCCTTGTTGTACTTGGCACTACACAAGATGCCGGTAAGCCTCAAATGGGGTGTCAAAAAAGTTGTTGCAAGCATGTAAAAGACCGGTTTTTTGTTTCGAGCCTTGGTGTTACAGATATAAAAAATAAAAAGAACTATTTGTTTGATGCTACACCAGATATAACAGCCCAATATGAACGCTTATCAAAAACAAATGATGTTACAAGTATCGATGGGATTTTTCTAACCCATGCGCACAGTGGGCATTATACAGGTCTGATGTATGTTGGTAAGGAAAGCATGAATGCAAGTAAAATACCGGTATACGCCATGCCAAGGTTTATAAGCTATTTACGGAGTAACGGGCCTTGGAGCCAACTTGTAACCCTTGGTAACATTGACTTGAAACCCCTTCAATCCGAGGCCCCTATTCAATTAGATAGTGGGCTTATGGTGATACCTATTGTTGTTCCACACAGAGATGAGTTTTCCGAAACAGTAGGTTTTAAAATAATTGGCAACAAAAAGTCGGCGCTTTATATCCCTGACATTGACAAATGGAATCTTTGGGAAAAAAGCATTGTTTCGGAAGTTAAAGCTGTAGACTTTGCATTTATCGACGGAACCTTTTATGAAGATGGAGAAATAAATAGACCCATTAGAGATGTCCCACACCCATTTATAAGTGAAACCATTTCCCTCTTTAAAGACGAGCCGCTATCTGTCAAACAGAAAATTTACTTTATTCATTTAAACCATACCAATCCAACGCATAACAAAACAAGCCCACAAAGAATTACCATAGAAAAACAAGGATTTCATTTTGCTACAGTTGGTGCACAATTTGTACTCAATTAATAGGTAATTTTAAGAATATGAATTTGCAACCCAATCATTTAAGCAATCATTTAATTCGGTTAGAACCACTGCAGCCCTCTCACTTCAATGAACTATATGAGACTGCATCAGATCCGCTTATTTGGGAGCAACATCCAAATCCTAACAGATATCAAAAAGAAGTCTTTGAATCGTTTTTTGAAGGCGCTTTAGCATCAGGTGGGGCATTTATTGTTAGAGAAGTAGACAGCGGTAAAACCCTTGGCTCTACTAGGTTTTATGACTATAAACCACTTGATAATGAAATAAAAATTGGCTACACTTTTTTTAGTAGAGACTACTGGGGTAAAGGCATTAACAAGCAAGTGAAAACACTCCTATTAAACTACGCTTTCATTTATATCGAAAAAGTTATTTTTCATATTGGTGCACAAAATATTAGATCGCAAATAGCCATAGAAAAATTAGGTGCAAAAAAAGTAAGCGAAGAAATGGTTGCCTATTACAACGAACCTGACCGGCTTAATTTTGTGTATGAAATGATGCGGTAATCCTACGCCGCTAAAAATTGATTCAATGATTTTTGAATAATAGCTATGCTTTCTAAAATTTGCTCACGTGTTATAATCAGTGGTGGTGCAAATCTTATTTTATTACCGTGGGTAGGTTTTGCAAGCAGTCCATTTTCTTTTAAGACCAAACAAAAATCCCAGGCTGCATTTGGATTTGGATGCGCAACTTCTATCGCATTTAAAAGACCTTTGCCTCTAACAACGCTTATAAATGGTGACTTGATTTTTTCTAATTCCGATCTAAACAAAATACCCATTTCATAAGCATTCGCTGCTAAATTTTGATCACGTAACACTTTAAGAGCAGCCACTGCTACCACACAAGCAAGTGGATTGCCGCCAAAAGTACTGCCATGTTCACCAGGCTTTATGGTTTCCATGATATAATCATCACATAATACAGCGCTGATGGGCATGACGCCACCACTCAATGCTTTTCCTAACATTAAAATATCTGGTCGCACATCATCATAATCGGATGCTAATAATTTTCCCGTTCTACAAAGGCCAGTTTGAATTTCATCCGCTATAAAAAGTACGTTATGTTGTTTGCACAAATCATAAGCAGCTTTTAAATAACCTTCATCCGGAACAATAACACCCGCTTCCCCCTGAATGGGTTCTACCATAAACGCAGCAACATTTTTATTTTGAAGTGCTACGGCTAATGCACCTATATCGTTGTAGGGTATTTGCTCAAACCCCGGAACAAAGGGACCGAAGTTTTGATAACTACTTGGATCTGATGAACTAGAAATTGCTGCAATGGTTCTACCCCAAAAATTACCTTCTGGAAATACAATAACTGCTTGGTTTGGTGCAACTCCTTTTTTCTCATAAGCCCAGCGCCTTGCTAGCTTAACAGCTGTTTCACCTGCTTCCACACCGGTATTCATGGGCAATACTTTTTGATAACCAAAATACTGCGTGATAAACTGTTCGTATTCGCCTAATTGGTTGTTATAGAAAGCCCTAGAGGTAAGCGTAAGCTTTGATGCCTGCGCCGTCATTGCGTTTATAATATCTGGATGACAATGCCCCTGGTTTACCGCCGAGTACCCACTTAAAAAATCAAAATACTGTTTTCCTTCAACATCGTATAAGTATACACCTTGCCCTCTTTCGATTACAACAGGTAAAGGATGGTAGTTATGGGCACCGTACTTATCTTCTAATCCGGTATAATATGACGTGTTTTTAAAATCCTGTGTTTGCATTATAAAAGCGTTAATTGTTGTTCAAGATTAGAAAGAATTTGAAAAGCGGTTTCTGCCATTTTATTTCCTTTGTTATCTAATAAAGGATTTATTTCGGCAATTTCTAAACAAACAACTTTATTGGTAGACAGTAGTTGTTCAAGAATTTGATTTATTTCATCAGGTAAAAAACCAGATTTTACGGGTGTGCCAGTTCCATAAGATATTTGGTCGCAATCCATAGAATCCACATCAAATGAAATGTATATTTCATCTACGTCTTCAAACTTTTTAATAATAGTAGCAAGCGTGTTTCGCAATCCGTTTTCACGAAGCTGTTCCACTGTAAAATTTGAAATAGAAGCTTCTTCAATAACCTGTTTTTCTGCAAGTTCAAAATCTCTTAAACCAAAATACACTAAATTATTGGGTGTTAATTTGGGGCCAGATATTCCTATTTTTTTTAAGGCATTCCAATGACTAATTGTATCATCAGAAATTTTGTTTACTTGAATATGTGTGTGGTCCAAACCCATTGCTGCTGCAAGTGGCATGCCATGTATATTTCCTGAAGGGGAGGTATATGGAGAATGAATATCAGCGTGGGCGTCTATCCAAACCACGCCTAGCTTTTTGTTTGGATGCGCATTTTTGATACCGCTAATGGTGCCAAGTGCTGATGAGTGATCACCAGATAAAACGACTGGAAAATAATTTTGTAAAAGCGCTGTTGAAACAGCATCACAAACACGGTTACACTGCTCTGCAACGTGTTCTATTCGTTTTGCAAAACTGTTGGTGTTTTTTTGGTAGATGGTTTCATTGTGCGTAATAATATCTTGAAACAAATGCCTATGAAAAAAATCATTGTTTTGATTGATAGCCGCTATTTCAAGTGCATCAATGCCCAAATCTGAACCCCTGGTTCCTGCACCAATATCGGATCTGTTTTTAAGTAATTTAATTACCATATCTTTAAATATTGATACTATTTTATTCATCGAAATTAGTGATAATCCACGTCACGGCATTGTTAAATAAAAGCATACTAGCATGCGGTTAAACTTGTACTTATTTATTTGTTTACTTCTTTGTGCAGTATGTACACAAGCACAATCTTTTCAATACACGGTTTCAAAAGACAAATCTTCAAAATACCATAGCATACAGGAGGTATTAAATGCCATTCCATCCGGTAATACAAAGCCTGTTAAAATTTTTGTGAAGGCAGGGGTATATAATGAGGTGGTGGTAGTGGATGCCAGTAAATCAAATATTACACTCATTGGCGAAGATGTAAATACTACCATTATAAATTTTAATAATCATGCTGGTGTTAAAACCCCCGATGGTGACACCCTAAACACATGGACCTGTGCTACTGTTTTTATTTATGGAAACGATTTTCAAGCACAAAACATCAGTTTTAGCAATCAGGCAGGTTTTACCGCTGGACAGGCCGTAGCAGTAAGGGTTGAGGGCAATAGGGCCAGTTTTTTTAATTGCAAAATGACGGGCTTTCAGGATGTGTTGTTTTTAAGTGGCAATGGCGTCAAGCAGTATTTTAAAGACTGTTACATAGAAGGCACTACCGATTTTATTTTTGGAGCAGCTACCGCGGTGTTTGAAGATTGTCATATTCATAGCAAGAAAAACTCACACGTTACGGCGGCCTCTACCAATTCAATTATTCCTTTTGGATTTGTATTTAAACGCTGCAAACTAACTGCAGATAGTGCCATCAATAAAGTATCTCTTGGAAGGCCGTGGTCGCCAACCGCTAGTGTAACGTATTTAGACTGCTGGATGGATCAGCACATTATTGAAGAAGGTTGGAATAATTGGAAAAATCCTGCTAATGAGTTAACTGCAAGATATAGAGAGTACAATAGTTCTGGACCTGGCGCTAATCCTCAAAAAAGGGTTTTATGGTCTAAACAATTAACTACTCAAGAAGCGCTAGGGTATGCTAATGATAAAATACTAGGCGCATGGACACCCGTAAAAAAATAAATTATTTTTTATTTTTTGCGCTCGTTCCTTTTTTCCAGAAACCAAAAAAAGATGGGTAATAACCTTCGGTGTTTGGAAACATCCAGTCTCTACTATCTTTTATGCCTGGGTAATATTCAAATGCTGGGTGTTCTTTTGAAATAAATGCATTTGAATTTGTTAGTCCCTCATATTGCTTGATGAGTGCATCAACTTCTCCAACATAAACAATAATACCGTCTATATTTTTTGATAGTCCAATAATAAAATCGATCACTTTTTCACTTACAGGATATTTATTAAAATGAGAAGGTTCTAATAATAGTACCCTATTTACATTTTCTGTGGCACGCCAAACTGGATCTAAATTATAGCTATTGTAAAGTAGGGTTGGCTTAGATATGTCTAGTAAAGGAACCTCAGTTTGCGGCAAATTAGTTTTTAAATCTAGGGTTGTTGTAGCTTCTAACACATTAGGGACGGGCATTGTAGCAATATGCTCATAACTATCATCTAAAAATGTTTGCGCTTGATTTGTACCCGTATACTTATTGATATTTTCTTGGTTGCAGTAATATTTTTTTGATGAAAAACTACCGGCCACCCACTGCCAACTACAACTATTGCTTGCAAGGTCGCCATCAAGTAAATGATAATACATCCAACGCGCGGGTGTGAGCCAGTGTGATTTTGCATTGTTACAAACCATAGCTGCCAAATACATTCTGATATGATTGTGTAAATATCCGGTGCTATAAAAAGCATTGATTTGATCATCAATGACCTGAATGCCTGTTGACGCATTAACAATGGCAGTAGGAATTTGATAATGTAAAAAATCTGGTTGTGGTTGTTTTAAATCAGCAAATATCAATTCTTTTTTTACCTGCCAAACACGCTGATAATATTCGCGCCAAGCAAGTTCTTGCAAAAACTTTTCGATTTCATAGGGCTTATATCCTTTTTGCAAAACAGCTTCCATGATTTGCTGCACGCTAATTACACCCCTTGATATATAGGCCGACAAATAGGTAACATCTCCATTAATAAAATTTCTTGTTTTAGCATACTTAATGGGATTAATAGCATTGATACGCTCAACTATCAAATCATAACTAGTAGGAAATAGTGTTAGCGAATCATTATTAAGGCTTAGCATATTCGAGTTTTTGAAGTAATTGGGTAGTATGATAACTATCTACACCAGAACTGGTAATGGTACCTGCTTTTTCAATATCTAAAAACCCATCATCCAATAAACAGTTGTCAGGATAGTGCACAAATTTTATTTCACCAATAATCATACTCGTTTGATTGATGTTAATATTTATTCGCTCCTTAAATTCCATGCCTATTTGAATATGACTTTCTGCAACAAAAGGTGCCACAAAATTATTTTTGAATGCTGGCGTTAGCTGTGCCGCATCAAATTCTGATACGTTTTTAGGATAACGGGCCGATGTTTGATGCGCCTTTTCATACATATTGGCATTAATATGGTTAATGGTATAAAAACCGGTTTCCATAATATTAGTAAGTGTATGCCGCTCCACAGAATCGGGACGCATGATAAAACTTAATAGTGGTGGATTGGAACCAATATGAACAATAGAACTAAATATGGCCAAATTGGTTTGTCTGTTTATATCTGTAGTGCCAACAAGTGCAACACTTCTAAATCCACTAATGCTATTGATGAACTGCGCTCTTTTTCGCTGCTCCATTTCCATTAACTGAACCAAATCTAAAGTGGTGTTCATGTTTTACTTGTCTAATGATTGTAAATAATTTTCAGCTATTTGTAAGTGCGTGTCTCTTTTTTGATCTGTCATTTTATCAAACGTTTTTACAAGCATGCCTATGCGTGGATTTTGTAAAAAGAAGCTGCGGTGTACATGCATGAAGCGCCAAAACAATCCATCCCAAATAGGTTGCCAGGCTCCCTTTTCATAATCACTCATTTTCATAAGGTAATTACTGCCACTGATATAGGGCTTGGTGGTCATGAGGCCGCCGTCGGCAAACTGAGTCATACCATATACATTGGGCACCATCACCCAGTCGTAAGCGTCAATAAACATTTCCATAAACCACTTGTGCACTTCGTCCGGATCAAATTCACATAATAACATAAAATTACCAAGCACCATCAGCCTTTCAATATGATGTGCATAGCCTGTTTTTAAAATCTTTTTAATGGTGCTATCGATGGGTGCTATACCGGTATCGCCGGTCCAAAACGACTGAGGAATTTTCCTTGTAAATTTCCAGTAGTTGGTTGTGCGCTGTTTTGTTCCTTCGCGCTCATACACAAGTCTAATAAATTCACGCCAGCCTACTATTTGTCTAATAAACCCTTCTAATGAATTAAGTGGAATGTTTTTTGTGGCACTCACACGTATTGTTTCATCAATAATTTGCTGCGGTGTGAGAAGACCAATATTTAACATGGGTGACAGCACAGAATGGTATAATACCGATTCTTTTTCTACAATGGCGTCTTCATATATTCCAAATTTTTCAAACCGTTCTGCTAAAAAAATATCAAGCCATTTTTGGGCATCCTCAAAATTGGTAGCAAACAAATGACTGGTATGAATGGAGCCATAATTGTTTGGAAAGTTTTTTTGAACATACGCCTCTGCTTCTTCTAGTTCAATATTTAAAACACTTGCAGGAAGCGTTGGTACGATTTCTTTTTTAGGAAATTTGGCGCGGTTTTCTGCATCAAATGTCCATTTACCTCCTTCTGGTTTACCGTCCGGTGTTAGTAACAGATTACGCTGCTTTCTTTGCGCCGTATAAAAATCGGTTTGAAAATATTTTTTTTTGGAGTCAAAATAATTTTGCGTGCCAGAAAGCGTATTTAAAAAGTTTGGGCTTTCCAATACCTGCAAGTTTATATTATTAGAAACGCAAGCTCTTTTTATTCTCCTCATTAATAAATAGTCGACCGGATCAATGATGGAGATGTCCGTACATTCTTGCTTGGCTAAATAACGAGTAAGCAACCTGCAATCATGAAGTTCGTTTGTGCTATCTATATACGCTACCTCAAAACCGTTTTGTACTAGATACTGCTCATAGGCTTTCATAGACGCTCTATGGAGTACTAACTTTTCTTTATGAAAGGGATATTGTGTAAAAAACAGCTGTTCCTCCACTAAATAGTGGCGCTTGTTTTTATCCAGCACTGCTGATTTTTTAAATAGCTGATGCGGAAAAATAAGGACGGCTTGCACTGACATACCTGTTAAACAAGCCAGTAGAGATAATGTTGAAGGGTAGGCTAACTATTTGTCTTTAAAAACCAATACAAACCTAATTTTCATGAGGTCGTCTGTTTTTACAAAAAGTAAGCTTGGTCTTTTTACATTGTAAGATTCTAGAAGTACTGGAAATTCGCCTTCATAGAGCCACTGATTGTTTTCTTTTTTTGGTTTTACCACAAATTGAATCTCTTTTGTAACTCCGTGAAATTGTAGTTTTCCTGTTGCAAGTATTTCGGCACCATTGTATTTAATACTCGTGCTACTAAACGTAATATTAGGAAGAGTAAGTGCATCAAGCACTTCAATCATATGACTATCTCTACTTGATAGTCCACTATTAAAGCTACTCACTTTTGCGAGCACAGAAATTTGTTCTAGTTTATCGCCATTCCATTTGCTTGCCACATTTACCTGCTTACTTGTTCCATCCCAAGTATGCAATTTATGCTTCATGGTGTAGGTAATACTAGAGCTTGCAATGTCGTAAGTAGGTGCCTGAAAAAATACAGACATCAAAAGATTTAAAAGAATATAGTGTAGCATAACTTAAAATTTTATGACAATGAGTGCTGTTGCCAGGCTTGCAAAACTTACGTACGCTGCTGCACGGTGTATAGGCTTTAAAGAAGCATTGTCTTCTATTTGTGTAGCGAGTATATTGGTTGCAATCATCCCCGAAAGGTGCAGCACGGCAAGCCATTTATGCAAACGAATAGAAGTTATTTTTTTATCGCGGCTAAACGATGAGGGAGGTGCAAAAAGCCCGTTTAATGCTGTAAAACCATAGGTTAAGTTTACGGCCATACCCAAATTTTCGTGCAGATCTTTTACTTTATAATCACCCTTATACAACTGACTTCCAACAATACCCTGCGCAACCATACCACCAAGTGTAACAAAGCCACCAATCTGGTGTAGCTGCAACATGGTCCTTCTGATTTTGAGGTCTTTTTGTTTGTTGGCCACCAGGTCATTACCGCTATACCTGTTTTTTAAGAGACCGTTGGTTCCCCACAAAGCACGTTGCGTAAAAAGCATTTTAGCCGGTGGTTGAATTAAACTTGAGTCTACTTTATTTTCACTGATTAATTGTTGTAACAATGAATCGGATTGAGCTGTGGTAGGTTGTGCGCAAAACAAACAAGCCACCAAAAAACCTAATAGATACGTTTTATAAAATGGAGTGCGCTTATACATACTTAAAAATTATGATGTGAAAACTGCTTCTTGATTCAATTTACGCATAATCATTGAAAGCATCATCATCCATTCCCATATCACCTAGGTTAATCATGCTTCCCATCATATCATTAAATTCGATTTTTCCATCAATCATTTTTTTGCTGATGATTGAATAAGATGAAAGGCCATGTAAAACAAATTCCATGAGTAATGCAGATTGCTTTTCACCAGCTTGCGGAAAATGTTTTTTTACGATGCTAAATAAACCATCCACTTTATAGAGTTCGATTATTTTATCTTCATCTTTCATGTCTAAAAACAAATCGAGATGATTGCCCGAATCAAACCATTTTGCAATAGATGCATACGGATTTTCGGGTTGCTTTTGTTCTGGGGAATTGGCAGCTGATTTTTTAGGTGCCTTGCGTTTTTTTAGATCATCTGGACTTGGAAAATACGTAACAAATACAGTGCGAATTGATTTGTTTAATAAGTTAAGTGCCACTTCGTAAGGACCTTCTTGTTCACCTTCATATACCAGTTCAATTTTTCCAGTGATAGCAGGTATTATCCCAGACAAATCACTAATCCAAACCTGCGTGTTAGATTGGTTATGGATAATTGCCCTTCGCTCTGCACTACTTACTGCTGCTTCATATGCAGCGATTGTTAAACGCGCACTCACACCACTTTTTTTATCTACAAATTCGTTGGTTCTTGCTTCAAAAGAAACTTGTTCGATGAGTCTTTTTATTAAATCACTGACTTCTACTTTATCTTTTTGTGCGGGTAAAATATTGGCTTCTTGCTCGGTAATAGCAAGTGATGTTTCAATCGTTTTTGGATAGTGCGTAAGTATCTGACTTTCTATTCTATCTTTTAATGGCGTAACAATACTTCCTCTGTTGGTATAGTCTTCGGGGTTTGCTGTAAACACAAATAAAATATCAAGTGGCATACGAAGTTTAAAACCTCTAATTTGTATATCACCTTCTTGTAAAATATTAAATAAAGAAACCTGAATTCTTGCTTGCAAATCGGGTAATTCATTAATTACAAATATGCAACGGTTGCTTCTTGGTATAATACCGTAGTGAATGACTTTTTCATCGGCAAAACTGAGTTTTAAATTAGCCGCTTTGATAGGATCAATATCACCAATTAAATCGGATACACTTACATCGGGTGTGGCTAGTTTTTCACCGTAACGGGCGGTTTTATGTACCCAGTGAATAAGCGTTTCATCGCCATGCTCTGCTATCAGGTCTACCGCAAAGCGGCTAAGGGGTTGCAAAGGATCGTCATTTACCTCAGATCCGGCAATAGTAGGTATATACTCATCCAATAAGTCCACCATTTGACGTGCCATCCTGGTTTTTGCCTGGCCACGAAGCCCTAAAAATAATATGTTATGACGGCTTAATAGGGCGCGCTCTACATCTGGTATAACGGTGTCTTCATAACCTAAAATACCTTCAAAAGCGTTTTCTTTATTTTGAATACTGGCAATTAAATTATCGCGGACTTCATCTTTAATAGATTTAGGCTTGTATCCCGATTTTTTTAAATCACCAAGTGTTACAATTTTTTTAATATCGATTTGCTTACTCATAATTAATACAATGTTTTTCTTTTGCCACTTTCAAAATCATTAAAAATAAAACTGCCCAAATTGTCAAGTGACGCAAAATAGGCTTTA
>JACCDS011191156.1_pt1 | contig 38761 bp, 36 predicted proteins | sample 7446441 | NCBI WGS metagenome assembly JACCDS01 (sample SAMN15323445, study PRJNA562643) | freshwater metagenome | isolation source: river surface water | place: USA:Blue River Watershed | collected 2017-08-17
CTGCGCCAGGCGCCCGACGTGATCCTCATGGGCGAGATCCGCGACCGCGAGACCATGGAACACGCTGTGGCCTTTGCCGAAACCGGCCACCTGTGCCTGGCCACGTTGCACGCCAACAGCGCCAACCAGGCACTGGACCGCATCATCAACTTCTTCCCCGAAGAGCGCCGCCCGCAGCTGCTGATGGACCTGTCGCTCAATCTGCGCGCCCTGGTCTCGCAACGCCTGATCCCCAAGCAGGACAGCAAGGGGCGCATCGCGGCCGTGGAGGTCATGCTGAACTCCCCGCTGATCTCCGACCTGATCTTCAAGGGGGAGGTCTCCGAGATCAAGGAGATCATGAAGAAGAGCCGCAACATCGGCATGCAGACCTTCGACCAGGCCCTGTTCGATCTCTACGAGAACAACCAGATCACCTACGAAGACGCCCTGCGCAACGCCGACTCGCTCAACGACCTGCGCCTGCAGATCAAGCTCAACAGCCAGCGGGGCAAGACACAAGATCTGAGCGCCGGCACCGAAAACTTCGCCATCGTCTGACGGCTACTGCGCGGACGCATGGCGGCGTTGCGGGGCCCGTCAGGCCCTCCTCACGTACCCTGAGGTACGTTCCGGGGGCCTGCCACCCGCGCCTTGCCCTGCATCCGCTCGCTACGCCGCGCCACACCCTTGCTTACGGAGCGTTCCATGTCGAGCATCAACCCCAAGACCTACGAGCCCACTCCTTCCCGTCAGGTTGCCTTTCTCGGTCTCGGTGTCATGGGCTACCCCATGGCCGGGCATCTGGCCAAGGCCGGGCACGAGGTCACGGTCTACAACCGCAGTCCGGCCAAGGCGCAGGCCTGGGTGGCGGAGTTCGGGGGCCGCGCGGCCTCCAGCCCGCGGGAAGCGGCGGCGGGTGCCGATGTCGTTTATGTCTGCGTGGGCAATGACGCGGACCTGCGCAGCGTGACCTTGGGGGCCGACGGCGCTTACGCCGGCATGAAGGCCGGCGCGGTGCTGGCCGACCACACCACCGCTTCGGCCGAGGTCGCGCGCGAGCTTTACGCCGCTGCGCGCCAGCGCGGCCTGCATTTTGTCGACGCCCCGGTTTCGGGCGGCCAGGCTGGGGCGCAGAACGGCACGCTGACCATCATGTGCGGTGGCGACCTGGCGGCCTTTGAGGCCGCCCGACCTGCGGCCATGGCGTATGCGCGCGCCATCACCCGCATCGGTGACAGCGGGGCCGGCCAGTTGGCCAAGATGGTTAACCAGGTCGCCGTGGCCGGTGTCATCCAGGGCCTGGCCGAGGCCGTGGCCTTTGGCCAGCATGCCGGTCTGGACATGAACCTGGTGCTGGAGGTGATCGGCAAGGGCGCCGCGCAAAGCTGGCAGCTGGACAACCGCGGCAAGACCATGGTGGCCGACCAGTTTGACTTCGGCTTTGCGGTGGACTGGATGCGCAAGGACCTGGGCCTGGTGCTGGACGAGGCGCGCCGCAATGGCGCACGCATGCCGCTCACGGCGCTGGTGGATCAGTTCTACGGGGATGTGCAGCAGATGGGCGGTGCGCGCTGGGATACGTCCAGCCTGCTGCGCCGCCTGCGCAAGTAAGCGACCGGCGGGACCGGGCCAGGCCCGCGCGCTCAGCGAGCGCGGTTGCCGCCCGCGTTGGCCGGCTGCCCGCTGGAGGGCGACTGGATGTCCAGCAGCTCTTCCTCGGTCAGCATCTCGAACAGGCGCACCACCTTTTGCACACCGTTGGTCCGGCGGGCGATGTCGGTAACGCGGTCTGCCTCGCGCGCCGTCACCCGGCCCAGCAGGAAGACCACACCACGCTCGGTCACCACCTTGATGGCGTTGGCGCTGATGTCCTTGGCGTCGATCAGGTTGGCCTTGACGCGGCCGGTGACCAGCGCGTCCGAGGACCGCTGGGTCAGGGTGGACACCCCCATCACGCCCAGTTCATTGGCGATGACGCGCACGTTGTCGATACGGGAGACCACCTGCTCGGCCAGCTGCTTGTCCTGCTCGGTCGGCACCTCACCGGTGAGCAGCACCTGGCGGTTGTAGCTGGTGATGCTGATGTGCACGCGCTCGCCCAGGTGCTCGCGGATGCGGGCACTGCCACGGCCTTCGATGCGCTCGTCGTCCAGTTGCGCGCCCGTGGTGCGACGGTCGGCCGCCGACATACCGGTCACGACGGCACCGCCCATGAGCAGCGGCGCGCAGGCGCTCAGGCCGCCCAGGGCCAGCAGGCCGGCGAGCACGATCAGGGAAACACGGCGCAAGGACAGGCGGCTCATGGCTTGCTGTCCTGCTCACCCAGCAGCTGATGGTCCACCGCGTCGCAGATGCAGTGCAGGGCCAGGATGTGGACTTCCTGGATGCGGGCGGTGCGCTCGTGCGGCACGCAGATGTGCACGTCGGTCTCGCGCAGCGCGGCGTTCATCTTGCCGCCGCCGCGGCCGCTCAGGGCCACGACCACCATCTCGCGCTCGTGCGCGGCCTCGATGGCCGCCAGCACATTGGCCGAGTTGCCGCTGGTGGAGATCGCCAGCAGCACGTCGCCGGGCTGGCCCAGGGCGCGCACCTGGCGCGAGAACACGACATTGAAGTCGTAGTCGTTGGCAATGGCCGTGAGGATGGAGCTGTCCGTGGTCAGGGCGATGGCGCCGAGCTCGGGCCGCTCGCGCTCGAAGCGGCCGACGAATTCGGCCGCGAAGTGCTGGGCGTCGGCGGCCGAGCCGCCATTGCCGCAGGCCAGCACCTTGCCACCGTTGGTGACGCAGGCCAGCACCGCCTGCACCGCCGCAGCGATCGGCTTGCTCAGGACCTGCGCCGCCTGGTACTTCAGGTCGGCACTGTCGATGAAGTGTTGTTCGATGCGTTGCTCAAGCATGGTCCTATGATAACTCCCCGGCCAACGCCCCCGTTGCGGCCGGGGCCACTGGGCCCGCAGGGCCCCGATCAGCCTGCGTCAAACGCAGCGGGCAGCCAGCGCAGGCCCTCGCCGTCCAGGGCCACCACGTCGAAGCGGCAGGGCGGCGGCACCTGCCAGCGCAAGAGGTAATGACGCGCGGCCAGCACGATACGACGCTGCTTGGTGGCGCTGACACTGGCGGCCGCCCCGCCATGCCCGGCGGCGCTGCGCTGGCGCACTTCCACAAAGACCAGCGTGCCGTCGGCCGCGCGCATGATCAGGTCGATCTCGCCGCCGCCGCGCCCGGGCGTCCGATAATTGCGCTCGAGCAGGCGCAGGCCGGCCGCCTGCAGATGCTGCAGGGCCTGCGCTTCGGCGGCTTCACCGGCCTGCCGGGTGCTGGGCTTGCCGGCTGCCGCCGGCCACTTGGGGAACACCATTGAACGCTACTTACGCCTCCGCCCTGTCCGCCGCGCATGACGCGGCTGCTGCCCAGCATTATCCGCAGGGGGCGCTCTATGTGGTGGCCACCCCCATCGGCAACCTGGCCGACATCACGTTGCGTGCGCTGCATGTGCTGCAACTCGTTGAGGCACTGGCCTGCGAGGACACCCGCCACACCCAGAGCCTGCTGCGCGCCTATGGCATCGAACGTCCCACGGCGGCCCTCATCCCGCTGCATCAGCACAACGAGGCCGAGGCCGCAGGCCAGGTGATCAGCCGGCTGCAGGCCGGCCAGCGCCTGGCCTATGTGAGTGATGCCGGCACACCGGCCATCAGCGACCCGGGCGCACGCCTGGTGGCCGCCGTGCGGGCGGCCGGTCTGCCCATCGTCCCGCTGCCCGGCGCCAGCAGCGTGACCACGGCGCTCAGCGTGGCTGGCATCGTGGACGAGGCCGGCGCCTTCGTCTTCGCCGGCTTCCTGCCGGCCAAGGCCGGCGAACGCAGTACGGCGGTGCAGCAGCTGGCCGCGGAGGCCCGTGCGGTCGTGCTGCTCGAAGCCCCACACCGCATCGAGGCCCTGGCAACAGCCCTGGCGAGCCTGGGAGCCCGCGCAGTCACCGTGGCGCGCGAGCTGACCAAACAGTTCGAGCAGATCATCACCCTGCCGGCCGCCGAGCTGCCGGCCTGGCTGGCCGCTGACGAGAAACGCACACGCGGCGAATTCGTGCTGCTGCTGCATCCCCAGGCGGCGGCAACTGCGGCGGACGGACCGGACCTGCGGGTGCTGCGGCTGCTGCTGGCCGAGCTGCCACTGAAGACCGCGGTCCGCCTGGCGGCCGAGATCACGGGCAGCCCGCGCAACACCCTGTACGACGCCGCGCTGAAAAGCAAGAAGGGCGGCGCAGGCTGATCACAGCCCACGCAGCGCGCACACCGGACCCGGTTGAATCCTGCTCCAGGGACAGTCTGAACCGGACAGAGTCCGGGCTGCACCGACACAGATCCAGGTCATCGAGCCTGTGTTGGTCAAGGCACACCACCCTGGCGCCGGGAAGAAAGCGGCTACTGGCGCTGCCGGCGCGCCCGATCAGCCCTCGGCTCGCGGGCGCAGGGCAGCGCCCCCGTCCTGGCGGTTCAGATACCGTGCCACCAGGCTTTGCAACGCCTCACCGCTGCGCTTGGCAAAATAGGCCACGATCATCAACGGCACCTCACTGCCGACCGATTGAAGCTCCCTCAGGGTTCCCTGCTGCAGATCCCGCAAGATCAGGTTTCTGGGCAGCCATGCCGCCCCCTGGTGTATCAATGCCATCTCGCGCAGGCCCAGGCTGAATTCGCTCACACACTGTATCGCCACCAGCCGGGCTTGCATCAGCTCTGGGAGTGCATGAATGCGGATGGCCTGCCCGAAGAAACTCTCAGGCGGAAAGCACAACAGTGGCAGGGCCTGCGTCGGGTCCCTGAAACTCTCCGACTCGCACAAGCTGGCACTGGCCACCAGCACCAGCGCGTCCTGCCCCAGCTTGCAGCAAGTGGCCAGCTGTGGCGGGACATTGCTCGTGGTCTGCTGTGATTCGTAGGTCAGCAGGATGTCGGCATGACCGCGCGCCAGCAGCGCAACACTCTCATCGCGGTTCTCCGACCGGATGCGAAACCGCTGGTCAGGCATCAAGGCGCGAAGCTCTTCCAGGAACGTCGGCAGATACCACGCCGCCAGGCTGTGCTGAGCAGCCATGACCAGGCCAGGCACCTGGGTGGCATCGGACCGCAGCGTGGCCTGAAACTCGTAGATCTGCGTGCTGAGGTTGCGAAATGCAGCCTCATGCCGCATGGCCAGTGGCGTGAAACGCAGTGGCTTGCGTGAACGGTCGATCAGAGCGATGCCCAACCAGTCCTCCAGCTGCTGGATGCGACGGGAAAACGCGGGCTGCGACACATGGCGCTTCTCGGCAGCTGCGGAAAAGGAGCCCGTCTCAATCAGTGCCAGGTAGTCATCCAACCACTTCAGTTCCATGGGGCCTCCAGCGCGCGTTTCGGGAGACACCAGTTTAGGGGCGTCTGAACAGGTTGCGCTGGTTTCAGGCTGCGGTGCGAGCGCCCGGACCAGGCTGCCTGGGCTGATTGCTGGGTCCGAGTAAGAAGTCCAGCAGCAGGCGGTGGAATGCCTCGGGATACTCCAGATGGAGCGCGTGCGAACAATGCGGCAGGACCGCAAGCGACGCGTCCGGTATCTGCCGCCACAGCGTCTCGATCTGCGGCCACTGATAGCTGCGGTCCCGGTCGCCCCAGACGATGAGCGTGGGCTGGCTGATGTGCTGCAGATGGCCTCTGCCATCCCAACGCTCCATCGCCCAAAGTCCCGCCTCAGCCGCTTGTGCACTGGCTTGGGCCGCCAGGTCGCCCAAGGCCTGCGCCATTGCCGAGGCCTCGCGGTGCAGCAACCAGGTGGCGCTGATGCGCCGCGCCGTGGCGTCCACACCATCCGCTGCCAGGCGCTCCCGCGACCGCGCCATGGTCTCAAAGCGGCCGGGCAGCAGGCCGAGCGGGCCGGTGGCGTACAGCACCAGCCGGTTGACGCGCTGTGGAGCGAGGCGGACGATTTCCTGCACGATCATCCCGCCCATGGAATGTCCCAGCAGGTGGAAGCTCTGCACGCCCAGCCGGTCCACACAGGCCAGAACCGCCTGCGCATAGCCGCTGATCTGATCGGGCGCTGTCAGATGACGGCTCTGGCCAAAGCCTGGCAGGTCCATGGCGATCACATCCAGCTGCGGGCTCAGGGCCTGCATTTCGGCAGCCCACTGGCTGGATCCCCCGAGATAGCCGTGCACAAGCACCAACACCGGACCGCTGCCCTTGCGTTCAACGTGCAGGGCATCGCAGGGTTGGGCCGGGGTTGTCATTTCATCACCGATGGCAGCCACAGGGCCAGCCCGGGTGCGGCGATCACCAGCCCGATCAGCACCGCCATGCAGGCCAGGAACGGCAGGCAGCCGATAATCACATCTCCAATCGCAATCGTGCCTCGGCTGATGCCCTGCATGACGTAGAGGTTGAGCCCGACCGGTGGCGTGAGCACCGCGATTTCCATGGTGATGGTGAAGATGATGCCAAACCATACCAGGTCAAACCCCGCAGCGTGCACCAGCGGGTAGATGGTGGGCAACGTGATGAAGGTCATGGACACCGGCTCCAGGAACATGCCCAGGATCACGTAGAAAGTGATCACGATGGCCAGCACCGCATAGGGGCTCAGCTCGTAGGACAGGAACAGCTCGGTAAACTGTTGGGGCACGCGGTAGTAGGTCAGCACAAAACCGAACAGCACCCCGGCGGACAGCAGCAGCCCGAGGTAACCCATGGTGCGCATGGTGGCCAGCAGCGACTCCTTGAATCCCAGGAAATCCAGCCCGCCCACCGCAAAGGCCAGGATGATGGTCAGCAGCGCGGCGACGGCCGCCGCCTCGGTCGGCGTCGCAATCCCCGTGTAGATGGAAAGCGTGATGACCAGGCCGATGACAAAGATGGGGCCCACCGCCGTCAGCAGTTCACGCACGCTGGCGCGCGGGGCATGATCCGCTTCGGGAATGTGGCTGGGGTACATGCGCCCCCAGATGTAGACCACCAGCGCAAACAGGATCACCAGCACCAGACCCGGGATGACGCCCGCGATGAACAGTTCGCCTATCGACTGGTCGGTGACAATCCCGTAGAACAGCAGTATCAGGCTGGGCGGGATCAGCACGCTGAGTGTTCCCCCTGCGGCCAGCACACCGGTGGACAAGCGAGGGTGGTAGCCCAGCTTGGTCATCTGGGGCAGTGCCACACCACCGATGGTCAGCGATCCCACCATGGACGAGCCGCACACCGCGCCAAAACCGGCGCAGGCGGCAATGCTGCCGTAGGCGGCAGAGCCGCGAACCCGCACGCCCTTGTGCATGAACTGGTAGAGATTGGGGCCGATGTTCGAGCGCCCGATGAGCTCCCCCAGGAAAACGAACAGCGGCACCGCCAGCAGGATGTAATCGATCCACACACCCCACAGCTTGAGCTCCGTGCTCACCAGGGCAGTGGACCAGCCCTGGATCTCCAGCAGGAAGGGCATGGCAGCCAGGGCCAGCGCAAAGGGAATCGGCAAGCCGATGCCGATGAACAGAACCAGCAGCGCCAGAAGGCCCAGACCGACGTGATACCACTCCATGATGTCTCCAGCTCAGTGCGTTGACTTCGCCACGCCAGGGTTGGCTGCGTCGGGGTTCAACAGCACCGACAGCAACCGCACCGCGGCGTAGAAAGTGAATACCAGCAAGGCGGCCGCTCCGGGCGCCCAGAACAGATAGCGGGGCCACAGCAGGATTTCCGACGACGCCCCCGATACGAACGAGCGCACCGTGGCATCCACCGCCGCGATCGAGAAGAACACCCCGACCACCAGCATGAGCAACAGGTTGAATGCCACCAGCATGCGGCGCGGGCCTGGCGCGAGCGCCTCCAGCAGAAAGAACACCTTGGGGTAGGCGTCCTCTTTGAGCGCAAACGCCAGCCCGAGGAAAGCGGCGGGAAACAGCAGCATGGCGGTGGCCTCGGTCACGGTACCGTCAGGCCGTCCCATGACGTAACGCATGAAAACGCCGTAGGAGATCCAAAGCGTCTGCACCAGAATGATCAGCGCCCCCAGAGCGGCCATCCAGATGGCCAGCCGCTCCGTGATCCGCTCTATGGTTGTCAGCATCGGATTCAAAGGGAGTTCTGTTTGAACAAGGTGCGCACCTTGCCCGCCAGCTCCGGTCCGCAGCCGGCATCCACCTCGGCCGTCCACTTGCCCACCACGCTGTCCAGCAGGGCCTTGCGCTTCTCGGCCGTGATGGTGGTCACCGTGCCCCCCTGCTTGACCGCGTCGGCCATGCTCGCGTCCACCCAGGCTTCATAGCGTGGCTTGAGCCACAGCTCCGATTCAGATGCTGCGGCCTGCAGGGCTTTCTGATCTGCCGGCGACAGCGCGTCGTATTTGCGCTTGCTGATCATGTACTGGATGTTGCCGTAGAACAGGTTGGACTTGACCATGTGCGGCATCACGCCCCAGAGTTTCCAGGCGCTGTAGGTGGCCACCCCCATGTTGATGCCGTCCACCACGCCGCGCTCGGCCGACTGGAACACCTCCTTGGGCGCGATGAACACCGGCTTGCCGCCCCAGGTCTCGATCATCATCGAAACCATCGGGCCGATAGAGCGCACCAGTTTCCCATCGAGCTTGGCCAGATCGGTGTTGCGATTCTTGAACCACCACTCCTGGTCGTAGGAATAGTTGGAGTTGATGAGCGGCACCAGGCCGGCTTTGGCAGCTTCCGGTGCGATCAGCTCAGCGTAGGCCGCATCCAGCGGGATCTGCTTGCTCATGTCGACAGCCATCGGGTAGAGCGACGTCACCCGGTAGCACGGCAGCCGCTTGTCGGCCGACACCCAGCTGATGTCGGAAACTCCGCCCAGCATGGCATCCACGCCCTCGCTCCATCCGTGCAGGGTGGAGGACGGGAAGATCTCGACCTTGATCCGACCCGAGGTCTTGCTCTGCACCAGTTCAGCGAACTTCTTGAAGCCCTCGTAGCGGATGTCCACCTCGTTCACATAAGTGGACAGGCGCAGCTTGGTCTGCGCGTAAGCGCCTGAGGCCATGAGCATGGCAACGGCGGCAGCTGCACAAGGAAGGCGCAGCAGTGTTCGAAGCGTGGTTTTCTGCATCTTGATTTCTCCTGTTGACGGAACATGAACAAAGTCTCAGCTCAATCTGCCGCACCGCTCCCGGTTGCTGCACATCACCCTTGTTGTCCGGCTTTGAGGCCCAACGCCGCGCCGTAGCCGAACAACGCAACCGATCCGCCGGTGTGCAGAAAGACCACGTTGTGCCGAGGCTGGAAGTGCCCCTTTCGAACCAGGTCGATCAACCCTGCCATGCCCTTGCCCGAGTACACCGGGTCCAGCAACAAGCCCTCGGTGCGGGCCAGCAGTTCCACCGCCTCGACCATGCCCGACGTCGGCAGACCGTAGCCCGGGCCCACGTAGTCGCAATTGGCCACCACCGACTCGCGCGCAACACCGCCTCGCATGCCCATGTGCTCTGCCGTGCGACAGGCCAGGTCGTACACCATGGTTTCCTGTTTGTCCCGGGGCGCACGCACGCCTATGCCCAGCAGCCTGATGTCGCTGTTGATGGCGTGGAGCCCTGCCACCAGGCCGGCCTGGGTGCCTGAGCTGCCGGTGGCGTGCACCAGATAGTCGATCTTCATGCCCTGCGCGGCCGCCTGCGCCACCAGTTCAAAAGCTGCGTTCGCGTAGCCCAGCGCGCCCACCGGGTTGGAGCCACCCCCGGGGATCACATACGGCCGCCTGCCGTCGGCCCGCAGGCGCTCGGCCACCCGCTCCATTTCCTGCTGCATGTCGCTGCCACCGGCGCGATGCTCCAGGGTCGCGCCGTGCAGACGATCGAGCAATACGTTGCCGTTGTGGGTGTAGTCCGGGTCGGTGCTCCCGGTACGGTCTTCCAGCAGGATGTGGCACTGCATGCCAAGCTTGGCGGCTGCCGCAGCGGTCTGGCGGGCGTGATTGGACTGGGTGGCTCCCTGGGTGATCACCACATCGGCACGCGCCGCGACGGCTTCGGCCATCAGGTACTCCAACTTGCGTGTCTTGTTGCCGCCGGTCGAGAGTCCGGTGCAATCGTCCCGCTTGACCCACAGACGGGGACCGCCCAGCAAGGCCGTGAGGTTGGCCATGGGCTCAAGCGGGGTAGGGAAATGCCCCAAACGGATGCGCGGAAAGCGAGAGAGGTCCATCTGTAACTTTCAAAATTTGTTTCTTTTGAAAGATGATGTGCCTTGGTTTGCGCCGTGTCTAATCGATTTTTTGGCTTTTATTTTTCGTTTTATGCATACTGCAAAAAACCCAGAAGGAATGACAAGCAACTCCCGGGCCAGAGTTTGCGCGGCCCTGGCCGCCGCCATGGGGCACGCACCAGGGCCGCTGTTCAGGCGCGCATGCAGTGGCGCAAAAACCCATCGGCCGTGCTCCCCAGGCGCTTGGACCTGTGCAGCACGATGGACAAGGTGCGTTGCATCGGCGGCAAGGTCGTGCGCAGTTCGCTCAGCCAGCCCTCGGCGATGGCCTCCTGCACGGCCAGCCGCGACAGGCAGCCCAGGCCGAGCCCGGCCGCAACCACACGCTTGACCGCCTCGTTGCTGCCAAGTTCGTACTCGACGTCCATTTGCGCCAGATGCGGAATCAGCCAGCGGTCCGAGGCTTCGCGTGTGCCCGAGCCAGGCTCGCGCAGCACCCAGGCGGCCTGTGTGAGCTGGCGCGCGTTGACCCGGCGGCCCACGAGCGGGTGATCGGGAGCGGCAACCACCACGATCTCGTCGCTGCGCCACTTGCGCACCGTGAGATCGGGGTGGCTGTGGGTTCCTTCGATAAATCCCAGGTCGGCTCGAAATGAAGCGAGACGCTCGAACACGTCGTGTGTGTTGGCGATGTCCACCAGCACCTGGCTGTGCGGATGGTCGCTTTTCCATTGGGCAATCAGTCCCGGCAGCAGGTACTCACCCACGGTGTAGCTCGACGCGAGTCGCAGCGGTGCTGCGTGTGCAGCCGCGAACAGCATCTGGGTTTCGGTCGCCTGCTCCAGCACGGTCACCGCAAGCGGCAGAAGGGCGCGCCCGTTTTCATTGATCACCAGCTTCTTGCCTACACGGTCGAACAGCTGAACGCCGAGCGCCGACTCCAGCTCGCCAAGGGCATTGCTGGCGGCCGACTGCGAACGCGAGATCTCGTCTGCCGCAGCCCGCGTGGAGCCGCCCCGCGCGACAGCAGCGAACACCTCGAGCTGGCGCAGCGTGAGCCTCAGCCGTTGATCGATTTTTTGGGTCATTGCGAACGAAATTATCCGATACGCGAATTGATTGGCTGTCTAGCATAGCCCCATGTTCAAGTTCCTCTCAAGTGATCCGCTGCACGACCCGACGGCCACCACCACGGGCAGCACCGAGGTCAAGACGACCACCTGCTACATGTGCGCCTGTCGCTGCGGGATCCGCGTGCACCTGCGCGACGGCCAGGTCCGGTACATCGACGGCAACCCTGATCACCCCCTGAACAAGGGCGTGATCTGCGCCAAGGGGAGCTCGGGCATCATGAAGCAGGTGTCACCTGCACGGATCACCCAGCCCCTGCTTCGCAAACCCGGCAGCGAGCGCGGTGCGGGTGAGTTCGAGCCGATTTCGTGGGAGCGTGCCTACGCGATCCTGGAGCAGCGGCTGTCGCATCTTCGCGCCACCGACCCCAAGAAATTCGCCCTCTTCACGGGCCGCGACCAGATGCAGGCGCTCACCGGCCTGTTTGCACGCCAGTTCGGCACACCCAACTATGCCGCGCACGGCGGCTTCTGCTCGGTGAACATGGCCGCCGGCATGATCTATTCGGTGGGCGGCAGCTTCTGGGAGTTCGGGGGGCCAGACCTGGATCACGCCAAGCTGTTCGTGATGATCGGCACCGCCGAGGACCACCACAGCAACCCGATGAAGATGGCCTTGGGCAAGTTCAAGCGCGGTGGTGGCCGCTTCATTTCCATCAACCCCGTGCGTACCGGCTACTCGGCCATTGCTGACGAGTGGATACCCATCCGCCCCGGCACCGATGGCGCTCTTTTCATGGCCCTGCTGCACGAGCTGATCAAGCACGATCTGGTGGACCGCCCCTTTCTGCAACGCTACACCAACGCGCCGCAGCTGGTGGTGCTCGACGAAGGGGAGCGCGAAGGATTGTTCGCCTTCGACCCGGCCGCCGGTGCGCCGGGGGACGGGCGCAATCCGCACAACAAGCTGGCATGGGATCTGAGCAGCGGCCGCGTCGTCCGGGCCTACCCTGAAGGCGTGGAAGACGGCCGCTTGCTGGCACTGGAAGGCCATTACACGCTGTCGGACGGCACCCGTGTGGCGCCCGCGTTCCAGTTGCTGCGCGAGCGGGTGAGCAAACACACGCCCGAGTGGGCGGCAGAGATCACCGGCATTCCCGCCGAACGCATCTGCCAACTGGCGCGCGAGCTTGGAGAAACTGCACTGCAGCAGGCCTTCGAGCTGCCCATCGCCTGGACCGACGCCTGGGGCAAACACCACCCGCGCACGCAGGCCCGGCCGGTGGCCTTCCATGCCATGCGCGGCCTGGCTGCGCACTCGAACGGTTTCCAGACGGTGCGCGCGCTGGCGGTGCTCATGAGTGTGCTGGGCACCATTGACGCGCCCGGCGGTTTCCGCCACAAGGCGCCCTATCCGCGACACATCGTCCCCAACTACCGGGCCTTCAACGACCCGGACATGATCAAGCCGAACTCGCCCCTGAACGCAGCGCCTCTCGGTTTTCCTGCCAGCCCTGAAGAACTGGCGGTGCACGCGGATGGAACGCCATTGCGGATCGACCACGCTTTCTCCTGGGAACACCCGCTGTCAGCCCACGGGCTGATGCACAACGTGATCGGCAACGCTGTGCGCGGCGACCCGTACGAGATCGACACGCTGCTGATCTTCATGGCAAACATGGCCTGGAATTCCACCATGAACACCATGGAGGTGCGCCAGAAACTCAATGCCCGTGGTGCCGATGGCGAGTACAAGATTCCCTTCCTGGTGGTGTGCGACGCCTTCCAGAGCGAGACCGTGGCCTTCGCCGACCTGGTATTGCCCGACACCACCTACCTGGAACGGCACGACGTGATGAGCATGCTCGATCGGCCGATTTCCGAGTTCGACGGGCCGGTGGACTCGGTGCGGGTCCCCGTGGTCGAACCCACAGCTGAGTGCAAGCCGTTCCAGGAGGTGCTGATCGAGCTGGCTTCGCGCCTGAAGTTTCCGGCCTTCACAAACGAGGATGGTTCGCGCAAATTCAAGGACTACCCTGATTTCATCGTGAATTTCCAGGCCCAGCCCGGTGTGGGTTTTCTCATGGGCTGGCGGGGCAAGGACGGCACCCAGCACCTGCGCGGCGATCCCAATCCGGACCAGTGGGCCATGTACGCAAAGAACAACTGCGTTTTCCAGTACCACATGCCCAAGGACCAGCAGTACATGCGCAACTGGAACCGGCCCTACCTGGATTTTGCCAAGGAGAAGGGTTGGCGACAGAAGAACGACCCGGTGCAGCTGGCCATCTACTCCGACACGCTGCAGTCCTTCCGCCTCGCAGCGCAGGGCAAGAGCGCGGGCCGCCAGCCACCAGACCATCTGCGCGAGCGCATCGCTACCTATTTTGATCCCCTGCCGTTCTGGTACGAACCACTGGAGAACGCCTGCGTGGACCAGCAGCGGTTTCCTCTTGCTGCGATCACACAGCGGCCGATGGCCATGTACCACTCCTGGGACTCACAGAACGCCTGGCTGCGTCAGATCCACAGTCACAACTACCTTCATGTGAACCCGCGGACAGCCCAGGCGGCTGGCATCGAGGACGGCGGCTGGGCCTGGGTCACAAGCGCCTGGGGCGAGCTGCGCTGCATGGTGCGTCACAGCGAAGCGGTCGAGCCCGGTACTGTCTGGACCTGGAACGCCATCGGCAAGGCCTCCGGCGCCTGGCAGCTGGCGCCGGGCGCAGATGAGTCACGCAAGGGCTTCCTGCTCAACCACCTCATCACTGATGAGCTGCCGTTCGCGGGTGGGCGCATCAGCAACTCCGACCCTGTCACCGGTCAGGCCGGCTGGTACGACGTTCGCGTCAGCCTCCGCGCGGCCGGGCCCGATGAACCCGCCCAGACCTTCCCGCAGGTGAGCACCTGGCCGAGCCTGCCAGGGCTGCTGGGCCGCGGCACCAGGGTGATGAACCGCTTCTTGTCAAAGAAACCATGAGCCCAACCCCGAACGCCCCCGAAACGCTGGCCATCCAGCTCGCATTGGTCATCGACCTCAACGTTTGCGTGGGCTGCCACGCATGCGTCACCTCCTGCAAGGAATGGAACACCTCCGGCGCAGCAGGTCCGCTGACCGATCAGGTCGTCTTGCGGGAACAGCCTACCGGGACATTCTTCAACCGCGTGCAGACCTTTGAGGCCGACAGCTTTCCCGACACGCAAACCGTGCACTTCCCGAAAAGCTGCCTGCACTGCGAAGAGCCCCCCTGTGTGCCGGTGTGCCCCACCGGAGCAAGTTACAAACGCAAGAGCGACGGCATCGTTCTGGTGGACTATGACAAGTGCATCGGCTGCAAGTACTGCAGCTGGGCCTGCCCTTACGGCGCCCGGGAGTTCGACGAAGAACGCAAGGTGATGACCAAGTGCACTCTGTGCGTGGACCGGATCTATGACGAACTGCTGCCGCCGCAGGACCGCAAGCCCGCCTGTGTCAAAGCCTGCCCCACCGGCGCGCGGCTGTTCGGCAACGTCAAGGATCCGGATTCGGAAGTCTCCCAGGCGATCCGGGAGCGGGGGGGCTACCCCCTCATGCCGGAATGGGAAACCCGGCCGGCCAACCAGTACCTGCCCAGGCGCTTGTCGAAAGTGGCCGAGGCGCCTGATCGTCCGCAGTCTGGGCCCGGACCAACAGTCAAGGACCTGCCGTGAAGCCTGCGCTTTCCATCATCCTGTTCACGACGATCGCCGGCGCCGCCCAGGGGCTGATGGTGGTCGTGGCTGTGGCCACTCTGCTCAAGCAGCCGCCAGTGCTGGCGCTGGTGCCCATGCTCTGGATGGCAACCGCGATGCTGATGCTGGCACTCACGGCCTCGTTCTTTCACCTGGGTCATCCGCTGCGTGCCTGGCGTGCGGTCTTGATGTGGCGCAGCTCCTGGATGTCCCGTGAGGTCATTGCGTTGCCGGTATTCATCGCGCTCGTGGGAGCTTGGGCGCTGTGGGCGACGCTGGCGCGGCCCTCGCCCTCGGCGCCTGCTGCAGCGTGGCTGGCGGCTCTGGCCATTCTGGGCGCGCTTGTGCTGTGGTACTGCACCGCCATGATCTACGCCTGCATCCGCTTCGTTCAGGAATGGGCTCACCCTCTGACGGTCGTGAACTACACGCTGCTTGGGCTGGCATCCGGCCTGGTAACGGCGGGCGCTTTGAGCGCACTCACGGGCGACACAGCGTTTGCAGATGGCGTGACGGTCTGGGCCATGGCTAGCACCGCCCTGGCCTGGTTCACCCGAAGCCTCACCTTGCGTCGCAACGCCCGTCTCAGACCGAAATCCACACCGCAATCCGCCACCGGCATCAACGCATCGCGCGTCGTCCAGAAGTCCATGGGCATGACCGGTGGCTCTTTCAATACACGCGAGTTCTTCCATGGTGCTTCTGCGCAGGCCATGCGCAGAGCGCCGGTCGCCTTCCAGGCCCTTGCTTTCTGCATTCCCCTGCTGCTTCTGGGCTGGACCTTTGCCACGCGCAGCCACGCCCTGTGGCCGGTCGTCTTCATCTGCCAGATGACGGGCCTGTTCCTGGAACGCTGGTTCTTTTTTGCCCAGGCGCGCCATCCACAGAACATCTACTACCAGGCCGTGTCGTGAAGACGCTGCTGCCGTTCAGCCGATGGCTGCCGATGTGGCAGCAGCGGGACGTCTTGCGGGCCGACCTCATCGCGGGCCTGATCGGCGCCATCGTGGTGCTGCCTCAGGGCGTCGCCTTTGCCACCCTCGCCGGCATGCCCCCGGCCTATGGCCTGTACGCCGCCATGGTGCCCTGTGCGGTGGCCGCACTGTTTGGCAGCAGTCGGCTGATGGTGACCGGGCCCGCCAATGCCATCTCTCTCACGACCATGGCGCTGGTTGCGCCTCTGGCCGTGGTGGGTTCGTCTGAGTATGTGAGCCTGGTGTTGACGCTGACCTTCATGGTGGGCGTGCTGCAGCTGCTGCTGGCCATGGGCCGGTTCGGCAGGTGCGTGCACATGGTGCCGCATTCGGTGATCGCTGGCTTCACAGCGGGAGCGGCCATCCTCATTGTCAACAGTCAGGTGGGCACACTGCTGGGCCTCGATTTGCCACGGGGTCTGTCGGTCGCGCAAACCCTGCGCACGCTGATCACGACGGAACAGGCGATTCGACCCCTTCCTGTGATGGCGGTGGCGGCGACGCTGCTGGTCTACGCCCTGGCGGACCGCTACTTCCGCCGGCTGCCCCCCATCCTGTGCGCCGTACTGGGGGGCTCCGCCTTGACCTGGGTGCTGGCCAGCTTCACCGGAGCCCAACCCAGCAGCGTGGATGAACTGCCGGGCGCTCTGCCGCCCCTTTCGCTGCCGGACCTGCACCACGTGCCTCAGCTGGTCGTGCCAGCCCTGATCATGACGCTGCTGGCCGTGACCGAAGCCATGGCCATCGGGACAATGGTGGCCCGACGCGCCCGGGAGCCATTCGACGGCGATCAGGAGCTGATGGGGCAGGGCTTGGCCAACCTGAGCGGCGCCTTCTTCTCTTCTTATCCGACCAGCGGCTCGTTCAACCGTTCCGGGCTCAATGTGACGGCTGGCGCGCGCACGCCGCTGTCGGCTGTCATGGCTGCTGTGCTGCTGGTGGTGATGCTGTTCTTCGTGGCGCCGTGGACCCGGTGGCTTCCCCTGGCGGTGATCGCCGCCCTGCTGCTGATCGTGGCCTGGGGGCTGATCAATGTGCGCGAGCTGCGTCATCTGTGGCAGCACGCCCCGCTGGACAGGCTGCCCTTGCTCGTCACCTTTCTGGGTACGGTGAGCTTTTCACTTGAATGGGCCATCCTCTGCGGACTGGTCACCGCCTATCTGGCACGGCAAGCGGCTCGGCTGTTCTGAGCGCTCGCACCATGCGCTCAGTCGAGCAGGTTCATGTCCACGCGTATGTAGTCGCCACGGTAAACCAGTTCACCCAGGTAAATGACGGTGCCGTCGGGGTCACAGAAGACCCGGCGCACCTCGGCCACCGGAGCCGAAACCGAAATGTTCAGTGCGGTGGCCGCCTCTGCCCCTGCAGTGCCGATGCTCAGCGTCTGCCGGGCAGATCCGATCTTGACTGTCTTCAGGTCCAGCAGGACCGGGATGATGACTTCCTTGCGAAACCGTCCGGGCGCGAGCTTGAAGATCCGCTCATCCAGGTAGGCGCAAATCATGGAGGTGGGCTGGCGTTCCGTGGCGTGCACGCGGCGCAGCAGACGGTAACGCGGCGCCAGCGTGCCATCGCCCTCCTGCAGACGCGGCGTGCCATAGCCTTCTTCCATCGGAAAGATTCGGGGCGCCTGCTGCCGATAGAGCTCCGCAAGTCGCTGCAGGGAGGTTTCCACCCGCATCTTCGGGTGTGTTTGCGGCTTGTCCTGCACAAAGGTGCCCCGCCCCTGCTGGGCCAGCAGCAGTTTTTCGTCCTTCAGCAACTGAACGGCCTGGCGCACGGTGATCAGGGCCACACCGAATTCCTCGGCCAGCGCCGGCAGCGTCGGTATCTGCGATCCGATCGGCCACACCTCTCTGACAATCCGCTCGCGCAACGCATCAGCGACCTGTGCGTACAGAGGGCTTGCACTGTGCTGAAAGAATGAAGTCATGTGTCCGGGGAAGGTTGGTTTGGGGCCTGATGACCTCCATTCTGGCACTGCAGCCCCCCCGGACCCTGCGCCCGGGCCCGGGGCAGGCGTCCAGCCGGCTGGCCCCGGGCTGCGGGCATTGGGGCCCGCACCGTGAACGCCCCACAGGCTGAGAGGTGGAATCACACCCCTGCCGCCCCATGTACCGGGTTATCCCGGTTGACAAGTCTATCTAACAATAGAATGATGCAATCATTGCATCGGACCTCGGAAAAGTCTCTCCGGATGAAACGCGCAGGATTGAGGCGTTTTCTGGATCGCGTGAGGAGGCCTGAGCACCTGAGAACCCCAGGCCATGTGCATGCAGCCCTCTGTCACCTTGCCTGTTCATAAAGTCCGTCCACCAACCAGGAGAAGACAACCATGAAGTCCTTTGGCGTCTACAGGTTCATCGGTGCAGCGCTGCTGTCCGCTCTGGCGTTCCAGGTCTCAGCCCAGAGCTTTCCCTCCAAAACCGTCACCATCGTGGTGCCCTTCCCTGCCGGCGGAGCGCTGGACACCGTCGCGCGCGCGCTAGCGGAGGAAATGCGCAAGACGCTTGGTCAAGCCGTCGTGGTGGACAACAAGGCCGGTGCCGGCGGAACCGTGGGGAGCTCCATGGTGGCCAGGGCCAACCCTGATGGCCACACCCTCCTGCTGGGTTCGGTGGCCACCCACGCGATTGCCTCCGGCCTGTATGCCAAGCTGCCATACGATCCACTCAAGGACTTCGCCCCCATCAGCCAGATCACGGGCGGCCCGCTGGTGCTGGCGGTGCCCGAGCAAGTCAAGTTCCGCAGCGTGGAGGAACTGGTGATCGCCGCCAAAGAACGACCGGGCGCATTCAACTACGCCTCCACCGGCAACGGTACGGCCGTGCACCTTGCTGGTGAAATGTTCAAATCGGCGGCCGGCATCAACACCCAGCACATCGCCTACAAGGGCGGGCCCCAAGCCATGACCGCCATGCTCGCGGGTGAAGTCACCTACATCATCGGCAACACCCAGCTGGTCCTGCCCTTCATCCAGTCCGGAAAGATGCACGCCCTGGCTGTCACGGGTGACAAGCGGGCGGAGGCACTGCCTGAGTTGCCTACGTTCAAGGAAGCCGGCATCCCCGGCGTGGACATCGTGACCTGGTTTGGCCTGTTTGCGCCAGCTGGCACCCCGAAGGATGTGATCGAGCGGCTCAATGCCGACGCCGTGAAGGCCTTGTCCAAGGAGTCCGTCCGGAAACAGCTGGCCACCCTGGGTGACTATCCGGTGGGAACGTCAGTAGCGGACTTCACCACGTTTGTTCGCACCGAACACGCCCGCTGGGTGAACGTTGTGAAAACGGCTGGCGTCAAGGCGGACTGACCCACACGACCCAAGCGCCCCGACCCGAAACCCTGGACTTTGCCATGAAGAAACCCAACATCCTTGTCATACAGGCCGACCAGCTCACCGCCAGCGTGCTCCCCATGTACGGCCATCCACTGGTGCAGACCCCGCATATCAGCCGGCTGGCCGAACAGGGCATGACGTTCCTCAATGCCTACTGCAACAACCCGGTGTGCGCCCCCTCCCGGGCTTCCATGCTGACGGGCCGCATGTCGTCGGCCATCGCTTGCTACGACAACGCAGCGGACATGCCGTCTTCCACCCTGACGCTGGCCCACTACCTGCGCCACCAGGGCTACCGCACCTGCCTTTCCGGGAAAATGCATTTCATGGGGGCGGACCAGCTTCACGGATTTGAAGAACGGGTCACCACGGACATCTACCCCTCCGATTTCGGCTGGACAGCAGACTGGTCTCAGACCAAACAGCCCTACGCCCCCTCGCGCATGAGCCTACGCTCCATCGTGGAAGCCGGTCTGTGTGAGCGCAACCTGCAGATCGACTACGACGAAGAGGTGTGCTGGCGCGCCGAGCAGTGGCTCTATGACCAGGCTCGCAGCGACGACGACCGCCCCTTCCTGCTGTGGGCGTCGTTCACCCATCCCCACAACCCCTTTGTCACAACCAAGAAGTTCTGGGATCTGTACGACCACGACAAGATCGACATGCCCAGCGTGCCCTTCATCCCGATTGCAGAGCGGGACCCATGGTCACAACGGTATGCCTACACGATTCGAGCCGACGAGCACGATGTCACGCAAGAGCACATCCGCACGGCGCGCCATGCCTATTACGCCATGACATCGTATTTCGATGCACAGGTAGGCCGGCTTGTGGATGTGTTGAACCGCATCCAGCAAGCGGACAACACCTACGTCTTCGTGATCTCGGACCATGGCGAGATGCTGGGTGAACGCGGCTCATGGTTCAAGTTCCAGCCATTTGAAGGTTCGGTCCGCATCCCCATGATCGTCTCGGGTCCGGGTGTCCAACGCGGGGCGGTCGAAGAGCGGGGCGTGTCGCTGCTGGACCTGCTTCCCACGTTCAACGAACTGGTGGCTGACGGCAAACCCCTGCAAACCGTTGACCCGGTCGATGGGCTCAGCCTGGTCAGCATGATGCACGGGTCCGACAGCTCCCGCAAAGACGACGTCATGATGGAGTTTCTCGGCGAGGGAGTCTACGCGCCCGCATGCATGCTGCGGCTCGATGGCTTCAAGTACGTGCATTGCCGGCATGATCCCCCCATGCTGTTCGACCTGCACAAGGACCCGCACGAAAGAGTCAACCTGGCCGGAAATCCGCAATACACCGAAGTGCAAGCCAGCATGCTGGGTGAGGTGTTGAAGCGCTGGAACTACGACGCGCTTGAAAAGGACATCGTGGCCTCCCAACGCCGACGGCTCTTTGCACAGCAAGCCCTGCTGCGAGGCAAGATCACCCCCTGGGACCACCAGCCACACACCGATGCGGCCCGTCAGTACGTGCGCAGCGCGGTCGACCCCAACACCACCGAAACCAAGTCCAAAAAGCGTTTTCCGTTTTTGCCGGCCGTCCAACCTGATCATCCACGTGATCCCGAACAGCAGCTTGACATGGGGCTGATCTAGGGAGGGTCTGAACACGTCCCGCCCTGCGCGTTCGCGTCAACAGCGGGGCAATCGGTCCGCCAACATCGCGCGCCGCGCCCCCGTAGGCACACGCAAGCGGTCTGGTGGGCACAGTGCCCGTCGACACATCCGGTCGGATGTGACACTCCATGGAGTCCCAAGCGCCGGTGTCCGCATGGCAGTCGCGTGACGCTGCCATGCAAAACCAGGCAAGCCATACCGGCCTGCCTGGGATTGTGTGCCTTGCGGCTCATGCCGCAACATCACGGGGTGCGCGGCGCGGTTCTGGTTCAGATCGGCCCGCATCGCCCTTCAGGCTGATTCGAACAGGCGGGTCAGCACAAACTCCCGATGGCCCAGTGCCTCCGCCGCCGTGAAGCGCCCGTTGATCGTGCGCATCATCATCTCCAGCAGCTGGTCACCGGTCTGGTCCATGGTGCGTTCACGCTGCAGCAGACCCGAACAGTCCACGTCAATGTGTTCACTCATGGTGCGAACCGTACGCGGGTTGGCGCAGATCTTGATGACAGGAACGATGGCGTTGCCGATCACGTTGCCCTGGCCAGTGGGGAAGAAGTGCACGACAAAGCCGGAGGCTGCGCACAGGGTGACCATTTCGGCGGCCGCCGAAGATGAGTCCATGAACCAGAGCCCCGAATGGCTCGGCATCTCGGCCTTGTCCAGCACACCGTCCACCGTGCACTTGCGTCCGATCTTCTGGATGTTGCCCAGTGCCTTTTCTTCGATGGTGGTCAGCCCGCCGGCGATGTTGCCCTTGGTGGGCTGCGACTCGGAAAGGTCAGTGGTCTTGTGGCGGTTGATCATGTCCTGGTAGCGATTGAACATGAACATGAAGCGCTCACGCACTGCATCGTTGGCGCAGCGTGCGGCCACGATCTGCTCGCCACCGGTGAGCTCCGAGGTTTCACCAAACACCAGCGTGGTGCCCAGGGCATGCAGCTTGTCAAACGCGTCACCCACCGTCGGGTTGGCGCCACAGCCGCTGGTGGTGTCGGACTCGCCGCACTTGGTGGAGACCCACAGCTCCCCGATGGGGCATTCGGTCCGGTGGATCTCGGTCGCCCACTGCACGTATTCCTTCGCCGCCTTGGAAGCCTTCATGATCGTTTCGTGATCACCATGGCCTTCAATGCCGAAGCCCACCACCGGCTTGCCCGTCTTGGAGATGCCGTCGACCACTTTCTTGGTCCAGCTGTCTTCGATGCCGATCACCACCACGGCGGCAACGTTGGGATTGCTGCCCGCGCCAATCAAGGTGGCAAAGTGCAGGTCCAGGTCGGCTCCGAACTGCAGGCGGCCATAAGGGTGGGGAATGGCCATGGCCCCCTTGACGTTGTGCGCCACGGCTTCCGCTGCGGCGTTGGAGAGATCGTCCAGCGGCAGGATGACAACATGGTTGCGCACGCCAACGCGGCCGTTTTCGCGACGATAGCCCCAGAAGGTTGAGTTTTTGGTGAGAAGTGACATGAGTGTGTTCCTTGTGGTGAGGGCTTACCAGCGCTTGGTCTTGATGTTGTGCACATGGGCGTGCTCGCCGGTTTTCACGGCGGCGACCACCTTGCCGATGTCAACACCGTACTTGATGACCGTGTCGCCCACGGCCAGGTCTTTCATGGCGACCTTGTGCCCGAGGGGAATGTCCGCCTTGCAGGGGATCTGGATGGTCCGGTCTTCGTCGAGGATGAGCGCGTTCAAGGTCGAACCGGCCTTGACGCCTTCGGTGACGACCACCGCCACGCTGTCGTCGGGGTCGTGCAATACGCAATGAATCATGTGGGTCTCCTGTGAGGGTGGGTGGAAGAAACGCGTTTGAACTGGATGATCGTTGGCGACTCGGGCCTGCATCGACGTGCCGGCCCTTATGGAATGAGGACCAGTTTGCTGGTGGCCAGGCTGCCGCTGTCGAGCTCACGGAAAGCCCGCGCAGCGTCCGTCAGCGGCATGCTTTGCACCCAGGAGAGATCGCCAAAGGCTCCATCGCTGAGCAGCTTCACCGTGGCGCGCAGATCGGCCGTGGTGTAGGTGTAGGTGCCCATCAAGGTGATTTCTGCCAGTGTCAGCTTGCGCATGTCGATCTCGCTGGCCCAGTCCTGCAGCCCGATGTGCATGACCACACCGCCAGGCTTGACGGCTTTCAAGGCCGCCGTTCGTGTGTGTTTGCTGCCCACCGCGTCGATCACGTAATCGAACCCTTCCTCGCTCACCGGCTCGACGAGCGGGTCGTAGGTGTGCACGCCAGCGTGCTGCGCTGCGGACTGGCGACGCAAGGGGTTCACCTCCGCCAGCACCGTGTGGCGGCAGCCGTAGGATCGCAGCAGCAGTGCCGACAACAGGCCGATGGCGCCACCACCGATGATGAGGGTCCGGTTCTCCGGCAGTGGCCGTGACATGACCTTCATGCTCATGCCGATCGCATGCAGGGCCGTGGCTGCCGGCTCGGTCAAGGCGGCGTGAACGGCGGGCATGTCCTGGGGGATGTCGACCAGGGACGCGGCCGGGATCGACATGTATTCGGCAAATGCACCGGGCCTGGACATGCCCACCATGGTTCGACGACTGCACAGATTGCTGCGGCCCTGCACACAGTAGTCACAGGTGCCGCAGGTGATCAGGGGATTGCCCGTCACGCGCATGCCCTGGGCATAGGCCGGTGCTGCGCTTTGCACCACGGTGCCGCAAAACTCGTGCCCCAACACCAGTCCTGGCTTGCGACGCGGATCGTGCCCGTGGTAGGCGTGCATGTCCGAGCCGCAGATGCCCACTGCATCGATGCGCAGCACCACCTCGCCCTCCAGCAGTTCGGGCTCGGGGCGCTCCTGCAGCTGAACCTCCTGGGGTTGTGTATAGACAACGGCCTTCATGCGATTTGCTCCTGTGGAAATTCAACGGTCTGAATGGCACTTGCGAGCCGGTCGACCATCGCGTGGATGTCGTTCGGGTTACAGATAAAGGGCGGGGCGAGCACAATGGTGTCGCCGGGCGCCCGGGTCAGCAAGCCGCATTCGAACGCTGCCGCTTGCACCCGTGCACCGCTGCGACCGACTTGCCCCTGCGTCACGGCCAGCTCCACGCCAGCGGCCAGGCCCAGGTTGCGTACGCTCACCACACCCGGCAGTTCATCCAGGGCATGCACGGCATCCTCCAGCGGCCGGGCCAGCTGGCAGGCACGCTCCACCAGGTCTTCGTCCCGCAACACGTCCAGCATGGCCAGACCGGCAGCACAGGCCAGCGGATGGCCCGAGCAGGTATAGCCATGCATCAATTCGGCCAGGTGGGCGGGGCCCTGCATCAGCGCTTCGTGCAACTCACGCCTGACGATCACACCGCCCAGCGGCGCTGCACCGTTGCTCACTGTCTTGGCGAACAGGATCATGTCGGGCACCACGCCGAACACATCCACCGCGAAGTAGCCGCCGAAGCGACCGAAGCCGGTAATCACCTCGTCAAAGATCAGCAGCAGACCATGGCGATCACAGATCTCGCGCAGGCGCTGCAGGTAGCCCACCGGAGGCACCAGCACACCGGTCGAGCCTGCCACCGGCTCGACAATGACAGCCGCAATATTGTTGGCACCATGCAGTGCCACGATCCTTTGTTCGAGCTCGTCGGCCATCTCCGCACCTGTCGCGGGCTGGCCGCGCACAAAGGCCTGGGTGGCAGGGTCCCAGGTACTGCGCAGGTGGTCGCTGCGCAGCAGCGCCGGGCCGAACGCCCGCCGGTTGTTCACCATGCCGCCGACCGAAATGCCGCCGAAACCCACGCCGTGGAAAGCCCGCTCCCGCCCCACAAACAGGGTGCGCTCGCCCTGTCCTACCGCTTGCCAATAGGCCATGGCGATCTTCATGGCGGTATCACAGGCCTCCGAACCGCTGTTGACCAGAAACACCCGGTCCATGCCGGGCGGTGCCAGCTCTGCGATCCGCTCCGCCAGCTCAAACGCGCCGGGATGACCGACCTGAAAGCTGGAGGCGTAATCCAGTGTGTCCACCTGCTGCCTGATGGCAGACGAGATCGTGGGGTGCCCGTGCCCAGCGCCGACGCACCACAGACCCGAGGTTCCGTCCAGGATCTGACGTCCGTCCGGTGTCTTGTAGTGGATGCCTTGCGCTGAGGCCACCAGTCTGGGCGCAGCCTTGAACTGCCGGTTCGGCGTGAAAGGCATCCAGAAGGCGTCCAGCTGGTGCGGGGTGGTGCGCGCGCTCATTTGGCTGTGTACCCCCCATCAAGCATGATGGTCTGCCCCGTGATGTATGCCGACGCATCGCTGGCCAGAAACACTGCGAGGCCGTGGATGTCCTGCAGTTGACCGTTGCGCCCCAGGCAGGTCTGGGCCGCGTGCCGGTCGGCCAGATCGACGTCTGCGAATACCGAGGCGGTCAGCGAGGTAGGAAAGAAACCGGGACCGATGGCGTTGCAGGTGATGCCGTGTGCACCCCAGGCCTGCGCAATCGCGCGGGTCAGCTGGACCACCCCCCCCTTGCCCGCTCCGTACGGCGCGCTGTTCGGGAATGCCCGATAGCTCTGCAGGCTGGCAATGTTGATGATCCGCCCCCAGCCGCGCTCCTTCATCCCCGGCGCGAGGGCCTGGGTGAGAAAGAACGGCGCACTCAGGTGCAGATGGATCTGCTCCAGCCAGCTGTCGACCGACACGTCGCCGAACTTCTGACGCAGGTTCACACCCGCTGCATTCACCAGAATATCCACCGGAGCACGGTCCAGCACGGCATGGGCGCCGGCCTGCGCCCCGGCCGGCTCCGACAGGTCCGCCGCCTGAACATCGACGGTGATGCCGTTTTCTCGCAGCCGACGGGCCACCTTGTCCAGCACATCCTGGCGACGCGCCATCAGCGTGATCCTTGCCCCAGCCATGCCGAGGGCCTCCGCGATGGCTTCTCCCAGCCCCGAGCTGGCGCCTGTCACCAGCGCATGTCGCCCGGTCAGGTCAAACATGCCAGTCAGCGTGCTCACAGACGCGCTCCACGCAGCTGCGCCCGGCGTTTTGCGGCGACGGTTTGTGTGCTCATACCTTCACCGGCTCTCCGCGCTCGAAGGTCTCGGCGGGGAAGTACTTGGCCAGGCGGTCGTCAGCGGTACGCGCGTGTGCCTCCATGCCTTCGAGCCGTGAAATCCGCGCGGTCACCAGGCCGATGTCACGGGCGGCCTCCCGGGTCATCTTCTGCCAGGTGAAGGTCTTGAGAAACTTGTGCACCGAGAGCCCGCCCGAGTAGCGCGCGGCCCCCTTGGTGGGCAGCACGTGGTTCGGTCCACTGGCCTTGTCCCCGTAAGCGACCGTGGTCTCTTCGCCCAGAAAGAGCGAACCGTAGCAGCTGAGGTGTTCGAGCCACCAGTCGAGATCGCGGGCATGCACTTCCAGGTGCTCGCTGGCGTAACGGTCGGATATCGCCACCACCTCCTCCCGGCTATCGCACAGCATCACCTCTCCGTAGTCGCGCCAGGCGGCGCCAGCGGCGTCGCGAGCCGTCGGTGGCAGGGCATCGATGAGCTTCGGTACACGCTGCATCACCTCTTCAGCCAGGGTCCGACTGGTGGTAAACAACCAGGCGGGTGATTCATGTCCGTGCTCCGCCTGCCCGACCAGATCGCTGGCCACGATCGCTGGATCGGCGGTCTCGTCCCCGATGATGCCCACCTCGGATGGCCCGGCAAACACGTCGATGCCCACCTTGCCGTACAGGGTGCGCTTGGCCTCCGCCACGAACTTGTTGCCCGGGCCCACGATCACATCGGCCGGCTTGCCGGTGAACAGACCATAAGCCATGGTCGCGATGGCCTGCACCCCGCCGAGGGTCATGATCACGTCGGCGCCCGCCTTGTTGAAGGCGTACATCAGGTAGGGATGCATGGGCCCGCCGCGAAACGGCCCGGAGCAGGCGATGATGGTCTTGACGCCTGCGGCCTTCGCCGTCGCCACCCCCATATAGGCACTCGCGATATGGGCGTAACGCCCGGCCGGCGCATAGCAGCCCGCCACATTCACCGGCAACACGCGCTGTCCCGCGGTGACGCCCGGATGCAGTCCCACCTGGAACTCGGACAGCGAGCGCCGCTGTGCGACGGCAAACTCGTGCACCTGACGGATGGCGAAATCGATGTCGGCTTTCACCTGACTGGGGACCTCGCGCGCGTTTTGCTCGATCTGTGCAGGCGTGACGATGAGGTCACCTGTCCACTTGTCCAGATCCGCCGCATACCGGCGCACGGCGGCTTCGCCCTCGCGCTGGATTTCGGCCAACATGGTGGTGACCACCTGCTGGGCGGTGGCGGTCTCGGTTTCTGGCGTCTTGTCCGCCTTTTTCAAGTACGTGATGCTCACACGAATCTCCTGGGTATTGAGGGGGTTGACCACGATGCCGTTCGGGCCGGCCTCATCCGTCGGCGCGGCGGCAGCACGCCGCACGCGCCTGGCGGAGTCGGACTCTATTTGCTCGAATTCGCCATCTCTCGCAGCTTGGGGTCGGCCTGAACCAGCTTCATGTACTCGTCGCTCACGTACTCGCTGGCCTCGGGTACTTTCTGGATCGCGCCGGTTTCACGCATGAATCTGGACAGCTTGTTGAACCACTCGTCCATCTCGGAGCCTCCTGCCGACCGGTTCATGACCTTGAGCTGCTGCTCCAGATTGAACACGGGGCGCGTTTCAAACTCCTTGGTCATCGCGGCCTCGCTGATGCTGACCCCCCCCTTGGCGTAGAAGTCTTTCATCATCCTGATCGACTCCGCACGGTTCTCGGCCATCCAGCGCCAGGCCTTCAGGTAGACCGCCAGAAATTTCGCTACGTTCTCGGGGTTCTGCTTGGCGTAGTCCCCACGCGCAATCAAGGCGCCCGGAACGATGGCGCCGCTGTCCTTGCCGCTGCAGAGCATCTTGGCGCCGGCCTTCTCCTCCACGGTGTAGGTGTTGGGCGCCCACATGCCGGCCAGATCGGAGTTGTTCGACGACAGCGCGGAGATGATCTCGGCCTGGCCCATGTTTTTCATCACCACGTCAGACTTCTTCAGCCCGTATTTCTGCAAGCAGGCCTGGACTGCAAAGTCGGCCGTCGAGTTCTGGGTGAGCGTGATGGTTTGGCCCTTCAACGCGGCGACCGGATCTTTCGCGAATGCCGCCGCCGCCTTTGCACTGCCCACCAGTCCGTTGGCCGCCGACTCGTCGTTGGTCAACCCGATGGTCTTGATGCCAAACCTGACGTGGCCCAGCACGGCCGGCACCGAGCCGGTCCCCCCCACGTCCCAGGAGCCCGCAGCCGATGCGGCAATCTGCGGCACACCGGCCGGAAAGGTCGAAAACTCCGGGGCCAGACCCACAGCTTTCCACCAGCCCTTCTCGGTTGCCACGTGAAACGGCATCGCCCAGTACAACGATGGCTGATAGCTGATCTTGATCGGGGTCAGTGCCTGTGCGGCCGCCACCGATGCAAGGCCGAAACCCATGCCCAGAGCGACAACCAGTGTGCGTGCTTTCATGTCAATTTCTCCTTGTGGTTGGGGTCAGTGATCTGTGCCTGCGTGCTCTTCACGCAGGGACTTCCAGATGCGGGTGCGCAGATGGACAAAGCTGTCCAGATCCATCACGTCTTCTATACGCTGGTGCTGGTCCCAGTCTTCTGCCTCGCGTACGCTGCGGACGTCCAGGATTTCCTTGATCTTTCCCGGCCGGCTTGTCATGATCACCACCCGATCGGCCAGGTACACCGCCTCCTCCACCGCGTGGGTGATGAAGAGGACGGTGCGCGGATTCTTGCGGGCGAGCTTGACGAGCTCCTCCTGCATCACCACCCGGGTCTGCGCATCCAGTGCGCCAAAGGGTTCGTCCATCAGCAGCACCTGCGGATTCAGCGCATACGCCCGTGCGATGGCCACGCGCTGCTGCATGCCCCCGGAGAGCTGGTGTGGATAGGCACTCTCATAGCCCTTCAAGTTCATCAGTTCGATGAAGTGGGCAATCAGCTCCTCGCGTTCGGCCTTGGGCAGGCCCTTGCTGCGCAATCCGAAGTCGATGTTCTCGTAGACCGATTTCCAGGGGAACAGCGCAAACTGCTGGAACACGACCGCTCGATCCGGCCCCGGGCCGGTGACCAACGCCTGATCCACCTTGACGGCGCCTGATGATGGAAACTCCAGCCCCGCCGCCATGCGCATGCAGGTGGTCTTGCCACAACCCGAGGGTCCGACGATCGCCACGAACTCGCGGTCCTGCACCGTCAGGTTGATGCTGTCCAGGGTCAGAAAGTCCTTGCCGTCGCGCTGAAACACGCGGGTGACATCGGTGAATTCAATGATGGCCATGGCTGCTTTGCTTTCGGTTTCTGAGCTTCAGGAATTCCTGTGCCTGAGGAGCGCCCGTTCCATGCGACGCAGCAGCACATCTATCACCACCCCCACCAGCCCGATCGCGATCATTCCCGCCATCACGGTGTCGGTGGCTATCGCGCTTTGCGCCCGAACGATCAGGTTGCCCATGCCACTGCTGGCCACGATCAGCTCGGCGCCCACCAGGGACATCCATCCCAGTCCTGCACCGATGCGCAGGCCCGCGATGATGGAGGGCACCGCCGCCGGAAACAGCACCTCGGCGATGATGCGGAAGTTGCCGACCCCCAGCATGCTGGCCGCCTCCAGGAAGCGAACGTCCACGCTCTTTGCCCCCCGGTAGGCGTTGATGAGGCACGGCGGAAATGCCCCCGCAAAGATGATCAGCGTCGGCCCGCCGATCCCCGTTCCAAACCACAGGGCGGCAAATGGCACCCAGGCCACGGGGGCAATGAATCTCAGCGCATCGAACAAGGGCGTGACGATGTCGTCCAGCAGCCGGAACCAGCCCATGGCCAGCCCCAGCGGAACGCCGATCAGCGCAGCGAACCCGAACCCCATCCCGAACCGGCCCAGGCTTGAGAGCATGTGCTCGTCCAACGTTGCACCCGCAAACGGACGGAAGAACAAGTCGTAGAGCTTGAAGACCACCTCGTGTGGCATGGGCAGAAACTGCGGTGGCGCGAAGTGCAGCAGGTGGGCCAGATACCAGAACCCGATGAAGGCCACGCTGCCCAGCGCCGTCAAGCGCCAGAAATCCGTCCTGTTCAGGCGCTGGCTCATGCTGCCACCCGCCCTTGCCGCCACGGCATCAGCCTGGCCTCGAGCTGGCCAAGCAGCCAGGTGGTGCCGGCACCGCAGATACCGACGAACACCATCGCCACCAGAATCATGGCGGGATAGATGTCTTGTGCCGCCTGGTTCAGGATGCTGCCCAGCCCGAACAGCGCACCGATCAGCTCGGCCGCCACCAGGGTGGTCCAGCTTGCTTGCAGCGACAGCCTCAGGCCCGTGAAGATCATGGGCAGACTGCCCGGCACCAGCACCTCGCTGACCATGCGCCAGCCTTTCACGCCCAGCATCTGCGCGGCCTCCATCACAGGCGTGTCGATGTTTCGCACGCCGGTGTAGCTGTTGATCACCGAGGGGACAAATGCAGCCACGAAGATCACCAGGATCTTGGAGCCGTCGCCCAGGCCCAGCCAGACTATCGCCAGCGGTATCCATGCCAGGGGCGGTATGGGTCGAAGCAGCAAAAAGGCCGGATTCAGCAAGGCCTCGGCGCGGCGCGAGTAGCCCATCAACAGACCCAATGGCGCCCCGACCAGGACCGCCACGGCAAACCCCATGCCCACCAGCTTCAGGCTGTGCAAGACATGCTGGTGCAGTCTTCCGTTGCCATAACCTTCTGCCTGGATGAAAGTCAGCGCATTCCACACCTCCACAGGCTGGGGGAAGCGTGCGGGATGAATCCAGCCGTAGCCCGTGGTGCACAGATACCAGACCCCCATCAAACCCAGCAGCGTGGCCAGGCCCACGGCATATCGCCTTGCTGCAGTTGGTCGCTTGGAAGCCACGGTGCTCCTCGTTTGCTGCTGGATGAAGGAAAGGTAGCCGTCTATGTAAACGCTTGCATGACTTTCTTCCTTCTCTTTGCCTGTGTCAAGACAAGCAGGCCAAAACTCCCCCGATCCCAGGGTAATCCCCTAGCCAACACCCTCCCCGTCCGCCTCCGGACCAGCCCCAAGACCCTGGAAATAGCCTGCGCCGAACTCGGTTCGGCCGGATGCCGCCGTGACCTGGCGCCAGCGCCGCCTGGATTTCGCTTTACGATAGCAAGGCAATGAACAAACGCGTCACCCTGAAGGAAGTTGCTCTCGCCGCGAGGGTGTCAACTGCAACCGTTTCCAGGGTCCTGAGCAGTCCGGGGCTGGTCAGCGCCAGCACCCGCGATCAAGTCATGGCAGTCATCCGGAAACTGGACTACCAGCCGGATGTCGTTGCACGAACGCTGGCGTCCGGTCAGTCACGCACCGTCGGCTGCGTGGTTCCCACCCTGGACCACGCCATCTTTGCGCGCAGCACCCAGGCCATGCAGACCACCCTGGCACGTGCGGGCTATCAGCTGCTGATTGCCAGCCACGAATACGACCTTGAAACCGAGTTCGAAGTCACCCGCGTTCTGCAGCAGCGCGGCGTGGATGCGCTGGTCCTGGTGGGAACCGACCATGCCCAGGAACTCTGGGAAGCACTGTTGCGCTGGAACAAGCCGTCATTGCTGACCTGGTCGTGCGATCCGCGCCTGCCCTCGGTCGGCTTTGACAACGAGGCGGCGGCCAAGCTGGCGACGCAGCACCTCATCCGTCTGGGGCACCGAGATATCGGCGTGATTTCCGGCTTCACGCAAAGCAATGACCGGGCACGTAGCCGCATTGCCGGCGTCCGCAGTGCGCTGGAGGAAGTCGGGCTCACGCTCGCATCAGAACGCATCACGGAACAACCCTTTTCTTTTCTGGGAGGCGGTCGCGGGCTGAAACTTCTGATGAGAGAGCCCCAGCCCCCGACCGCCATTTTCTGCGGCAATGACTTGCTGGCCGTGGGTGCGATGATGGAAGCCCGACGCCTGGGCATCGACATCCCCCAGCAACTCTCCATCTGTGGCATCGACAACCTTGAAATCGGGGAAGTCGTCAGCCCACAACTGACCACCATCAGCCTGCCCACCCTGGAGTTGGGGCGTATCGCCGCGCAATGTGTTTTGTCCGCCCTCTCGGGACAAAAGCTGGCCATGCAATACCTGCTGCCCTTCCAGCTGGAGACGCGCAACAGCACGGCAGCACGTCTCTGAAGACGTCCAGCCCAGCCGCTGATACCAGCGCTCAGGCTGGGCACGGCCAGCCCGCACGCTGGATCCCCTCTGCCCGGCATCGGTCGTGGCCACGCGCTTGCAGCCGCCAGGTCAGGGCAGAAAGGGCGATGCTTGCGTGGCGCCGCTGATCCTTGGCGCACCAGGGCGGGTATTCGCTGCAAGCGCTTTCAGGCGCCTTCCTGCGCCACGCCCAACGGGCAGGGTTCTCCTCCAGCCCGTCAGCGCAGGAGGCCAGGGTGGTCGCAGGCGTGTGCGCGTCCGGCCAGCCTGGAGGCTTCACGCCACCCGAGACGTATGGCGGCGTCTGCGCTGAACTGTCGCAGCATCCTCCCTTGCTTCGCTGACACCCGCGGGCCGCATGGCAGAGGGCTGTGCGCGCTGGAGACGGATTGGCGTGTTGTGGGTCTTGGCCGCGCCCCGCTTTGACGCGCGACCGCGCTAATGGAAGCAAGGATTCGGAAGCAAGGATTGATAGCGTATCGCTCTGGGCTTGGCAACTGCCTGCCCGCTGGAGGAGACATGGTGCGGCTGGCGGGGATCGAACCCACGACCCTTGGCTTCGGAGGCCAATACTCTATCCACTGAGCTACAGCCGCGTGTCTGGCGAGCCTGCATTGTAGGCGGTTTCGGTCCAGGCGACAGTTATAATCGCGGGCTGATCTAGATCCCACCATCAGTATCACCGAGGACACCATGAGCGAGCAGCACGAAGACCATACCGGACCGATCAAGACGCCCCAGCAGATGATGTGGCTGTCGATCTTCTCTTTCGTGGCGCCCGTCTTCATCATCATCGGCCTGGTGTACTTCGTGACTTCCGACAAGAAGCCTGCGGCCGGCACCACCAATATGGAAAAGTCGGTGGCCGAGCGCATCCAGAAGATCGGTACCGTCGAGATCCGCGACGCCAACCGTCCCCTCAAGAGCGGCGAGGCCGTTTACCAGGCACAGTGCGTGGCCTGCCACGGTGCTGGCGTGGCCGGTGCCCCCAAGCTGGGCGACAAGGGCGCGTGGTCGGCCCGCATCAAGACGGGTCTGGACTCTCTGGTGAACTCCGCCCTCAAGGGCAAGGGCGCCATGGCCGGCCAGGGCGGCGGCGACCATTCCGACGTCGAGATCGCCCGTGCGGTGGTCTATATGGCCAATGCCGGCGGCGCCAAGTTCGCCGAGCCCAAGGCACCGGAAGCGGCCAAGTAAGCCCATACCGCCTGCGTCAGCCCAAGCCGGTCAACGACCGGCTTTTTTCATGCCCACGCAGTTCAGCCTGCGGCGTAGCGTTCACGCAGCTCGCGTTTGAGCACCTTGCCGATGGCGCTGCGCGGCAGCTCATCGACAAAGCGCAGATCCGCCAGGCGCTGGGTCTTGCCCAGGCGCTCATTGGCCCACAGGCGCAAGGCATCGGCCGCCTGGGTCGAATCAGGCTGGCCCACCACAAAAGCCACGGGGGTCTCGCCCCATGAGGCCGAGGGCACACCCACCACGGCCACATCCTGCACCGCCGGGTGCTGGCGCAGCACGGCTTCGAGGTCACTGGGGTAGATGTTGAAGCCGCCGGAAATGATCAGGTCCTTGCGCCGGTCGAACAGGGTGAGAAAGCCATCGGCATCGAAACGGCCGACGTCACCGGTGCGAATGAAACGCTTGCCCGCAGCATCAAACCACTCGGCCTCGCGCGTGAGAGCGGGCTGGCCGTGGTAACCCTGCATCATGCCGGGCGAGTGGCCCACGACTTCGCCGGCCTCACCGGCTGCCAGCTCGTGCCCGGCCTCATCGATCAGGCGGATGTCATGCCCTGGCGCCGGCCGGCCCACGGTGTGCAGCTTGTCCGGGTGCAGATGCGCTTCGAGGATGCAGGTGCCACCGCCTTCGGTCATGCCGTAGAACTCGACCAGCCCCCCCGGCCAGCGTGCCAGCACATCGGCCTTCAGGGCCGCCGAGAAGGGGGCACTGGTGGAGAACTTCATACGGAAGCTGGAGAGGTCGTAGGCCTCGAAATCGGGCCGCGCCATCAGGCGCTGGTACTGCACGGGCACCAGCATGGTGTGGGTCACGCGCTCGGCCGAGGCCAGCGCCAGATAGGCGGCGGCATCGAACTTGCCCATCAGCAGCACGGTGCCGCCATACGCCAGCGTGGGGAAGAACACCACCAGCGTGGTGTTGGAGTACAGCGGAGTGGACAGCAAGGTCACGGTGTCGGCGCCATAACCGTAAGCCGCGCCGCGCTGCACATGGGCCCAGCGCATGCCATGCAGCTGCACGATGCCCTTGGGCTGGCCCGTGGTGCCCGAGGAATAGATGATGTTAAAGGGCCAGGCTGCGTCCACCGGCACCGGCTGCGGCGTAACACCGGCCGGCGCCAGCCAGCTCGTCCACGGGCGCCCAAGGGCGGAATCATCGAGGCTGACGCGCGGTACGTTGCCTGCCGCAGCGCCCAGATCGATGGCCGTGCCCTCGTCGGTGAACAGCAGCCACGCCCCGGCGTCACTCAGCATCGCGGCCTGGCTCTCGGGCGTGGCGCCCGGCGCCAGCGGGGCCACCACGACACCGGCTCGCAAGGCGCCAAGATAGGTCACCGCATAGGCGATGGAGGTGGCGGCGCAGATGGCGATGACCTCGCCCGGCAACACACCCTCGCGCTGCAGGGCCGCGGCCACCTGGTCCATGCGCTGGTCGAGTTCGGCATAGCTCAGCGACTCGGCGCCCTGCGCCAGGGCCCGGCGCTGCGGCGCCACCTGCGCATGCCGTGCGATCAGGGCCGCGATGGTGCCAAAGGGCGCAGCCAGCGCCTGGGCCAGATCATCCTTGGTCATTTACGCGCCAGCTCCCGCTCCTGCAGTTCACGCCACAGGATCTTGCCGGTACCCGACTTGGGCAGGGCCGGAACGAAGGTGACGATGCGCGGGCTCTTGTAGGCGGCCATGTGCTCGTGTGCCCACTGGATGATGTCGTCTTCGCTCACCGTGCCGCGCGCTTCGTCCTTGAGCACCACCAACGCCTTGACGGTCTCGCCGCGTCGATCGTCATAGGCTCCGATCACGCAGGCCTCCAGGATGGCCGGGTGCTGGTACATCAGTGCCTCGACCTCGGCCGGCCAGACCTTGTAACCCGAGGCATTGATCATGCGCTTGAGGCGGTCCACCATGAAGAAATAGCCGTCCGGATCGACATAGGCCAGATCGCCCGTGCGCAGGAAACGCCGGCCCTCGAGGGTGATGAAACTTTGCGCCGTGGCCTCGGGCTGGCGCCAGTAACCCTGCATGACCTGCGGGGCGTGCACCACGATCTCGCCGGTCTCGCCGGGCGCCACCGCCTTCAGCGTCAGCGGGTCCAGCACGCGGGCGTCCACATCGTAGACCGGGATGCCCAGGCATTGCGGCTTGGGTCGGTGCGGCGGGTTGATGTGCGTGGCCGCCAGCGTCTCGGACATGCCGTAGCCCTCGACGTAATCCAACCCTGTGAGGTCCTTGAGCTTGCGCGCGATGGCCTCGGGCATGGCCGCACCGCCGCCGCGCACGCCTTGCAGGCTGGACAGGTCGTACTCCGCCAGGCGCGGGTTGGAGAGGAAATCCACCACCATGGTCGAGATCGCCTGCCAGATGCCGATGCGATGGCGCTGAATGCACTGCGCCGCCACATCCCGGTCCCAGCGTGAGAGCAGCACGATGGTGGCGCCGGCAAACAGCGGGCCGTTCATGCTGCCGGCCATGCCCGTCACGTGGAAGAAAGGCAGCACCGACAGATAGACCGCGTCCTGCGTGCGGCCAAACCACTGCACCCCGCCCACCAGCGTGCTCATGGCGCTGCGGTGGGTGTGCATGCAGCCCTTGGGGTGGCCGGTGGTGCCCGAGGTGTAGGGCATCACACACAGATCGTCCGGCCCGGCCGTGTGCGGCCCGGGGCGCCGTTGCTGCTGCAGCATGTCAGCCCACAGCGTCACCCCCGGAGCGTGGAGGTCTTCGCGTGCGGCCGCCACAAAAGGCGGCAGGGCCAGATCGGTGGGCAGCTGCAGGTAATCGCTGTAGGCGGCCACCAGCAGATGCTGCAGGCCCAGACCCGCAGCCTCGCCCTGCAGGGGCGCCAGCTGGGGGTAGAGGTCCTGCGCCAGCAGCGCGACGCTGGCCCCGGTGTCGCTGACGTAATGCCGCAGCTCCTCGGTGCGGTTCATCGGGTTGATGGGCACCACCACCGCATTGGCGCGCAGGATGGCGTAATAGGCCAGCACCCACTGCGGGCTGTTCTGCATGTAGAGCAGCACGCGGTCGCCGGCCTGCACACCGGCCACCTGCTGCAGCCAGCCGGCGAGCCGCTCGCATTCGTCGCGGAACTGCGCGTACGCCAGCGGCGTGTCGTAGTAGATCAGGTAGGGCTTGTCGGGATAACGTGTGGCCGAGACCTCGACGTTGTACCAGAGGCTGGTCTGCGGCAGGGTCAGCTGCCGCGGCAGGCCCGGGGGCCAGTGCGCGAAATGCCGGTTGTGGTGGGCGGCTTGCATGCGGTTTCCTCGTCTGCCCTCGTGCGTGGACGCGCCAGGTTGGCGGCATTATCGGCCGCTGGCTGCGGCCGCCCTGTCGCGCTGCGGACTGCGCACATAACCGTAGCGCCCGGGCAGGCTGGCCTGCGGCTCTTCCTCGGGTCGCCAGCGGCCAGCTTCCACCGCGTCGGCCACCCGCGCCACATCCTGGGTGTGCACCAGGCCCAGGCCCCGCTCGGTCTGCAGGTACACCTGCCCGGTCTCATCCAGCACGCAGCGTTGCACATTCACCGTCTCGCCGCTGTGGGCGCGCACCGTGCCGTCGTTCTCGATGCGCCAGATCCAGGGCGTGGCTTCCAGCTCCACGTAGACGCGCTGGGGACCGTTCTGGAAGAACCAGCAGCCCTGCGGAGTCGCCGCATAGTTGCGCTGGATGAAGTCGATCAGCTTCTCGTGCCTGAGCAGCGAGCCCTTGGCGCCCGGACGGCCGCTGTCAAACGCACCGGCCGCCTGGGCCCGGTCGTCGCGCATATACCAGTTGCCGCGCGCGTCCAGCCCCAGCCAGCCGTAACAGTCAGGCACGTTGGGCCACTTGGCCATGGCCTGGCGGACGATGTCATCCATGGGGCGACCCTCCACGCTGCACGGTCTGCAGCAACCACTGGCCGACAGCCTCGGGCATGGGTCGCACATGGCCAGGCCAACGCCCGCCGGCAAAACCCACATGGCCGCCGTGTGCCGGCTGCCAGAGCGTCACCCAGCGCCCCACCTCGGACGGACGCGGCAGGCTGGTGGCCGGCACAAAGGGGTCGTTGCGCGCATTGAGCGCCAGCGCCGGAATCCGGATGCGGTGCAGATGCGGCTTGGCCGAGGCGCGCGCCCAGTAGTCTTCGGTGTTGCGGAAACCGTGCAGTGGTGCGGTAAAGAGGTTATCAAAGTCGTAGAGATCACGCGCTTGCCGCATGGCCTCGGCATCGAACAGGCCCGGGTGCTGGGCCAGCTTGGCATAGGCCTTGGGTTTCATGCTGCGCAGGAACATGCGGGTGTAGACCAGGCGGTTGAAACCGCGCCCGATGGCCTGCCCGCCCGCGGCCAGGTCCAGCGGCGAGGACACGCTGGCCACCGCCGTCACCACCGACGCGGCGGCCTCACCGAGCTCGCCGGCCCAGCGCATCAGCGCATTGCCGCCCAGGGAGATGCCCACAGCGACGATGGGGCCGGCATGACGCGCACGCAGCTGGCGCAGCATCCAGTCGATCTCCTGCCAGTCGCCCGAATGGTAGGCACGCGGTGCGCGGTTGAGTTCACCACTGCAGCCGCGGAAATGCGGCAGCGCATAGGACAGGCCGCGCTCGCGCGCGAAAGCCGCAAAGGCCTGCGCGTAATGGCTCTGCGAGGAACCTTCAAGGCCATGGAAGAGGACGAGCAGGGTCTCACCGGGCGGTGCCTGCAGCCAGTCCACATCCACAAAATCACCGTCGGGCGTGTCCCAGCGTTCGCGCCGGAACTGCGGCCGCGGCCCGTGCACGCGCCGCGCAAACAGCGCGGGCCAGATGGTCTGCACATTGCCGCCGGGCAACCAGAAGGGGGAGCTGTAGTTCATCGCAGGTACGGAGATCACGGCTATTTTCACCCAAGCCCGGCCCCGTGGAGCGGCGCGCGAATGCCACGGAGCCCGGGCAAAGAAAAAGGCCCTGCGTCTGAACGACAGGGCCTCGGTGGCAGGGCGGCAAGCCGCGTGCTGCGTGCTGCGTGACTTATCGCTTCTGGCGGTACTTGCGCAAAGCCGCAATCTGCGCGGCCATGACGGCCAGCTCGGACTGCGCCTTGGCCAGGTCGATATCGCTCTTGGCATTCTTCAGTGCCTCTTCGGCGGCCAGCCTGGCTTCGTTGGCCTTCTCTTCGTCCAGGTCCTTGCCGCGCACGGCGGTGTCGGACAGGACGGTGACGCAGTCGGGCTGCACTTCGAGGATGCCGCCGGCGACGAAGACAAACTCTTCCTTGCCGTCCGCCAGCTCGATGCGCACCGAGCCGGGCTTGATGCGTGTGATCAGCGGGGTGTGCCGCGGATAGATGCCGAGTTCACCAGCTTCGCCGGGCAGCGCGACAAAACGCGCCTCACCCGAGAAGATGGACTCTTCGGCACTGACCACATCGACGTGGATGGTGTTCATGATGACTCCGGTTGGCCAGC
>JACCDS010639161.1_pt1 | contig 38743 bp, 30 predicted proteins | sample 7446441 | NCBI WGS metagenome assembly JACCDS01 (sample SAMN15323445, study PRJNA562643) | freshwater metagenome | isolation source: river surface water | place: USA:Blue River Watershed | collected 2017-08-17
CCGTGAGCAACCCGAACTCGGTGGCGTTCAGGCCCAGCTGCTTCTTCAGCGGGATGCCGATGACGCCGAACATCATCCACACCATGAAGCACACGGTGAAGGCCAGCGTGCTGACGATGAGCACGCTCCAGGCCTTGGACGAGGTGGAGGCGCTGCTGCTTCGCTGGGGGGCAGTGGGCGTGGGAGAGGCGGTGACGGCGGCCATGACGGGCTCCGGGCTGGAATGCCGTCACTGTCTGCCTCCAGAGGAAAGCGCACCATCCGCCGGCGGCACTGGTGTGCAGCGGCAAAAGGTGTAGTCGGAGTCGACTCGGCTAGTTCTGAAGAACTAGCCGGCGGGCTGGCGAACCAGCGGCTTGAGCTGGATCAAGGTTCTGGAGTGGCGCCTAGCAGAAGAGCCGGTCAGGTCATCAGGCAACACCGCCGCCACGGCCTTCAGCGTTCCGTGCGTTCGCAGCCATAGCGGGCTCTGCGGTGTGCCAGGGCGACGTGGGTAGAGGCGCCGCAAGCAAACCCCAGGTCGTTCAGCCGCGGCGGCCAAGCTGGCCAGGCACGCGTCGCGGTCAACGCGCAGGGGACTCGGCATTGGGATCACCCCTGCCTTTGATGGGTTCCTTGTTCTCGCTGGCCTCGGGCACGCCGGGCCGGTTCAGCCATCAGCCAACAACCGGTCAGGCGTCACGCCATCGGCCTCGATGATCGACCAGCGACTCGGACGTGCATCCTCGGACCCGGTTGCTTCCCAAGGTGGTTGAGTGGTGGATGCGGCGACAGATCGTCCGGTCTCCAGGCCGATGCCATCCAGCAGTCGCTGCCAGAGCGCTGGGACTGAAGTCGCCGGCTGGCGCGTCTCGGCATTCCCCGGCGATATATCTGGGGCAGCGATCCACCACGCCGCGCGCCAATGCTCAGGTGACAACGCCACCAGGCAACCCAGGTTCACGTTCGGAGCTCCGAGACCCCAAGCACGCAGGCCTATGCCCGCGGCATGGGCCTGTTCGGCAAACCGCTGCAGGTGCGCAGCGGGGACGCTGCCGTCCAACGCGTCCTGGACGTCCAGCACCAGCTGGACGGGCAGGTCGGCAGCACGGCGCCGCTGCTGGGTGAACCAACGCACCCAGTCGTCGAACTCCAGCATACGGAGCCAGACCGGTGCTGACCATTGCGGCCGTTGCACCACCGCCGGCAAGTCTTCTGATTTCGCTTGCAAGGCATCGGCCTGCAGCCGTTCCAGAATGCCCCATTGCCATGCGGACGCCCTGGACGCGGGAACGCTCAGCATCTCGGCAGGCCGCAGGGGTCTCGCCTGGGCCTCACCGCCCGGCAGCCAAGGCCAACCGACCCAACCAGCTGCCACGGCCGGTCTATCGCCGCGCAGGCGGTCCAGCAGTCGCCAGTACCGGAGCGTGATCCCGCCTGCAGGCGCTTCACCAGTAGATGCACTATCAGATGCCGCGCGCGCCGGGCGCCGTTGCTGCAACCAAAGGCGCACGCTGTCCAACTCTTCAGGCGACCAGGGGCGCGCGCTGCCCTGAGTCTGCTCGAGCCAGGTGGCGAACGAGGTGCGAGGCGATGGCCGGCCGTCGGCATTCACCTCCACCGGCTGGTTGGGGTTGCCGCCCCATCGCAAAGTACGGCGCCACTCCTGCCGCAGCCACACCATGTGGCCCCCATGCGGCGCCCGTGCCACGATCGCGCCTGCGTGACCCAGCTTCAACAGGTCGGCAGACGCGTCAGCGAGTGCCGGGTGCACTTTATGTCCGGCGGCTTCGGCAATGCTGGTCAGGCTGGCGGTATGGTGAAGCAGGCCAGCGTCGTCTGGCGCCCAGGCCCGTACCAGCTGCTGCGCCGCCAGGGCTTCAGGCGTTGCTGGAGCGTCGGATGCTGTCGCATCTTGCTGCGGCGGTTCCTCGTCCACGTGGATGGCTACGTCCGCATCGGCGAGGCCCGCCAACGCCTGGGAGAGCAGGGCTTTGTCGGCCGCCGAGCGTGCTGGCTCAGCCTGCAAGTCCAGGGCGCGCAAGCGGTGCAGCGCCAGGCTTTCGCGCGCGGAAAATCGTCTCAGATCCTGGCTGCGGGCCAAGCGTGCCATTAGCTCTCGGCACAGCCAGGCAAAAGCCTCGCGCTCCTCGGCACAGGTGTACCACGCGGAGCCGTGGTGGTGGCAAGCCACCAGCCCCCAGAGTCGACCACCCTCGATGAGCGAGCCAACGAGGCTGGCTTTCACACCCATGTTGCGCAGGTACTGCAAATGGTAGGGTGAGGTGCTGCGCAACACCGAGCGGCTGAGATCGGGCGATGGCAGGCCAGACCGCCGCAGCAACGCCGAAGGACGCGCATCGACATCGGGAATCTGGCGCACCGGATTGAGCAGGTACAGGGCTCGCGCCTGCGGCGGTATGTCGGTGGCGGGCCAGTGCAGACCCAGCCAGCGCTCACCCATGCGCTCGGTGCTCTCGGCGATGACTTCGCCGTGCCAATCGTCGTGAAAACGGTAGACCAGCGCGTGGTCGAAGCCGGTCAACTCACGGGCTGCGCGGGCCACATGGGCCGCAATGTCCTCGTCGCTGCCTGCGATCGGCATGGCCGCCACCGACTGCAGGGTGCGTGCCGAGGCCAGAAGCGCGGCCTCGGCCTTTTGGAAGTGGCGCCGTTCGAGATCGAGGATCCACAGGCTGCCTGAGCGCGACAGCCAGGCATCGAAGCTCTTGCCGTAGGGGTGTTGCCAGGCAAAGCGATGCGGGCCCGGCGCAGACTCGTTCAGCAATCTGCCGGCCGCCTGCACCAATTCCGCGAATGGCCGTCCCAGGAGGCGCTCGATGGGCTGCCCCAGCCGCAAGCTCGGGTCGAAGCCCAACATCGGTGCCGCGCTCGCACTGGCGGCCGCCAGACTGAGGCCGTCGGGATCCAGGCACAACACGGCGCCATGCGGCTGCACGGCGTCAGGCGCATGAATGGGTTCCGCCTCACACTGCTGGAGCGCTGCGCGCCGGGCTTCGTCGATGCCGCTCATCCGGCCTTACCTCGATGAAGACCGTCCGTGACAACGGCCGCAAGAAGGTCCAAAGGGCGCCTCAAGAGGCGTGCGCCCCCAGCTGCGTGACGTCAACGAACGTCACCACCATGCCTTGGTTCGTGGCCAGATGCCGACGGAACGGCCGCACCTGCAGCAGGTAGTTCCGGCCCTGGTGGCCGGCCACCTGCATCTCGGCAGTGCCATCGGCGTTGCGACGCGACTGCTCGATGGCGCCCAGCATCTGGACCACCATTGGATGCCCCAAGTCTTTCAGCGGCCGGCCGACGTCGCTGGGTAGCAGGCTGATCTCGCGCGTGACAGCTGGCGTGAACTTGCGTATGCACTCGGCGCCGTCCAGGAAGATCACGCCGATGTCGGTGGACTGCAGGAAGTTGTCCAGATCGTCGTTCAGCTGCAGCAGCTCCTGGATCTTGCTTTGGTACTCGGCGTTGACGGTGTATAGCTCCTCGTTCACCGACTCCAGTTCCTCGTTGGTGCTTTGCAGTTCCTCGTTGGCTGACAGCAACTCTTCGTTGCTGGCCTGCAGTTCCTCGTTCGTGGTCTCACGCTCCTCGAGAGCGGCTTGCAGCGAGATGCGTGTATCGGACAGATCGCGCTCCAGGTCGGCTACCCGCTGGCGCAGCATCTTTGCGGCCGCATTGTCGGGCGTTGTCGCCTCATCGCCCGAATCGGACGTTGGGCCCTGTAGCTCGGGATGGGTATACGTGCTGCGGAACATCACGACCAGCGCGTGAGGGTAGACGTCTTCGTTGACTGTCGGATGGACGACGACGTCGGTCACCTGCGGCTGATCCATGTCGGTGAACGCGATGCCCTTGTAGCTCACGGTCGCGCGATCCTGTCGAGCACGGTGGCACGCGGTCGAGACAGCTGTGGACAGCTCTTTGGGGAGCATTTTCGCCAGCGAGGTACTGGTTCGCCCCGGGGCCAGTCGCAGAAAGGAAAGCGGCTTTCCGAAGCTGTGCACGATCTCAAGCTTTTCGTTGACCAAAACCCCTGAAGGTGCATATCGGGCCAGGAGATCGTCGCGCACGTCGTCCCAAAAGCGCAGGTGGGCGCGCTCCGAGGCAGTACGCAGCTCGTGCGTGTACGAGGGCACCGAACCGAGCAACGACGGCACCGTCAACGCGTCGTTCAGGGCCAGACGGATGCCATCTCGACGCTGAAATATGCGCAACACGGGATCGATGGGTTCGAAGGCGGCAGACAGTTCGCCGACGGTCTCGCTCTGTCCCAGCATCAGCACGGCGTGCGGATTGAGTCCGAAGTAGAACAGCGACAAGGCCTTGCGCTGGGCCACCGGCTGCAGGTAGATGAGCAGGTTGCGGCACGAAATGAAGTCGATCTTTGTAAATGGCGGATCCTTTAGCACGTTCTGACGGGCAAAGACCACGCGCTCGCGCACCTCACGGCAGATCTGAAACATGTCGCCCGTGCGGATCATGTAGCGCTCGAGCAGGTACGGCGGTACGTCGGCAGCGATGCTGGCCGGGTACATGCCGCGAGCCGCAAACTCGATGGAATCGCGGTCCAGGTCGGTCGCGAACACCTTGTACTCGATGGCCCGGGACTTGGACCGGATGGCTTCCTCGATCAGCATGGCCAGCGAGTAGGCTTCTTCACCACTGGCGCAGGCCACGCACCAGACCCGCAAAGTGCCGCGTTCAGGGGTGCGAGCCACCAGTTCGGGAATCACGCGGTCGCCCAGCAGCGTGAAAACCTCCGGGTCGCGGAAGAACCGCGTGACGTTGATCAGCAGGTCCTTGGCCAGCTGCTCTACCTCGCGCGGCTGTGACTCGAGCACATCGACGTAGTCTTCATAGGCGCTGACCTGGGCCATGCTAAAACGGCGTTCGATGCGCCGCACCAGGGTGTTCTGCTTGTACAGGCTGAAGTCCAGGCCCGTGCGCGCCTTGACGATCTGCAGCACGCGCTCCATGGCACTGCCCGCACGACCGGCCGGCAGTTCGTGCGCTTCACCGGCCAGAGCCCGAGGGCCCGCGTGCTGCATGTAGGCGATCAGCTCGCGCGCGATCTCGGCAGCCGGCAGGATGTAGTCGGCCAGCCCCGTTGCGATCGCACTGCCCGGCATCCCGGCGAACTTCGCACTCTGCTCGTCCTGCACCATTACTAAGCCGCCCACCTCCTTGATGGTGCGGATGCCCCGAGTGCCGTCACTGCCCGCACCCGAAAGAATGACAGCCACCGAACGGGCACCCATCTCATTGGCCAAAGAGGTGAGCAAGCGGTCCACAGGCAGGTTCAAGCCGTGACGCATCTCGATAGGCAACAGGCGCAGTCGTCCTGCCTGCACCTCCATGTTGTACTTGGGTGGCAACAGGTACACATGATCGGGCTGGGGCGCGACATCATCCGTCGCTTGGACGACCTCGAGGTCGGTGTGCCGCGACAGCAGCTCGACCATCAGGCTCTTGTGGTCAGGGCTCAGATGCTGAATCACCACGAACGCGGCGCCTGTGCCCCGGTGCAAGCCCTTAAAGAAGGCCTGCAAAGCCTCGAGGCCGCCAGCCGATGCCCCGATGCCAACTAGGTAGTTGGGCTGCTCGAGGCTTGGGCCGGACGGAGTGGGGTTGTCGCTCGGATTCATGGCGATCCTTCGATGAGGCCATGGTGCAGCGCGTAGTGCACCCAGCTGGCCACGTCGTGCAGGCCCAGCCGCTGGCTGATCTGGTAGCGGTGGGCGTCGACCGTGCGCACGCTCAGGTTTAGGCGCTGGGCGACCAGCTTGGTCGGCAGGCCCGTGGCCACGAGTTTGAGCACCTGAAGCTGGCGCTCGGTCAGTGCCAGGTGCGGCGCGGGCGGCGCACTGGGCACTGTGGCGAAGCGAGTCGCGCCTACCGATGGACTCAGGTAACGCCGGCCACCCAGGGCGCTGTGCACAGCCAGCAGCAGCTCTTCCGGAATGGCGTCCTTCACGACATAGCCAATCGCGCCGGCCTCGAACGCCCGCTGCACGTAACCTTCGCCCTGATGCATGGACAACACCAGGCATCGTGGGGATCCGGCGTTCGCTATCTGGTGCAGCGCGCGCACGAAGCGCAAGCCATCGTCCTGGCGCAAAGTGATGTCGACAATGGCCAGATCGAAGTGCTGTCCGCTCGCAATACGCAACGCAGCATCGACAGAATCGGTCTCGATGACCTGAATTCCTGGCAACTGGCGCTCCAGGAGTGCTCGTACACCCGCCCGCAGCAAGGCGTGATCATCGAGCAGCAATACGTGCAGCGCGCGGTAGGGCACGAGGGCTCCTTCGGCAAACACGACGGGGTGGTACCGGCTCATGGAGCCGCCTCGCTCCCCGGGAGTCCGACCCGCTTGACCGTCGCGCAAACGATGGTACCGCCACCCGGAGGTTGTTCGAAGTGAAGGGTGCCCCCCAGCATTGACAAACGGTCGCGCATGCTACGCAGACCATGCCCTGGTCGAGCCACCTCTTCAGCGTCGAAGCCCGACCCGTCGTCCTCGATCTCCAGCCGGGCCACGTCACCGTGCCAGAGCACCCGCACACACAGGTTGCGCGCACGGGCATGCTGCAAAGAATTGGTCACTGCCTGCTGCGTCACCCTGTAGAACGCGAGATCCACACCCGGGCAGGCGCGCCAGGGTTCACCCTTCTCGACGAACGTGGTGTGAATGTTGAGCGCGCCCGGTATGCGCGCCAGCAGGGCGCGTATGCCTTCGGCAAGCCCGAAGTCCATTAGCTCGGCCGGGCGCAGATCGGTGCAGATGCCGCGAAGGCGCTGGATGGCGTGGTCCACCAAGGGCAACGCCTCGCGCGCCTCCTGCAAGCGGCGGCGAAGAGGCCAGCCGGCATGGTCGCTGGCCGACAGCCGCATCCGCACCAGCGACAGGATCTGGCCCACATCGTCGTGCAGGTCCCGCGCGACACTGGCCATGTGATCCTCGAGCCGGAGCAACTGGGCGTGCGACAGGCTTCGCAACTCGTCCTCGGCTCGCCCAAGGCGTTGGCGCAGATCGTGTGCATCGGTCTCGTCGGAGGCGATGATCAGGGCTCCAAGCAACTCGCCATGGTCATCTACCAACGGGCAGGCACTGCAATCGAACACCTTTAGTTGCCCGGTCAACGTGCGCACTTGCATCAACCGCGCCTCAACCGGGCGCCGTTCTCGAAAAGCCACCGCCGCGGGCCATTCGTCATCTTCGATCCGACGCCCGGTGTCCATCCACCAGCCTTCGAAGACGCCGAACTCCTCGATGGCGACAGAAAGTAGGCCACCCATCATGCGTCGCGCACAGTCATTGGCGCTCACGATGCGGCCGACCTTGTCGAGCTGCCAGAGTCCGATCGTGGCTTGAGAAAAAACGGCACTGAGCAATTGCCGTTGCTCCTCGGCTTGCGCCACGATCTGTGCCTGCTCATGACGTTCCCGGCCCTCCCGAATCAACCGGTCGATCACGAAGGCGAGACGTTCGGGCCGCGACTTGGCCAAAAAGTCGCTCGCGCCCTTCTTGAGAACCTCGACAGCCGACTCTTCACCCACCAAGCCCGACATCACCAACAGGGGCAGCAGTGGTTGGGCCCGGCGGATGCGACGGATGGTGTCCAGCGTGTTCTGACCTGCCATGTGGTAGTCACACACGACGAGATCCGGAGGATCAGCTGTAAGCGCCTGGACCACGCCGTCCTGCGTCGGAAACCAGCGAAACCGATGCAGACCCGGCACCAGCTGCTTCAAGCGGGCCTCCAGCAACGCGGCGTCGACCTCGGAGTCGTCAATAACCACCACGTACTTCAACGCCGCCAAAGCACGAAACTCTGTCGCCGCAACAGCTTCAATGGCCACGAGTCGGCTCCAGTTCAGCGGGTACGGTGTCGAGCTCGGCGGTGTCGGCTTCTGGAAGATAGACATGGAACGTGGCACCTTCCCCCGGAACGCCCTCGGCCCAGACCCACCCGCCCAGTCGCTCGACGGCCTGCGCCACCGTGGCCAGGCCGATTCCGTTGCCTGGAAACTCTCGGTCTCCATGCAGGCGATGAAAGGCGGTGAATAACTGCGCACCAGCCATCGGATCGAAGCCGGCACCATTGTCCTGGACCGACAAGATCAGGCCATCGCTGGTTTCTTGTACCCGCAGCTCAATCACGGCCTGCTCACGCCGACGCGTGTACTTCCATGCGTTGGCCACGAGGTTCTCGAAAGCCGCGCGGAACAATTGCAGATCACAGTGCAACCTGACGGTTGACGGGCAGCGCAGGGTGATCTGCCGCTCCGGTTCGCCGGCTCGCAGCTCGTCGATCTGCCCTTTCAGCAAGGGCACGGGGTCGAACCGCACCGGGCGCGGCTCCATCTTGCGCACGCGGGACAGCACCAGGAGATCCTGGATGATGGTTTGCATGTGGCGCGCGCTGCGCTGGATCATCGACAGCATGCGCGCTGCGTCCGGTGGCAAGGCTGCAGCGTGGCCTCGCTGCAGCAATTCGGCGAACCCGAGCACGCCATTGAGCGGGTTCTGAAGATCGTGCGAAACGGAGCGGCTGAAGGATTCCATCGCGCGCACGGTCTCGCGCAGCTCGCGGGTGCGCTCCTCCACGCGCCTTTCCAGCTCATGAGCCTGTTCTGCCAGCGCCAGTGCGGCGCGCTTTCGATGCGTGACATCGCGTTCGACGGCGAACCAGTAGTGGAACCAGCCAGACTCGTCGGCCACTGGCGTGAGCGTCATCTCGACCCAGTAGGCCTGACCGCGCGCGTCGTAGTTGATCAGCTCCGCCACGACGGGTTCCCAGCGTTCGAGACTCGTGGCCAAGCGGTCCAGCTCTGATCTCTGAGTGGCAGGTCCTTGGAGCAGCCTAGGATCACGGCCGATAACCTGTTCACGCGCATACCCAGTGACTTTCTCGAACGCCCGGTTGACATAGATGATGGGATGCTCGCCTCGCTCGTTCCGCTCCGCTTGCGTGACCACGATCATGTCGGCAGCGTGTTCCAGACACTCGTAAAGCAGCCGCATTTCCAGCGCCGCGGCGCGCTGCTGGGTTGTGTCCATGACGAACACCATGCGAGCCGCCCGGCCTTCCCACTCGATGGTGCTGCCCCGAACCCGAACATGCAGGGTCTGGCCATCCGCGCGCCGGTGTCGCCAGGTGCTGCTGTCTGTCAGGCCGGGACGCAGCGCCAGGAGCGGTTGCACCTCTGAGAAGCGCAAGTGCTCTGTCGGGTCCAGCAGATCGGTCAGGGCGCTGTCCAGCAACCGGGTCCTGGGCATGCCGTAGAGCTCTTGAGCGGCATGGTTGGCTTCCAGCAAGTTCAATGTCTCGATGTCGAAGATCAGGCACGCCAGTGGCATGTCGAAGAAAAGTCTCTCGTGGCGGTGCAGTTGCTCCTCGTGTGCCCGCTGCAGCACCGCCTGCTCGTGGATGTCTTCAATATGACCCTCGAGCTGCCGCCGTCCGTCGCGAAAGATGCGCCGCTGCGCAGTTATGCGCATCCAGCGTAGACCGCGGCGCGTCGGAAGCAGATGCTCCAGAAAGAGTTCGTCCCCTTCGTCCAGCGTACGACTGACGGCCAAGCTGAAGAGCTCGATATCCTCGCCCAGCAACTCCTTCCACCAGGCCCACGCGCCGTGCTCGGCGGGCAGCAGCAGCAGCCTGGCCAGAGCAGAACTCAGCTGCAGCATGTCGGTGGCCGGCTCCATGGTCCAACGCGGAAGCGCGTTGCCGGGATCGCCCAGCAGGGTTCCGCCACCGGAGTCAAGCAGTTGCCAACCAAAGGGCACGATCTCACGTGCTGCGCCCAGCAGCGAGTGACTGCTGCTCGTGTTGGGCGAGGCCACTGCCGTCAGTTCATAGCGCTGCACTTGCGCACCCAGGTGCACCGTGGCCAGCACGCTGAAGCCCGCCCGCGCCGACGCCAGTGCCGAGCTGTGGGCGGGCCGGCCATTCTTCAGCGTCAGGCTCCACCCGACGTCCTCTAGGCGCTTGCCCACGGCGGCCAAGGCCGCCGTGGGCGCCGGTGCGCGGCCACTGTGCACGCGCCTCAGCGTACCCTGTGCGTCCCACTCCCACAGCCAATCGGCACTCGCCCGAAGCAGGGCCAGTGCCGCCGCCTCCGCCGGGGCTTCGGCTGGTGCAGTCGGCTCGCTCATCCTTGCCATGCACCCTCGGCCAGCCGTTGGGCCGTCAGTTGCTCGGGTGCACCCGGCAACACCAAGGACCGGGTTCCATTGCTGAGCACGATACTTGGCGTGATGCGCACGCCGGCCCGACGGCCACACAATGGATCGTCGCGCAGAAACACCGTTCGCGCCTCGACATCGCCCAGCCCCAGAGCCAGCAAGGCAGCCCGCAGCGCTTCATGCCGGCGGTTTCGCCATGAGGTGTCGCCGTCGTGCAGAAAGAGCGTGACGACGTCGGGATTCATGCTGCGGCTTCCATGACTGTCCCTTGGACCAGGCCCAGGCACACGGTGTTTCGCCCAGCCGACTTGGCGGCGTAGGTGCCACGGTCGGCCTCGCGCAGCAACGAGTCGGCGTCCAGGCCTTCACGCCAGCAGGCCACGCCGAAAGAAGCGGTCACGCCGCCAGCGTCGACTGCCGGAACGATGTGTGCGTCGACCAACCGTTGTCGGATGCGTTCCACGACAGCCATGGCGTCCTGGGGTTGCACATCGTCGAGCAGCAGCACGAATTCCTCGCCTCCCAGCCGCGCCACCATGTCCTGAGGACGAACGCTTTCCGCCAAGCATTGAGCCACTGCACGCAAAACATGGTCCCCGACTTCATGACCCCAGGCGTCGTTCACCCGCTTGAAGTGATCGATGTCGGCTAATGCAACGCACCAAGCCTGACTCGACCCACGGGCCATCAGGACACGCATCCGCTGCTCCAGCGCACGTCGGTTCGGCAGCGCCGTCAGGGTGTCGGTGAGAGCCTCCTGCTGCAGCCGGACAGTGTCGGCATGGTGCTCGGTAGCATCTCGGAGCACGGCCACATAACCCGAGGTCTCGCCGCTGGGTTCGACCACTGGCGTGAGCACACCGTCGACCCAGACGGGCACACCGTCGGCCCGCAGGGCCGGACCTTCGAATCGGTGCCATCCGCCGCGCCGCACATGCGCCACGACCTCGCCGAAGCTCGGGACTGCGGCGGCTTCATCTCCCAGCGAACGATCCCAGCCCAAAAGGGTGTCAAGCGGCATGCCCACCGTCTCGGCTGGCTGCAGCAGCAGCCGGCTGATCGAAGGGTTCCACTCGGACAGGCGGCCCAGAGGATCCAGGGGCAGCACGGCGTAACCCTGCACGTGCTGCAGCACCGCCCCCAGGCGGAGCTCCTGCCGACGGATCCTTCGTTCCTGCTCCACCAGTAAGCTCACGTCTTCCAAGGTGAGCAGGCTGCTGTCGGCGTCGGTGCGAACGAGCCGTAACTGCAGCGTCACTTGCGAGGCGGCTTCGGGTGAGGCCCCCAGCTGGACACGTTGGGGCTCGCCGAGGGGCCCCAGTGCATCGGGTTGCGACAACCAACCGGCGTGGAGCTCAGGGCTCAGCGCCTGCAACAAGCTCGCGCCATCGTGCAGGGGCAGGCAGTGGGGTGCCAGCAGCTGAACGGCTTTCGGATTGATCATGCCGACCGCGCCTTGGGAATCGATCTTCAACACCCCACAGGGCATCAGGTACACGAACTGCACCAGAGCCTGCAATTCACGCTCGAGCGCCGCGGCCGTGAGAACCTCATCCATGCCAGTTCACCAGCAGCCAGCAGCGCTGTGCGGCGTGACACTCCAGCAAACGGAGCGTGACCGGCACCGGCTTCATGCGCAGCGCAAACGTATACGGAAACATCACGTCGAGGCCATCGGTGCCGAAGCGGCCCGCCACCAGGGCGTTGTTGCTGCAGGGGGCCACGTGCTTGAAGAAGTGGCGCCCCAACACGCGCTCCGGCGGCAGCCCGGAAGCTCGGGACTCAGCGGCGTTGTACCTCAGCACTGTCATCGACAAGTCCATTTCGACCACGCCGAACGCGAACTCATTGAGCGCTTCGTCATCCAGGTGCTTCAACACAGCTACCAAGTCGGAGTCTGAAAAGGTGGCAAGCGTTTCCAGGGGTTTCATGGCAGGTCCTCGGCAATGGAACTCGGGAGGTAGGGTTGAATGGTGATGACTTCGGGAACAGAAGAGCGCCGGCGCTCGGCCTCGGCGGCATCGAGTTCACCCTGAGCCACCCGCCAGGCGTCGGCGCGTGCGGCCTCGCTACGGCGCTGGCGGCTGTCCGCTCGAGACCGCACCAAGACGTCCACGAGCTCCAGGTGTTGCCAGGGCTTCAGCAGCACGCGCTCGGCTCCGGCCTCGTTGACTGCGCGCAGCACGGCAGCGAGGTCGGGTGTGCCCGTCAGCAGGACGCGGCCCGCGTCAGGCTGCAGGCTGCGCACGCGGCGAAGAAAATCGATGCCATCCATCGCGGGCATGCGGTAGTCGCAGACGACAACGTCGACCGGGTGGGTCAGCAAGTGGCCCAGCGCCGCATGGGCGTCGGTAAAGCTTTGCAGCCGCAGCGGCTGGATTGCCCGCGGCCAATGCGCACGCAAGCTGCGCTGAAGCGCAGCCACGATGGCAGGCTCGTCGTCGAGCAGCAACACGCTGCTGCCAGGTTCAGACGCTGTCATGGCGCTCGATCTCCACTTGCAAGACGACACCGCTCCGCCGTTCGAACCGCTTCAGCGCATCCATCAGAGGTGGATCGATCAAGCGGCCCTGGGGCACCAGCAGCACAGAGCCCGCCATCAAATCGACCGCCACGCGCATGCCGACAGCCAGCTCGTCCACGCCGACGCGTCTCGCTGCCACTTCTGCGCGAGCCTCCAGCAGCCCGCAAACGGCTTCCACCACCGCGGGGTCGTAGCGAGTGCCACTGCCGTAGCGCAGCCACCGCAACGCAGCAGGCATATCGAATCGGCGCTGCTCCAGCGCGCCAGCCCGGAGCCGAACCACATCGCTGCATACGCGCAGGACGCGAGAGCCGATGGGAATCGCACCACCGGCCAGGCCGTCCGGGAAGCCCTTGCCGTCCCAGCGCTCACGGGCGTGATGCAGCACCTGTGCAGCGCCGCGCAGCGATGGGAGAGCCACCACGTAACCCTCGGCCACGAGCAGCAACCGCTCCACCAACTGAAGATGTTCACCACGCAGAGCGGCCAGTGGCTGGGATCGCAACGCTGGCTCGAGCGTCAGCCGCCCCAGGTCTTCGAGCAATGCCGCGTGAGCCGTGTCCTTGGCCACTTCGGGCGCCACGCCCAGGGCCTCAGCCGCCCGGGGAACCAGCGTAAACGTGTCGCGACTGCATCCGGCTGTCACGCCCGCCGTCTCGCCGTCGGCCAAGTGCGACAACAGCCTCAAAGTGCCCTCGAGGTCAGCCCGAACGCGATCGTGCGCACTCTGCAAGGCCGCCTGCGCATTCGTCAGCTCGGCGGTGCGCTCGGCCACACGCCGTTCGAGGTCGGCCGCGTGGGCTTGCAGCTGCTCGTGCTGCGCCGACACCGTGGCCAGCAGCTGCTCGCGCTCACGCCGCAGCTGCTGCCGATCAAGCCCGTCGCGTACAGTGGCCAGCAAGACTTGGTCATCCCAGGGCTTGCTCAGGTGCCGGAAAATTTCCCCCAGATTAACGGCGTCAGCCGTCGCCGCGGCGTCGGCGTGGCCTGTCAGCAGAATGCGCACCGCTTCCGGATGGTGTTGTCGCGACAGGCGCAGAAACTCGGCACCGTTCATCTGCGGCATGCGCATGTCAGAGATGATCACGTCGGCTGGCTGTTGAGCCAGCATCTGAAGGCCAGCCGGTCCGTTGTCGGCCGTGCGCACGTTGAATCCCTGGCCATGCAGTAGCCGCCTCAAGGCCGAAAGAATGTTCGGCTCATCGTCCACCGCCAACACCGAGGCGCGTAGCGGGGCGCAGGCCGCAGCGGGTGCTTCAGTCATGTTCGGCCTCCGCGAGGAGAGCGCTCGCGGTAGGCTGAGCCACCGGAAGCTCGATCCGGAAGGTGGTACCGCGGCCACGCTGACTGGTCACGCCGATGCGGCCATGGTGCTTCTGGATGATGGAGTACGAAACCGACAGTCCCAGGCCGGTGCCCTTGCCGACAGGCTTCGTGGTGAAGAAGGGCTCGAAGATGCGGCTGCTGACAGAGTCGTCCATTCCGCAGCCGTCGTCTGCGAACTCGAACCAAACGTGCCCATCGCCGTGACCGCAAGTCAGCCGGATGGTGCCGCGGTCATCCATGGCCTGCGCCGCGTTCACGAGCAGGTTCATGAACACCTGGTTCAGCTGCGAAGGACGGCATTGCACCGATGGCAAGGCCTCCAGCTGCTGCACCACGTCGGCCTTGTACTTGACCTCGTTGCTCACAATGTTGAGCGTGCTGCGCAGGCCTGCGACGAGGTCGGCCCATTCCCAGTCGTCCCCGGTGTCGACGCGGGAGAAGTCCTTGAGATCACGCACGATCTTGGCCACGCGTTCCAGGCCTTCACGGGTCTCGGCCAGCAGCGCAGGCACGTCTTCGGCCAGGTAGTCCAGGTCCACTGGCCGGCCGTCCGCGCCTGCCTGCCCCCGCGCAGCGCGAATCAGGTCCTCGACATAGCCCTGCAGAACATTCACGTTGGCGGTGACATAGCCGATCGGGTTGTTGATCTCGTGCGCCACGCCCGCAGCCAGCTGGCCAATGGATGCCATCTTTTCCGACTGCAGGAGTTGAGCTTGGGTCTCGCCGAGGCGGTGGTTGACCTGTTGCAGCTCCTCGTTGAGCACGGAAAGCGCGTCAATGCGGCGCCTTTGCTCGCGGCGCATCAGCGTGTTGTCCACCAGCAGCGCCAGTACCGCAACGAAGGTGTCCCCGCGATCGAGGTCGTCTCGGGTGAAGGACGTTTCATGAGCTGGGCGGTTGATCGACAGAACCCCAATCAGCCTCTGCTGCACCTGCAGGGGCCAGCAGATCGATGAGCCTCGCGGCTGCTGGCGTCCTTCGCCGTCGCGCTCGCCCTCGATGAGCACAGGTGCCCGAGTCACGGCCACATGGCCCAGCACGCCCTGGCCCTGGACGATTCGCGCCCCGAGTGCAGACGCCGGCAGATCGACGCCGGCCGCGATGGCGAGGTCGCCGTCGCCCTCAGGCACAACCACGGCCAAGCTGCCCGACTGAGCCCCGACGCCGGCGACGATGCACTCCAGAAGGCGCTGCAAGACCGCGTCGTCTGCTTGCTGCATGCTCAACTGGTGCAATTCGCGCGTCAGCGCGGCGAGGTCGGTGGAGGGCTGCATCCTTGACCCCCTTTCAGGCTTCGACCATCGCCGCGAGAACGTCGATCTCTCGCTGAGCTTGGGCCATGGCCTGCCGCGGCTCGCAACCCAGCGATGCATCGATGCCCGCGATGGCAGCGCCTGGGAGGTTGTCGTGAATCAGCCGATTGGCCAGCCACAAGGCCTGAGCCAAGGGGCCGTCGGGCGGTCGAGGGTCTGCGTGCGTACGTACGGCATCAGCGAGCAATGACGGAAGCTGCCAGTCCAGCACGATCGCAGCGGAGAGTGCGGCCACGTCCTGGTCGCCCCAGGCCATGGGACTCGCAACGGTGTGGGCTTCCGCCAGGTCAAGAGCTCGCTCCAGATGGCCCACGTCCTGCAGCAGGCCAGCGGCCAGCGCCGAGCCAGCGAGCTCATGCACGCCCAGCAACTTGGCAGCGATGCAGCCTGCCTCGACCGAGTGGCGCCAGACCTGGGACTGCAGGCCGACCGGAAGCCGCTTCCCCATCGGCCGTGCAGCGAAGGCCGCGCCCATGGCAAGCCGCCGGACAGCCCTCTCACCCAGGAAGAGCGCCGCCTCCCTGACGCTGGCCACAGGCATGGAGAGGCCAAAGTAGGGGGAGTTGACGACGCGAAGAATGCGCACGGTCAGCGCAGGATCGCTGGACAGCAGATCGAGCAGCGCCTCGAAAGGTAGTCCTTCGGTCACGCTGCGGGCAATGCGGCGCGCCAGCGGGCTGGGGGGCTGCAATCGCCGCGACGACGAGGTGGCAGTCAACAGGGGCCTCATGCCGCCTCCGGCAACACCGTCACGACAACGCCTCGCAACGCATCGCTGGCATCGAGTTGGTGAACGTGGGCGCGGTGCCGTCGCCCGTCTGGTGTGCAGCACACGAGCGCTGCTCCGGCGTGGGCGCTGGCATGGCTCAGCCACGCTGGGACCGGTTCGCCGAGTTGTGCCGAATCCGCTCCAAGAAGTGCGTCTGCCGCATCGTTGGCCATCGCCAGCCGCCCGTGACCGTCGATGCCCAATACGGGAATGGGAAGAGCGCTCATCGCCTGCTGCAGCAATCGCAAGGCCTGCTCGCCAAGATTGAGGCGGTGAACATTGGCATCCAGGGCCTCGGCCAAGCGGCGGTTGCTGTTCTGGAGCTCAGCGCGCAGACGTTCGTTTTCGCGCAGCGTTTCCACCTCGACAAAGGCCGACTCAAGGGCTTGCAGCAGCTCAACGTCAACCCAAGGCTTGGTGAGAAACTTGCTGATGTAGCCGCGGTTGATGGCGTCGGTCACAGACTGCAGGTCGGTGTAGCCCGACAGCACGATGCGACGGGTCTGCGGATACAGCTGGTGAACGCGACCCAGGAAGTCGCTGCCGATCATCGCCGGCATGCGTTGGTCAGCCACCACCACGCCAATTGTGTGTTGTGCCAGCAGCTCGAAAGCCTCATCAGGGTCCGTCGCGACATGGACCACCAGCGAGCTGCCGCGCAGCGAACGGCGCAGGGCCCGCAGGACGTTCTCCTCGTCGTCAATGAACAGAACTTCCCGCACCGGGGCGGGGCGCGTCGGACCCGGCACCTGCCGGGTTGCTTGGTCTAGCGCTGCCGGCAGGTCCGCAGCAGCGACAGGCCGGCCAAAGTGCCAGCCCTGCGCTTCGCTACAGCCGATGGCCTGCACAAAGGCCAGCTGGCCTCGGGTTTCAATTCCTTCGGCGACTGAGCGTGCGCCGATGGAGCGCGCCAGTTCGACGATGGTCCTGCAGATGGCCGCATCGGCGCGCCGATGCAGCGCGGCCTGAACGAAACGCAGATCGATCTTCAGGGTGTCAACCGGCAGCCGCGATACGTCGTCCAAGCTGCTTGCGCAGGTACCAAAGTCGTCGATTGCGAACTGCACGCCCCACTGCCGCAGGTCCTCGATGCGGCGGATGGCCGCAGCCGAAGCAGAGCCCAGCGACCGTTCGTTCAGCTCCAGCTCCACCTGAAGCGGGCTCAATTCGTGTTGATCGAGCGTCTGCAGGAGCGCTGGGCCCAGGCGATCGGACTCGAACAGGGCTACAGGCACGTTGACGGCCACCCGCAGGCGGTGGTCACAGGCGTCTTGCCAATGCGCGAGATCGGCGAGTGCCTGGCGCATCACCCACAGCGTGACGTCCTCGATCCAGGGCGAATGCTCCAGCGCTTCGATGAACGATGCAGGTGACAGCAGTCCGAACTGCGGATGCTGCCAGCGCAACAACGCCTCGGCGCCTACGGCGCGACCCGACTGCAAACATGCGATCGGCTGATACACCAGCCGCCACTCGCCAGTCTGCGTGGCCGCCTCGAACTCGGTCCCAGCCGGGATGAACGGCGAGGCAGGTGAGAACAGTTCGGGACTTGTCATGTCAGCCGGCGCGGGGTTGTATGCAGTATCGGTACCGTGGCTACCGGGCAGAATCTGCGAGCCTGCTGTGAGTGGCTAAGCAGTTGTGCTGACGCGTGCCATCTGCGCCTGTGGGAACGTGTCGGCCAACATCTGTGGGCGTCTATGTGGCGCGAAGCCGCGGCCCCGACAAACCGCAATGTCCGACCGGCCCGCCGCACCGCGGCCTCTGATTGATCGACTCCGTGAGCAAACGCGGGCACTGCACCGTCAAGCCGAGCGCGCTGGTGCCATGGGAGCCCTGTTGCGTGGCGGCTTGCCGCACGACGCCTACCACGTGCTGCTTAACCAGCTGTATGCGCTGTATGAGGCGTTGGAAACGGCCTGTCGCTCGCAAGCTGGCAGCCCGTGGGTGACGGTTTCCGAGCGCGCACTCCGGGGCCGCAGCGAGGCCTTGCGCAGAGACCTCGGTCAATCGCCGTACTTCAGGCCGGTCTTGAAGATGTCAACGCGAACTTATGTGCGGCGTCTGGAGGCCCTGGCGCAATCGTCAAGCCCGGCCCTTCTCGGGCACGTCTATGTTCGCTGTCTCGGCGACCTGCACGGTGGGCAGGTGTTGGCCGCTCGCGTGCGTAAGCACTTTCCGATGCAACCGATATCGTTCTACGAGTTCGGAGACGAAAAACAGGTCGCCGATTTGCGCGTCCAGTTGGTCGATGGCCTCAACGCGGCGGCACTGCAGGGTGCCGAAGCGGACCACGTGATGACGGAAGCTGTGTGGGCCTTCCAGCAACATCTCGCTATCTTCGAAGAGGTCTGGCCAACAACGGCCGGTGATTCGGAAAACGCTGCATGACGCGATACGAGGGGATTACTTCGATTCTGCGGCCGAGCGACGCTACGCTTAAACCAAGGCTTGGGGTAGCCACGATGACGGGCGAGAAGCGCCTCTGAGGCCTATCCGTCTAGAGCCTGCAGTCGCCGGGCAGCCTCACACCGGCGTATCCGCTGCGTACCGGACACGTCGATAGGCGGTCAGCACTGCCGCATCACTCACGCCCATCCACTCGGCTACTGTCTCTGGAGCCGTGCCGCGCCGGAGCTGGCGCAGCGCGAACGTATGGCGCAGCTTGAAGCTGCCGCCCTGCTGATCGGGCAGCCCGGCCGCAGTGAGCACGGCTTTGGCGCTGGAGTACTGCGACACCTTGCTCCATGGACGACCATCAAGAGCCGCCGGGAACAGGCTCAATCCCCCGATCAACAAGGCGGATCGCGTGTCCAGCCATCGGCGCAGCAGCCGCGCCGCCCACGGTGCGATGGGGGCCTCGCGTGCGGGAATCGCGCCGCGGCGGGGAAGCTGCAGCTTCCACGGCAAGCCCGCGACGCGAGAGCCTTCGGTCACGACCCCGTCCACCGTTGCCGCGCGAACATCGCCCGGCGTGAGGCCGGCTCCGAGTTGCAGGGCCACGGCCGTCCGGTTGCGCAGCCACTGCCAAGTGTGCCCTGCGTCATCGTCTGACGCTTCGCCGCCTCCCGGGTTCAGCAGCCAGATCACGAGTCGGCGTGCCTCTGCCGCACACAGATGATCAGGCAGCGGCGTCCTGTCGGCCGAATTGGCAAACCGCCAAACCGGGGTTGAGATCAGCAGGTCACGTGCAGCTGTGTTCCGGTCAAAACCTTTGGCGTCGGCCCGATACGTCAACACGCTGTCGGCCAGCGTCAATAAGCGCCACGCATGGCGTGGTGTCAGTTGCTCGACCTGGCCACGCGAAAGCAGAAAGGCCTCGAAGTCTGCCGCCTGCAGCTCGTCGACTCGGAGGCCCTGCGACACGCACCAGGCGGTGAGTGCGCCCCACATGCTTCGATAAACCGCCACCGACGAGTTTTCGCGAATGACACCGAATTGCGCGCGGGAGCTGATCCAGGCCTCGAATGCATCGTGGAACTCGCTCCGTGAAGGTAGCGAAGCCTCTTCGAAGAGATCGAGGGTCTGTGCAAGCATGGCTGATGAGACTGCCTAGGTCGTTCACCGACTGTAGCGGTCACACGCCTCATGCGCCATTCGCAGTTTCGTTTCTTAGAAGGCCCAGCCGAGGGATGAACTAACAGCGGGCGCTGGTATTCCAAAGGCATCAGCGCGTTGCGTCCAAACCCAAACCTGTGCTGTTAGTTCGTGCGATTGCTGATGGCGACACGAGGTGCAGCGGTGGCCGAGAGGCGGCTTTGTCGTGAATCACCGCGGAACACTCTTGGGTAGTCTTGACTAGCTGTGAAGTTCAGCACCTCTAATCCCGCGCTGCGGGTTTCTAGGCGCGCGAACCACGGCGACAGGCAGACTGTCGAGGATGGCGCGCAAGTCACAGCGCAGGTTGAAGCGGAACTGCACTTCCGCGAGGTAGCGGTAAGCGTACTTGGCGAACTTGATGCCGTGGTACGTGCCAGTGAGCGCGGTGTTCACATTGCCGATGAGCGTGTTGACGGCCTTGAACTTCTCATTGAGGGCGCTGGCTTTGCCGCCGCCGGTGATCTCACGGTCGTGAACCGTGCCAGCGCTGGCGGCGACCTGGAAGCGGTTCAGGCCGTTGGACACCAGGGCCAGCGGCAACGTCGCGTTGCGGGCCAGGAACTCCTCCATGACCTTGTTCGTTGAGGGCCGCGGTAACAGGCAGGCCAGGTGAGGCAAGCCGTCCTCGGTGGTCTGATCCGCGGCCACGAAGGGCACCCTGTTCTCCGAGCCCCGGCCGGCCTTGCCACCGCTGCGCTCACCGCCGAGGTCGGCGTCGTCGATCTCGCCCCTGTCTGTGAACTGCCTGTCGGCCTCGGCCAGCCGCATGCCCTCCAGAATCTTGTGCTTGAGCTGCCAGGCAGTGCGGTAGCACACGCCCTGGCGCCGCTTGAGCGCCAGGGCCGAGATGTTCGCCTTAGACGGGGCAGCAACTGCATCGTCAAAAACCAGCTCGTCAGTGGCAGCTTGCTGGACTCGAAGGCAGTGCCGCTGAGGGCGCTGCAATGGTACTGGCGGCCAACGCACTGCCTGTAACGTTGGCCCTAACCCTCGAAGCTGGCCAGGGCCTCGCAAACACCACCGTAAGGGCGCTCGAAGCCGCGGGGCCAGCGCCGGGCGATCAGCGCCGCCTCGCACCGCTCGTCGGTAGCGTACAGGTTCACCAACTCCCGCATCGAAAGCCTTGGCTGGAACCGCACTCGGTTCACAGGCATGGCGCATCTCCTCGATGGATGCAGCCATCGTCGGCCCTCTCTGGCTCACAACGTGAGCCTTCTGAACTTCTTCGCTACTCTGGTCGTCGCATGCGGCCCTGGTTGGCAGATCGGCACCATCGTCAGTGTCTCGATCAATCGCTTGCGCAGCAGGTTTGCGGCTACAGATGATCAGCGTCCGAGGGCCAGGCAGACACTACGCGGTCGCGTCCACCCGACTTGGCCCGGTACAGCGCGGCATCGGCGCGCTGCAGGAGGTCTGCACCCGGGTTGCCCTCGCTGGATCCATATGCATGGGCCACCCCCATGCTTGCCGTCACGCGGCTTCCCATCGGGGAACCTGCATGCGCAATATCGGCGTCCGCCAGCAACGCTAGGCAGCGTCGTCCCATCTCGTGGGCATCGGCCAGATCCGTGCCCGGCAGCAGAACGGCGAACTCCTCGCCGCCAATGCGCGCCACCACGTCCGCCGGCGAGCGCAGTGCAGCCATCAGCACGCCCGCGATGCGGCGGAGCACCGCGTCCCCTGCCGGGTGGCCGTAGCAGTCGTTGTAGCGCTTGAAGTGATCGACATCCAGCAACATCAGCGCCGCGCCTGCCGGATCGGCCAGCGAATCGGCCAACACCCTGTCAAAGGCGCGACGGTTGCCAAGGCCCGTAAGCGCGTCGGTTTCGGACAGGCGGCGCAGGTCCTCGTTGACGCTGTCCAGTTGGGCGTTGAGCTGCGTGAGCGCATGCTCGCGCTCGATCTGTTCGCTCACGTCAACACGTACGCCCACGAGGCCGCCATCACGTGTGCGGCGCTCGAAGCTGCGTATCCACTTGCCTGGCACCACCGCGTGAAGGCGGGCCGGTCCGCCGGTCCGTCGCTGGGCGTGCCTGTCGTGCATCCAGGCTTCGAAGTCCTGCGCCAGGTTCGAAAGGCCGCCCCGCGCCCGGTGTGCCCTGACGAGTTGCTCCCAGGTTAAGCCCTGGTCCCACAGGTCGGCCAGCAGGGGGTACTGCAACTTCACTTGGCTGTTCACCAGAACCAGCCGATCCTCAGCGTCGTACAGCTCGAAGCCGGCAGGCAGCGCCTCGATCGCGTCTTCCAACCGCGTCCTGGACAGTTCTGACGCGCGGTGAGCCTGCATCAACTCGGTGACGTCGATGCTGTGGCTCAGCATCCGCCCGTCGGGCAGGCGCTGCTCGACGATTCGGCGCCATCGACCGTCGGGCATCTGACGCAGGACGGCCGGGCCGGGCGCCAGATGCTGCTCAAGGCGAGCGGCGATCCAGTGCTGCGGATCAGCTGCAGCCTCGGGCACGAGGCCCCGGGCCACGGCAGCACGCAGCAGGTCTTCGAAGCGCGCACCGGGTCTCAGGCCCTCACCGATGTCGCCGTAAAGACGTCGGAAGTCGGCGTTCATCAGCTCCAGCCTGTCGTCGGGGCTCCACAGCGCCAGTCCGGTGGGTAGCGCATCGATCAGTGCTTGTTGTTCCTCCCGCAGACGACGCTCGGTCCGAAGTGAACGAATCAGCGCAGAGATAAGCAGGGTACCAAGACCGATCAGGACCAGCGTAACGCCAATGTCGGCGGCTACCAAGACAGCGACCACTGCATCTGGCGCTTCGGGCTGCTGCCAGAGCACGGCTCCGATCGTCAACTGCAACAGGGCCAGCCCGATCCAGAACGGCAGGATGCGCCGTGCGGAGCGTCGCCCCGAAGTCCGCCGCGCTGTCGAGGCGTGCAGACCAGCGGGCAGCGGATCGTCGGAAGGACTTCGCGGCGGGTCAGGTGTCCGAAGTCGGATCAGACTCATGACTGCGGATCCTGGCTTTCCAGCGCGGCTTGACGCTCATGCCACCAGGCCGCGAGGGCGTTGCCGGGCATCGGGCGGGCCACGAACCAGCCCTGGACTGCACGCACCCCCATCTCCTGCACCAAGCCCCAGTCGGTGGCGTCCTCCACGCCCTCGGCCACCACCTGCAGATTCAAGGCGTGAGCCATGTCCACGCTGGCCGACAGGATGGCCCGCAGCGTGGCGTGCTGGCGAGCGCCGTGCACGAAGCCGCGGTCCACCTTCAGTTCGTCCACCGGCAAGTCTCGCAGCTGGGCCAGAGAGGCATGGCCCGTGCCGAAGTCGTCGATCGACAAGCCCACGCCGCGCAACCGCAGGCGGGCCAGCACGTCGAGCGTGGCGCGAACGTCCTTCATCAGTTGACGCTCGGTCACCTCGATCACCAGGTCCTCGGGCTGAAGGCCGTGACGGTCGAGCGCGTCGCTGACGAGCTCGGGGAAATCCAGCTGCGTGAGGTCGGCCATCGAGACATTGACTGCCATACGCGGCCGCAGGCCATCATGCGCCTGCCAGTGTTGCAGCTGCGTCAGCGCGAGGTCCAGCACCTGCCGCGTCAGCGCTGTGGAAAGACCCTGCGACTCGGCCATCGGTACGAACTGGTCCGGGCTGACCAGGCCGTCGCGCGGGTGCTGCCAGCGCACCAGCGCCTCGACACCGAGCAGCGCGCCATCGACCGGTGACACCTGCGGCTGGAAGTGAAGGCATAACCGCCGCCGCGCCAGCGCCTCGCGAAACTCGGCCAGCGTGTACTCGCGCGCTGCGTGGCGCGGCGCTGCAACGGCAGCGTCCCCGCGCCAGGCCTCCAGAACACGGGCGATGGCCGCGGAGGCCACCGGCTTCTCGAGTGAGCCGAGCATGCGCAACCGGCAGGCCTGGGCCAGGCGCAGGGCGGCGTCGCGCACACGTGGGTCGGTACCGCTCACGAGAGCCAACGCACCGTCGTAGCCCCGGCGGGCCAGGTGACGCAGCAGTTCCACGCCATCCATGCCCGGGAGCTGAAGGTCGAGCAGCAACAGCAGTCCTCGTGAGTCGCGGGGCCTGGCGGGACCATCCAGCAGCGCCAGCACGTCCGAGGCGTGCTCGAGCCGCCGCACCGGCGCGCGGGTTTGGCTCTGAACCAGGCTGCCGAGCAGCTCGCGCTGGGTGATGTCGTCATCCAGGATCCAGACCTCGCGCAGGCCGTCAACAGCCAGATGGTTCCGCGTGCGGCGCCACGCCAACGCCACGGCGGTACGCGCCGCGGCACACCCGGGCGCGTCGGCCCGACGGGCCGCAGCCTCGAAGGCATCCAGCTCGTCGGCGAGCCTGCACGCACCGACCAGGACGGCCGAGGAGCGCCAGCGGTGGGCCAGATCGGCCAGGTCCAGCAGCGCAGGCCGCTCAAGCGCGTCGGCCTGCAGCTCGGCGAGCAGGGTCTCGCCCTCGGCGAGGAAGTCAACGCGCAACGACTGCTGCGCATCGGCGTCATGGCCCACCAGACGGGCCAGGGCTGTGTCATCGAACTCGTCGCCGGCCGCCGCGGGTACCGCTTCTGATCGGTCAACCGAGGATTCGTCGGGTCTGCACGATGGCAGGCAGCGCACCACAGCGGCCCGCAGCGTGGCCAGGCTGACCGGCTTGTCCAGGAATTCATCGATGGCCCCAGCGCTGTTCCGAGCGCCCAGCCCTTCGGGCGCGTCTCCCGTCAGGGCTAGAATGGGGAGCCGCGTGCCGGGCAGTTCAGCGGCGCGGATCGCAGCGGCCAGCGCCCAGCCGTCCATCCCAGCCATGTGCAGGTCGGTCAGCAGCAAGGCATAGCGCGCCGGCGCATCGCGCCACCGGGCGAGCGCCTGGTTGCCGTCGCCGACAGATTCGGCCTGAAGGCCCAGCTGCTCCAGCTGGTGCTTCAGTACCCGGCGATTGATCGGGTTGTCCTCGGCCACTAGCGCCAGGCGCGGTTTCTCTAGGCGCAGTGGGCCCTCCTGTTCCGCGTCAGCATTCGCCACTGGGGCTACCCGCTCCGCGGGCCCGGCCGGGCGGCTCGCCGCCAGCGCAACGGCTTCCACCAGGGCGGCGCTGCGCAGCGCGCACAGGTCCACATCGACACGCCCCTTGCCAAGCAGCCGGGGCTTTCGACGCTGGCCGTGGCGCACACGCACCAGAGGTAACGCATCCTGGGGGTCAGAAATGGCAGCGGCCTGGACATGCACCTGTAGAACCGCCGGGCGGGCGGCCGTCGCACCTTCTTTCGCTGAGCCGGTGCTGGCGCCTGCGGCTCGCAGCCAACTCGCCCAGTCGCCCTCGCGCTCGGTGTCGCGCGCGCCGCCGGGTGCCAGCGTGCTCAAGTCCAGGTGCACATGCAAGCCCGCCAGCACCTGTTCCACCTTTGGCAAGCCGTCGGGCACCGGTTCCAACGGCAGCTGAACACGGAAGCAACTGCCTGGGCCCGAGTGGTGGTCGAGCGTGATGGCACCGCCCATGGCCTGCGCGAGCCGCTGGCTGATCGCCAGCCCAAGCCCGGTGCCCCCCGCGCGGCCGGACCGGGGCCCCTGCTCGAAGGCCTGGAAGAGGCGTTGACGGGTATCGTCATCAATACCGACGCCGTTGTCGCGCACCAGGAACTGAACCCGATCGCCGTCCGCAGGCTCGACTCGTACCGACACCCGCCCCGGCCGCGCCAGCCCGCTGCTGAACTTGATGGCATTGCCAAGCAGGTTCGTGACGATCTGCCGCAGTCGCAGCGCATCGGTCCTCACGGCTGGCGGCAAGTCAGGCGACACGTGCAGGTGGATGTCCACGCCGCTGCGCGCGGCCATCGGCAGCAGGGCCTCGGCCGCAGACTCCACCAACGGGGTCAGTGCCACGGGCGCCAAGGCCAGCCGCACACGGCCAGCCTCGATGCGCGAAAAGTCCAGGATGTCGTCGATCAGCGTCAGCAGAGCCGCGCCCGATTCGGAGATGGTGTCCAACAGCTCGCGCTGCTCGGGCGTGAGTGGCGTTTGCCGCAGCACGTCGACGATGCCGATGACGCCGTTCATCGGCGTACGGATCTCGTGGCTGATGGTGGCCAGGAAAGCGCTCTTCGCAGCGCTGGCCGCTTCGGCGGCGGCGCGTGCGCGCTCGAGCTCATCGGTGCGTTGTGCCACCAGTTCCTCGAGGCGGTCGCGGTAGCGGTCGAGCTCCTCGCGCAGCCGGCGTTGCTCGGTCACGTCCCGCTTGACGGCCAGGTAGTGCGTAGGGCGGCCGTCGTCCCCCACTACCGGACGCAAAGTTGCGAACTCGATGTAGGGACTGCCGTCACGCCGCTGGTTGTGCAGGAAGCCGCGCCAGACCTCGCCCGCCGTCAGGGCTTGCCACATGGCCCGGTGTACGCTCGGTGGCGTGACGGGCGATTTGAACACCCGGGGGTTGACACCCAACAAGGCTTCTCGCGGGTAGCCCGAACTCTCGCAGGCGGCGCGGTTGACGTACTCGATGCACCCATCCAGCCCGGTGATGACGATGGCCTCGCCGGCCTGCTCGACGGCGGCCAGCAGGCGTGTCTGCCAGCGCTGCGACTCCAACGCGGTGGTTTCGTCGATCATCACGCCCAGCAAGCGCGGCGTATCGGCCCCGCGGCCGGGCACCACCTGCGCGCGGTCGAGGATGTGGCGCCAGCCGCCGGCACCGTCGGCCAGCCGGTAGCGCAGGCTCATGGGTGCGCTGTCGGCCACCGCTGCGTGCAATTGCCGCAAGGTCGCCTCGCGGTCGTCGGGGTGCACCGCAGCCAGCCAGGCGCCGGGGCGCGCCATCCATTCGGTTGGGTCGTGGCCCAACTCGGCCAGGCGCGGGCTCACGTACAGGGTGGAGCTGTCCCCATCGAGCGCTGCCCGGTAGACGACCCCCGGCACCTGGGCCGCCAGTTCGCGCAGGTCGCGTTCGCGTTCCAGCAACGACACCTGCGCGAGTCGCGATCGCAGCCAATGTTCGGCGGAGCTGGCCAGGTCGCGCAGCAGCGCGATCGCGTCGGCGTCGAAGTGCCGGGGCTGGGAGTCGATGACACACAGCGCGCCCAGCCGGTGGCCCTCCACCGAGAGCGGCCAGCCCGCGTAGGCGCGCAGCCCGTGCGGTCCTGTCACCAGCGGGATGCCGGCAAAGCGTGGGTCGGCCTGCGCATCCTCCACCACCAACGGGCCATCGGTGAGGATCGTGTGGGCGCAGAAGGCCTGGTCGCGAAGGGCTTCGGAGTGTTCGATGCCGAGCGCGGCCTTCGACCACTGCCGCTCGGCATCGACGAGGCTGACCAAGGCGATCGGGCATCGCGTGGCCCGTGCGGCGCAGCGGACCAGCCCGTCGAGCACCGGTTCGGCCGGGGTGTCCAGCAGGTCCAGTGCCTGCAGCGTCCGCACACGGGCGTCGTCGTCCGTGGGACGGGGAGCAGTCTTCAATGCAGGCTTTCGTCAAGGTCGGTGGCCAGCCAGGCGTGCGAGCGCAACAGCCAGCGCTCCAGGGCCAGGGGCAGGGTCTGCCAGTCCGTGACCGGACGCCAGGACCGGCCTTCCAGCGGCGCGTCGGCGCACGCGATGACGGGCAACTCGGGCCGGCAGCGGGCCAGGTGACGCTCCAGTGCCGGGCCGCCAGCACCATCGACGCCCCAGTCAAGAACCACCAGGTGCAGGCGAAGGCGCAGGCAGCGACGCATGGCATCGAGCGTGTGGTGAGCGTGGAACACGCGGGCTGTCGGCAGCAGCTCGAGCACCTGTTGGCACACGGCGTCGGCCCGCGCCGTGTTGCCAGTGACGACGAGCACGCCCGGATGGACGAGGTTGGACGGCGGCAGAATGGTCGGCATGGGTGCAGGGCAGCAACCGGAGTTGAAGCCCGATGCTGCTGCGCGGGCCTGCCGCGCGATGCCGGGAGTTCTGCATTGGCTCTGCCGGGCAGTAGCCCGCGATCTGCCGGCGCCAGCCTCAGCCTTCGTCCGCGCTGATCAAGCCTTCGCGAATGGCCAGCCGCACCAGCGCTGGAACGTCCGCCACGCCCAGCTTCGTCATCAGGCGGCTGCGGTAGGAGTCCACGGTCTTGGACGACAGGTGCAGCAAGGCCGCGATCTCGCTGCTCGAATGGCCGCGCACCACCATCGTCACCACCTGGCGCTCGCGGGCCGACAGGCTGGCCAGCGGCGTGGCTGGCGCAGCCGTCAGTCCGTCCACGGCCAGCTCCGCCACGCCGGGTCCAAGGTGGCGCCGACCGGCGGCCACCGACACCACCGCTTCCAGCAGTTCCGACGCCGTGGAGCCCTTGAGCATGTAACCGTCGGCCCCGTGGCGCAGTGCCCGCGCGACAGTGCCCGGCTGTGCATGCATCGTCAGCACCAGCGTGCGCACGGGCAGCGCACGAGCCTGCACGGCCTCCAGAAGTTCAAAGCCGGAGCGGCCGCCCAGGTCGAGGTCGAGCAGCAGCAGTTGCGGACTGAGCCGCTGTAGATCGGCCAGGGCCACCGTGGGATCCGCGCTTTCGCCCAGCACGGTGTGGCCGCCATGGGCCAGCACCGCCTTGAGACCGTCGCGCATCAGCGCGTGGTCGTCGACGAGGTAGACGCTGCTCATCTGGCGTCCCCCCAGAGCAGTCGAATCTCGGTACCGCCTGAAGCCGAAGCCTCGACCTCCAGGCGCGCACCGATGGCCAAAGCCCGTTCGCGCATGCCGACGATGCCCAGGTGACCGGGCCGGCCGTTGCGCTCCTCGGGTGCGATGCCGCTGCCGTCGTCCCTCACCACGAGTCGCAGCCACTGGCCGTTGCCCGCGAGCTCAAGCTCGATGTGCCGCGCCTGGGCATGGCGCAGCGCATTGGCCAGCGCCTCGCGGGCCACCATGAAGGCGGCATAGGCCACGGCGTGGGGCCAGCGCGCCTCGCGCGCCGTGGCGTCGGCGCGCAGCGACAGCGACACGCCGAGCCCAGCGCCGCCTGCGATCTCGGCCTCCAGGCCGGCGGCCAGGCCTTGGTCGTCGAGCAGCGGCGGGCGCAGCAGCGCCAACACGCGACGCACCTCCTGCATAGCGTCGCCGAGCAGGGCGCCTCCGCGCTGCAGAGGCTCAAGTCCGGGTTGCTGCAGTTGCGCCAGGTCCAGGTGCAGCCGCGCGCTGCCTAGAAGTTGGCCAAGCCGGTCGTGCAGTGCCTGCGCGAGCTGATGCGACAACTCACGCTCCTGGCTGAGCAGCCGCTGCGCGAGCTCTGAAAGCTCGAGTTCGGACTGGAGCAGCGCCTGTTCGGCGTGGCGCTGGTCGGTGACGTCGACCGTGATGCCGGCCATGTAGGTCGCCTGGCCCTGGTCGTTCCAGACCGCCTGCCCCTGGGTGTGGAACCACCGCCAGCTGCCATCGGCATGGCGGGCGCGGAAGTCCAGCGCATACGGCTGGCGGTCGCGCAGGTGGGCGCGCATGGCGGCGCGCCAGCGTGGGGCGTCGTCAGGGTGCATCAAGTCCACCATGATCGGGAAGGTGCGCTCGTCCGGCTGCGGCGGCAAGCCCAAACGCTGCCAGAACGCCGGCAAGATACGCAGCTGGGCCGAGGCGGCGTCCCACTCCCACACATGGCCCGACGATGCGGCAAGCCGGTAGCGCTGCTCGCTCAGGCGCAAGGCCTCCTCACGATCCTTCAGGGCGCGTTCGGCCTGCAGTCGCTCGGTCACGTCTTGCGCCATCACCAGGCGCGCCGCGCGTCCGTCAAACATGAGGTCGTGACTGGTGATGTCCACGTCAAGCGGGCTGCCGTCGCGGCGGCGGTGCACGAAGATGCCGTTGCGTACGAATCCGGGCAGTTGGCCTTCGCGCAGGATGTGCAGCGAGGCCCGGAGTGCCTCGTGCGCCTCGGGCGGCCGCAGATCGAACAGTGTGAGGCCCAGGAACTCCTCGCGGCTCCACCCGTACTGGGCCTCGGCTGCCTGGTTGACGGCAAGGACGCGAAGGCTCTCGCGGTCGAACACCCACATCGGCATCGGGCTGGACTTGAACAGCTGGCGATACCGCCTCTCGGCCTCTTCGAGCGCACGCCGCGTGCGCACGATCTCGGTGATATCGCGGGAGATCCCGAACACGCCCACGACCTCGCCACCGTGGCGCAGCGGACCCTTGGTCGCCAGGAAGGTTCGCCGACCCTCGGGCAGGTCGATCTCCTCCTCAAATGTCTGGGCACGCCCGGTGGCCAGCACATGCCGGTCGTTGGCTTGCACCAGGGCCGCCTGTTCGGGCGAAAACACGACGGTGTCATCGCGCCCCAGGACTTCGTGCTCGGCCACGCCCGTGGCGCGTGAGGCTTCGCGATTCAGCAGCAGGTAGCGGCCCTGCAGGTCTTTCGCGAAGATTGCGTCGGTCGAGGCATCGGCTACGGCGTGGAGCAGTTGGCGCGTACGAAGCTCGGCCTGTTGGGCATCGAGTGCGCCCTGGCGATGCCGGGCTCCCGCCCGGTTCAGCCGGCGCAGCAGCCACCCCAGCAATGCCGAGGTGAGCGCCACGAAAAGCAGGCCTTTGCCGGACTGAAACAGCTCGCGGAGTCCGGTGTCCAGGATCCAGGCCTGCAGCACCCAGTCGGACAACAGGATCCATGCCGACGCAAATCCTGCATAGACCACCACGACGGCCAGCACGGCTCGAGGTGGCAGCAGATGACCCGGGGCGTCTTGGGTAGGCATCAGAAGCGGTGATTGCCCGACTGGCAGGATCGGCTGTTGCGAACGTTCACCCTGATATTGCCTCAACGCGAGCCCATCGCCGAATCTGGGTCAGCTTTGGTGTCGTCCGGTCGCGCCTCACGACCGGACGCGAATCACTGGATTCCGCTTGGGGCCGCGCATGACTGGAGACACACCTCAACAAGCGGCCCGTTGCCAGCGCCCGCTCTTGATCCGTGGGCGCAGCTCAGCAGCGAGCTCGATTTCCACGCAAAGTGCGGCGGTGTACATTCCGGCACGTTGGTGCTCGTTCTGGCTCTCTGCCGGAACAGTTCAACGGGAATCAGGAAGGTGACGGTCCGGCAGACCCGATCCCAACCTGAGCTGCCCCCGCAACGGTAAGCGGACGGCGCGCCCTCAAGGGGTTCGCCCGCTCGTGACACACGGCCACTGGGCGTGCATCGGCTTTTGCCCGATGTCACCCGGGAAGGCGTCACGGGTCGTCTCCGCCAGCCCGGATACCGGCCAACGAGGCGGTGTGGCGTGCAAGCGCCGCACCATGAGGCGCGTGGCTGCGGGGAAGCGGCCGGGCGCGATCTTTCGAGTCATCGCCATGTCCCAGTCCCTCCGCGGTCGCGTGCGCAGCACCGTCGCTGCCGCATTCTCAAGCCTGCCGGTCGTCGCTTCTTTCCTGCTCGCGCCCACGGAATGCGCCCGAGCGGCTGCCACGACAGCCCTTGCAGACACGTTGGTCATCACCGCGACCCGCACGCCCCAACGTGTCGATCAGGCGCTGGCCCAGGTCACCGTCGTCGATCGCGGCCGCATCGAGTCGGCCTCGGGCCGCACCTTGGCTGAATTGTTGGCGTCTGAGAGCGGCGTGCAGTTCTGGAGCAACGGCGGTCTGGGCAAGGCGGCCTCGGTCTCGCTGCGCGGGCTGGAAAGCCGTCACACGCTGCTGCTGATCGACGGCGTGCGCTACGGCTCAGCCACCTTGGGAACGCCCAGCTGGGAGAACATTCCACTGGACAGCATCGAACGCATCGAGATCGTGCGCGGCCCGATGTCCGGGCTCTACGGCTCGGACGCCGTGGGCGGTGTGATCCAGGTCTTCACGCGTCGCGGGCAGCAGGGCTTCAACCCAGACGCCTCAGCCGTGGTGGGCAGTCGCGGTCATGGTGAGTTGGCAGCGGGTGCGCGCTTCGGGGCTGGCGTCCTTGACGGCACGCTGCGTGTGCAACACCTGCGCACAGACGGCTTCTCTGCCACCAATCTACGCGTGCCCTTCGGCAACCACAACCCCGACGACGATGGTTTCGAGCAAACCAGCCTCAACGGCCGACTGGGCTTGCGACTGGGTGACTGGCGCCTGGAAGCCACGTTGCTGAAGTCCAAAGCCGACAACCAATACGACGATGGCCCGGGCGCCGACAGCCGCGCCGAGCTGCGCACGGAGGTGGTGTCGACCCAGATCACCGGCCCCGTGACGGGCACTTGGCGCACCAGCGTGATGGTGGCCCGCTCGCGGGACGAGCTCGATACCCTGGCCAGCGCGTCGGCCTTCACCACGCTGGGCACCATCGGCACCACGCAGCAACAGCTCAGCTGGTTGAACCAGATTGCCACGCCCATGGGTACGGCGCTGGTGCTGGCAGAGCGGGTCGAGCAACAGGTTGAGAGGCCTGGCGCCCCCTTTGCCGTCGGCGAACGCAGCATCACGGGCATGACGGTGGGTCTGAACGGCGAGAGCGGCGACCACGGCTGGCAGGTCAACCTGCGGCGCGACCGCAACTCACAATTCGGCCAGTCGACCAACGGTGCGCTGAGCTACGGCTTTTTGCTGGCTAGGGGGCTGCGTGCCACGGCGTCGGTTGCCAGCACCTTCGTCCAGCCCAGCTTCAACCAGCTGTACTTTCCGGGGTTTGGCAATCCGAACCTGCTGCCAGAAGAGGGCCGCCACCGCGAGGTGGGCCTGGTATGGCGCAACGGGCCGGTGACCAGCCGCGTCGTCTACTTCGACAACCGCATCCGCGGCTACATCAGCAGCGGGCCGCTGCCCACCAACATTCCGCGGGTCAAGGTCGATGGACTCAGTGCCAGTGTCGATGCAGCTCTTGGAGCGTGGACGCTGGCAGGCAGCGTCGACAGCCTCAACCCCGTCAACGCCACCGAGGGCACGGCCAACTTCGGCCGCATCCTGCCGCGCCGCGTGCAGGACAGTGGCCGATTGGCGCTGGACTGGCGCGGTGGCACCCTCAGGCTGGGCGGCACGCTGCAAGCCCATGGCGAGCGATTCGACAACGCCAGCAACAGCACGCGCCTGGGCGGCTACGCCACGCTGGACCTGCGCGCGGAATGGGCGCTGGCGCGCGACTGGGCCCTGGCCGCAAAGCTGAACAACGCCCTCGGCAAGCGCTACGAGACGGTGCTGGGCTACAACCAGCCCGGGCGCGAGGCCTACCTGACGTTGCGCTGGACCCCGCGCTGAGCGCCCCACCAGGGCCCGCCGCCATGGCTGCCGCCGTGCTGATCGCCGCCCCGGCCTCTGGCCAGGGCAAGACCACCGTGGCCGCAGGCTTAGCACGCTTGCACGCACGCCAAGGTGCACGCGTGCGCTGCTTCAAGTGTGGGGCCGACTTCATCGACCCGATGTGGCTGCAGGCCGCCAGCGGGCACGCGGTGGCCCCTCTGGACCTGTGGCTGGTGGGAGAAGACGACTGCGCGCGCCGCCTGGCGGCTGCAGCGGCCGAGGCCAACCTCGTCATCGTCGAAGGCGTGATGGGCCTGTTCGACGGCCAGCCCAGCGCGGCCGATCTGGCACGGCACTTCGGCATTCCGGTGCTGGCCGTCATCGACGCCGGGGCCATGGCCGGCACCTTCGCGGCCGTGGCGCATGGGCTGCAGACCTGGGAACCCGCCTTGCCTTGGGCTGGCGTCCTGGCCAACCGGGTGGCCGGTGAGCGCCATGCCGCGATGTTGCAAAGCGCGCTGCGCGAGCCGGCGCGGTGGCACGGCTGGCTACCTCAACACGCCACGCTGGCGCTGCCTGAGCGGCACCTGGGCTTGACCATGCCCACGGAGGCGGCCGACACCCTGCGCAAGCTGGACGCGGCAGCCGACGCGCTGCAGATGACACCGCTGGGCCAGCGGCGGCTGACCGACTGGCCCGCATGGACACCGCCAGCAGCGACACCCGCCGAGATCCTGCCCCCCTTGCTGCAGGGCCGGCGGATCGCCATCGCCCACGATGCCGCGTTCGCCTTCGTCTACGCCGCCAACCTGGCCACGCTGCGCGACCTGGGTGCCGAGCTGTGTTTCTTCTCGCCACTGGCCGGTGACTTGCTGCCGCGCTGCGATGCGCTGTGGCTGCCTGGCGGCTACCCCGAGCTTCACGCTGCACCGCTTTCAGCGCGGCATGCGCTGCGCGAGCAAGTGGCTGCGCATGTGCAGGCTGGCAAGCCCTTGTGGGCCGAATGCGGCGGCCTGATGGTGTTGGCCGAGCAGCTGGTGGACGCGCACGGCGCCGCGCACGGGATGTGGGGGATGCTGCCCGGCCGCGCCGTGCTGGGCCGGCGGCTGGCCGCGCTGGGCCCGCACCAGTGGGTGGTGGCGGGCGATGGTGTCGTCGGCATGCGCGCAGCGCCGCTGCGAGGCCACAGCTTCCACTGGTCGCGATTCGAGACTGCGGTACAGCCAACCTGGCACACGCAAGCGGCGGGGCCTGTCGCGGGTGCGGGCGAGCCGGTGTACGAACGCGGCAGCCTGCGCGCCAGCTGGTTCCACCCGTGGTTCCCGTCGTCGCCACGGCTCGTGGCCTGGCTGTTTGGTGCAGGTGTCGGTGCAGGTGCGGGTGAGCGCCATGCATGAGCTCATCCTCGGCGGCGCCAAAAGCGGCAAGTCGCGCACGGCCGAAGCCCGCGCCGCTGCGTGGCTGCAGGCCGGGGCGCAGCACAGCGCCGCGCTGGTGGCCACGGCGCTGGCGGGCGACGGCGAGATGGCCACGCGCATCGTCCGCCACCGCGCCGAGCGCACGGCACGCGTCCCTGCGCTGCAGACGGTGGAGGCCGCCACGCAACTGGGCACCGTGCTGCAGCGGCTGGCGGCCCCGGGCCGCTTGCTGGTGGTGGACTGCCTGACGCTGTGGCTCACGCAATGCCTGCTGCCGCCGCCGGGCGTGGCCGCTCAGCCTTGGGCCGACGAGCAGCAGGGCTTGTTGGCGGCGCTGCGCGACAGCGAGTCGCCCGTGGTGCTGGTGTCCAACGAAATCGGCCTGGGCGTGATGCCGATGTCGCGCGAGGCCCGCCAGTGCGTGGATGCACTCGGCCTGCTGCACCAGGCTGTGGCCGCGCACTGCAGCCGCGTCACGCTGATGGTGGCGGGCTGTGAACTGACCGTGAAGGACTTGCGATGAACCGATGGATCCCGCCCAAGCCCAGCCTGACGCTGCGGCGTGCCTGCGTGCTTTGCGTGCTGGCCCTGCTGGCCTGGGGGACCACCGCCTGGACACAGCCGCTGGTGCTGCGCGACGACCGCGGCACCGAGCACCGTTTCGACGCGCTGCCGCAGCGCATCGTCACGCTGCTGCCCTCGCTCACTGAGGCGGCCTGGGTGCTGGGTGTGGGCCCACGTCTGGTGGGCGTGGACCGCTTCTCCAACTGGCCGGCCGACATCGCCGCGCTGCCGCGCCTGGGCGGGCTGGACGACGCGCAGATCGAAGCGCTGGCGCGGCTGAAGCCCGATGTGGTGCTGGCCTCGACCTCGGCGCGTTCGCTGGACAAGCTGGAGTCGCTCGGCTTCCGCGTGCTGCGACTGAAGAGCGAGACGCATGCCGACGTGCGCCGCACACTGGGCCTGGTGGCGCAGCTGCTGGGCACGCCCGGGGCGGGTGAGCGTGTGTGGGTGCAGCTGGAGGGGCAGATCGCTGCTGCGGCGGCCCGTGTGCCCGCGCCGCTGAAAGGCCAGCGCGTCTACTTCGAGATCGGCGGCGGCCCCTACGCCGCCGGCACCACTTCGTTCATCGGCGAAACGCTCTCGCGGCTGGGCATGGCCAACATCGTGCCGCCCGATCTGGGCCCGTTCCCCAAGCTCAACCCCGAGTTCGTGGTGCGGGCGCGGCCCGACCTGATCATGGGTGTGCAGCGCGAACAGGCCGCCTTGCTGGCGCGCCCGGGCTGGCAGGCCATCCCGGCGGTGCAGGGCCAGCGGGTGTGCGGCTTTGCGTCGGCCGACTACGAAACCCTCATCCGCCCTGGCCCCCGCCTGGGCGAGGCTGCGGCGCTGCTGGCGGGCTGCCTGCAGCGCTTGGCGGCAGAGCCGGCGCGCTGAGCCCGCTGGCCAGCAACGCATGAGCCACGTGATGCACACCGGGCCCTCGCCGAGCGCAGCAGGCGTGGACGCTGCCGACGCGCGGCGTCGTTACCGACTCACGCTGGGCTTGCTGTTCGTGCTGACGTTGGGCCTGGCCACGGGCCTGGCCACGGGCTCGGGCGGATTCTCAATGGCGGCACTGTGGGCCGACCTCCGCGGCCCCGATGCGATGCTGCTCATCGGCCAGATCCGCGCCCCGCGCACCTTGGGTGCGGCGCTGGTGGGCGCACTGCTGGGCTTGTCTGGCGCCTTGGCCCAGGGCCTGTTCCGCAACCCGCTGGCCGATCCCTATCTGCTGGGCAGTGCGTCAGGCGCCAGCCTGGGCGTGGTGCTGGTGCTGGCGGCCACCGCGGCGGGAGGCGCTGCCATCAGCCTGGCCACGGTGGCGTGGATCGAACGCGTGGGGCTGGTGACAGCTGCCTTCGTCGGCGCGCTAGGCGGCGTGTCGCTGACCCTGCTGCTGGCCCGTGGTGCGGTGCACACGTTGCGCCTGCTTCTGGCCGGGGTGGTGGTGGGCGTGATGATGGGGGCGGTGAGTGACCTCGTCACCGTGGCCTCGCCCGACGCGCTGCGCGGCAAGCAGGCCTTCATGCTGGGCAGCACCAGCTTCCTGGGCTGGCAGGGCCTGGCGTTGCTGGCAGCGGGCCTGGTGCTGCTGCTTGCGCTGGTGCGGCGTTATTCCCGCGCGCTGGATGCGCTGACCCTGGGTGAAGACAGTGCCGCCAGCCTGGGGCTGGACCTCTCGCGCCTGCGCCTGCTGCTGGTGTTGATGCTGAGCCTGGGCACGGCGCTGGCCGTGGCGCAGGCCGGGCTGGTGGCCTTTGTGGGCCTGGTGGCGCCCCACCTCGTGCGCCGCGCCGCGCCCGGCCCGCACGCCTGGTTGGCGCTGGCCAGCGCCGGCATGGGTGCGGCGCTGCTGCTGGTGGCGGATGTGATCTCGCGTGCCCTCATCGCCCCGCAGGAACTGCCGGTGGGCGTGGTCACGGCGGTGCTGGGCGGGGCTTACCTGGTCTGGCTGCTCAAGCAGCGCACCTCGACATGACGCCGATGCTGCAAGCCCATGATCTGCGCGTGCGGTTGGGCCGCACCGAGGTGCTGCATGGGCTGACGCTGCAGATCGGCACCGGCTGGACCGCGCTGGTGGGCCCCAACGGCGCCGGCAAGTCCACGCTGTTGCGCGCGCTGGCAGGCCTGCAGCCTCTGGCTGGCGGCAGCGTGCGCCTGCAGGGGCGCGATCTGCATACCCTGGCCGCTACCGAGCGGGCGCGGCACCTGGCGTGGCTGGCCCAGCTGGGCGAAGTCACGGGCGAACTGACCGTGCGCCAGACCGTGGAGCTGGGCCGCATCGCCCGCCTGGGCCTGCTGGGCACTCCGGGCGCAGCCGATGCGGCAGCGGTGGCGCAGGCGATGGCGCTGACCGAATGCGGTGCGTGGGCAGGCCGGCGCCTGCATGAACTCTCGGGTGGCGAACGTCAGCGTGTGCTGCTGGCGCGTGTGCTGGCCACCGAGGCTCCGCTGCTGCTGCTGGACGAGCCCACCACGCACCTGGATGCACCGCACCAGCGCACCCTGGCGCGCCTGTTCCAGCGCCTGGCACATCTGGCACAAGACCCCACATCGCCACGCGCCGTGCTGACCGTGCTGCACGACCTGCCCATCGCCTTGCGTGCCGACCGCCTGCTGGTGCTGGACGCCGGCCGTCTGCAGGCCGACGGCCCGCCTGGCGACCCCGCCGTGCAAGCCGCGCTGGTGCGGGTGTTTGGCCACGCCATCCGCATCGATGCCGACGCCGCTGGCCGCCCGCGCGTGGCGCTGGCGCTGGACGACGACGAGCCCACTTCCTGAACTTCCGATCCAGCAAAGCGCTGCAATGGAACTGATCGACCCCCCCAAGGTGGCCAAGCCCAAGCCCGAAGGCGAGCGCCGCGGCCTCGTCATCGTCCACACCGGCCACGGCAAGGGCAAGAGCACAGCCGCCTTCGGCCTGGCGCTGCGTGCGCATGGTCGCGGCAAGGCCGTGAAGATCTACCAGTTCATGAAGGTGCCCAGCGCCCGCTTTGGCGAGCACCGCGTCTTCGACCAACTCGGTATTCCCATCGAAGGCCTGGGCGACGGCTTCAGCTGGAAAAGCCGCGATCTGGAGCACAGCGCGCAACTGGCCCGCGACGGCTGGACGCGGGCCGAAGCCACCATCCGCGCCGGCGAACATTTTCTGGTGGTGCTGGACGAGATCACCTACCCGCTGCGCTACGGCTGGCTGCCGCTCGAGCCCGTGCTGGCCTGCTTGCGCGAGCGGCCTGCCCATGTGCACGTGGTGCTGACCGGCCGCAACGCGCCCGAGGAACTGGTCGCGCTGGCCGACACCGTCACCGAGATGGCGCTCGTCAAGCACCACCACCAGGCGGGCGTGCCGGCGCAGCGGGGCATTGAGGATTGAGGCCCATGCCATGAGCCTGACCTGTGCCGCCGCCCTGGCCCTGGCCTGGGGCGTGGACGCCCGCTTCGGCGAGCCGCGCAACGCCTGGCACCCGGTGGCCTGGTTTGGCCGCGCCTGCGCGCCTCTGGGGCCGGTGCTGCTGCGCTTGCGGCCGGCCGCAGCGTTGGGGGTGGGCGCCGTGGCCTGGGCGTTGGCGGTGGGGGCGGTGGCCGCGCTGGCCTGGGCGCTGCAGCGCTGGCTGCTGGCGCAGCCGGTGTGGCTGGTCATTCCGCTGCTGGCGCTGGCGCTCAAACCCAGCTTCGCCTGGCGCATGTTGTGCAACGAGGTGCAGGCCGTGGACACCGCGCTGGGCCAAGGGCTGCAGGCAGGCCGCGCGCAGTTGGCCCGCCTGTGCAGCCGCGACGTGAGCACCCTGGACGAGACCGCCGTGCGCGAGACCGCCATCGAGACCCTGGCCGAGAACCTGAACGATTCGCTGGTGGCGCCGCTGTTCTGGTTCGTGGTGGCCGGCCTGCCGGGGGCCTGGGCCTTTCGGGCAGCCAACACGCTGGATGCGATGTGGGGCTACCGCGGCCGCTGGGAATGGGCCGGCA
>JACCDS010120070.1_pt1 | contig 38677 bp, 34 predicted proteins | sample 7446441 | NCBI WGS metagenome assembly JACCDS01 (sample SAMN15323445, study PRJNA562643) | freshwater metagenome | isolation source: river surface water | place: USA:Blue River Watershed | collected 2017-08-17
ATTAGAAAACGTTTTGCAAGATCACTAGAATCGAATGCTATTCATGGGTCCGACTCAGATGAAAACGCGGCCATTGAAGGGGCGTTTTTCTTTACAGCAAAAGAATTGGCTTAAAAATTATGAGTTATGAGTTGAGTTTTTATAATTCATAATTCATAACTCATAATTATTTTATTTTCTCTTGTAAAACAAAAAACCATTTTCCTCTTTCATCAAAATCAAATTAGGATGGTATTTAAATTTGTCCTCAGCGTCTGTCTTTAAAATAAAAAAGACCGTTGAAGTTCCCGCTCCTTTTTCCAATAGAGTCTGGGAATTGGGGCTTTTTCTTGGTTTTTGAAAATACAACAAATGAGCAAATGACTTAAAACCCATGGTTTCGATGTACACGTTTTGACCAACCTTGGACTCATAAAAATCGATGGGCGTTCTTTGTGTATAACCTTCTACCTTTGGCAAAATAATAGCTGATAAAGCCATAACAACTCCAATAGATCCACACATCAAAGCGAAAATTCGCTGAATGGTTATTTCCCCTTTTTTAGCAAATAAATAACTTATAAACAGTAAAAAGAGACCACCCATCATATATTCCAATCCAGACCAATATACCGGAGACTCTAAATTTCCTTGCACAAATGGGTCAGCAATTTTGGGAAGTATCCAACCTGTATTTAAACCGATAAAAGGAATTAACAATAAAATAATCGAAAATAAAATTCCCACGAATAATACACCAACTGAATAAGATTTTTTCCAAATCCAAAAATCCTTTTGCCACTCATACAATACCTCAGCGGAAACAAATGTCAAAGGAATCCAACACATGGAAGAATAATGAATGATTTTGGTTTTGACCAAACTAAATAAAATCAAAACCACCCAAAATAGTATTTTCATCCATTTTGAAAAATCTAATTGGTTTTCATCGAATAAAAAATTCATATTTTTTCTCCGAAAGAGTCGAGCGCCAGCCCAAATCGATACAGGAAAACAACCCATTAACAAAATGATAAAGTGGTAATAAAAAGGCTGCCCATGACCTGCATCTCCCGTTGTCAACAAACGAATTTGATAGTTAAAAAAATCTTCAATGATTCCAAATCCCAATTTAATTGCGATAATCCCATACCAACTGACGAACAAGCTAAGAGAGATGAGGCCTGAAATCACAGCTCCAAATAACAATTTACCCCAATCAGCTGCTATTTTATTCCATCGGAGAATGGCGTAGACAAAAAGCGTTAATCCCCACAATAAAAGTGCCACAGGACCTTTGGTTAACATTCCTAAACCAATGGATAATCCAGAAAAAATAACCCAAAAAAGCTGCTTAGGATTTTGTTTGAAACGAATGAAAAAATATATCCCTAAAAAAATAAACAGGTTGAACAACGGATCAATGATACCTGAACTTGCGTATAAATGGGGAGTCAAAGCTGCCAAGTAAGAAAATGCCCACAAATGTCCAAATGAAGCAGAAAAATGCTTTCTACCAATCAAAAACAGAGAAACAAGCGTTAATAATCCAACGATAGCATTAGGAAATCGAGCAGCAAATTCCATACTAACCAATGGATGTTCTGTAAAAATTCCAAAAAATTGAAAGCTTAAAGCTTGAAGCCAAATAAATAAAGGAGGCTTTTCCCAAAAGGGCTCAAAATTTATTTGAACTGTCAAATAATCACCCGAAACAATCATTTCCCTAGCAGACTCTGCAAAGTTCACTTCATCCCAATCGAATAAATGAGTCGCTCCCAAAAAAGGGAGATAGATGATTAGCGCTATCAAAGACCAGGAAAGTAGAGGTCTTTTTTGAACAAATTGAATCATGTAGATTTTTTAGAAAGTACAAAATGGTAATAAAATATCGAGGAACTTGCAAACCCAATCAATGCACCCAAAGCAGTATCGATGGGAAAATGTTGGAATAAATACACTCTAGAATAGGCGACTCCCATTGCCAGCAAGACACAAAAAACAGCCCATAACTTAGAAGGATTAATCATTGCTATCCAAAAAAACAAAAACCATGCCGCAGAAGTGTGCCCCGATGGAAAGCTATTGTATTCATTCATAAAGACACCTTCAACAAAATGCCATGAATAATTGATTCCTTTAAAAAAAGCAAAAGGACGAAGTTCATCAGCAAATAGAAGGTGCTTCAAACCTTGCGTAATTAATGTTGCAAGAGAATAAGATAATAGATAGGGAAAAACAAATGACTTATGTTTTTTGTAAAAATAGCCTAACAAAAATAAGGCAAGATAAATCTCAGCTAAAAAAGTAAAACCCTGAAAAATATAATCGAAAGGAATGGAGTGATAAGAATTGATCCAACGCATTTGATCAAATCGAGAAAAGTTCAATGCATATCCTAAACAAAGAATTTCAAAGAATAAAAATCCTAAAAAATAGATTCTAAAAGAGGCATTCAGTGCTTTCATCTTTCAAAGGTCGTAAGTTTTTATTAAATTCTTGAATACCTTACTTGCTGTTTCAAAAAAATTACCTAATTTTGCATTCTTTTTTACCCCAAGCTGGTACATGAAAGTTTTAGAAAATTATCAAATACCTATTATATCCCTAGAGGATAAAGTATACAAGTATACATTTGAAGGTTCTGACGATTTTTTTGCGGCCATCGATCAAGATTGGATAAAAAAAGGAAGATTTACTGCAGAAGTTGAATTAGATAAATCGGCAGTAATGATTCAAGTTCGTTTAAAGATTGAAGGTTATTTAAATTTAATTTGCGATCGATCTTTAGAAGAGTTTGAGTTCCCCATCCGAATCAATGAAAAGCTTATTTATAAGTTTTCAGATCATTCGGAAGATTTAGGCGACAATTTGTTTTTGTTAGACAGAAAAGAGCCTAAATTAGATTTATCTCAAGATATATACGATTTCATTGCCTTAGAGGTACCCATGAAAAAGTTGCATCCGAGATACATCAACCCAACAGATGATTCTTTAGAAGATGAATTTTTGTATTCTACTGAGACATTGGAAGAGAAAGTAAAAGATGAAGCTGAAATTGACCCTAGATGGGCAGCTTTGCAGAAGTTAAAAGATAATAGTAAGAACTAATACAATTCAAATAATAAAATGGCACATCCTAAAAGAAGACATTCTACAACTCGCCGTGATAAAAGACGTTCACATGATTTTGGTACTCCAAAACAAATAGCGGTAGATAGCCAAACTGGCGAAACTCATTTATTTCACCGTGCACACGTTCACGAAGGAAATTTATTTTACAAAGGTAAAATGATCGTTGAAGGTTATTCTTCTCAATCATAATAAGTTCCAATCAAGATTTATACATCTTTTTTGACTTTTGTCGAAAATATCCCGTTAAAATGCTATTTTTTGACTAAATTTAATACTATTTTTGCGCACAGCTTTAGTAATTAAAAAGAAATTAGATGAATATAGCAATCGACGTGATGGGTGGGGATTATGCCCCAATAGCCGTGATTGACGGAATGCTTTTAGCAGTTGAAAGTCTTCCAAAAGATGTGACAATACTTGCCATTGGCCCTGAAAATACAATTAAACAATTATTGACTGAACGCAATTATTCTGGAGATCAAATTCAGATTATTGCTGCGGATCAAGTAATTGAAATGGGAGAACATCCCACAAGAGCATTATCACAAAAACCCAATTCCAGCATCGGAGTTGGGTTTACTCTTTTAAAGGAAGGTAAAGCCGATGTATTTGCCTCTGCGGGAAATACTGGCGCCATGATGGTTGGATCTTTGTTTTCTGTTAAAACCATCGAAGGTATTCAGCGTCCGGCCATTGCAGGTTTTGTGCCTCAAATCAATGGTAAATATGCTGTAATGCTAGATATCGGTGCCAATGCAGATTGTAAACCAGAAATGTTAGACCAATTTGCCGTTTTAGGTTCTGTCTATTATGAGGCCACAACTGGTTCAGCTAAACCGAGGGTTGGATTAATGAATATCGGAGAAGAGGAACAAAAAGGATCCATCCTTTCCCAAGCTACTCATGCTTTATTGAAAGCCAATTCAAAAATCAATTTTATCGGCAATATCGAAGGAAAAGACTTTTTCCAAAACAAAGCAGATGTTATCGTAACAGATGGATTTACTGGTAATATTATGTTAAAAATGGGCGAATCGATATATAATATCATGAAAAGCCAAGGAATATCAACTGATTTTATTGAAAATACCAATTACGAAAATTATGGTGGTAGCCCCATCATTGGAATAAATGGAAATGTCATTATTGCGCATGGTGCTTCCAGCCCAAAAGCAATTCTAAATATGATCAAACTTTCCGTTTCAGTAGTGGAATCCAATGTATGTCAAAAAATTAAGGCATCCATTGAAAATAAATAATTGAAATAAACGAGAGACATGACTCAAAAAATAAGTGCTGCCATTACAGGGGTAAACGGTTACGTACCTGATTATGTGCTTACCAATCAAGAATTAGAAAAATTGGTTGATACCAATGATGAATGGATAACAAGTAGAACGGGTATTAAGGAAAGAAGAATACTAAAAGGAGAAGGTTTAGGTACCTCCTACCTTGGCGCTAAAGCCGTAGAAGGATTATTAGAGAAAACGAATACAAAACCAGAGGAAATCGATTTACTCATTTGTGCAACAGTAACTCCTGATTATTTTTTCCCTAATTCAGCTAATTTAATTTGCAAATCTGTTGGCATTAGAGCTACAGCTTCCTTCGATTTATCAGCAGCTTGTTCTGGATTTTTAAATGCATTAGCAACAGCAACGGCATTCATCGAATCAGGTAGATTTAAGAAAATCATTGTGGTAGGGGCAGATAAAATGTCAGCGATTGTTGATTATACAGATCGTACCACTTGTATTTTGTTCGGAGATGGCGCTGGGGCTGTTTTGTTAGAGCCCAATACTGAAGGATTAGGAGTACAAGATTTTATCCTAAAATCAGATGGTGACGGCTGCGAGAGTTTAATGCAAAAAGGTGGCGGTAGTGCATACCCTCCAACGCACGAAACAATAGACCAAAAGTTGCATTATATACGGCAGGAAGGTCAATCTGTCTTCAAATTCGCTGTTACAAGAATGGCAGATGTCTCAGCTGAAATCATGGAAAGAAACCATTTAACAGGTGATGATATTGCATTTTTAGTACCACACCAAGCCAATAAAAGAATCATTGATGCAACAGCCAACCGAATGAATATTGGCGAAGAAAAAGTAATGTTGAATATCCAACGGTATGGCAATACCACTGCAGCCACAATTCCATTGTGTTTGTGGGATTATGAAAAACAATTGAAAAAAGGTGATAATTTAATTTTAGCAGCATTCGGCGGTGGTTTCACATGGGGATCTACTTACCTGAAATGGGCTTATAATTCAAAATAAATTTAATTTTAAGAATGGCAACTACAGCAGATATTAAAAATGGAATGGTAATTAATTACAACAATGACCTTTATTCCATCGTAGAATTTTTACACGTAAAACCAGGAAAAGGACCTGCTTTCGTTCGTACGAAATTACGTTCATTAACTTCAGGAAAAGTAATTGATAATACCTTTAACTCAGGCGTTGCAATTTACCCAGTACGTGTAGAAAGAAGAAAGTTTCAATATTTATTTGGGGACGAATACGGATTCAATTTCATGGATAATGAATCTTTTGAACAAATACTACTTGACAAAAACATGGTCGAGATGGCTGATTTAATGAAAGAAGGTCAAGAAGTTGAAATTTTAATCAATACAGAAACAGATAAGGCTATCTCTTGCGAATTGCCTCCTTTCGTAGAATTAAAAGTGATTTACACTGAACCAGGAGTACGTGGAGATACAGCTAATTCACCTAAAAAGCCTGCTAAAGTAGAAACAGGAGCTACCATTACGGTACCGATTTTTATTGAACAAGACGAAATCATTAAAGTAGACACAAGAACTTATTCTTATGCGGAACGTGTCAAATAGTTCGCATTTTTAATACATTTGCACAGATATTAAGCATAAGGTAAACACTCATACAAATATTACAAGGAATGGATACTAAAGAAATTCAGCGATTACTAGATTATATCGCAAAATCACCGCTTGCGGAGGTTAGTATTGAAACAGAGGATTTAAAAGTTTCAGTAAAAAAACATAGTGCAGTTGCTACAACTGTTCAAGTTCAAACTGCTGCACCCGCTCCAGTGGCGGTTCCTGCTCCTGCAGCGGCAGCTCCTGCGGCACCAGTCATTCCAGCAGCAGCGCCCGTTTCTGACAACCTTTACACCATTAAGTCGCCAATGATTGGTACTTTTTACCGTGCACCAGGTCCAGACAAAGAGAATTATGTAGAAGTTGGTTCATCTATCGAACCAGGTAAAACAGTTTGTATGATTGAAGCAATGAAATTATTCAATGACATTGATTCGGAGATTTCAGGTAAAATTGTAAAAGTTTTGGTTGAAAATGCAACACCTGTTGAATTTGACCAACCGCTATTCTTAGTTGAAAAAGCGTAATTGGCTCAAATAAATTTAATTAGGAACTTATGTTTAAAAAAATACTCATTGCAAATCGTGGAGAAATTGCTCTACGTATCATTAGAACTTGCAGAGAAATGGGCATCAAGACAGTTGCTGTCTATTCAACTGCTGATAGAGAAAGCTTGCATGTACGCTTTGCAGATGAAGCCGTTTGTATTGGTCCACCTCCCAGTAGACAATCTTATTTAAGTATACAGGCATTAATTTCAGCAGCTGAAGTAACAGGAGCTGATGCTATTCATCCGGGTTATGGATTTTTATCTGAAAATGCCGAGTTCTCTAGAATTTGTGCGGAACATGGTATCAAATTCATTGGCGCTTCTGCAGAAATGATCAATGCCATGGGAGATAAGGCAACGGCAAAAGATACCATGAAAAAAGCAGGAGTACCTGTTATTCCTGGATCAGATGGTTTATTAGATACCGTCGAAGATGCCATTGAATTAGCAAAACAAATCAAATATCCAGTTATCATCAAAGCAACTGCCGGTGGTGGTGGAAAAGGAATGCGTATTATTCGCGAAGAATCTGAATTCAGAAAACTTTGGGATGACGCGAAAATGGAGGCAAGTGCCTCTTTTAACAATGATGGATTGTATATGGAGAAGTTCGTTGAAGAACCAAGACATATTGAAATCCAAGTAGTTGGTGATAAATTCGGAAAAGTATGCCATTTATCAGAACGCGATTGCTCTATTCAAAGACGTCATCAAAAACTTTGCGAGGAAACTCCTTCTCCAGCATTAACGGATGAATTACGTAAAAAGATGGGAGATGCTGCCATTGCAGGAGCTAGCGCTATCAAATACGAAGGTGCTGGAACGATCGAATTTTTAGTTGATAAAAATGGAGATTTCTATTTCATGGAAATGAATACTAGAATTCAAGTAGAACACCCGATTACAGAAGAGGTTACTGATTTCGATTTGATCAAAGAACAAATTAAAGTAGCAGCAGGAATTCCGATTAGTGGACAAAATTATTTCCCCAAATTATACGCCTTAGAATGTAGAATTAATGCAGAAGATCCAGCAAATGGCTTCCGCCCTTCTCCAGGAAAAATCACTAATCTACATTTACCAGGAGGCCATGGCGTTCGTATAGATTCACATGTTTATTCAGGATATACCATTCCACCGAACTACGATTCGATGATTGCTAAATTAATCGTTTCTGGACAAAGTAGAGAGGAAGTATTATTGCGTATGAAGCGTGCCTTACAGGAATTTGTGATTGAGGGAATCAAAACAACCATTCCTTTCCATATCAAATTAATGGATGATCCTGGATTCCAATCAGGTAAATTTACAACAGCCTTTATGGACAGCTTTGATTTAAGTAATTTATAATCAAAAGAATAGATTAATGAAAAAAAGGGGCGTTGCCCCTTTTTTATTTAAAATAAACTAAAATATTCTAGCAGTACACTTGCAATATTGTACTTGATTGTATAAATTTGCACTCCCATTTTTCGATTGAATGCCCGTTTAGTTGCAAAATAGGTCATAATTAATGTTTTTAAGATCAATTCCGTAATCTTAAAGAGATTAATTCAACAGTTAAACAATACTATAGTGGATACTTTAAGTTACAAAACCGTCTCTGCCAACAAGGCTACAGTTCAAAAAGACTGGGTGGTGGTAGATGCTGAAAATCAAGTTTTAGGACGTTTATGTTCAGAAATCGCGAAAATCATTCGTGGAAAGCATAAGCCTTCGTTTACACCACACGTTGATTGTGGAGATCAAGTGATTGTTATCAATGCTGATAAAGTTCGCTTAACAGGAAAGAAAATGACCGATAAAGTATATATCCGTCATACAGGTTATCCTGGTGGACAGCGTTTTGCTACTCCAAGAGAGGTTTTGATTAAAAACCCAAGAGGAGTTGTAGAAGCAGCGGTGAAAGGTATGTTACCGAAAAATCGTTTAGGAAGACAATTGTTTAACAATTTATTCGTTTACGCAGGTTCTGAGCATCCTCATGCAGCACAACAACCTAAAGAAATTAAGTTTTAACGGACATAATGATCTAAAACAGGTCAATTCAATATCAAATGGCAGAATTAACAAGTAAAATCGGTAGAAGAAAAACGGCAATTGCTCGTATTTCAATGACCCCAGGAAAAGGCCAGATTAAAATCAATGGCCGTACAATGACTGATTACTTTCCATCTGAAATTCTTCAGATTGTTGTCAATCAGCCTTTCGCTTTAACCAACACTGTTGGATCATTCGACGTAACTGCAAATGTTGACGGCGGAGGAATTAAAGGACAAGCGGAAGCTCTACGTTTAGCTATTTCTCGTGCTCTTCAAACACAGGACTCAGAATTGCGTTCTCCATTGAAGAAAGAAGGATTTTTAACACGTGACCCAAGAATGGTTGAGCGTAAAAAACCAGGACGTAGAAAAGCACGTAAGAGATTCCAGTTCTCTAAGCGTTAATACTACATCGCATTTACGTGGAAAAAGCTTGTGTGTTGCCGATGCTTTTTCCACCTTTTTATTTTTCACAATTTTAAACACCGAAAATGGCACAATTAAGCTACAACGAACTGCTTGACGCAGGCGTTCACTTTGGTCACTTGACTCGTAAGTGGGATCCAAAAATGGCTCCATACATCTTCATGGAGAAAAATGGTATTCATATCATTGACTTAAACAAAACAATTACTTGCCTTGATGAGGCTTCTGCTGCCATTCGTGCTATTGTACGTTCTGGTCGTAAGATTATGTTTGTTGCTACCAAGAAACAAGCACAAGAGGTTGTAACTGCTGAAGCAGAAAAATTAAAAATGCCATACGTAACTGACCGTTGGTTGGGAGGTATGTTGACAAACTTTGCGACTGTACGTAAGTCAATCAAAAAAATGTCAAGCATTGATAAAATGTTAAAAGACGAAGTAATCGTTAAGACACTTGCAAAACGTGAGCGTTTGATGATGACTCGTGAAGAAGAAAAATTAAACCGTGTGTTAGGTGGTATTACTGACTTAACTCGCCTTCCAGCTGCATTATTTATAGTTGACGTTAAACGTGAGCACATTGCAGTAAAAGAAGCTAAGAAATTGGGCATTCCAGTTTTCGCGATGTGTGATACAAACTCTAATCCAGAATTAGTTGATTATCCAATTCCTGCAAACGATGACGCATACAAGTCAATCGCTGTGATTACTACAGCTATTAGCAAGGCAATCGAAGAAGGATTGAATGAAAGAAAACAAGATAAAGATGATGCTCGTTTAGCAGAAGAGGAAGAAGCAAAGAGAATTGCAGACGAGGAAAATCAAGAAGTAGCTAAGGTAGCTGCTAAATACGAAAAAGAAGCAGAACAAGAATAAAACATATTCATAAAATGTCAATTACAGCCGCAGACGTTAACAAATTACGCCAAATGACTGGCGCAGGAATGATGGATTGCAAGAAAGCTTTGACGGAAGCCGATGGCGACTTCGAGGCAGCAATCGATATTCTTCGTAAAGCAGGTCAAAAAGTAGCAGCAAAACGTGCAGATAATGCAACCAACGAAGGTGTTGTGTTAATCACACTTTCAGGAGACCATTCAAATGGTAAATTAGTAGCTTTAGCTTGTGAAACTGAACCAGTTTCTAAAGTTGCTGATTTCAACAAATTAGCGCAAGATATCATGGATGCAGCAGTAAAATCGCACGCTCCATCTGCTTCCGCTTTATTGGCAGAGCCTCTTGCTGATGGTCGTTCAGTAGAAGGACACATCATCGAATTAACGGGTAAAATCGGAGAAAAAATCTCTCTTGCTGCTTACGAAAATGTAGATGCAGAGAAAGTAGTATCCTACATTCACTCGAACAATAAAATCGGTGTTTTAGTAGCATTCGAAAATGTTCAAGGTGCTGATGTTTCAGAAGTTGGTAAAGATATTGCTATGCAAATCACCGCGATGAAACCAGTTGCTTTAGACAAAGACGGTGTAGATGCTGAAACAATCGAACGCGAAATCGAAATCGGTAAAGATCAAGCACGCCAAGAAGGTAAGCCTGAGGCAATGTTAGAGAAAATCGCAGTTGGTAAATTAGAGAAATTCTACAAAGAATCTACTTTATTGAACCAACAATTTGTGAAAGATTCATCAATCAACGTTCGCCAATTATTAGAGCAAACTCAAAAAGGATTAACAATCTCTTCTTTCAAAAGAATTGCTTTAGCTTAATTTCTTTTTAATTATTTTAAAAAGGCCAGCTCAACAGTTGGCCTTTTTTTTATCCTTTATTTATACTTATCCACAAAAAAAAACGACAGAAAACTTATTGTATTTTCATTAGTCATAGACATTTTTTAAATTGTAGATAAATTCATTTTCAATTCAATTAGTGTTCTTTTGCAAATGTCAAAAATCATAGTTTTAGGTGGTGGTGAAAGTGGCGTTGGAGCGGCTTTGTTAGCAAAATCAAAAGGATTTGACGTATTTCTTTCCGACCAAGGATTGCTAAAAGACACCTTCAAAAATACATTAATTGAAAATCACATCGATTTCGAAGATGGCCAGCATTCCATTGAAAAAATCCTATCAGCGGATGAAATTGTCATCAGCCCTGGTATTCCAGAAAAAAATCCGATTGTTCAAGAAATCAAAAAGAAAAACATTCCATTAATTTCTGAAATTGAATTTGCCTCCCGATTTACTTCGGCAAAAATCATTGCCATTACAGGTTCCAATGGTAAAACTACCACTACCCTACTCACCTACCATTTCTTGAAAAATGCAGGATTAAAAGTTGGATTAGCGGGCAATATTGGACAAAGTTTTGCCAAGCAAGTAATGGAAAATAAACACGAATATTATGTGTTAGAAATTTCAAGCTTCCAATTGGATAGATGTTTTCATTTTCAACCCGATGTAGCGGTTTTAATCAATATTACACCAGATCATTTGGATAGATATAATTATCAATTTGAAAATTATATTCATTCTAAATTTAGAATATTTCAAAATGCCTCATCCAAAACAACTTGTATATTTTGGGAAGATGATCAGGTAATCAAAAATAATTTAGCACTAATTCCAAAAGAGACCACTCGTAAAACAATTAGTTTTTCAAATACACAGGCGAATGCTTTCCTTGATGATTCGAGTATATCTGTAGAAAATGGACTTAAGATAGACCTTGGCACTGCTCCCTTAAAAGGACCACATAATGCCATCAATATGTCAGCTGCTATTTTAGCCGCGCAATCTATTGGAATAGATAATTCAACAATTCTAAAGGCATTGCCAAGTTTCGTTAATGCTGAACACAGATTAGAGCCATGTGGAAACTGGAAAGGTATTCAATTTATTAATGACTCCAAAGCAACTAATGTAGATGCGGTATATTTCGCTTTAAATAGTTTCAAACAACCCATCATTTTAATAATGGGTGGAGTTGACAAAGGAAATGACTATCAGGTGCTAGATGATTTGGTCAAAAAAAATGTCAAAGGATTAATTTGTTTAGGTCTGGATAATCAAAAATTAGAAAATCATTTTAAATCGATTTGTCCTGCTATTTTTTCGACAGATAATTTAGAAAATGCCATTTCTAAAGCAATGGAATGGGCAGAACCTGAAAATATTATTATGCTTTCTCCTGCTTGTGCGAGTTTTGATTTATTCAAAAATTATGAGGATAGAGGTAAACAATTCAAAGATGTAGTTAAGCGATTGACCTATGGAAAATAAAATAGCTGAAATTACGAAAAAATACATAGTTGGTGATTACCAAATTTGGTTTATTGTCATTGTTTTGAATCTATTTGGATTACTGATTCAATTTTCTGCCAAAAGTAGAATGGTGATGATGAGTCCAATTGAACCTATTTCAGGCTTCATCAAGACCCTATTGATTTTAGCTTTATCATTTGTTTTAATGTCTTATTTTGCCAAAATAAATTACAGTAAAATTGCCCAATTGAGCAACTTCGCCTTAGCAGCATCATGGGTATTAATTATCATCGCTTTGGTCTTTGGTGAAAACAAAGGCGGTGCAAGTCGTTGGATCGATTTAGGGCCCATTTCTTTTATGCCTTCTGATATGGCGAAACTTTGTCTTACTGTGAGTTTAGCGAGGGATTTTAGTGCACGACAAGCAGATCCAGAATCATATACCTGGCAAGTTATGTTGGGCATTCTTATCAAACTTGGTATAACATGCTTTTTAATCATGCTATCCAATTTTTCAACGAGCATATTGATCTTTGCTACAAGTATTGTCCTTATGATTTTTGGCAGAGTACCTTTCAGACAAATCGCCAAAACAGTTGGTTTGTTCAGCTTACTAGCGGTAAGTGTAGTAGTTTTAGGGATTGGACAAAGAGCCAAAACAGTGCAGGGGCGTTTAAAAAATTACGTACAAAGAATTGGTGAAAAAGAAAGAAATAACAACAAAAACCTAGGAGAAGATTACCAAATTCACCGCAGTTTATTCGCCATTGCAACAGGTGCTTTAAGTCCCAAAGGACCAGGAAAAAGTCAACAAAAATATTTCCTATCTCAAGCAGAATCAGATTTTATCTATGCCATTATATTAGAAGAATATGGATTATTAGCAGGAATTTTGTTACCCCTCTTTTTTATTTATTTTATGTATAGAGGGGCCAGTGCGGTAAAATTTAGCGAAAAACCATTTGGAGGACTGCTCTCTGCGGGACTTACCTTTTCCATTGTATTCCAAGCATTCATTAACATGTTAGTAGCTGTGGATGCGGGGCCTGTTACGGGTCAACCTATGCCCATGATTTCTGCAGGAGGAACTTCTTTAATATTTACAGCCATTAGCATAGGTTTGATTTTATCGGTTAGTAGAGATAAAGAAAAATTCATGGCCCCAAAAGTTAAATCATAGCGCAATGTCATTCAAAATAATCATTTCTGGTGGAGGAACTGGTGGACACATTTATCCAGCCATTGCTATTGCCAATGCCTTAAAAGACATTGATTCTTCTATTCAATTTTTATTTGTAGGTGCAGTGGGTAAAATGGAAATGGAAAAAGTTCCTAAAGCAGGTTATGACATTGTTGGTTTACCTATCGCTGGAATTAATAGACAAAGTATATTTAAAAATTTTGCGCTGCCATTTAAATTAATAAAAAGCCTCAGCAAAGCTTTCTCTCTGATTAATTCTTTTCAGCCAGATTTGGCTATTGGGGTTGGCGGCTACGCATCTGGTCCTATGCTGATTGCTTCTTGGTTCAAAGGCATTCCTTTTGTCATACAAGAACAAAATTCATTTGCAGGAATAACCAATAAATTATTAGCCTCCAAAGCCGAAAAAATATTTGTCGCCTACCCTAACATGGAACAATTTTTTCCGAAAGAAAAAATTGTTCTTTTAGGGAATCCCGTAAGAAAAGATTTGATTGAAACCAAAGAAAAGAAATCAAAAGCTGCTGATTTTTTTGGTCTTGATGCGGCCTTACCTACCATTTTAATTATCGGTGGTAGCCAAGGTGCGAGAAGCATCAATCATGCGATCTTAGCTGGTTTAGATAAATTTCTTTCCAATCCTTGTCAAATAATTTGGCAAACAGGAATTCCATTTGAAAAGGAAGCGAAAAAAGCTGTCGAGCAAAGCCCTTCCTTAAAAGCGTACGTATCCGCATTCATTTATGAAATGGACTATGCTTATTCAATGGCCGATTTAGTTATTTCTCGTGCTGGGGCTTTATCAGTTTCTGAAATTTGCTTGGCAGGGAAAGCAAGCGTTTTAGTTCCTTTACCCTCTGCAGCCGAAGATCATCAAACTCAAAATGCAAAAAGCTTAGTAAATCAACAAGCCGCCCTATTGGTGAAAGATATCGATGCTAAAGATCAGCTGGTTGATACTGCATTAAATACTTTAAACAATAATTTCTTGATTAAACAATTAGAGGAAGCAAGCAAAAAAATGGGTAAACCAGAAGCTGCTAACGAAATTGCACAAACCATCTTATCGATACTTTCTACCAAATGACTCAAAAAATAAATCTTTCTACTTTAAAAAATGTCTATTTTCTTGGAATAGGAGGAATAGGTATGTCGGCTATTGCGAGGTGGTTTCTTCAAAATGGTTTCTTTGTAGCGGGTTATGATAAAACAGAAAGCCCTCTTACTCAAAAGCTAGCAGAGGAAGGGATGCATATACATTACATAGATGAAGTTTCACAAATTCCTGCTAAAATAACGCAAGAAATAGATCACACTTTATTTATTTTCACACCAGCGATCCCTAAAAACCACATAGAAAAAAATCATTTAGAAGGTTTAGGCTTGCGTCTTTGGAAAAGATCAGAAATATTAGGTTGGATCACTGAACAAATCCCAACACTTGCTGTTGCTGGGACTCATGGAAAGACAACAACTTCTAGTCTTTTAACCCATCTATTGATACAAGCCAACAAAAATGTAACCGCATTTCTTGGTGGAATTACACAAAATTACGGCACCAATTTTATCCCAAACAAAGGCAAAGAAAATATGATTTGTGTGGTGGAAGCGGATGAATACGACCGTTCTTTTTTAACACTTCACCCCTTAGCTGCTGCTGTAACTTCCACAGATGCAGACCATTTAGATATTTATGGGGCAGCAGAACAAGTATTAGAATCCTTTCAATTATTTGTTAATCAAATTCAACCAGAAGGCTTTTTTATTCAGAAAGAAGGATTAGGCCTTGTATCAAAACAACCCAAAGTATGTTTTGGACTGAACAAAGGTGATTATTTTGCTGAAAATTTAAAAATAGAAAACCACAGAATGGTTTTTGACATGGTTTATCCTAATGGAGTGATTCGTGATATTCACATGAGGATTCCTGGATTCCACAATATTGAAAATGCTTTAGCAGCTTCCGCACTTGCCATGTTTATAGGCGTTAATCCGGAGGAGATTAGAAATGGAATAAATTCATTCAGAGGAGTAAAAAGACGCTTTGAATACCATGTGGAAACAGATGAACATGTATTAATTGATGACTATGCACATCATCCAGCGGAAATTACGGCAACCTTATCATCTATCAAGGCACTGTATCCCAATGAAAAATTAACAATCCTTTTCCAACCTCATTTATTTTCTAGAACTCAAGACTTTTTGGAAGATTTTGCCAAAAGTTTAGCATTGGCTGATGATATTTATCTGCTTGATATTTACCCTGCTAGAGAATTACCCATTCCGGGAATTAATTCGGAATTATTAGCAAGCAAAATCCATTCAAAAAATAAACAAGTAATTAGCAAAGCGGACTTTATAACAAAAATGAAGTCTGAAAAACCAAGATTATTAGTTACCTTAGGTGCAGGTGATATCGACTTGATCTTGCAAGACTTAATTGATATATTTTAGTACTCATTTGACAAATGGCTTTCGATAAAAAGACCGTATTTTATTTAAAAAAACTAACAAGTTTAATCCTATTGATTTCTCTTTGGGTTTCTGCTATTGTGTATGCTCAATATTCTTACCAAGATTCAAAATGTTCTGGAATAGTAGTAAAACTTGATTCTGAAAATGAAAAACCTCTTTTATCAAAAAAACACATTAATCAAGTGATTACCGAGGATGGAACTAAATATTTTGAGGACAAACCCTTAGAAGTAATTTCACTGCACAAGATGGAACAAAGTGTCAAAAAAATCCCTTTGGTTAAATCTTGTGAGGCTCATTTTGATTTTAGCGGAAAAATAATTGTTTCAGTAAAAGAATTTAGTCCCATCGCTAGAATACTAAGAGCTACAACAGAAGAATCCAACCTTCCAGACCAATATGTCACTTCTGAAGGGAGTTTCATAGGAACTAGCTCTTTATTTAGTCCACGGGTGTTGGTTGTGACAGGGGACTTTTTCAAGTCCGATCGGAAAGATTTAAAAGACATAAAAGGCAAAACACTTATTCCTCTGTTCGAATACATCAATGACAATGAATTTTGGAAAGCACAAATCTCACAAGTAGTTGTTGCAAGTGATGGTGGCATTATCCTTGTACCTACTTTCGGAACAACTAACATCGATTTCGGTTTAGCAACAAACATTGAAAATAAATTTAAAAAACTTGCCATTTTCTACAAGCAAATAATACCCAATAGGGGTTGGAATACCTATAGTTGGGTTCGACTAAAATATAAAAATCAGCTTATTTGTGATTAAGCTGAAATATCATTAGTTTTAAATTTTGTAGGCTTTGGAATACACTTGTGAACTAAAATATAATATATAATCAGAAATATGCGTAATGATTTAATCATCGGATTGGATATCGGTAGCTCATTTGTTAGAGCCGTTATAGGAAGACAATCTTCAGAGAACCAATTAGAAATATTATCTATCGGCAAATCAAAAACGATAGGACATATCATCAATGGAGATATTGTTAATATCAATAAAACCTCTGCTGCTATTTCTGAAGCCTTAAAAAACATCGCTAGCACCATTGAAGGGAAAAATAACGATTATTACTTCAGTTCAAATATTTCAGGAAGTCATATCAATGTGACAACTTTTTCTATTTCTGAACCGAGATTAAATGCAATGACGCCCGTCTCAGAAGCTGAATTGATTAGTTTAATCAACAAGGCAAAGAAATCAAATATTGATAAAAATCCTTGTATTCTACATACGCTTCCTATTGGTTTTCAAGTAGATCATTTACCTGAAACCTTGGATCCTATTGGTCAAATTGGTTCCAAAATCAAAGCTGACTTCATCGTAGTTACAGCGGATCAATCTAAAAATGATATTTTAAAACAATGTTTAATTTCTGCGCAATCTGAGCATCTTAAAACAGGTAATATTTATTATAGCCCATTGGCGACAGCAAGTTCTGTTTTAAATTTAGATGAAAAGCAATTAGGGGTTGCATTGGTAGATATTGGTAGTGGAACCATTGAAATCAGTGTTTACACCAAAAATAGATTAAGACATTCCAAAGTAATTAATTGGGGAGGAGATAGAATTACCGAAGATATTCAAATTGGTTTAAATGTATCCTTAGAACATGCTGAGGTATTGAAAACAAAATTCGGATCGGCATTAAGCAAGGAAATTGATATCAATGAGGTGGTATTAATTCCTGGTATAGCTGGTAGAAAACCAACTCCAATTTCTGCAAAAAATTTGGCAATCATCATTGAAGAACGCTTGAAGGAATTAGCTGCCATTGTAATGGTTGAAATTGCTAAAGTGACAGATCCACTCCTTTTGAAAGGGGGAATTGTCATTACCGGTGGTGGAGCACAATTACCCGATATTGCAGATTTAATTCAAAAAGTAACAGGTCTAGAATCAAGAATCGGTGAGCCGATGGCTACGGCAAGCACCCCTCAAATTGAAGCTGAAATCAAAGATCCTTCTTATGCAACAGCGGTAGGATTGGTTCAAATTTATTTTGAACAATTGAATCAACCAGAGGCAGAAGAGGAAGAGGTGGCAAGTCCGGCCTCCACACCAAAGGTTGGTGATAAAGTAGACGATAAAATCGCTAAACCTAAAGGACCAAGTCTAAAGGACTTACTGAAAAAAACCGTTGAAGTGTTAATGGGAAGTAATGAAGAGGAAGAAAATTATCCAGATGAGAAATAAATAAAAAAAGGGGATTTAAATCCCCTTTTTTTTATACAAAAATTTTCTTTTCAATCAATTGAATCAGGATATGTATGATTTTTATATGGATCTCTTGAATTCGATCAGCGAAACCAAAATGATCCACTCTAATTTCTAAAACATCTTGAAAATGAGCCAATTTACCACCATCTTTACCTGTCAATAAAACAACCTTCATTCCTTTAGTTTGAGCAGCTTTGACAGCTTCAATGATATTTTCTGAGTTTCCACTAGTTGAAATTCCAAACAAAACATCTCCCGAATTACCTAATCCCTCAATAAATCTGGAATAAATATAGTTATAACCAAAATCGTTACCCACACAAGTAATATGCGATGGATCGGAAATGGCCATTGCAGCTAGCGCGGGTCTATTTTCTCTGTAACGGCCAGAAAGCTCCTCCGCAAAATGCATGGCATCACAGTGACTACCCCCATTGCCACAAGACATAATCTTTTTCCCAGATTGCAAAGCTTCCACTAAACAATCCGCCACAGCTTCTATTTTTTGAATTTGTAAAGGATTAGACAAAAATTCTTGTAAGACTTTTTGTGCTTCCTCTAAATTTTGTTGGATAAGCTCTTTCAAAATAGTTATAAGTATTAATGAATTTTTCTTTAAAAATCACCCCCAGCACCACCTCCACCAAAACTTCCTCCACCGAATCCACCAAAAGAGCTTCCTCCTCCATAAGATCCGCCATGAGAACCGCCACCTCCCATAAAGATAGGTGGGAAAAACATACCTCCACCTCTGCTCCCAGGTCCTCTACCTCCGCCTCCACGGTTTCTAAAAGCATTAATGATGGACAAAATTACAAAAAGTAAAAATAGAATTAAAACAGGTGGGATTCCTGGTTGATCATCTTCCGCCTGTTCTTCATTTTTAAAATTGCCACTGGCCCGCTGCATCATTTCTGATGTTGCCTGGTCCAATCCGTCATAATAAGCTCCTTTTTGTAATGCTGGCTTCAGAATTCGATTGATGATTCGTTTGCAAATCGCATCAGGTAACACATCTTCAATTCCCCTCCCTGTAACAATTCTTATTTTTCGATCCTCGGAAGCAATCAGTATTACAACTCCATTATTTTTGTCTTTTTGGCCAACTCCCCACGTTTTCCCAATTTCCATCGCATAATCATAAGGGTCTCTGCCTCCAGTTGTCGGAACTACCACTATTGCAAATTGAGTAGAAGTGGAGTCCGCATAGGCTCTCAACTTTTGTTCCAAAGCATTTTTTTCATCTGAATTCAACTTAGAAGACAAATCTAATACGTATGCATTGGGCTTTTCAGGTATAGAGGATTGGGCAACACCTAAAAAGGCGTTGAAAAAAAAGAATGTTAAAAAAAGAATTTTAATATCGCGCATCCTATCAAACACCGTATGAAATATCATTCGTAAGTTCATTCACATCTCCTTCTTTATAGGGAAAACTTTCAACCAAAACTTTTCCGATTCGACTCACTCCTAATGCCAATGCTTTCCCGTATTCATGTTTCACTAAAATAGGACGCATTTCATCCCGAATAGTTTCCCAAAACTCCAGTGGAACTTTAGCATCAATCCCTTTATCCCCAATGATAGCATATTTGCGATCTTTAATGGCCAAATAGAGCAAAACACCATTTTGCAAATCTGTTTGATCCATTCCTAAATCGAAAAAGAGCACCTTCGCCCTTTCGACGGGGTGCCCTTCACAATGACTCTCCACATGTACACGAATCTCACCAGAGGTTTTTAATTCTGCCTCTTTGATAGCCAATAAAACTTCTGATTGTTGATCTTCGCTTAGATGCATTATTTTTTATCGTCAAAATTTACTTCTGGTGCTTTTTCTGATCCAGCCTCCGCTTGGAAAAAACCTTTCTCTGTAAAACCAGAAAAGGAAGCAATTAAATTATTAGGGAAAGTAACAACTTTGCTATTAAAATCTTTTACTGTACTATTAAATACATCTCTCTCCTCCTTAATCCTATTTTCAGTACCTTCCAATTGAGCTTGTAGTTCAGAAAAACTTTCTGTCGCTTTTAATTGAGGATAATTTTCTGCGACCACCATTAAACGACCCAAAGCACCTCCTAAAGACGACTGAGCTGCTTGGTATTTACTTACATTTTCAGGACTCAAATCCTTTGCATCTAATTTCATTTGAGTTGCACTTGCACGCGCTTCAATAACGGCAGTTAGAGTTGATTTTTCAAAATTAGCAACACCTTGCACAGTCTTTACTAAATTGGGAATTAAATCTGCACGACGTTGATATGCACTTTGTACATTTGCCCAAGAAGCCTTTACTTCTTGATCACTTGTTGCCATTCCATTTCTAGCACCAATACCCCAGAAAATAACGAGAGCAATAGCACCTAATACGATCCAAAGTTTTTTGTTCATTGTTTTAAATATTTAAATTTTAACATGCAAATGTAGCTAAATCAAAGCATCTCATTTGCATTTTTGTATCAAAATCATTTTTAAAGGATAAAAGTTCAAAATTGAGGATAAACAATTTTGATTAGTAAATTGCAGGATGATTAAGCCAATGCCCCACCCACCCATCGCCAAAGAAAAAAATGAATACCTTAGTATTCATCAAGATACTCGTATTGACCCCTATTATTGGCTAAATGACCCCGAAAACAAGGAAGTCATTGATTATTTGAATGCCGAAAATTCCTATACCGAACAAGTATTTTCCCCTATCACTGACTTGCGGGAAACTCTTTTTCAAGAAATGAAAAACCGAATCAAAGAGAATGATTCATCTGTTCCTTATTTTAATGGAAAAGATTGGTTCTACACCCAATTTGTTAAAGATGGAGAATACCCCATCTATTGTAGGAAAAGAGATAATCTTGATTCCCCAGAAGAAATATTAATAGATGGAAATGAATTAGGCAAAGGAAAAGATTATTTTCATATCGGGGGCTTAAGTTTAAGTGATAACGACCAATATCTTGCGGTGGCAACGGATGAAGTAAGTAGAAGAAATTACCGAGTACAATTTTTAAACTTGCAAACAGGGGAATACCTAGCAGATAGCATTGAAAACACCGAGGGCGGTAGTTATGCATGGTCCAGTGATAGTAGGCATTTCTTTTATTTGAAAAGAGACTCACAAACATTATTAGCCTCCAAAGTGTATCGCCATCAATTAGGTGATGATTCCACCAATGATGTACTTGTGTATGAAGAAAAAGACCCGCAATTTTACATGGGGCTCTATCGATCAAAATCAAAAAAATACATTTACCATTTATCAAGTCAACAAGGGGTCTCCTCCGAATACAGAATATTAGATGCCTCAAGCCCATTGGAAAATTTCACTGTTTTTCAAGAGAGGATTAACGGACTGGAATATTTTATTGAGCACCAAAACGATCATTTCATCATTCGATGCAATGCCAATCGAGCGGTAAATTTTCAGTTGATGCAATGCCATATCAGTGCTGAATGGAATTTGAAAAATTGGCACCCGCTATTAGCACATAGAAAAGATGTGTTGATAGAGGACTTTGATGTATTTGAAAATTTCATTGCTGTGGAAGAAAAATTCAATGGCTTGAATCAAATACAAATAATAAGCAACAATAATAGCAAATCCGAAATCATTCAACTTCCTGAGGCTGTCTACCAGGTGGCATTGGGTCAAAATGCCTATTTTAAAAGCGAACAAGTTCGGTATAATTATACCAGTTTAACGAGTCCCAATTCTGTTTTTGATTTTAACACAAGAACAGGAGAAAGCCAATTATTAAAAGTAGAAACGGTACTTGGGTCATTCAATAAAAGCGACTACCAATGTGAGAGAATTTGGGTTACTGCTCGAGACAATACTCAGATTCCTGTTTCCATCGTTTATAAGAAGGAATTTAAACCTGATGGGAAAAACCCATTACTTTTATATGCCTATGGTTCATATGGTCATAGTATAGATCCCTATTTTTCCAGCAGCCGATTATCTTTATTGGATAGAGGATTTAGCTTTGCGATAGCGCATGTTCGTGGAGGTCAAGAAATGGGAAGACATTGGTATGAAGAAGGTAAAATGATGAAAAAGAAAAATACTTTTTTTGATTTCATCGATTGTTCTAAATACTTAATCGAAAAAAAATATGTTGCAGCCGATGCACTTTTTGCACAAGGAGGCTCTGCAGGAGGAATGTTAATGGGAGGAATATGTAACATGGCGCCAGAATTATACAAGGGTATTATTGCAGCTGTACCATTTGTGGATGTGGTAACAACGATGTTGGACGAGAGTATTCCATTAACCACCGGAGAGTGGGAAGAATGGGGTAATCCTAAAAACGAAGGACATTATCATTACATGAAATCTTATTCACCTTATGACAATGTTGAAGCGAAAAACTATCCTAATTTATTGGTAACTACAGGATTGCATGATTCTCAAGTTCAATATTGGGAGCCCGCCAAGTGGGTTGCAAAATTGAGAAAACTAAAAACGGACAATCATATTTTACTCTTAGATTGCGACATGACAGCCGGACACGGTGGGGCATCGGGCAGATTTAATCGATTTAAGGACATTGCCAAAGAATATGCGTTTTTGATTGGGTTACAAAATAGATTATTTCTTAATAACAAAACAGTTTAAAAATTTCTGTTTTTTCTTATTGAAACTTTTTCAAAAAAAATAAAAACCAAAAAACTTTATTAGTTTTCAAAAAACCGCCAAAACAGTTTAGCACAGCTATTTTTTCGAAAAAAAATTAAAAAAATCTTAGGATTGATTCCTAAAAAAAACGAATTTTGTATGTTACTATGAAAATATAGTAATATTATATGTAAACAAAACTATTTTCAAGAAAGGAGGTCAACTAAAAAATCATTCAATTACAGAATTATCAATTTTTCACATTTTTTATCAAAACAAAATTTTATGAAAAACAAATTACTAACTCAATTAACGAGTGTATTTGCAATCACGGCTCTATTTTTATGGAGTTTTGCTGCAGTAGCTCAAAGTAAAAAGATTACAGGTAGAGTTGTTGCCGCAAAAGACGGCGATGGCATCCCTGGTGCTTCGGTTATCGTTAAAGGATCTAAAACAGGTGTTGCATCTGACGCAAACGGTAACTTCTCTATTGCTGTAACCGATGGAAACAGCATTTTATCAGTTTCTTCTGTAGGTTTTGCACCGCAAGATGTAAAAGTGGGAAGTCAAACTTCAATTACTGTACGTTTGGCTGAAGAAACTTCTACTTTAAATGAAGTTGTAGTAACAGGTTATGGTTCTCAATCAAAAAGAGAAATTACTGGTGCTGTAACTACAGTTAATGCGAAAGATTTACAAGCAGTTCCTGCAACTACTTTTGCTCAACAACTACAAGGTCGTGCTTCAGGTGTGACTATCGTTAATGATGCAACTCCAGGTGGTAATGCAACTGTGCGTATTCGTGGTTTTGGTACTATTGGAAACAATGATCCATTGTATATCATCGACGGTACTCCTACTGAAAACCAAGGTAACTTAAACCCTAACGACATCGAGACTATTCAAATTTTGAAAGATGCTTCTGCTTCTTCTATCTATGGTTCTCGTGCTGCGAATGGTGTTGTTATCATTACAACAAAAAAAGGAAAAACAGGAGCTCCTAAAATCTCTTTCAACGCATATTATGGTACTCAAAAAGTAGCAAACGATGTTCAATCGTTGAATGCAAAAGAATTAGGACAATATTTATATTTAGCTGATAAGTATGCTGGAAAAACTCCTTCTCACGGTCAATATACTTTTGGATCAAATGGAGAAGTTTCTATTCCTGATTACGTTTTCCCAAGTGCTGGAAAAGCTGGATCTGCAGGTGTTGATCCAAAATTATACTCTTTAACTCCAGATAATATCTATGCAATCACTAGATCTGCAGATACTTACTGGTGGGGAGCATTGACTCAAACTGCACCTATTCAAAACTATCAATTAAGTGCTACAGGTGGTACTGAGAATAGTAAATATGCTTTATCATTAGGTATGTTTAGTCAAGATGGTGTGGTTAAATTCATCGGTTATGATCGTTATACATTGCGTTCTAACACTGAATTTTCTGCAATCAACAAGAGATTACGTGTAGGTGAGAACTTTACAATGGCTGTTGATAATCGTAAAGGTGGTTTTAGTAACAACGAAGAGCAAAATGCTGTTTCAGGTTCATACAAGCACCATCCATTATTGCCAATATTTGACATCGCTGGTAACTTCGCTGGTAGCCGTGGTGCTAACTTAGGTAATAACTCTAACCCATATGCTACTTTAGCACGTGAGGCAGATAACAGACGTTATAGCATGAGAGCATTTGGAAACGTTTTTGCTGAATTCGACATCATTCCAGGTGTGACTGCTAAGACAAGTTTTGGTGTTGACATCACAACAACAAATGGTAAATTCTTAGGCCGTGCAAATCCAGAGTATATTGAAGGTAGTTTCAACAATGGTTCTACTTCTACTACTAGTTATGACTACCAATGGGTTTGGCAAAACACTATCTCATACAGCAAAACTTTCAATGATATTCATAAAGTAGATGCTTATGTGGGTGTGGAGGCTATTAAGCAATTTGGTGAATATTTCGGTGCTGGACGTAACGGATATGCATTTGAAATACCATCTATCATGGGTTATTTAGATTTAGGAGATCCAACTAAAGTTTCTAACTACGGTAGCGTAGGTAGTGACTATACATTATCTTCTCAATTCGGTAAATTCAACTATGCTTACGGAGATAAATATTTAGTTCAAGCTATCGTTAGAAATGACGCTTCATCTAGATTCTTATCAGCTTCTCGTAATGCTCTTTTCCCTGCATTCTCTTTAGGATGGCGTTTATCGGAAGAAAGCTTCATGAAAGATCAACTTTCTTTTGTTAATGACTTGAAATTACGTTTTGGATGGGGTAAAACTGGTAACCAAAAAATTGGTAATTACAACGCTTATACAACTTACCGTGCTGACATTTTCCACGCTGGTTATCCAATCGATGGTTCTCAAACTACTCCAGCAATTGGTTATGATGCGAACGCATTTGGTAACCCTAATGCAAAATGGGAAACTACTACTTCAACTAACTTTGGTTTAGATGCTGCTTTATTAGACAATCATTTAACTTTAGAAGTTGACGTTTGGAACCGTGTAACATCAGACATGTTATTCACAACTCCAATTACATTCTCTGCAGGTGATGCAAAAGCTCCTGCTTTCAACGTAGGTCAAATGACTAACAAAGGGGTTGACTTAGGAATTAGCTACAAAAATTCTGTAGGAGATTTACGTTACACCATTTCAGGTAACTTGTCTACTTACAAAAATACAGTTGATAAATTAGATGCTTCTCCAAATACTCGTTATTTCGGATATGGTTCTCGTGTTCCTGCAGTTACTTTAACTCAAGCAGGTTTACCAGTATCTTCATTCTACGGATACAAAGTATTAGGTATCTTCCAATCAGATGCTGAGGCAAAAGCTTGGGCACCTTACGAAGATTACAACAAAGCAGGTAAATTCAAATATGCTGATATCAACGGTGATGGAAAAATCACAGATGCTGACCGTACAATCATCGGTTCACCACACCCAGATTTCACTTATGGTTTGAACTTGAACTTAGGTTACAAAGCATTTGAATTAACAGTATTTGCGAATGGATCGCAAGGTAACTCGGTATTCAATTACACTCGTTACTTCTCTGATTTCAATACATTCCAAGGAAACCGTTCTAAGCGTGCATTATATGAGGCTTGGCAACCAAGTAACCCAAGCGGTACTGTACCTATCATGGATGCAAACGACCAAGTATCTAGCCGTCCTTCAAGCTACTTCTTAGAAGATGGTTCATACTTACGTATCAAGAATGTTCAATTAACTTATAATTTACCTCGTTCTATCGGTAAGAAATTTGGTTTAGACAATGCTCAAATTTATGTACAAGCACAAAATTTAGCAACGTTTACTAAGTATTCAGGACTTAACCCTGAAATCCAAACTGGTGCTGATAATACAATTGGTTTTGATGGTGGTTATATGCCAGTATCTAGAACTTTCATCTTAGGTGTTAACCTTGGATTTTAATTTGTAATTCTTTAGAATACAGTTAATTATAAAGTTTGAACATTGTTAAATTTTTAATAAAAATAAAAATATGAAACGCAATAATATTTTAAAAATGTTCTTGTCAGCTGGTTTCGTTTTAGGAATTGCTACTGCATGTAGTGATGAATTCTTAACTCGTCAGCCGCAAGCTCAATATAGCCCATCTGCCTTACAAACGGCAAAGGGTGTTGAAGGCGTACTTTTAGGTGCTTATGCCATGCTTGATGGTCAAGGTTTAGATGACCAAGCTCCTTGGGAGAATGATATCCAAAACTGGGTATTCGGAGGTTTAACTTCAGATGATGCTTACAAAGGAACTGACGCTGGTGATCAACCGGAAGAGTCATTCTTAGAGAAGTGGGATTTCCAAGCAACAAACGGACACATCAAGAACAAATACAGAGGTTTGTTCAAAGGTGTTGCTCGTGCAAATGATGCTATCAATACCTTGAAAAGTGTTAAAGATATTTCACCAGAAAGAGCTACACAAATCAAAGCAGAAGCTCAATTCTTGAGAGCTTTGTTTCATTTTGAGGCTAAGAAAATGTTCAAAAACATTCCTTACATCGATGATACAGTTTATAATTTGAATGACCTTGAGTCGACAAAAGTTCCAGTTAACCCACAAGCTTGGGCTAAAATTGAAGCTGATTTAACTGCTGCTGCTTCTGTATTACCAGATAAGCAAGCGCAAGTAGGTCGTCCAACAAAATGGGCTGCTAAAGCTTTATTAGCAAAGGCAAAAATGTTCCAAGGTTGGAATATTTCAACTGGTGCTGCTAATGCAACTAAGTTAACTGAAGCAAAAGCTATCTTAGAAGAAATCGTTAACAGTGGCAAATTCAAATTGGTTGATCTTTACAGAGATAACCACGATGCTAGCACTCGTAACAATGCTGAATCAATCTTTGAAATTCAGTATGCTTCTTCTTCAGCAAATGCTGATGCTGCTAACGCAGGTGTAGGTCTTGCTCACCCTTACGCTTCACCTTGGGGATGTTGTGGTTTCTACCAACCATCTCAAAACTTGGTTAACGCTTTCAAAACTGAAAACGGTTTACCAATGTTAGATACATTCAATAACAGCGATGTGAAAAATGATCAAGGTGTAAAATTAGATGATGCATATACTCCATATGATGGAGAATTAGATCCACGTTTAGACCATACTGTTGGACGTAGAGGTATTTTATTTATCGACTACAAAATCCACAATGTTGACTTTATTCGTGACCAAACTTATGCAGGTCCATACTCACCAAAGAAACACATTCCATCGAAAGCATTCACTGGTATCAATGGTTGGGGTAACTTAACTTCTAATAACTACAGAATGTTGCGTTATAGCATGGTTTTATTGTGGTTAGCAGAGTGTGAAGTAGAAATCGGAAGCTTAGAAAAAGCTCGTGCTTTGGTTAATCAAATCAGAACTCGTGCAGCTAATCCAGATGGATTCGTACAAAAAGCTGTTCAAGGATCTACTCGTGATGCATATACACTAGTATTCGATTCAAACGGAAAACCAGTACCAGCAGCGAATTACAAAATCAACAACTATACTTCAGCTTGGACTGATAAAGATGTTGCTCGTAAAGCAGTTCGTTTTGAAACTCGTTTAGAGTTCGGAATGGAAGGTCACCGTTTCTTTGATTTACAAAGATGGGGAGTTTCAGCTGAAGTATTGAATAAATACAATGCTGTTGAAGCTACTAAGCGTGTGTACAAGAAAGGTGCTAACTTCGTAAAAGGTAAGCACGAATTCTTCCCACTTCCTCAAGAGGCAATTGACCGTTCTGAGAAAGATGGAAAAGCTACATTAGAACAAGATCCTTCTTACAAATAGTAAACAGGAATATTTTCTAAATTTTGAAAGAACAGAGATGGCAATTGTCATCTCTGTTCTTTTTTTAGCTAATTTTAAGAACAAATTATCATCGCATTTATGAAAATAAAATCTACCCTAGCAAATATATTCTCCTCTTTAACAATTCTACTATTTTTCAGCTGTCAAACAGAAGAAAATACCCTGTTTACAGAATTAAGTGCAGAACAAACAGGTATTCAATTTTCAAACCGTATCACAGAAAATGATACCATGAATATTCTGACTTTTGAATATGTTTATAATGGAGGCGGGGTTGCAGTAGGAGATTTTAATAATGATAAAAAAGTAGATATCTATTTCACAGGAAATCAAGTTGCTAATAAGCTTTACCTAAATGAAGGTGTTGGAAAAGATAATCAAATAAAATTCAAAGACGTCACTCAAGAAGCACATGCTAATGGCGAAGGACATTGGAACTCGGGTGTAACCGTAGTAGACATTAATAATGACAACCTTTTAGACATTTACGTTTGCTCAACGGTTAAAAAAGTTGCCAAAGAAAGAGCCAATATATTATATATCAATCAAGGAATTGATAAAAATGGAATACCTAGCTTTAAAAATTTAGCGGAAGAATATGGGGTTGCAGATACTACTCACTCAACCAATGCCAATTTCTTTGATTACGACAATGATGGGGATTTAGATCTTTATGTTATTGTTGATGAAATGGCAGACATACATTATCCGAATATGTACCATCCGAAAATCAAGGATGGATCCTCCAGACTTACAGATCGACTTTATCGCAACGATTTTGATCCAAAAACAAAGCATGCCCATTTTACCGATGTTTCAAAGGAAGAAGGGATCTTGATAGAAGGTTTTGGCTTAGGCATCAATATTACAGACATCAATCAAGACGGTTGGAAAGATATTTATGTTACGAATGACTATTTGACCAATGATCTATTGTACATCAATCAACATAAAAATGGTAAACATACTGGATTTGTTGACCAAGCAGACGCCTATTTCAAACATACCTCCCATTCTGCGATGGGCAATGACGTCAACGACATCAACAACGATGGATTAGTAGATATTATTGCTGTAGATATGATGGCTGCGGATAATTACCGTAAAAAAATGTTGACGATGGCCAATAATTATCAAACCTATCAAAATAATGTTAAATACAATTATGGTTTCCAATTTCCAAGAAATACACTACAATTAAACCGAGGCAAGGACCCTAAAACGGGTATTCCTGCCTTTAGTGAAATTGGTTTATTTGCTGGAGTTGCAGAAACCGACTGGAGTTGGACACCTATGGTAACAGATTTTGACAATGATGGTTTAAGAGATATAATCATTACCAATGGCTTCCCAAAAGATATCACCGAGCAAGATTTCATGGTTTACCGAGCTGAAAAAGGAAATTTTGCCGAACCTCAATTCCTATTGGATATGATTTCATCTGTCAAAATCCCCAACTTCGCCTTTAAAAATAATGGCAATTTAGGTTTTGAAGATGTGTCAAAAAAATGGGGTATCAAAAAACCTAGTTTTTCGAACGGTGCTGCTTATGCCGATTTAGACAATGATGGAGATTTAGATTATGTGGTAAATAATATCGATGATTCTGCCTCCGTGTATCGCAATAACGCCATCCAAACAAAGCCGGAAAGCAGTCATTATTTAAGAGTTCAATTAAAAGGTTCAGGTCAAAATATTCAAGGAATCGGTGCAACCCTCGCAATTAAGTATGGTAAAAACCAAACCCAATTTTACGAATACAATCCTTATCGAGGATACTTGTCTACCGTTGAAACTATCGCCCATTTTGGTTTAGGGAATAATCAAAAAATAAATGAGCTAAAAGTCGTTTGGCCAAACGGTAAAATGCAAATCGTCAAAAACATTGCAAGCAACCAAGTGATTACGTTGGACGAAAAAAATGCCCAATTCATGGATGAACAATCTTTGCAAAGCACGGCACTTTTCACAGATATTTCGGATCAATTACAAATTCCATATTTACACATTGAAGATGATATTATTGATTTCAATAATCAGAAATTATTGCCACACAAATTTTCACAACAAGGGCCTTGCCTTGCTGTTGGGGATGTCAATGGGGACCAATTAGAAGATGTATTCATTGGAGGATCTAGTAGACACAAAGGACAATTCCTAATACAAGATAAATTGGGCAAATTCACTATCAAAGATCTGATAAAAGCACCCGATGGTTACGAGAAAATGCAAGAAGATATGGGGTCTTTATTATTTGACATAGAAAATGATGGAGATTTAGATCTTTACCTGGTGAGTGGAAGTAATGAATTACCCTTATTGGACCCAGGCTATCAAGATCGTATTTACCTCAATGATGGAAAAGGTAATTTTACAGAAAACAAAAGCATTTTGCCAGCTTTTGCAAAAAGTGGTTCCTGTGTCAAGGCTACGGATTTTGACCATGATGGAGATTTAGATTTATTCATTGGAAATAGAGTGGAACCAGGATTTTACCCTAAACCAGTCAGTAGTTATCTTTTACGAAATGAAGCTCCAAAACTAAAATTCACCGATGTAACAGCAAAAGTAGCACCTGAATTACAAAACATTGGTTTGATTTGTGATGCACTTTGGACCGATACAGATAACGACGGTTGGCAAGATTTGCTATTAGCAGGTGAATGGATGCCTATTCAATTGTTTAAAAATAAATCTGGGAAATTAAGTTCAATGACTAAAGAAACAGGCATTGAAAAAAAATCAGGCTGGTGGAACAGTTTGGCAGCAGGCGATTTCGACAATGACGGGGACATGGATTACGTGGCAGGTAATTTAGGACAAAATACGCTTCATAGAGCAAGTGAGCAAACTCCAGCTAAAATCTACTCTGCAGATTTCAATGGAGATGGTACTTATGACGCCATTCCAACCATCTTTTTCAAAGACAGAGATGGAAATAAAAAAGAATTTCCATTCAACACCAGAGACGATTTGACCAAGCAATTCATTCAAACAAGAAAGCGTTTTGACACATTCGCCAAATACGCGGTAGCGAGTATCTCTGATGTGTTAACGGCAGAAGAATTGAGTAAAGCCTTAGTACTTGAGGCCAATTGGATGAATTCCAGTTATATCGAAAATTTGGGAAATGGTAAATTCAGAATGTATGCCCTGCCCCGTTTGGCACAAATTGCTCCCGTTTTGGCAATCCAAGTACAAGATTTTGATGCAGATGGTAATTTAGATATTTTATTGAGTGGTAATGACTATGGAAATGAAATCAGCACAGGCCGTTTGGATGCGTCTAAAGGCTTATTGTTGAAAGGAAATGGACATGGAAAATTCAAAGAAATTGCACTCACGGCAAGTGGTATTAATTTTGACGGGGATAGTAAAGCCTTGGTTAAGGTTAAATCTAGCAATGGGACTCTCCTATTGATGAATTCACAGAATTTAGGACCAATTAAAACCTATCAATTAAACAAAATGGTAAAAGACATCCCAATTTCTCCTCAAGAAATCGCAGCGACTGTCACACTAAAAAATGGACTAAAGAGAAAAGAGGAATTCCCCTTAGGAACTACCTATATGTCGCAAAACGGGCAGCGAATATGGTTGAATAGCAGCATTAAAAATATAAGTATTACAAATAATAAAAAACAAATTACCAGACAAATAACAAACTAAATTTTGCTGTCTCAAAACTTTGATGAATTCATTTGAACCCAAAACGATACTTCCTTCCCTTCCTGAGCAACCGGGGGTTTATCGTTATTTTGACGAAAATGATGCGTTATTGTATATTGGGAAAGCAAAAAATCTAAAAAATAGAATCTCTAGTTATTTTGTCAATGGTCGCAACCATGATTCTAAAACTAAACGCTTAGTTCAACAAATACGCAGAATAGAATTTACCATTGTGCATTCTGAATTCGATGCACTTTTATTGGAAAATACGCTTATCAAGCAATTTCAGCCCAAATACAATATTTTACTTAGGGATGATAAAACCTATCCCTTTATTTGTTTGACGAAAGAACGTTTCCCTAGATTAATTACTTTGCGAAGAATTGATCATCAAATTGGGTATTTTTTCGGACCTTTTGCCAATCCGAAATCCATGAATGCCCTTTTGGAAATGTTGCACCAATTATTTCCTTTGCGGACTTGTACTTTTGCCTTGAAAAAAGAAGCGATTGAACATGGGAAATTTAAAGTCTGCTTGGAATACCATATTGGTAATTGCAAGGGCCCATGTGAAGGCTTACAAGAAGAAACTGAATATTTGGAATACATTGAACAAATTAGCCAAATCCTTAAAGGGAACTACCAAAAACCCAAACAATTCTTTTTTGATCAAATGCAACAAGCAGCTAATCGATTGGCATTTGAAGCGGCCCAAGAATGGAAAGAAAAATGGGAAATCCTTGAAAATTACCAAGCCAAATCTACTGTTGTGAATCCAGCCATCCATAATGTGGATGTGTTCTCAATGGTGGCAGATGAACAATTGGCCTATATTAATTTTATGAAGGTCATTAATGGGACTATTACCCAATCACAAACTTGGGAAGTAAAAAAGAAATTGAATGAGGAAGAAGCTGATTTATTAACGATGCTGATCTGGGAAAAAAGAGACCAATTTCAAAGTGAAGCGCGTGAAATCATCACGAATATTCCAATGGCAATAGAATTCCAAGGAATCAAAAATACTCTTCCACAAGTAGGCGATAAGAAAAAATTATTGGACATGTCGCTAAAAAATGTCTTGTATTTCAGAAAAGAGAAAGCCGATAAAAAGGCAGCAGAAGAAAGCGGAGGAGACAAGAAAATGCGGGTTATGCTTACCCTGAAAAATGATTTGCGATTAAGTTCACTTCCTAAGCACGTTGAATGCTTCGATAATTCGAATTTGCAAGGTACCAATCCTGTTTCTGCAATGGTATGTTTTATGAACGCTGTGCCTGCCAAAAAAGAATATCGATTATTTACACCTAAAACAGTGGAAGGACCCAATGATTTTGCCACTATGTATGAGGTCATTACCAGAAGATACAGTCGATTGATAGAAGAAGAGGCTGACTTACCTGATTTAATCATTGTAGATGGAGGAAAAGGACAATTAAGTGCTGCTTGCGATGCCCTTAAAGCCTTGGGGTTATATGGCCAAGTTCCGATTATAGGAATTGCAAAAAGGTTGGAGGAAATCTATTTCCCAGAAGATAGTTTACCACTTTACATTGATAAAAAATCAGAATCTTTAAAACTGATTCAACAATTGAGGGATGAGGCTCACCGTTTTGGAATCACTGCCCACAGAAATAAACGAAGTAAGAACTTTTTGGTAAGTCAATTGGAACAATTGGATGGTATCGGGAAACTAACTGCCCAAAAATTAATGAAGGAATTTGGAAGCATTAAAAGAATGAATGAAATTCCGATAGAAGATTTAGAGAAGATTTTAGGAAAAATGAAAGCCTTGAAATTTAAAAATCAATTGAAAAATTGGGTAGATGAAAATTAAATATCCACTTTCTTATAAATTCGATACATTTGCAAAATCATAGCTAAGGCAATAGCCATTTCGCAAACGCCGACTACCAATACAAAAATGGCCATTAGCAATCCCTGATTAGTATCGTCATTTCTAGCAAAGGCAATGAGATTTAAATTGGCAGCATTAAGCATTAACTCAATTCCCATCAAAATAAAAATGGTGTTTTTTTTAAGTAGAATCATTGCGATACCTATTGCAAAAAGCAGTGCGCTTAACCATAAAAAACAAATCACAGGTATCTCATTCATGATTCTTTGCAATATAAGTAGCTCCTACTAAAGCGATTAACAAAAAGATCCCTACTAATTCAAAAGGGAATGCATAATTGGTTAGTAATTCGACACCAACCATTCTCAATTTGGAAGTATTTTGACCACCACCCTTGAACTTACCTAAGTCTAACTTAGTAAAAAGCCAAATTAATCCCAAAAAACTAGACAATCCAATCGAAATAGCCCAAAATTTACCTGAATGCTGCGTCCACAATTCATTGGAATTCGATGAATCAAGATTATTTTGATTGGTTAACATAATTCCAAACAAAATCAATATCATAACCCCACCCACATAAATCATTAAATGAGAAACAGCCAACACATCTACAAATGCAAGTACATATACCCCAGCTAAACCCAACATACACATAAACATGGCTAAAGCTGCATGCAATAAATTTTTGGTAAAAAGCATAAACAAAGCACTCCCACCCGTCAAAATGGACAAAAAAACAAAGGATAAAGTGATAGAATTTATCATGGTTGTTCTGCGTCTGTATTCGGATTTTTGGGCTTAAAACTTGGTTTAAAAGCAGGTTTAGGCTTAAGCACTTCTTCCTTTACTTCATTTTCCTCCGACTTTGTTTCTACAGCTTTGGCTTTGAAACTAGGTTTAAAAGCAGGTTTAGGCTTGATAATTTCATCTTTTGCCTCCTCTTTTTCTTCTAATTTAGCTTCAGGCACCTTGGCTTTGAAACTAGGTTTAAAGGCTGGTTTTGCCTTTTGTTCTGAATCAACCGTTGTTTTTTCGATTACTTCATTTTTATTGGTCGCCTTCAAAGCCTCTTTTTCGGCCACAAACTGCTCATATAAACGCTTCTTTTCTTCTGCTTCTTCAGGACTTAAATTGGCAAAGGAGAAATTATGTGAAGTAATATCAAAGGTAGCGAAATCATATTCCGAAGTCATTGTCAAACATTCTGTCGGACAAACGGTGGTACATAAACCGCAAAAACAACATTTTGCCATGTCTATATCAAACTTGGCAGCATATAGACGAATTGGAGACCCATCAGAAGTATGTCCAACCAATTCTGTGGCTTTGATAGGTTCAATATCAATGCAATCTACTGGGCATACTTTAACACATTTATCACAAACGATGCAATCATCCATTTCGTTGTGTAATTGATACCTTCCATTAATAGGCGCTGGTACCTCAATGTGTGGGTATTGACTGGTAAAGATCCCTGTATTTTCCTCGAAATAGGCAGGATCTTGAATATTTTGTACCGTCCGACTCCTTCTGGCATCCATTAAATGTTTCCACGTTAATCCCATACCTTTTTTAGTGCTACGAATAGCATCAAAAATGGATTGAAAATAAGTTTGGAAGGCCGACATGCTTAAAAATAGATAGCTGGATAAGTAGTAGGGTCTGACTCACGCATAATTTCGTATACTTTATCAACTACATTCTCCACATTAGGTTTTGAAAAATAATCGCCATCTGAACTATATGCCGGGCGATGAGGAGCTGCGGCTAAGCATTCAGCAGGACTATCTAACCAAGAAAAAGCACCTTGCTTATCCAACACTTCTTGCATCATATAAGCACTTGCTCCTCCTGGCATATCTTCATCGGCAAATAATACGCGATGCGTTTTTTGAATAGATTGTAAAATACTTTGTGGCCGATCAAAAGGAAGTAATGTTTGAACATCAATCACTTCTACTGAAATTCCCATGGCAGCTAATTGTTCAGCTGCTTCCATTACGATTCGACACATTGAACCATACGTTACTACTGTAATATCATTCCCTTCACGTAAAACTTCTGGAACACCCAAAGCCACTTTAATTTCTTCCAAATTTGAAGGCATAGGCTCTTTTAAACGATAACCATTCAAACATTCAATCACAATACCTGGATCATCTCCTTCTAACAAAGTACGATACATCCCTGCCGCTTGTGTCATATTTCTAGGCACGCAAAAATGCATGCCTCTTAAACCATTAATGAGCGTCCCCATAGGACTTCCTGAATGCCAAATGCCTTCCAATCGATGCCCCCTCGTCCTCACAATCATTGGTGCCTTTTGACCACCAGCAGTACGATAATGTAAACAAGCCAAGTCATCAGATAACAACTGAAAAGGATAAAATATATAATCCAAATATTGTATTTCAATAATCGGTTTCAAACCTCTCATGGCAGCCCCGATTCCCTGACCTACAATTGTCATTTCACGAATACCAGTATCACTAATTTTCAACTCGCCAAATTTCTCCTGTAAACCAGCCAGCGTTTGATTAACATCTCCGATTTTACCAACATCTTCACCCAAAATAAACACCCGAGGATCTTCTAAAAATTGAGAAAAACTTTTATTTAAGATTTCACGACCATCCACTAGGACAGGTTCTTTATCATAGGCCGGTGAAACTGGTGTAATTTTCAAAGGAGAGGAAGTGGATTCACTCAATTGATGTGAACTAAATCTTCGTCTATTTTTCAATTCTAATTCGGCTAACCATTTTCTCAACAATTTCACAGCAGGCCCTTGGTAAAATCGAAATGCTCTCAAAGTTTTCCTACCAGCTCTAACTAAATCGCTAAAAATTGGATAAGGTAATTGTTTTAGTTCGTCTATGATCGGTTGAAGAATCGTTGGTTCATTTGTGGAATCAATTAAATTTTGAGCGATTCTTAAAAACCCTTTTCGGTCAAAATCTATAGATGTCATGTATGCATTAAATGCATCTTTCTGATATTTTCTTGCTAATACTTTCGCCTCTTCATCAATAGAATTTAAGGTCTCGTCTGTTGCAAAACCTTGGTCTAAAATCCAATGCCTGAACAATACATTACAATCTGCTTCTTGTTCCCAATTTAAACGATCTTGTGATTTATATCTTTCATGTGATCCAGAGGCGGAATGTCCTTGCGGTTGAGTACATTCAATGACATGCACTAAACATGGAACATATTCTTCTCTAGCTAATTTAGCTGCCTTTTGATAGGCTGCAATTAAGCCTGGGTAATCCCATGCTTTTACTTGAATAATTTCTAAACCTTTTTTATCGGCTGTCCTTTGAAAGCCTGCCAATGCCTCTGATATGGAGGATTTTGTAGTTTGATATTCAATAGGAACAGAAATTCCATAACCATCGTCCCAAACCGAAAATACAACAGGAATTTGCAATACTCCGGCAGCATTAATACTTTCTAAAAACATCCCCTCAGAGGTCGATGCGTCACCAATACTTGTAAAACAAACCTCTTTACCATCTTTGGAAAAACCTGCTTTATAGGGAATTAAGTCTGTATTTTTCTGATATAACTTGGAGGCATACGCAATTCCCAAAGCCCTTGGAATTTGTCCCGCAGTTGAGGAAACACCAGCAATTGAATTAAATCGATTGGTTTGATCAACCCAATCACCGTGCTCATCTAATAGACGTGTAGCATGGTGATTATTCATTTGGCGTCCACCTGAATGTGGGTCAAATTGAATATCAGGATGGCCATAAAGCTGAGCAAAATATTGCGGCCAAGTCATATCTCCATTAGCAGCAGCGACAGTTTGATCTCTATAATATCCAGAAAAATAGTCGCCTAAGCGCATTGAATTGGCCAATGCAATTTGACACAATTCCTTACCATCCCCATAAATTCCAAACTTAGCTCTACCAGAAAAAACCTCTTTTCTAACAAGTAAACTACACTGCCTACTTATTACAGCCAAACGATAATCTTCCAGAACCTTTTGAGGATCAAAAGAGATTTCAGTCTCTGAAAATTGTACTTGCTGAAAATTAAACAAAGGCTTGATATAAAAATTTTAACGTAAAAATACAACAAAATACTTGCGAGTCAAATAAGATGGCTTGAACTTATTATTTAAAAAAGCACTAAAATTCTTTGTCTAATGTTTACTTTATTTTAGCTTTGTTTTCATTTTATAATCATTTAACTTTTTTATATCATAACCATGAAAAAATTATTAGCCCTTTTGGCTCTTATTTTAGGCTTCGCATTCCAATCCAATGCTCAAGGAGGTACAATCAAATTCAAAACTGAAAAACATGATTTCGGTAAAGTGGCAGAAGGTACACAAGCTAGCTACACGTTTGAATTTACTAATACAGGAAAAACTCCTGTTGTTATCTCTAATGTTCAACCATCTTGTGGATGTACAACTCCAGAGTGGACTCGTGAACCAATTATGCCAGGAAAAACGGGTAAAGTAACTGCATCTTACAACTCTACCGGAAGACCAGGACCCTTCAATAAAACAATTACTGTTGTTAACAATGGAGCTGTTTCTCAAATTGTGTTAGGCATCCAAGGAGTAGTTGAAGCCAAAAAATAATTTGGAAAACATAAAAAAAGAGACGCATTAACGTGCGTCTCTTTTTTTTATAAATAACTCAATCGAAAATCAATTTATTGATTAGAAATATCAGTTTTAATTTAGGAAATACTATTTTCCTTTTTTAAGGGGAAATGCGTCCCCTTACCCCCTGCAATTTATGAGTTTTTTATTTCAATAAACTGATATTTTAGGTATTGAGGAGTAAGAAATAGATAAAGTGAAGAGAGAAGAGAGAAGAGAGAAGAGAGAAGAGAGAAAAGAAAAGAATAGAAAAAAGAGAAATGGGACGATAGACCGATGCCTGAGCGGAGTCGAAGGCGGAGGGAGATAGAGAGAAAAGAGAAGAGAGATACTTTTGGGTAAAAATATCTTTAGCGCACAAAAATTCAATTAAACTCCTATCAATGATACGAGCCATTCATATCTGAAAAGTTTAATAACCTTGGTC
>JACCDS011216561.1_pt1 | contig 38656 bp, 27 predicted proteins | sample 7446441 | NCBI WGS metagenome assembly JACCDS01 (sample SAMN15323445, study PRJNA562643) | freshwater metagenome | isolation source: river surface water | place: USA:Blue River Watershed | collected 2017-08-17
TCTCCATGCCCGGATCGTCAATATCGCCGAGCACCTCGGCGATCTTGCCCACTGGCTGCGAATGGCGCGACGGCTGCTCGGTCAGCTCCACACTGACCACCTGCCCCGACTTCGCCTTGCCCGGCGAACCGGCCAGCAGGATGTCATGGCTGATGCGCTTATCCTCCGGCACCACCAGCCACACCCCGTTTTCATTCACGAGCCGGCCGATCACATGGGTATTCGCGCGCTGCGTGACCTCAACGATCGAGCCCTCCGGCCGACCGCGCCGGTCGATGCCCGTAACACGCACCTGCACACGATCGCCATGCAGCACCTTCTGCATCTCGCGCTCGGGCAGGAACACATCCTCGCCTTCATCCGGTATCAGGAAGCCATAGCCGTCGCGGTGCGCAGATACCCGGCCTTCGATAAAGCTCGCGGTATTGGCCAGCTGCAGCCGGCCCTTGCGGTCAGGCTTGATCTGGCCGTCCCGCTCCATCGCGGCGAGCCGGCGCGTCAGGCCGTCGAGCTCGTCATCCCTGACGGACAAAGCCTGCGCGATCATGGCAAGGGTCTGCGGCTCGGACGAGGTGCGCAGAATGCCGAGGATTTCCTCCCGGCTGGGTATGCTGTACGGGTAATGACTCAAAAGATATGGGGAATGGTTGGAGAACGAACAACGCTAGTGTAGCGGACACGCGAACACTTGGGCCGGAGCTTGGCCGTTGTCATGAAAAAATCTTCAGAAAGCTGTTTGACATTTTCTGCAGGCCATCTATAATCTTGCCTTCTTTAGCCCACGTGGCGGAATTGGTAGACGCGCATGGTTCAGGTCCATGTGCCGCAAGGTGTGGGGGTTCGAGTCCCTCCGTGGGCACCAGATCCGGAAAGGGAGTTCGTGAAAACGAACTCCCTTTTTTCTTTCCGACGAAGATACTGCCCACTAATCGTTCCAATTTCCACCACGTTCAGGGACGCGCAGGTTGTACAACATCTGGGGTGTGAGCATAATCCACGCATGCGCCCCTCCCATGCCCTCGCTTCCCATCGCAGCGCGATCATACAGATCGTGGAACGCCATCATGCTCGCAACGCGCGCGTCTTCGGCTCGGTTGTATATGGAACCGATCGCGACGACAGCGACCTCGACATTATCGTTGACCCCACGCCCGAGACCACGCTTTTCGATATTGGCGCTATTCGCCGCGAGCTGAAAAATCTTCTGGGTGTTGAAGTCGATGTCGTCACGCCCAAAGCGCTGCCTGAAACATTTCGGGACCAAGTTCTCGCGGACGCCAAGCGGATATGAGTGAACAAGCCCGCCGGGTGGCTGACTACATCGGACACATTCTGGTGGCCATTGAGCGGATTGAACACTACTGCGCAGATACAGACGAGGCTAGTTTCCTCGCAAATGAAATGCTTCAAGACGCAGTCATACGGAACTTCGAGGTCATCGGAGAAGCCAGCAAAAATATAGCTCGCAAGTTTCCCGATTTCCTCAACTCGCATCCCGAGCTTCCGTTGTTAGACGCCTATGAAATGCGTAACGCGCTGGCCCATGGTTATTTCAAGGTCGATCTCGACATTCTCTGGAACACCCTACAAAAAGATCTGCCAGTCCTGCATGCACAACTCCGCAACCTGGCGCTCCCCTGAAATCCTGCTTGCCAAGCCCCCATCTGTCGCGTAGACTCGCGCCTTCTTCAAGCCCACGTGGCGGAATTGGTAGACGCGCATGGTTCAGGTCCATGTGCCGCGAGGTGTGGGGGTTCGAGTCCCTCCGTGGGCACCAGATCCGGAAAAGAGAGTTTGCGAAAGCGAACTCTCTTTTTTTTCATAGATTGCCTGACCTGAAATCCTCATCGGGTCACAACGGTGCGATTCAACAAAGTAGTCCTGTCGTTTCTTTCCGATCACTTCATCGCGATGGCAAACTCTCGCAGCCAAGGTTCGAGGTGGACAAGATCAAACGTACCCGATTCAAACATTTGAATCATCTCGGCATGGATCTGCATCGGGGCTCGCTGCAAACGCCAGCCATTGATGCGCAGGAATACATCAGCAGCTGCAAAAGCGACGCGTTTATTACCATCGATAAAAGGGTGGTTAGTCGCCAGACTTTCCATCAATGCGGCAGTCTCGGCGATGATGTCTTTGTAGTACCCGGTTTGCGGACGATACAGAGCCGCCTCAAGCGCCCCGGGGTCGCGTACGCCAGACGCTCCACCGTAGCGGCGCATTAGCACAGTGTGCATGCCAAGAAGGTCGGCCATGGTCAGGTAATCGTGCGCCACGCTTTACTTTGCCAATTCCCGATAAAGGCTGTCGAACTCGTCGAGGCTGTCAGCAAACGCGGCCATGACGTGGCGGCGAGGAAGTTGCTTTTGGTGCCGGTCGATGTAATCACGCAAAGCCTCGTCGAGCACCGCCTGAAATTGCCGACCTTGGCTTTCGGCAATTTGGCGCAGTGAAGCCAATACCTCAGGGGCAGCCTGCGAGGAGAATTTTTCGCGGACAGGGGTCGTCATGGCCAATCCTTCATGATTCATCTTGATCCATCATGATAGGGCAAGATACCGATTCGCGCCAACTTGCCGCTTGTGGCAAGTTTTCCACGGAGCCGAAAAGCGGTTAGCACCTCACCACGCAATCTCCTCCCCCCGGTAATCCATAAAATGCGCGCCCGCCTTCGGCGCCAGCGCCATCATCGCCTGCATCATGCCGGCCACCGATTCGGCCGGCTCCAGCAACTGCGGCACCCCCGCCTGAAACGGGGCGGACAAACCGGAGCGCACCGTGCCCGGCTGCAGCGCCACGACACGTAGCGCTGGATTGCGCCGCTGAAGTTCGATCGCGGCAGTCTGCAGCATCATGTTCAACGCCGCCTTCGACGCGCGATAGCCATACCATCCGCCCTTGTGGTTGTCTGAAATACTGCCCACTCTCGCCGACAGCTTCGCGTAGATCACGTCCCCGCGACCCAGCAGAGGGGCCAGCGACCGCAGCAGCAGCGCCGGCCCGATCGTGTTGATTGCAAAGGCGCGATGCAAGGCATTCGCCTCGAGGCGCGCCAGCGATTTTTCCGGGCCAATGCCGGCTATCGTCAGCGCGCCAGTCGCATCCACCACGCAATCAAACGGCCCGCGCTCGCGCAACGCTGTACCCAGCCGCTCAATCGATGCCGGATCCTCCAGATCGAAGCCGGGGTCCGTCGCACGCGACACTGCCACCACCGACGCACAGCGCGCATCGTTTTGCAGATGCGCGAGAAACGCGCCACCCAGCGCACCATGCGCGCCAATTACCAGCGCAGAAAAATTGTCAGGGAAATGAACGCTCATCTCAAAAAATTTAGCCGACCTCGATCCAGACACGCGCCAAAGAGCAGCCGATTCAAGGCAAGCACGCCGCCCGTGCCTGCCTTCAGCAAGGCCCGGAGGCTGACGTTATCATTGTTATCACCATCATCCCCCACCCCACCTGCGTGCACATGACAACCACCACCCCACTGATGTCTGCACCGACGCGCTCCCAGCGGCTGCACAGCGGCCTGCCCGCTCTGGACGGAGACAGCGCATGAGCGTCATCCACGCCGTCCGCGCCCATACTTCAGCGCACTGGTCGACCTATGCCCCCGTCATTGGCCTGCTTGCCGTGGGGCTGGGTGCGAGCGGCGTCACTGCGACGCCACTCCTGGCCTTGCTGTCAGCGATCCTGGTCGCGGCCGTGATCGCGGCGGTCCATCATGCGGAAATCATTGCCCACAAAATCGGCGAACCCTTCGGCACCCTGGTGCTGGCGCTCGCCGTCACGGTAATCGAGGTTGCGCTGATCCTGTCATTGATGATGGTGCGCGGCGAAGCGGCGGCCTCACTGCCGCGCGACACCATCTATGCGGCGGTGATGATCATCTGCAATGGCGTCGTCGGTCTCTGCGTGCTGATCGGCGGCCTGCATCATCGCGAGCAGAGCTTCCGCATCGAGGGCACCGGCTCCGGCTTTGCCGCGCTGGCCTCGCTGTCCGTACTGGTGCTCGTGATGCCAAGCCTCACCGTCAGCGCCGGCGTCGGCGCGTACACCAACAGTCAGCTGATCTTTGTCGCCTGTTCATCGATAGCACTGTGGCTGGCATTTGTGTTCATCCAGACCGTCCGCCACCGCGACTACTTCCTGCCTACGCAAGATCCTGCCAACGAGAGCAGCCACGCTGCGCCGCCGTCAGCGCGCGCTACCTGGCTGAGTGTCGGCTTGCTGATGGCGTCGCTGGTAGGCGTGGTCGGCATGGCCAAGCTGCTGTCGCCGGCGATTGAGGCTGCGGTCGTCAATGCCGGTGCGCCGCACACCGTGGTCGGCATCATCATCGCGTTAATCGTGCTGCTGCCGGAAACCTGGGCCGCCGTGCGCGCCGCCCGGGCCGACCGTCTGCAGACCAGCATGAACCTTGCGATCGGCTCCGCACTGGCGAGCATCGGCCTGACCATCCCGGCGGTGGTGGCCATGTCCGTCGTGCTGGAGCTGCCGCTGCAGCTCGGGCTCGAGCCCAAAGACATCGCGCTGGTGACCCTGTCCTTCATCGTCGGCGCGATCACCCTCGGCTCCGGGCGGACCAATGTCATGCAGGGGGCGGTGCATCTCGTTATTTTTGCGGCGTTTTTGTTTCTCAGCCTGGTGCCGTGAGATAGCGGGCGGTCTTTTTCTCGGTGGGGTCATTCCGACTTGGATTCGGACCCATCGTTGATCAACCCCGGACAGGCGCTCGTCGTGACGCAGGCATGGATCCCGGCCTTCGCCGGGATGACGGTTTAAAAGCTATTCCGAATAAAAACCGCCTTGCCAGAACAGGCGTGGCGTTCAAGCTGAGCGCTGCCCTTTCAAAACCGTCCTCTCGACGCAGGCACAGCGATCATGCCGCGAGTGGACATCAAAACCGTCAATCAGGCAAAGGCACAGCAGTCTTACCGCGCGCCGCCCTCAAAACCGTCATTCCGGCGCAGGCCGGAATCCATCGTCGATCAACCCCGGGCAAGCGCCCGTCGCGATGCCGTCATGGATCCCGGCCTTCGCCGGGATGACGGTTTAAAAGCTGTTCCAAATGAAAACTGCCCTCTCGACACAGGCACAGCGATCATGCCGCGAGTCGACCTTCAAAACCGTCATCCCGGCGCAGACACAGCCGTCTTACCGCGCGACGCCCCCAAAACCGTCATTCCGGCGCAGGCCGGAATCCATCGCCGATCAACCCCGGACAAGCGCCCGTCGCGATGCCGCCATAGATCCCGGCCTTCGCCGGGATGACGTTTTAAAAGCTATTCCTAACAAAAACCATCACCCGAACGCACCTCACGCAGTCACCGTCAGATTCCCGCCAGCCACATCAACACTGCCAACGCTCGTCACTCCAACCAATTGCACCACCACGTCATTCGCCCCGACCCCGGCCACGTCGTCTGAAATAAACAGGTAGTAGTTGCCCGTATTGCTGACCCTGAACAGCGCAAACGCCCCCGCCGCCGCCGTCCCGGACGCCACATCGGCCAGCGCATCGCTCAGCGTCGTGCCCGATGACGCAGCAAATGTGGCCACGCCAGTGGACGCATGGATACTCGCCCGGGTACTGGTAGCCAGCCCATCTGAGCCGCCGATGGTCAGGTCGGTGCTGTAATCAATCACATCGCCAACGCCCACCGCGCCCTTCCCGAAGCTCGCGAAGAAGTCGAACCCGGTCGCCTGCCCGGTATCCCCCGCCGCCACGATGAAGGTGTCGCTGCCGGCGCCGCCGGTCAGGCTGTCCGCACCCATGCCACCGGTCAGCGTATCGTTGCCCAGGCCGCCATTCAGCGTGTCATTCCCGTTATTCCCGATCAGCGAGTCAGCGCCGCTACCGCCGGTGAGCTGGTTCGTGCCATGGTTACCGGTGATGGCAATGCCCGTAGCGAGCGCGGCGGCGTTGACGTTGATGGCCAGTGTTCCCGTCGTGATCGCCGAGGCCGCCGTACCCGTGCCGATGACGACGTTCTCGATACCTGTCAGACTCGCCGCCAGTGTCAGTGTGCTGGCCGACGTGGTCGTGAAGCGCAACTCGTCCGTGCCGCTGGCGCCGGTATCGGCGATCACCTCGCCCGTGGCATAGTCACTGGTCAGCGCAATCACATACAGGTCCGACCCCTCGCCACCGTTCTGCGCATCGACGCCGACGCCGCCGATCATCACATCATCCCCCGCATTGCCGAGCAGCGAATCATTGCCGGCATTCCCGGTCAGGGTGTCGTTGCCGCTGCCGCCCGCGAGGCTGTTGATACCGGCGTTGCCGATGATGCCGATGCCGTTAGTCAGCGCCGATGCCTCCACATTGATCAAGGTCGTCGCCGTCGTCACCGCCGCTGCGGCGGTACCGGTGCCGATCGTGATCGTGTCGATACCGACGGGGTTGTCACTGACGGTCAGCGTGCCGGCGACTGTCGATGCATAGCGCAGCTCGTCCGTGCCGACGGAGCCCGTATCGCTGAAGACATCCCCGACAAGATCGGCTGCAGTAACCGCGACATAAATGTCTGATCCTTCACCGCCGTCCAGGCTGTCCGCACCGGCACCGCCCGTAAGCACGTCATTGCCGGCACTCCCGGCCAGACTGTCGTCGCCAACACCACCGAGCAGGCTGTCGTTGCCACTGCCACCCGTGAGCGTGTCGCCGAAGACGGAACCGGTCAGCGTGGTGGCATTGCCGGTGTTGATGACATCGAAGCCGTTGCCGCCCGCCACTGTCACCGCCGCCAGATTCACTGTCAATCCGCTGGTCGTGAGATGCGCGGTGCCCCGGTTCACCGTAGCCAGCGAAGCTGTCCACGCGGCCGTCACCATCGCGTTCACCGTCGAACCGGCGGCTACATTCAGCACATCGGTGGCGCCATTGCCGAGATCGGCCACCGTATCGGTGCCACTGCCGATGGTGAAGGTATCGGCACCGAAGTTGCCGCGCAGCGTGTCGTTGCCGCTGCCCCCGGTCAGGCTGTTCGCTGCGGCATTGCCGACGATACCGATATCCGTGCTCAGTGCGGCCGCATTCACATGAATCGTGGTCGTCGACGTCGTCACTGCGGTGGCCGCCGTGCCGGTGCCGATCGTAATCGTTTCTATACTGCCGAGATTGTCGCTGACGGTCAGCGTGCCGCCGACTGTCGATGCATAGCGCAGTTCGTCGGTGCCGCTCGTGCCCGTGTCGCTGAAGACATCCTCAACCAGGTCGGCCGCAGTCACCGCGACATAAATATCCGAACCTTCGCCGCCATCGATTGCGTCCGCACCCGCGCCACCGGTCAGCACATCATTGCCGGTACTACCGATCAGACTGTCGTTGCCCGTGCCACCCACGAGGCTATCGTTACCACTGCCGCCGGTCAGCGTGTCGCTGAAGGCAGAACCGGTCAGCGTGGTGGCAACGCCGGTGTTGGTGATATCAAAGCCGTTGCCACCCGCCACCGTCACCGCCGCCAGATTCACCGCGAGTCCGCTGGTCGTGAGCATCGCAGTGCCCCGGTTCACCGTGGTCAGCGAGGCCGTCCACGCGGCCGTCACCGTCGCGCTCACCGTCGCACCGGCCGCCACGGTCAGCACATCGATGCCGCCATTGCCCAGATCCGCCACCACGTCGGTGCCGCTGGTAATCGTGAAGGTATCGACACCGAGTCCGCCGATCAGGCTGTCGTCCCCCAGGCCACCGGCCAGCGAGTCATTGCCCGCGTTGCCAGTCAGCGTGTCATCCCCGCTGCCGCCGGTCAGGCTGTTCGCACCGCCATTCCCAACGATACCGATAGCGGTCGTCAGCGCCGCCGCATTCACCGCGATGGTCGCCGTGCCCGTCGTCACAGGCGCCCCCACCGTGCCTGTGCCAATCACAACCGTCTCGATGCCGTTCACATTCGCAGACAACGTCAGCGCACCCGAGCTGGTCGTCGTGATGCGCAGTTCATCGCTGCCGCTGTCGCCGGCATCATCGATCACCTCGCCCACTGCGTAGTCCGTCATCGAAGCGATCACATACAGATCCGAACCCGCGCCGCCAGCCAGCGTGTCCGCACCGGCCGCGCCGTTCAGGGTGTCGTTACCGCCCTCTCCGCTGATCCGGTTTGCACTGCCGGATCCGGTCAGCGTGTCATTGAAGGCACTGCCCGTCACATGCTCGATCAGGCCCAGCGTGTCCAGCCCGGCACCGACCGTATTCTGCGAGCTGCTGGACCCCAGGTTCACCGTGACACCCGCCACCGCCTCCGCATACGACACCGTATCGTTACCGGCGCCGCCGTTGAGCAGGTCATTGCCGGCCCCGCCGGTCAGCGTGTCGTCGCCGTCACCGCCCTGCACAATGTCATCACCCGCACCGCCATCGAGCTGGTCGGGGCCGCCAACGCCATTCAGCGTATCGTTTCCGGCCAGACCCATCACCCAATCGTCAATCGCCGTGCCGCTCCACACATCGTTACCTGCCGTCAGGGTCGTCGCATCGTCATTGATGATGGTCGCCTCGATCTCGCTCACGTCCAGCAGCACCCCTGCCGACGGATTCTGCAGCGTCACCTTGAAGGTTTCATCGATTTCTGACAGCGTATCGCCGGCCAGCGTGACCGTGATCGTCTTACTCGTGTCGCCGATGCCAAAGCTCAGGGTGCCGGCCGACGGCGCAACGCCGCCCGCAAAATCATCCGCGCTGGCGAAGCCCGCGCCACTGCCGAGCACAATGCTGTAATCGAGCGTCTGCGCCTCCGACGGCGCCCGGTCCAATGTCACCGTGAAACTCAGTTCGCGCGTGCCGCTATCGCCTTCGTCTACCGAGGCCGATGCACTGCTGATCGAGGCAATCGCCGGCGCGGCAATAGTGACATCGGCAAATCTCAGCTGTTCTATGCCGCTGAGCGAGTCGGCACCTTCAGTCGCAGAAGTCACCACCAGCGCGCCCGCGGCATAGCTGAGGCTGTAATCGCCACGGTTGCCACTGAACACGGCCGTATCTGTGCCCGCGCCACCGCGCAATACGTCATTGCCGTCTCCGCCGGTCAGCGTGTCGTTATCTCCGCCGCCTTCCAGCGTGTCATTGCCCGCGCCACCCACCAGCTGGTCATTGCCTGCGCTGCCGCGCAGGCCATCGCCACCGCCCAGGCCGTCGATCGTGTCATTGCCGCCGCCGCCATCGATCCGGTCCACTGCGGCCGTGCCCGACGCCGAATCGTCGTCGGCGCTCAGCACCTCGTAAGAGAGCTCCTCGGCCGACACCGTCGCATCGGCAAACTGGAAAGTCTCCACGCCCGACACCTTGTCCGTGCCGTCGGTACCGGTCACCTCGAACTCGCCGCTCTCCTTGTCAAACTCGACACTGGTCGCGGCCAGAGTGCCGGTGAAGACTACGGTATCGAGGCCCTCGCCACCGACGAGCGCATCGTTGCCCGCGCCGCCTGACAAGGTATCGTTACCAGCACCGCCGTCGATGCTGTTCTCCAGCAGGTCGCCGCTCAGCGTGTCGTGGAAGGATGAGCCGGTCAGGTTCTCCAGCGCGCTCAGTGTGTCGATGCCGGCGCCAAGCGTGTTCTGCGCAGTCGTCAGCGCCAGATTCACCGTCACGGCGGCAGCAGCAGATGCATATGAAACCGTGTCGTGGTCGTCACCGCCCGCCAGCGTATCGTTGCCGGCCCCGCCGTCCAGCGTGTCATTACCCGCATTGCCGGTCAGGAGATTGGCTACCGCATTCCCGGTCAGCGCATTGCCCAGCGCGTTACCGGTGGCATTCACGATACTGCTGCCCGTCAGCGTCAGGTGTTCCACGGCAGCGGCCGCCACGGTGTTCAGCGTAAAGCTCACCGACGCACGCACCGCGTCCACGCCACTGCTGCCGGCCACGCTCTCATCCACCACGTCCGCCACGGCATCAACGAGGTACACATCGTCACCCGCGCCACCGCGCAGGGTGTCATTACCCGCGCCTCCCGTGAGCGTGTCATCGCCGCTGCCGCTGGCCAGCAGATTCGCTGCGGCATTGCCGACCATCGCGATGTCCGCACTCAGTGCCGACGCATCCACGCTGATCGTGGTCGTTCCGCTCGTTACTGCCGCCGTGGTCGTGCCAGTGCCGATCACGATCTTCTCGATGCCGGTCACACTGGCAGACAGCGTCAGCGCACCCGAGCTGGTCGCAGTGATGCGCAATTCATCGGTGCCGCTGTCGCCGGCATCATCAATCACCTCGCCCGCGACATAGTCCGCGATCGAGGCGATCACATACAGATCCGAACCCGCGCCGCCAGCCAGGGTGTCCGCACCAGCTGCGCCGTTCAGGGTGTCGTTACCATTCCCGCCCGCAATCTGGTTTGCATTGACTGTGCCGGTCAGCGTGTCGTTGAAGGCACTGCCCGTCACATGCTCGATCAGGCTGAGTGTGTCGGTACCCGCGCCCGCCGTGTTCTGCGAGCTGGTGGAACCGAGGTTCACCGCAACGCCGGCCGCCGCCTGCGCGTACGACACCGTATCGTTGCCGGCACCGCCGTTGAGCTGGTCGTCCCCGGCGCCGCCGATCAGCGTGTCGTCGCCATCGCCGCCCTGCACACTGTCATTGCCCGCGCCACCCTCCAGTACATTGGCAACGCTATTGCCGACGATCGTGTCGCTGCCCGATCCGCCGGTCGCATTCTCAATGACGACATGCTTCGCAATCGTGTAGCCGCCGACGATACCCGCGGCGTACGACACATAGCCGCCGGCGTTGGCGCCGGTGAGCGTGGCCGCATTCAGGTTGATCGTGCAGGCCAGCGCCGAGCCTGCATGGGTGATCAGGTCGGTGCCGCCGGTATCCCACAGACACGACCAGAACGTTCCGGCCGCATTGGTCGCGGGGAGCGTGTAAATGTTATTACCTGACGCATGGGTCGTATTGGCGCCGTAAATCGCCTGAATGGCCGCGATATCCAGTGCCATCGCGGTGCCCTGCCAGCCGTAACCCAAATTCGAATGGCCGGGATACTGGCTACCCCAGCCATCGTTGTAACTCATCGTGGTGAAAATACCCTGGTTCAGGTTGAAATCACCGTAGTCATTGAAGGGGCTCGTCACGCCGGGGAAAACATTGCCATCGCCCGCGCCGCCGCCATCGTGCGGATGAGCCAGGCCCAGCAGATGGCCGAGCTCATGAATCACGGTGATATACCCATACCCCCCAACCGCCAGCCCGCTCGCCGACCACGATGCATCCTGCCCGTTAAACACCGTATACAGCGGCTCGCCCTGCGAATACGCCGGCACTTCACTCCAGCCGAGCGCCCCCTCGGCAGCCAACGCAGTGCCTTGCCAGAACCAGACATCCGCCGCCTCCGGCGCTGCCTCCACAAAATCAATCGCAGCAACCGATTCCCACGCGCCCAGAGCGCTGGCCAGTGCAGTCAAGCCCTCGTACGACCAGGACATGGACGGACCACTCAAAACTTCATAAGGGTCAGCGCCCATCACCGCAGAGAAAGAAATCGTCACCGGCCCGCCGCTGGTGGGCAAACCGGGCGTATCGGCCCACGCACCACCCCATACCAGCCCGTCAAGCCAGGGGTTCGCGCCATTGGTAGGTGTGCCGTCGACATACACCTCCGTCGCGGTGCCGTGGACATAAGCAAGCGGATTGACGGTGTCAGCCGGTTCAGTCGCAGGAGCCGCGGTGGCGTCGGTATTGTATTGAATAGGGGTCAGGCTGGCAGTCATGCCCGTCGCCTTCCAGGCGTCCATCAGCATGAACGTGGCCATGCTGTAAGGATCGATGGCCGTGCCGCCTGTTTTCCAGAGGTAGGAAATCTCTCCCGGACTCACCGGCTCGCGGTTGCGGGAGAAGTCACAAGCAGGGTCAGTGATACCGCGGTAGCCGATGGAGGTGAGGATGCTCGGGAAACTGAAAGGCATGAGAAGACCGGAGGTTGGCTACTCTTGGTTTGCAGACTCCGTCATTAGAACTCAAAACCATTCTCAGGAAAATAAGTGAATCGTCTGTTATGAAACTTATATTTCTCGGCCACCCGTACAGAGCTTCTGGGGATGGCGCCGCCTCATGCGATCAATCGTTTGCGCCCGTAACAACCCACCGCCGGCCAATATCAGGCGCAAGCGAGGCTCAGCGCCCCCACGGCCACCGCTGCTCCCACGCCCACGCATGGGCGACGATAGTGTCCAGATCGCCGTAGCGAGGCTCCCAGCGCAGCACCGTTCGCGCCTTGCGCGCATCCGCCACCAGTCGTGCCGGATCCCCCGCGCGGCGCGGCGCGTCCAGCACGGGTATCTCACGCCCCGTTACTCTCCGGGCGGTCTCAATCACCTGCTGCACCGAAAAGCCGCCCCCGTTCCCCAGGTTGAACGCCGCGCTATCGCCGCCCTGCTGCAGATAATCCAGCGCAAGGCTGTGCGCGTCCACCAGGTCGGCTACATGAACGTAATCCCGGATACAGGTGCCATCCGGCGTGTCGTAATCACGCCCGAATACCGTGATCGCTGGCCGGCGACCCGAAGCGGCCTGCAGGACCAGCGGAATGAGATGGGTTTCCGGCTCATGCCGTTCACCCACCCGCCCGGCCGGATCCGCCCCGGCGGCATTGAAATACCGCAGGCACACCGACTTCAGTCCGTAGGCATGCTCAAAATCCCCCAGCACCTGCTCCACCATCCACTTCGAGCGACCATAAGGATTAATCGGCGCCTTTGGATGTTCTTCATCAATCGGCACACGAAGCGGATCGCCATACACCGCCGCAGTCGACGAGAAAATGAAATGCCGCACCTGCGCCCGCACCATCACCTGCAACAGCGTCAGCGTGGCGGACAGGTTGTTGGCATAGTATTTCGCCGGATCGGACACCGATTCACCCACCTGGATGAACGAGGCAAAATGCAGCACCGCATCAAACCGGTGCCCGGCAAACAGGCGGGCCAGTGCCGCTTCGTCATTGATGTCCAGTTCGGACACCACCGGCGCCGCGGACACACCCCACGCATTCCGGAAGCCCGTGGAAAAATTGTCCGCAACCATGACCTGATGTCCCGCATCAAGAAGATGCAGCACCATATGCGAGCCGATATACCCGGCGCCGCCCACCACCAGCAGATTCATACGCGCACTGTTCCAAAATAAATACCGCTATCTTACGCGCTGATCAGCAGATTTCCTGCTTCGAGAGAAACGCTGTTCATCACGGTAACGCCGGGATGACGGTTTTGAGGAAGGCAGGCTTCTCACACGTCGTCCCAGCGCAGGCTGGGACCCATGGCCGCATCACCACGAACGACTGCCCGGGGTTGATCGACGATGGATCCCGGCCTTCGCCGGGATGACGGATTTGAGGGAAGCAGGCTTTTCACACGTCGTCCCAGCGCCGGCTGGGACCCATGGTCGTGTCGCACGGGACGCCTGTTCGCGGTTGATCGACGATGGATCCCGGCCTGCGCCGGGATGACGGTTTTGAGGGAGGCAGGCTTTTCACATGTCGTCCCAGCGCAGGCTGGGACCCATGGTCATGTCGCACGGGACGCTTGCCCGGGGTTGATCGCCGCTGAATCCCGGCCTGCGCCGAGGTCTACATCTGCTCAGCCGCGCAAGCCGCTTCGGCATCCAGATAAGCGCGCCCCTGGTCTTCCAGTGTCATCAGCAGCATCGACAACTCACCAACAATCACCTGCCGCCACGCGTCTTGCAGTTGAAACACCTTCGGATAATGGTCCGCAAGCCAGTCCAGCAGAAGCGCCAGCGCCCCTGTCCGGCTGCCCACTATTGCCTCGATTTTCGCCAGCACAGGCTTCAGGAGCACAAAGTCCGGCTCCTGCTCAACCAGCTCGATCAACTTAGCAAACCTGACCGGTTCGGCGCCCCGGCCAATAATCAACAGCATCGTCGCCAGATACTGCAAGGGATTGTCGTGGCGCTCGATATGCGCGAGGGCTTGCCCGAAGCTTGCGTAGCTGATGATCTCCGCGGCGGCGTCCTCAGGAATGCATTGCATACGCTTGATCTCACCGGTATTAATCCGCGCTGCCGAGAATGCCGCAGGCAGGTCATCCGCCACATCCACCTGCCGGCGGCAGAAACTCGGCACTTCGGGGCTTGCATGCATGTCGTACAGCGTTGCGCTGCCTCCCCAGCCGGCCGCGAGCATGTTGCCCGTGTGCTGGAGTACCGGCATGCCCGCAGCCTTGTCCGCTTCGGCGCGTTCATGCACCAGAAAGAAACGCGTCTCGTCGGTCAGCAACTGATATCGCAACGCGACCTCGCGGCGACTACCGGCGTCGGTCATATCCAGCAGCCGCTGCGCCGCGCCGATGCGTGCGATGTCGCCACTGGCTTCCCACTGCAACTCGCCGGGGAAGACCGTCTGCTGCTCGCCGCTATGCCGATCGGTCACCAGAATGCGCGGCGCCCGCAGCGGACGCCGCTCCAGCGAGCACCACAGCGATATCGTGTCACCCGGTGCCGCGCGATAGCGGCTGCGGACCAGGGGAACCGCCTCGCCGTCGATATCAGCGCTGATATCCCAGTCACGCATCGACCGCATCTTCGCCAGCAGCCGCGTGGCCGCAGCGCTCATGTCTTCACCCGGCGAGGCGAACTCGGCGGCGCCGCCCGTGACCTCGGCTAGTTCGCGCACCAGGCTTTCTGCCGGTGAACTGCCCACGCCAATCACAAACACCTGATGCCCCGACTGCCGCGCCGTGGTTACCACCGCATCGATATCCCAGACTTCGCCATCGGTAATCAGCAAGATACTGACGGCTTCGTCCGCACCACCCTCGTTCCCCGGAATGCCAATGACCTGCGTCAGCGCCTGCTGCAGCTCGGTACCGCCGAGGTCTGCAGCGGTATGGCTGAGTGCCGCTTGCAGCCGCGCCAGCGTGTCCAGGTTCGCGGGGCGAAGCCGGTTGATCAGATGCACCGCATGCGAACCAAAGCGGCTGTACGACACCGCATCCGCCGGCGTCAGCTGCGCAATCGCCGCTGCGAGCGCCGCCTTTGCAAGCAGCATGCTGTCACCGGCCATCGATCCCGAGCAGTCGATCAATATCTTCAGGCGAAGGGCCGCCTGATGCGCCGGCGCCGGCAGCTGCGGTACCACACTGCACAGCAAGGTAGCCGCCGTGCCCTCGCCCGGATCCGGGCTGGCCACGGCGCTGCAGAGATCGTCGGTATCTATCGTGAGAATGAAGTCCCGGTCCAGCATGGCCTTCTGCGCCAGCTGCACCGAGATGCCGTGTTCCGTGATTTGCTGGCTCACCCGGTGGCTGGGGCAGGCAATACGCCCACGGGCCAGCGGGCCCTGCACATCGAGGGTCAGGCTAAAGCGGTATTCCGCCAGCGGGTCGACCGCGCCGAGCGCATGCGCGATCAGCCCCCGCAAGCCCGGATCGCGGCCAAAGCGCGGCGCGATCGTGGTGGGCACCACAATGCGTGTGCGGCCGCCTTCCGGCGCCAGCAGCTGGCCATAATCGATCTCGATCACCGCCTCGTCACCGGGTTTCAGGTTGCCCAGCCGTGCCGAATACAGGTTCTTGCCCTCGCTGACCAGCATCACCGGCAGGTCGCCGTTTTCAATGGCCTGCTCATAGCGCGTTTCGGCGTCAGACTTTTCAAGCACGGTACCCGTGAGCATCCGGCCATTCAGCTCCACCCGCATCCCGAGCAGCGTCGTGCCCCAGGCCAGCGGAAACCCATAGACCGTCTCCAGCTCCCGGCCTGAGGTATTGCGATACACCTGGCGCAGCGTCATGCGCAGCAGCAGGCCATCGACGCGCCCCTGCGCATGCACAGACTGAAGAGCCACCCTGTCCCGGCCGAAGTTAGCCGTCAGGCCGATCACATGTTCGCTATGTTTCATGGTTGAGTTTTTCCCATTCAGTCATGACGGCACGGACAAAGCCGCGCAGGCGTTCCGGCGACAGGCCGGCTTCTTCAGGATCGATTTGCAGCTCGACACCGGGGGCAATAAACAAATGGCTGCGCACCCGCACACTGCCCGGCTGACGCTGCGGCAAAGACACCGGCAGCGGCTCGCCCGACAGCACATCGCGGATACGCTCCAGCGAAACACCGGCCGCCGCCAGCTGCTTCACCTTCAGCAGCTGCTCAAGATGGCCCTGCGTGTAATGCGCGGCCCGGGTTTCACCGATCGGCCGATCCACCAGGCCAAGCTGGATGTAATAGCGCACCGTGCGCTTGGGCACATCGGCCAGCAGAGCGATTTGGTCTAGGGAATATATTATGACACCCGTATTAAAACAGTTTAGGTGTCTCAATATAGGCAAGCGGAAGCGTACCGTCAAGGGCACATGCAACGCTGATTGCTCGGATGCCGGGGGCTAGAACGAGGTGCTGGTGCAGCCCCTACCCTGCCGGGCCAGCCTTCTTTGAACGGCGCCTCGGCACTTAGTGGTATTCAGTGAAAGCAAGTCGCTGGATCCCGGCCTTCGCCGGGATGACGGTTTTGGGTGGGGGAGGCTTTTCACACGTCGTCCCAGCGCAGGCTGGGACCCATGGTCATGTCGCAGGGGACGCCTGTCCGGGGTTGATCGACGCTGGATCCCGGCCTTCGCCGGGATGACAGTTTTTGGGGATGGCGCGGGATAAGACTGCTGTGCGTTCGCCGGGATGACGGTTTTGCGTGGGGCAGGCTTTTCACACGTCGTCCCAGCGCAGGCTGGGACCCATGGTCATGTCGCACGGGACGCCTGTCCGGGGTTGATCAACGATGGATCCCGGCCTGCTCCGGGATGACGGTTTTGAGGGATGGCGCTCAGCGCGACCGCCCTGCCTGCTCTGGCAAGACGGCTTTCATTCGGAATAGCTTTTAAAACGTCGTCCCAGCGCAGGCCGGGATCCATGGCTGCATCGCGACGAGCGATTGCCCGGGGTTGATCGACGGTGGATTCCAGCCTGCGCCGGAATGACGGTTTTGGGGGCGGCGCGTTGTAAGACTGCTGTGCCTACGCCGGTGACGGTTTTGAGGAAGGCAGGCTTTTCACACGTCATCCCAGCCCAGACGTGCAGAAAGAAGAATGATCTAACCGCGAATATTGACCCGGTCCCCGCCATCACGCTTGGCAAAGTACATCATGGAGTCAGCTATCTGTATTAAGTCATGGGGAGATTTATCGGCGCCATGAAAGAGCACGCCACCAATACTGGCACTTATCGTACAAATAATCTCAGGCAATGCCTTGCCGTGACCTATCAGGCGAATACGAAAGGCTGCGGCGAGCGAGCGTCGTACTTTCTCGGCGAGTGTGTTCGCGTTGGATAAGGCAGTTTGAGCACTGACGGACAACGCGGGCACCAGGACAGCAAACTCATCACCGCCAAAACGGGCCACTGTGTCACTCTCCCTCACACATGCACGCAGCCTTGTTGCCACCTCGACGAGTAAGGCGTCACCTGCGGTATGGCCATAAGTGTCATTGATGATCTTGAATTTATCCAGATCCAGAAAAAGAACCGCACAATAAGCGCCGGTTCGCTTACTCGACGCTTTTGCCAGCAAAAGGTGCTCTTCGAAAAGCTGTCGGTTCGGCAAGCCTGTCAATACATCGTGCAGCGAACGATGTGTCGCCTCTCCCAGCGCTGCAGCTTGTTGACTTATGTTCTTGGCTTGTAATGACCCGGCCTGCCGCAAAAAGCGGATGTGCTCCTGCATTCGCTTGATCGATTCCGAATAGCGCCTGACCTTGGCCTCGAGCACGGCAATCGTTGCCGAGGTCTTTTGCGAGCGATATCGCAGAGTCTCGTAACTCGGGTAGCCAAAAAAGAGCTTCTTCTTTTCTTCTGAAAGTCGCTGCGCGAAAAGATCGAGTTTTTCGTTGAGCTGCCGAGCCAAGACAGCCATGTCAGCAGCACTGGCAGACTCAAACGGGTTGTCAGAAGCGGATGTCAAATGATCACCACGGTCAACCGCGCTGTTTTTGGATTGAAACCCATCATGGGCTATCCCTTTTAATAGAACAAGGTTTTTTTCTTGAAACCAGATTTCTGGTGCTTCTTCCTGTATTGTCGGCACAGGAAAGACCAACACCGAGAAAGATCATGGATTTCAGCCTTAAAGAGGTCTTTGCAAAACTCGGCAAACTCGAGACTGACTTTGCCGAGCTAAAGGAAACGTATCAGGGAATGAATGAAAGCTACGTTCAGGCCCTGTCCTCGCTACACGAGCTGACCATGCAGTCCTCGGAGGCTGCCAAGCGGGCTGCCAGTTCGGCGGAAAACTCTAAACGTGCTGCGCTCAATGCCTCCATGGCCGCGCAAAAAGCGGCATCGAAGTCGATTATTTCGATTTGCGAGATTGCGGCAGAAGCAGCGTCTGCCGCCGCTTTAGCTGCCATTGAATCCGCTGCTGCCGCTGCGGCAGCCGCAGCAGCGGCAGCCGCCGCCGTAGCACAGCAGGCTGAGCAAAGTTTGCTGAATGCTTCTTCAGAAGCTGCCAGGGCGTCGAAAATGGCCGCCCAATCCGCCGCAGAGGCCGTCAGCATGTCTAACCTGGCAGCTGAGGCGGTACGCTCATTTAAGCACCCGAAAAGCAGCGAAACGTAGCGGCCGCTAGCCAGCCTTGCGGGGGTTTCTGGATGAGTGCTTTGCGGCAGGCGCCGAGCCGGCCGGCTTGACGCTGCCGTCGCCCAGAGACTCCACCCACCGCAACTGCGCAGGCAGACACACGGTCTGCAAATCAAACTGCGCGACCGCAAATTCCCGCGCGCGGCGCCCCAGCTGCTCGCGCCGCTGAGGGTTCGCCAGCAAACCGGCAACGGACAAGGCCAGCGCCTCGGGGTCAAAGAAATCCACCAGCACGCCGGTATCGTCGTGCCGGATGGCCTCACGCACCGGCGCCGTATCACTCGCCACGATGGCGCAGCCCGCACTCATGGCTTCCAGCAGGCTCCACGACAGCACGAACGGATACGTCAGATAGACATGCACCGTCGACAGCTGCAACAGCCCGATAAATTGTTCATACGGCAGATTGCCAAGGAAGTGCACACGCTGCCAGTCGGCATCCGTTATCTGCGGACGAACCTCGCCGGCAAAGATTTCCTTCCAGGTCTTGCCCTCCGGCGCACGCGCCCCATAGCTGACGCCGTTACCGCCCACAATCAGCACATGCGCGTTCGGCCTTTCCTTCAACAGGCGCGGCAGCGCGCGCATGAATACGTGATACCCGCGGTAAGGCTCAAGATTACGGTTCACAAAGGTCACCACCTCATTCGCGCGGGTCAGCACCAGCCCGCTGTCCGACTGCAGCCGCACATCCGGCTTGGGCGCGATGGCCGCGGTGTCAATGCCATCGTGGATCACCGAAATCTTTTCCCGGAAAGACGGCGGAAACACACTCGCCTGCCAAGTGGTAGGCGCAATGCCGGCATCGGCCACCGCAAAGTGCAGCTGGTGATTCAGGTTTTTCAGGCGCAGCCGCAGCGGCGTGCCTTCATCAAGGTCCGGAAACTCCGGGTCGAACCCGACATCCGCTCCTACGGGCTGATAAAAAAATTCGCAGTAAATCGCCAGCCTGGCCCGCGGCCACACATCTTTGATGAACAGGCTCTCCCCCCAGCCGGGATGCGCAATGATCAGCTCCGGTTCATAGCCCTCTTTTTTCAGGCGCAGCGCCGCACGAAAACAGGCTTCGGCGCGAATCGTCTTGGTTTCAAAATCCGACACCCACGGATGAACCCCCGGCGTCGAGCCGCGTGCCGCGCCATACGTCGACAGCTGCACACCCCGCCAGACCGGTGTATCGATCTTGCGCATCGTGAGCGTACGAACCTCATGGCCACGCTCAGCCAGCGCCGGCGCGAGGGATTTGAACTGGCCGGGGAAGTTTTGGTGGATGAAAAGTATCTTCATGCAGGTAGCGGTCCAACGACGATTCATAAATAGCCGGCACAGCCCAATGCCAGTCAGTTAAGGCAAGCCGCTGGATCCCGGCCTGCGCCGGGATGACGTTTTTAGGCAAATAGCCCTTGAGTCGTCGTCCCGGCGCAGGCCGGGACCCAGTGTCTTTTGATGCGCTCGTAAAAATTTTCCGCTTAACTGACCCGCATGACGGCACAGCCGGCAAAGGCATGGTTCCAGACTTTAGTGCCATCCACCCTATCACCGATACCGCCAGAGATTCTTCAGCGGCTCATGCATTTCACCTCACCGCACCACGGGATCGCAACTCAACCCCTCAGGATTTTTCCATTTTCACCATCGCATTCAGAGGCATATCGCGCGGCCGCTCTCAGAAATCGACACCCAAGACAATCACTCCGAAACAAGAGTAAAAACTGCCCGCAGCAAGCTAGGCAAAGCCCTCTTGGGTATAGAAAATGAAACATTATTTCACGGAAATTACCCGGCTTTTGCGACGGCCACGGTTTTTTTCACACGCGCCACGTATTTAAACAGAGAAAAAACAGCAAATGATCCTGGTCACCGGTGGTGCCGGCTTTATTGGTTCAAATTTTGTACTGGCTTGGCTATCCGACAGCGATGAACCTGTCATCAACCTCGACAAGCTCACCTACGCCGGCAACCCCGATAACCTGGCGCCGCTGCGAGACGATCCGCGCCATGTATTCATCCGCGGTGACATTGGCGACCGCGGGCTGGTAAGCAGGCTGTTGCAGCAGCACAGGCCGCGCGCCGTCGTGCATTTTGCTGCCGAGAGCCATGTCGACCGCTCCATCCACGGGCCGGCTGACTTCATCCGCACCAACATCGACGGCACCTTCAGCCTGCTGGAGGCATCGCGCGACTACCTGGGCAGGCTCAGCGCGGCAGATCGCGCGGCTTTCCGTTTCCTGCATGTGTCTACTGACGAGGTGTACGGCACGCTGGGGCCGAACGATCCGCCTTTTTCGGAAAGCACCGCGTTCGCGCCGAACAGCCCCTATGCGGCATCGAAGGCTGCCTCCGACCATCTGGTGCGCGCGTGGCATCACACCTATGGCCTGCCTGTCCTCACAGGCAACTGCTCGAACAACTACGGACCGCTGCAGTTTCCCGAGAAGCTGATACCGCTGATGATCGCGAACGCGCTCGCCGGCAAGCCGCTGCCGGTTTATGGCGACGGCCGGCAGGTGCGCGACTGGCTGTACATCGGCGACCATTGCGCGGCACTGTGCCGCGTGCTGGAAGCCGGCACACCCGGTGAAACCTACAACATCGGCGGCTGGAATGAGAAAGCTAATATCGACGTCGTCTTTACACTGTGCGCGCTGCTCGAAGAGCTGCACCCTGCCGCCCGCCCCTACCGGGAGCTGATCACCTATGTAGCGGACCGCCCCGGCCACGACCGTCGCTATGCGATCGATGCACGCAAGATCGAGCGCGAACTCGGCTGGCGCCCTGCCGAGACCTTCGAGACCGGGCTGCGCAAGACCGTGCAGTGGTACCTCAACCACCCAGACTGGGTGGCCAAAGTACAGTCCGGCGCCTACCGTCAGTGGGTGGAAACCAATTACGCGCAGCGCGCCGGGAGCCTGCAATGAAGCGGCGCGGCATCATCCTCGCCGGTGGCTCCGGCACACGGCTGTATCCGGTCACGATGGCGGTATCGAAGCAGCTGCTGCCGGTGTATGACAAGCCGATGATCTACTACCCGCTGACCACGCTGATGCTGGCCGGCATACGCGAGATCCTGCTGATCTCGACACCGCAAGACACACCGCGCTTCGAGCAACTGCTCGGCAATGGCCACCAGTGGGGCATTGATATCCAATACGCGGTACAGCCGTCCCCGGACGGCCTCGCACAGGCCTTTCTGATCGGGCGCGAGTTTGTAGACGGCCACCCGTCAGCATTAATCCTCGGCGACAACCTGTATTTCGGCCACGAACTCGATGCGAAGCTAAACGCCGCCAACCGGCGCGAACAGGGAGCCACCGTGTTCGCGTACCACGTGAACGACCCCGAGCGGTATGGCATCGTCGGTTTCGACGAACACCGCCGCGCCAACAGCATTGAAGAAAAGCCCGCGCACCCGAAATCAAACTATGCGGTAACGGGCCTGTACTTCTATGACAAACAGGTGTGCGACATCGCCGCCTCCATCAAGCCATCAGCGCGCGGCGAACTCGAGATCACCGATGTCAACCGCGTTTATCTGGAACAGCAGCAGCTGCAGGTGGAAGTGATGGGGCGCGGCATGGCCTGGCTGGATACCGGCACCTATGAATCGCTGCTCGATGCCGGCCAGTTCATCGCAACGCTGGAGAAGCGGCAGGGACTGAAAGTCGCCTGCCCGGAAGAAGTCGCGTTCCGCAAACAGTACATCGACGCAGCGCAGCTGGAACGGCTGGCCGAGCCCATGAAGAAAAACACCTACGGCCAGTATCTGCTGCGCCTGCTGAACGAGACCGTATTCTGACCATGAAAGTCCTGCCCACCGCCATCCCCGATGTGCTGATCATTGAGCCGACCGTGTACGGCGATGAACGAGGCTTCTTCTTCGAAAGCTTTAACCAGCGACGCTTCACGGAATTAGCCGGAGTCAACCTGCCCTTCGTGCAGGACAACCATTCGCGCTCTGCAAAGAATGTCCTGCGTGGGCTGCACTATCAGATCAAGCAACCGCAGGGGAAGCTGGTGCGGGTGTTGAGCGGTGAAGTGTTTGACGTATGCGTAGACCTGCGTCGGACCTCGCCCACGTTTGGAAAAGCGGTCTGGGTGACCTTGTCAGCAGAGAACTTCAGGCAGCTGTGGGTGCCGCCGGGGTTTGCGCATGGATTTCTGGTTACCAGCGAGTCAGCAGAGCTTGCTTATAAGACCACGGACTATTACGCGCCGGAGTATGAGAGGTCGCTGCTGTGGAGCGATCCGCAGATAGCAATTCGGTGGCCGCTTGAGGCTGAACCACTTTTATCGGCAAAAGATCGAAAAGGTGCATTATTCTCGACTGCCGAGGAATATTGTTAAATAAAGTGTAGATGTACAATTGACACTCTCCAGAAATTTTCAAAAAAGATAACTAAGGTTTAAATTAAACCAAAGCCGAACCTTACGATTTACGGGTAGACCGCCGTGAAATAATCTATCCTTCAACCAGCACACCCACAAAATACAATAGTCCTACTATGAAAATCAATAAACGGTCATCGAAATTCCAGTGATTTCCTAACGGACCTCAAGATATACCTAGTTTCTTTAAATTCTGGCTTTGATTGCTCGCTATCCCACTGCCCATATTCTTTCGACTCCACCAAAAACCCAGATCTAAAAAATAACATCTCCCAACTTTCCTCTGGAAGGCAGTTAAAATGAGAATAAAACCATACCCAGCATTTAAGATATGGTGGAAGTATTACAATGCATCTCCCCCCTTCAACAAGCGCCTTATTAATTTGCCATAAAACAAAAAGCGGATTAAGGGAATGCTCAAGCGTATGTCTACAAGTTATTGTAGTATAAGTTTTCTCACCAATTACATCTAGAATATTATGGATGTCGCTGACAAAAACATTACCACACTCAGCCTTATTTAAATCTTTGACTGGAAATGCATCCAAAATACTAACTTTTAAACCTTTAATTTTCCAAGCAAGCTTTACAAACTCAACAGTCCCACCTATATCTATTATCGACTCACCTTCTACGTGAGATAACATCCATTCAATTGATCTCTGCTTTCCCAAGCTCCAGCCATAGTCATGAAACTCAAGTTTATTTGAAAATTCCTCTTCAAAACGTTTTTGGGACGAATTTTTACATAGAGTGCTTGGTATGAGTTGCATCGAATCGATACTAGAACGCAACTCACCCAAAGTTTCTTCCAAACTTCTCACCAAATTCTCCACCGATTTCATATTATTAAATTCCTCTTGTATTTAATTCCATCGCAAATCATAATCAAGCACTAAAATTAAAAAATGCAACCCACGGCGCCAAGCCAAGCAACGCTTTAAAGTAAAATTTTCCAAATAAATTCTGTCAGTATAATTTAATAAAAGCAACAGCTAGCGTACAGTGCATTAAAACTTAGCCTCTCGTCCTACCCTGAGCAGTTGGAAAGTGAACGAAAATTATCTTTTATTTATTATTTTCCACAAATGAACGAAATGCATATTCATGCCTTCAATAAACCCACCAAACCGAATTCAGAGTTGAAATCACTACTACGACCAGAATTCGAAAATATCATCAAAGTTGGAAATTTCACTTATGGTGAACCACCTAACATACGATACTGGGGTGAAGACTATAAGCTGGAAATCGGAAATTTTTGCTCCTTGGCAGATAATATCAATATTTTTTTAGGTGGAAACCATCAAACAAGGTCAATTACAACATCGCCTTTGCAAATTTTTTTTGGGAAATTCGAGCAAGGAAAAATTTCACCATCAAAGCATAAAAAGAAAAGAAGCTTGAAAATTGGCAATGATGTATGGCTCGGATCGGGATGTACAATCATGAGCGGGATAGAAATAGGTGATGGAGCTGTCGTCGGCGCGAGAGCTGTAATTGCTTCAAATGTCCCGCCGTATGCCTTTGTGATTGGCAACCCAGGACGTGTTGTTAAATACAGATTTGAACCAGATATTATTCAAAGGCTTCTTAAATTACAATGGTGGGAGTGGCCACCAGAAATCATATCAAAACATTTAACAGAACTCACTAGCGAACCCACACATGATTTAATTGATAAATTATTTTTTAACTTAAAATAATATAATTTATATTATTTAGATCGTTCTGAATAAATCAATATTTTGAGCGGGGCTGCTGGCGAGCCGGCATAAAGGAATGGCGTATTAAGGATCAGCATCTGGGTAATCCTTACGGCCAACAGAGGCGATCAGAAGTTGAATTTTCTCGCTCAGGGAGAGTTCTGCACAGAGAGATCAAAGTTTTCGTATGGCCAAACCATTACGGCGCTCAAGCGCGTTGAAGAGAGGCTGTGGGTGCTGGCGGCAATTAAAATATCCTACCAATTTTATCCAGTTTTCTTGTGAGCGAAAAAATTAATATGTAAATTCATGGAGGTATATAAAGTTGTATGAATTTTTGGATCATGTTATACGAGATTTTTTCATATTAACATGCCAGCGGTATGCATCTGCACACATGCTGTTAATATCATGGACAGCAACCCAGTCCAGCAACTCACGTGCCTTCGCTGGGTTCGCGTAACACTCAGCAACATCACCTGGACGCCTACCTACAATCTCATATGGGACTTTAGTTCCAGAAACATTTTGATAAGTATTGATCACTTCAAGCACTGAATATCCGCACCCCGTACCCAAATTAATCTTCAGTAAGCCTGAATGATCTTCAAACTTTGAAAGTGCGGAAATGTGGCCATTAGCGAGATCATCTACATGAATATAATCCCTAACACCAGTGCCGTCTGACGTAGTGTAATCCCCTCCATATACATACAATCTGTCTCTCAAACCTTGTATAACCTGCCCTATAATTGGGAATAAGTTGCTTGGAGCACCCAAATAATTTTCGCCGATTAGCCCAGAACAATGAGCACCCACCGGATTAAAATATCTTAGTATGCCTATTTTCCAAGACGGGTCTGATTCATATAGATCCTCCAATATATTTTCGACAATTAATTTAGATCGCCCATATGGATTTGTTGGCGACAATACATAATCCTCAGAAATTGGCATGCACGATGCGCGGCCATAAACTGTAGCAGAGGATGAGAAAATCAATTTCCTGACCTTTGAAAATTTCATTTCTTGAAGAAGAACCACACTTCCACCCACATTGTTATCAAAATATTCTAAGGGATTTGAAACTGAATCACTAACAGACTTCAATCCTGCAAAGTGAATAACTGCTTCGAAATCATTTTTTGAAAATATATCACGAAGCAATAATTTATCTCGAACATCTCCACTCACAAAACTTGGTGCTATGCTAGTGATCAAAAATATTTTATTTAATACATCCAAATTACTATTAGAGAGATTATCCAAAATAGTTACATCATATCCGCTCTCAATTAATTTTATAACCGTATGAGATCCAATGAAACCAGTCCCACCCGTTACAAGTACATTTTTCGGAATAGCCATGAATTTACAGGAGAGATAAAGCTGTTTTTTTTAATTCATCAATTTGATTATTGAGCAACGAAACCTTTTCACCCAAAATTGAACTTGCTAGTTGCTTCACCTCCGTAGTGCTTATTCCCTCAGTTCTTGGTAAATACATAACTTTACAAACATCAGACAAGTAATCAAATTTACCAGCCCAGTCACTACCCATAACAAATATATCTGCATTATATTTTAAAATATCTGATTTTTTTTGCTCCCACGAATCCTCCGGAATTACTAAATCTACATATTTACACGCCGCAAGAATTGCACATCTATCTTTGAAAGGAATTATAGTTCTCTTACCTTTTAACTGATTAAAATTGTCTGTTGAAACAGCAACAACTAAATTGTCCCCCATGCTTTTACACCTCAATAGCAAATTTAAGTGTCCCACGTGAAACAAATCAAAAGTACCATAGGTTATTAAAGTGGTCATGGCTGCGTAAAATTTAAGTGACGAATTTGATGATCAACTAAAGCCGATACATAATCGTTTTCGGATTTTATTAAATGGTATAGTTCACTAAACTGAGTAACGACAGGCGCATGCTCAGGCTCTTTTAATGTCGCCAGCACCAAAATATCTGGAAATATTTTTTTTATATCTGGAACCCAAAAGAAATGGTGCAACTCTGTCAAATCAATTATCCCGCAACCCACATTTTGTATTTTTCCCAATATTTCCAATAAACCATCGTTTTTTTCTGGAGTAATAACTTTACACCTCGAAAGCGGTTTATCTCGTCTAAAATTCTCCAAATTTAAAATATTTTTTCTTGTATAAGATTTGAACGCCTCCTTAAATTCACTCCATTTTACATTTGGAAGTTTCAAATTTACGTCACCATGACTGGATACCTCAATGTTGTTCACTACATCGCCATATTCCAGTTCGATGTCGCGACGAAACTCCTTGAAAATCTTAACTGGCTGTCCAAATAAATAAGTTTCATGCCCTGGCAAAACCCAACTTACAGGTACTTTTTTTGAGTGGTATAGGCCCCAGCCACCTAAATTTTTCAAGAACCCTTCAGCATCAACTGTTGTATAAAATACATCAATTTGTGCCCATGGGACTGTGAGACAAGTATCTTTGGAAAATGGAATTGTTGATTTTCTATCTTTAATATCCAACTGAAGAGCAAGAATGTGCATTCCCCCATTTGGAAAAGAATGAGGTCTAAATAATTTATAACCACATTTTGTTAGATGAGGAACAACAACACTTTCAAAATATTCTTTTTGATTATCAAAAAGGATTATATCAATATCATCTAACCATGGCGGCGGCTCACCATCTCGCACGTATCCTACAGAAGAACCAGCAAATAGATAATACTCAAGACCAAATGTGTTAAAAAGGCGCAATATATTTGAATAGACTAAAGAAGCACAATTCGTAAATTGTTCGTACTTCGCGTTTGTATATCCCGCCAATGAAGTTAAGTAAGATTCTCTATTTTTTACAAAAAGGCTTTCTTGTATTAAATATTCGATTTCAGATATAATCATAGATTAAATCTCGCTCACCTGAAAACTTCCTCTTTCAAATTCATCGACCAATGTTTTTAACAGAATTTGGCTCTCCTCTATCATTTTATTGTATTCGGTATTTTGAAAATGCCAAAGCGACGAAAAAACCTCCTCATGATGCCCAACCAAGAAAGGAAGTGTCGTGACAACCTTTAAATTTTCATGCGATTCAATAAAACGATCGATAGTGTTAAACTTTGAGTTGTCAAAATTAGGATTCCATAGCACCAGGTCCTTAAGGTAGCTTTGATTATATATATTAAAAACCGTACTTGTCATCTTATCTATAGTTATAAACCGAACGCCTTCAAAGTTATCTACTTTTAGTATTTTTGTATTTTCACTCAGATGCGCTATAAGTCCAGAAAATATAGACCAATCATCATTTAAAGTATCTAAATATCGGTTTATTTTATCATTCATGACTTCAAAGTTTTTCGGCAGAACCACATCATCTTCCATAATTGAAATTCGATTTTTATTATTTCTTAGTGCATTAACAGCGAGAGCCTGATAACTCAATCCACACCCAATCCAACCTGGATTACGACGATACCCATTAAAAATATAGCAATTTTCTAAACTGTAGTCTTTAAATCGCTGACTTCGCTCAAATGTTTCCGGCATAGACAAGCAAATAAACTTGGCATCATCTGGAATGTCAATATCAATATCAAAAATAGATTCTTTAGGCAACAAATTAAGGCCAATCAGAACTCTATCAAACATATATTCGAACTCCCGAGATTTTTTGTTTACCACGCTCTCGATGGTACTGAATGAAGTTGGATCTTCTAATGCTTCGCCTATCTTCTCTATCATTTCATTGACTGCGCCAATTTCAAAAAATCTGACGGCTTTTTCATAACCGGTATGAAATTGCATGTCTGATCCATATTCAGAAACCACTTGAGTCCCTAAAGAAAGACACTCCATTATTCTTGGTGTTTCCAATAACGCACCTTCATAGTAATGAATATTTATGACAACCTTTGAACGCTTAATCAGTTCCTGCATCTGATCGCCAAAAACATCGTTGACTATTTTCACATTAAAATATTTACTCAGCTCACTCAACATTGTCTGTCGACGCTTGCAACTTAAACTATCACCGTAAAATAATACGTCGATATCCTTTGGTACTCCATTAAGCTTTTCGAATAATTTGTCTGTAGAGCCAATTGGAAGAAAATATACAAGCGGGTATATTATTCCGTTTTTTTTCAAATACTTAATATTGCTGATAGAATAGTCCAATACTGCTAGTGAATTTTCCAAATCTGAAAAATATTTTTCCGTAAACCACCTCGAGCTCACTGATTGTTCTAGTTGGTATAGAATTCTTTTTTCACCTGGAGGCAACCTTTCAAAAATATTCGGAGTTAGCACAAAATAATAATCTTCCTCAAATTTTTCCGGCATTCCATCAAAAACTTGGACATCGAAACCATGATTTGATAACCTATTAGCTATAACGGAGGCGTGAAATTTTGTATGAGGAGTTGTAACAACTCCGAAAGAATACTTATTATTTTTTTGCTTATTTGCAATAGACCTCGAATGCCCCTCCTCAGATATTCTCTTTCTACTCAACTCAAGATTTAGCTTTAATGCCCCTTCTAGCTCAGGTGTATTTTCCACTACCTTATAATACAGCCCCTCAGCCACTCGATAATTTTTTTCGATGTATGCTTGATTGGCTTTTTTTAAAAATGTCTTCATTTTCAGTTTATATTTTACTAGTTCTATCAAATTGGTCTTTTTGATTCCTGCGCCAAAATTCTATTTCTTATTTTCAGATTATTAATCCGATGTCATTGCGCGGAATTTAAATTTCGTAATTAATTTTTACTGATCCTCTCGAATGCGATCAAACGAATTCGATTTAGATAGAGTCAAATTTCTCAAATTCAAAATTTGATCGAAGTTCAAGTCGCGCTGCTGATGCTTGCTACCAAGTCGAATAGATGCATATTTAGGGGCATCACTAGCAGGCATTGCCAAAATAATTGACCGCTCATAGTGTTTGTAAGCACGATTTTCTTGATTTATAATCATAGAGGCATGGCCTAGATTATTATGAACACCGGCCGTGAGTATTCTTGTTATAATTATTTTATTAGCGCCCCATTCTTTTGCTAAGAGGATATATTTTTTAGCTAATTCATGATCCCCACATTGCATCCATCCTGATGCAACTAGTAGTGCGAGCTTAGATCGGCTTGGATTTTCGCTGATTGTCTCTTGATCCAGTGTTGTTAAGCTTGCCCAGTCCCCAATTTGCCATTGAGTACGTGCTTGTTCGTACAGTTTTTTGTTGTTAACTTCTTTTCTGGAATTTAAATTTTTAAATTCTTTCAAATCCTGATTAACCGAGATACTTATATTTTTTCTTTGTTTAATATTTGGTATTCTTGTAAAGTGATTGCCAGATATTTTTTTTCGGATGCCTTCAAGGCAAAATTTAAATATTTTAAAGATCATTAGACCCCCTCTTCACGGAGAACAAGATCTTTGATTAACTCGATTTGTGCTTCAGCTTTAAGAATTTCGTCGCTTAATGCCTTCATTTGCTTTTCTAGTTCATGATTTTTATTTTCAAGCAAAGATTTTTCTTCATGCGCGTCAATAAGATTATTTGATAGCTGTTTGACTTGATCTGTTAACTCATCTTTCAAGGCTTCTTGTTCGGCAAGCACAAGACTAAGCTGGTTTTTTTCATTTTCAATTACATCTTTCGCCTTATTGGATTTTGCTAAAGCCTGAGCGAGCTCCTGCTGCTTTAGATCTCGTTCCGTTATCTGCTTACCATGGTCGACCTGTGCTGCCACCAGCTGATTCTTTTCAGCCGCCAGCGCTTCTCTCGCGTGATTCGCTTCTGCCAGTGCCTGATTGAGCTGCTGCAACTGCGCATCCCGTTCAGCCACCTGCTTGCCATGCTCGGCCTGTGTTGCCGACAGCTGATGCTTTTCAGCCGCCAGCGCTTCTCTCGCCTGATTCGCTTCTGCCAGTGCCTGATTCAGTTGCTGTACCTTCGCATCCCGCTCAGCTACCTGCTTGCCATGCTCGGCCTGTGCTGCCGCCAGCTGATGCTTTTCAGCCGCCAGCGCTTCTCTCGCTTGATTTGCTTCTGCCAGTGCCTGACTCAGCTGCTGCACCCTCGCATCCCGCTCAGCGAGTGCGCTCGCTTGTATCTGATTGGCTAATTCAATATCTTTAGAGAACCTTTGACGCTCCAACAAAACGTCATCACGAATAAATACCGCTTGGACAATCTCGGGGTGGTTCTCCTCGAAAATCAACTTGCACTCAAAGCCATAGTCTTTCAGGAAGCGGTCGACTTCAAAAAGTGAAGACTGATCGCCAAGCGCTTCAGAAGTTATCTCTTCTTTAATGACCCGAACCCAGATAACCTTACATTTAGGGATGGTGTCGACTGATCCCTTCATAACGCTCAGAGACGACAAGCAATCAATAACCATCCACCCCTGATTGACTTCAGAAAAATCAATTTCAGGATTGTCTGCAATGACTTGATCAACGGTGGTCGCCAGGCGTGCTTCTTGACGCGATGTTTTTATCGCAGGCCAAATTGCCTGAAGTTGTTCAGCAGGTATCAGACCACTCTCAAGTGCATTGTTCGTGTAATGAACAACCCGCTCACCTGGTGCATCGGCCAAAAGCACATTTTTTACCTGCCATTGATCAAGTGAAGAAAGACGATTTTTAGCGAGCGTAATTCGATCTTCTTGCGCGTCGATAAAGATTTTTCTTGAAGAATGGATTTTTGGCTGATTAAAAACAATGGCATTGCTGTAGCCTGTGCCAACCAAAAAGGAGCCATCGGCAGGATGTAATTTGCTGAGTAACTCATAACCCTGCGCGAGATTGAGTTTTGACATACTGATCATGACACCTCCAGTTCAGCGTTTGCGCTTCGTTTAATCTCCGTCAGTAGCGTGTCGCGCATGCCCTCCGTAAGAGTTAGCCATTTCTCTTTCGATGTTTTTAGACCGTCAATCTCGGGCGCTAATGAAAGATGCTCTGGAAGCAATAGGATCACGTTCACAAGTAGAATCTGATCGTTTGGTGAAAGCGAATTGAAGACCTTCGTATCCATCTTGTTTGGCTTTGCAAATCGCAGTTCAAGACGCTCTCCCCGTTGATCGTTGTCCGTTGCGAACCAATTTTCAATGATTGAGGCGCTTTCTTGGGAGAACTCAAGACGCGGGTTTGCACCGAAGTCACTTTCACTTTTGTAAACCGTGGCGAGTTGAAAACGCAGCTCCGGCCAATACTGATCATCCAGTATCAGATTTTTTAAACGCACAGAAAGACTGTCGTAATTCGGAGGATTAAGGCTTTGTTCGAAAGTAAACCCATCGAAGCGGAAGCTTGAGCGATTGGCTTGTATCTTTTTAAGCAAAGCCGATAGCTCAGACCCGATCAAAGTGAGATCAACTGATTCAGGCAGCCCCGAATGAGGTTTAACAATCCATTGGCTCATCGCCGACAGCACGCCTTTTAAGAGATACCAGTCGCTCGTCGCTATCGCTAATTGCTCTTTGGGAGTACCAGGAAGTTGAAACGTCAGTGAATTAGAATCTTCGGTTGGCCAGCGGATTAGCGAAGACGTGGAATGCGTACTTTCACGAGTAAAGGAAATTTTTAACTGTTTTCTTACAATCTGGCTCTCAAGACTAATTACAGGAAATTTCCTGCGGCCGGAAACCACATTGGTTAGCTCCCATAGCAATTTCTTCCCTCTCCCGTCGGGAGCCTCAGAGACTTGGATCGCATCACAGGTGAAATGCTCTGGATAGGCGTTCTGAAGTTTTTCCAGACTTTGGGAAACGTCTTCGAGATTTGTTCGAGATTCCTGATACTTCAGAAAATACTCTTCCAGCTCTTCCTGAACCATATGCAATTGAGAGAGCAGCAGATCATTCTCTTCAGAGATTTCCTTACATTGACTCTCTTTTGCGGAGATTTCTTTTTCTTTTTTCTCTACGGTGTCTGCGTATTCTTTCTTTAACGCTGATAATTCTGTAGAACGCTCGTCACGCTCGGACAAGAGTTGGGATTTTTCTGCTGATAGCGCATCCTTAGCCTTGTTAGCTTCTGCTAAAACTTGCGTGAGCTGCTGCAGCTTCGCGTCGCGCTCTGCGATCTGCTTGGTTTGATCTGACTGCGTCCTAGCGAGCTGCGTTTTTTCTGCTGCCAACGCATCTTTGGCCTTGTTGGACTCTGCTAATGCTTGTGCTATCTGCTGTAGCTTGGCGTCGCGCTCGACAAGCTGCTTGGCTTGCTCGGCCTGCGCGCTGGCAAGCTGCGCTTTTTCAGCTGTCAGCACATCCTTTGCCTTGTTGGCTTCGACTAATGCTTGAGTAGCCTGCTTCAGCTGCGCATCGAGATCTGCGACCCGCTTGACACTTTCTTGCTGATTTTTTTCTAGCTGAGCAGAGATCTCTTCGTTCTTTTTTCGATACTCCTCGCACTTAATAAAATAACTCTCAAGTTCTTCCTGAACTTGATGTAACTGCTCGAGAAGTAAGGAATTTTCTTCAGAAATTTCGTTATAGGCTGCCTCTTTTTCAGACAGCTTCTTTTCCTTTCCCTCGATCTTGGATGCGTACTCAGAAGTCAACTTTTCTAGCTGAAGAGCATACTCATCCCGGGTAGCGACCAATCGAGCCTTTTCTTCAGCAAGTTGCGCATTCGATTGCTTGGCCCCTGCCAAGCTCTCTTGGAGTTCACTCAGAAGTCGGTCTTTTGCAGACAGCTGTTGGGCTTGTTGCAATCGCAGAGCCATCAGCTGATCATTTTCCGCAGCGTACGCCTCATTGGTCTCCTGCGCGTCGATCAACGATTGCTTTAAGTGCCGCAGCTGATTGCTTTGATCGACGACCTGGTTCTCGAGATACGTTTTGCTGTTACTGAGAGCAGCGACTTCACCAATGAGCTTGGTTTCGATCGCGACCAGCTGGTTGATCGTGTCTTGCAGATTCTGGATGGCCGACTGGCGCTGGCTTTGCTCGTCGTTGTAGAACAAAATCGCCTCATCCAGCGCGCTCGCCTGGGGACCCTCAGCGACTTGTTCGCTGTCTTCCAGACCCTGCAAGGACAGCTCGACCTCGGTATGCAGGTCCAGAATGTCTGGCGCATCCTGCAGCAGCATGTGCGAGAAAAATTTCCGAACCTGCGCATCGGCAGTAACCGTCCGACCTAAAGCCGCCTCTTCCGGGCTGTCCCACGGAGAGCTTGGCAATGCGTAGTCCCACGACTGCGTAAGAATGGACAGCAATTGCTCAGGATCGGAGGCGAGATCGGATCGCAGCAGGAGACTGCGTTTCGGGTGACGCAGATAAAAACGAAACATCGTCTGTGTCTGTTCGACCCAGGAAGCCATGAACTCGTGGATGGATTGCGAGGCATCCCAATGGCCAGTCCTTACCGACAGGTAGTCTTGCGGAGATTCGTAGGCAAACAGGAAGAGAATCGACGGATCAAAATCATGCCAGTACGGCAGCAAGGGTAGGCTCGACGGCTCAGCCCACTGCCAGTAGGGCGTCTTGCGGTTGGCGAGAAAGAGGCTGCCGGCAAGCTGCTCCCACGCACGGCTGACCTCGATCCCTGACCCCGGCGCCGCTTCTTCTTGTGCAGCCAGCATCTGCTCCTGCCAGAAGCCGAAGGTCAGCTCCGGATCCTGCCGCGACGGCGCGGCCAGTGGAATGCCGAGCTGCAGCAAGGCATTCGACATTCGCTCTGTCGCTGCCACACTGTTACCGATAACGCAGATCCCCTTCATCTTCCTTACCTAACTTTCTTTCATGTCTGGCCGGCGACTCGGATCGGGATGATTGCTTAGTTATGAATCGAACTTTCTCAAGACGCCTGCTACATCCAAATACCATTGCCAGAGAAGGCAACCTGTAATGCCTCACTCCCCCTCGGCAGATTCCATAATCGATTACGTTTTGCCTGACTTTGCCTGCTGGCTGTTGTCGGTTGTCGTTTTCTTTAACTGCGGTGATTTCTTTGCCGGGGACGCCTTTTTTGTTGATACGACCTTCTTCGGCGTCACTGGGACTTTGGGTACTGAGGGCGTTTTGGGTGCAGCGGCTTTCTTTGGCGTCTCGACTTGTTTTTGCGCCGCTTTTTTGGGGACACCGACTTTTATTGCAGGAACGCCCTGCTTCACCTTCTGTCCGGCTTTGATCGCTGCCGCCTGCAGCGGGCTGCGCGCGGTCACCACCTCGTCGAACAGTTCAAGTAATTGCCGCGTCTGCCAGTCGGTCGAAAACTCGTTCGCGACCTGCTCCCTCGCCGCCTTGCGATCGGCCTCCACCTGCTTTGGTGAGCGCTCCAGTGCTGCGCAGACAGAATCGACCACGCCCGGCACGTCAAAAAAGTTGAACATGTAGCGCTCGCTGCGGGGCGGCATGACCTCTTCCACGGGGCCCGTGCGGGAACCCACCAAGCGCGCACCACAAGCGAGCGCCTCAACGACCGACCAGCTCAAAACAAACGGGTAAGTCAGGTAAACGTGGGCGGCACTCACTTGCAGAACTCTGCGGTATGCCTCCTTGGGCAGAAATCCTGTTATGTGCACGCGTGCTGGATCGAGCCGTGGTCCGACTTCCTTGAGCATGCGTTCCAGCCAGCTCTTGTGATTTTCCGGCTCCGGACCGTAGGTGGCCTCCTCCTTGCCCACGATGAGCACATGCGCATTTGGTCGGCGCTTGAGGATAGCGGGCAAGGCACGCATAAAAACGTGAAAACCGCGTACCGGCTCCAGCGAGCGGGTGGCATAGGTAATGACTTCGTCGCCCGCCTTCAGGGTCACGTCCTTGCCGGCCACCGTGAAGCTGGCTTCCGGATCCGGACGGTAGTAGTCCATGTCCACGCCTTCGTGGATGACGCGTATGCGCGGCTGCGCCCATACGGGGAAGATGCTGCGCTGCCAGGCGGTTGACGTCCACATCGCATCCGATTCATGTAATGCGTGCAGCATCGGGGTGTTTTTAAAACGCAGCCGTGCCGCGTCGTAGGCGTCTGCGTTCGGGAATTCGGGATCGAAGTTGAAATCCTGCCCACGAGTCGCATAGAAATACTCGGCGTAGCTGATTAGCTTCGCATCGGGCCATACGTCTTTCACCATGAGCGCTTCACCCCAGCCGGGGTGGACGACCATGACGTCCGGATTCCAGCCACGTGCCTTCAGGCGTGCGGCCGCCTCGGCCACGGCTTCGGCGCGCAAGACCTTGGCTTCCAGTTCAGATAAGAATGGGTGCTGTCCCTCCATGGGACGATGCAGAAAGCGGTAGCTGAGAACACCCACGCCCTGCACCACGACCTGATGCCGGCTTTGGCGGAAGGCCAGCACTTCATTGCCGGGTTGCGCCGCAAGCCGCTCGGCAATGGCCTTGAACTGGGCTGGAAAGTTCTGGTGGATGAATAGGACTTTCATGAATCCCTACCCCTTGGAGGAAATGCCAGACCCTCGTGGCTATATCGTTCTAGATTTAAGTTCGAATTATAAAATGGATCGTTATAAATTTTGTGACTCCATCGCTGTTGCAGATTGCTCTTTTCCCGAGCCAGTCGGGCAAGCATTTCGGGTTGAGTATCCCTGCCGCGGGTCGCGGACTCGGCGTGCTCCAGTACCGCTTCCGGCGTTATCAGTACGCGGCCGATTTTTTCTCCGAGCCGAAGGCAGAGGTCGACGTCGTTGAAATTGACGGGGAAAGCGTTCTCGTCCATGCCGCCCACCGCCAGATAATCTTCACGTCGCACCAGCAGGCAGGCGGCGGTCACGGCACTCACCGTCCGGGTAATGCGGTTGAGCTGGTGGTAGCCCGCGTCGCTGTCCATCCACTGGTTGCCGGTATGCCCGGCTAATCCATGCAGGCCGAGGCAGACGCCAAGGTGCTGCACCATCCGGTTGGGCCACAGCAGCTTGGCGCCCACCGCCGCTACGCCCTTGCGCATCAGCTGGCGCACCATCGCTTTCAGCCAGCCCGGCTCCAGCGCGCGGATGTCGTTGTTGATCAGCCCGATCGCGTCGGCGCGAGTGGCCGTAGCGGCGTAGTTGTTGATGCTGGAAAAATTGAACGGGTATGGCCACTTGAGCACCGGGATGCCGGTGCTCTCGAGATGCCGCAGGTAGTCGAGCGTTTCCTTGTCGGTGGACTGGTTGTCCATAACCCAGATGCTCAGGTTCGGGTAATCGGTCTGCATCAGGCTGTCGATGCAGTTGCGCAGTAGCGATACGCCGTCGCGTGTGGGGACGATCAGGCAGACGGATGGCCATTCGTCCGGGTCTGGCCATTCGAGGGTGTGCGGGCCATGATCGCTGGCTTGCTGCCACCGGACCGCAAAGGCTTTGTCGACCAGGCTGGCCAGTTCGGGACGACCCGGCAAATCCATTGCATGGCGTGGCTCGCTGGCAGGCCGGCGGTCGCATCGGCTGTGCAGCGGGTGCGGAATGTGGGCCACACGGGCATCCGCACCCAGCATCGATACGATTTGCCACGGCCAGTCCTGCGGGCACGGCGACAGGCTGTCCAGCTGGTTTTTGATGGAACGGGTGCGGAAGACGAAGCCATGCTCCAGCAGCGGAAGCTGCAGGAAGGTGTCGGGGCACCAGTCTGGCTTGAACCATGGCGGGCCGCCGCTGTTGTCGTCCGCGTCGCAGTAGGTGAGGTCGGCACCGCTCTTGAGTTTGGCGAGCGCGTGCCGCAGCAGGTCGGGCTCCCAGGTGTCGCCCATCTCCAGGCTGGCGATGTTGACGGCATTCTTGAACGCCGCCTGCAAGGCCGCCGGCCAGGCCCGGGCACGGACGAATTCGATACGCTGGTCGGGGTGCTCTGGCAACGCTGCATTCGCCGGGGTCCAGACCAGTGCCCGCCAGCTGGTATGTGTCTGCGCGCAAAGCGATGCGAGGCTTTGCTGCGAGAGCGCCCATGTCGCTGCAGGGCCCATCACAATCAACACGCGCTGGGTGCTCGTTGGTGCGGGGCTGGTGCCAAACCGTTTTTTCCACGCCGGGTAGGCAGACCACCCCAGAGAATCAGGCCGCAGTCTTTCGTGCAATTTGAGCAGCTCGTCCAGCATGCGTCGGTCTTTCTCATCCATGTCCAGCGAGTGCAGCCAGGCTCTGGGCGCACGCGGGAACTGCATCAGGGTGAAGGGGCTGCCGGGCAATTCGCTGCCATCGGCGGCGTAGGTGCGCACCGTATGCGGGCGGCCGTCTGCGTAGCGAATCGGCAGCGTGAGGTCGAAGGCGTGGCAGCCATCGCCGATGCCCGCTTCCAGCAACTCGGGATCGGGCTTGTCGGCCACTACCCAATCCAGCCAGTCTTCATCAACCCGGCAGCGGACTTTGGGCTTGCCGGTGCCCGGTATTGCGGCATCGAGGACAACACCACGGACCCTCAAGCCGCCCTGGTGAGCGACCCATGCTGTTTTTTTCGGAGGCGCGTTTTTGGCGAAGAGGGCCGATGGCCTTAGCTCGGGTTCGAGCAGGCAATCGGTGTTGGCGATGCGTGCGCTCAGGCGGTGCGTGTTGCGCAAGACGGATTCCGGCAGCAGCTTGCGAAACACATGGCCTTGCACGTCCGCAGGTAAGGCAGCATCGCATCCGCTCGCTGAAGCCAGCGCTACCGGCTGGCCGTCAGCCATCAACTCGATCACGACTTGCTGGCGCGGATCGGTCTGGTCGATTGCCCAACCGCGCAGCAGAACGCCCTCCAGCGGCAGCAGGCCGCCTGTGTATCGTTGCGTGGTCGGCGCTTTCATGACCCTGCTCCGCTAACGAGCGTGATCAAGGGCAGGCCCAGTGCCTGCGCAACCGGAGCCCACTGTCTTTCTGCTCCCGGCTCGAGGCTGGCAATGAGTAGTGCGCGACAGGCGTGCTGCTGCAGTCTGTCGGCGGCTTGCGGCTGATGCAGGCCGCGCAGTAGCGAGACGTTTTCAAATGAGGCCAGCGGCTCGTGGCCGACGCTTTGGTCCAGAAGCAGGAAGCGCATGCCGGGCGCGACACGAAAGCTCTCCA